>Ga0306923_10008906_pt1 | contig 10077 bp, 9 predicted proteins | sample sta12Can44000108_FD_203841 | JGI IMG/M metagenome (GOLD analysis project Ga0306923, IMG submission 203841) | Lab enrichment of tropical soil microbial communities from Luquillo Experimental Forest, Puerto Rico - statanox.12C.anox.44.000.108 (v2)... | ecosystem: Environmental > Terrestrial > Soil...
AACCGACGCGCTCAGGCCCGCCTACACCGATGCGAGCGTCTGGGACAATTTCGAGCCGGGGCTGCTGACCCTGTGCAGTCCTGATCCGCAGGCCATTCGTCCACCGGATGAAAAGATCAACGTGCTACAGGTCACGTTGCCGACCAATTTCAAGGTGGCTCGCTTCGACTCCGAGAAATCGACGCAAATGCTGCGGCAGATGGAGGCAGATATCGAGGCCGCGCGCTGGGATCCCGGCGATGGGCCGATCCCGCTGCCGGTCAAGTTGAAAGTCCACGATTCGATCTTTGTGCCGCTCGCCAAATGGGCAATGCTGCTCACTGGTAATTACCGGTGCGTCACGAAGGACGCAGCAATTACGATCAAGGACGCCGTCCACAACGACTTTGAAGCCTCGCGCGCGATCTACAACTGGGTTTGCGGATTGTGCGAGAAACTTGGTGCGGCCGCCAACGACCTGGTGCCATTCGAGAAATACGCTAGCGCTGCTCAGGATCTGGTGCGGCCATCCTCTGCCGCACGCGCCTTGTTTAATGGTGCCCCCAATATCGAACGGGTCGATCGGCTGGTGCAGATCATCGCGGCGCAGTACGGCATGCGCAACTCCGTCCTCGACCAGACAGTCACACTAGTCGATGCACGGCTGCAGTCGAACCGCAAAGCGGCCGGGTGATCAACAGGATGCGGGGACGCCGTCGTCGCACCAAAGACCCCGGGATTGAGGAGGGCATCGCGTCCGGCGTCCCCGCATCCATCGACAAGTTAGGTCAGATTTACCAGAACCACCGGAAGTAGCGGGGAGTGAAAGTGTTTCGAACACTATTCCCCCAGCATACTTCAAGGATATTTCACTCGACGATTACCTAATAACGTCGGGAAGATGGCGCGGGCACAAAGTAGCCTTCCGCGCATGACGCTGTCGAGCGATTACTGCTGGGGCGCCGTCCTTGAGTCGATCGGTTGAACTGCTGCTACCGGCGGACAAGTCCGCTGGTGCTTTACGACGCGTTTGTACTCGTCGTTTGTTTTGGAAGGACATGGTTGCGATGCACAGCAAGCCACGGATGCCCATACCGACAACATGTCTGCTCGGGCTTTGACGAGATCCGTTTCATGTTGATCGGCTGCCTTAGCTTGCTCGCTTGCCAAAGAAATGAGAAGTTTATGCAGCTCGGTGCGCTCGCTCGCCTCTGTCTTCAGCAATACGGATCGTGCGTTGATGAGGTCAAGCTCAAGCTTGTCGATGGCTTTTGCATGCTCCAGGGCGCCTGCGAAGAAGGCCTGGATTGTTTTATTTCGCTCGCCGGTCTCGTTGATGGCGTAGTATACAATTGCAAATAGCGCAAGCACTACAAGGCCAACGAGTGAGACTGCCCCCGCCGAAGCAGCTGGCGTCGCGCGACCTGCTTCCGTGCCTGCGTCCCCCGCTTCATCGATTGGTTCTGCAGTAACTGATGCTTCCGGCGGAACTCCGAGAATGTCCTGCAACACGTCTCTTAGCGTCTCTTCTGCGACTCCCTTGATGACTTCGGCTGCCCCAGGCAAGGTCGTGGCTAGTGCGGCCGCGATCACTTTCGCACCCGCTACACTAATCAACGCCTCGACGCTGCCGAATGTCACGCTAAGTACACGGACGTCTATTTGTGAAAAATTTAATGGTCTAATCTTTTTCAGTATACTTCGATCAGAAGCCGCCGTTCTGGCAAGGCTAATCAGCCTTTCCTTGAGCTCAATCGGTAGTTTATCTCGAATCTGTTGCTTCCGCTCAGGCCTTTCTCCGGGAGATTCTTCCCATCGCCCAATACGCTGGATCCGCGCCCAGAATTCCGGTTCAGATGTTGCCGGCGGGGATAAGTTTACACCCAGTCTAAACAGCATGGCTCTCTCCCTGGTTGATGGCATCTAGGGTGCCATTTTGCTCCTTCATGTGTTGATCCGAACGCGCAGGCGACAGGGTAAGCGAGTCCCCGCAAGTCGCGATCGGGTATGCGGATGTTAACTAAGATCGTCTATCTACAAGACATGTGTGATCCGCTTCACACCTGATCAACATTTTCGTCCTCAAGTTAGGCCTGGACCAAGACGCTCGATGCTGCGAAAGAAAGCGCTTAATGGACAGGCCGTACGCGGAGGCGGAGCGTGGCTCGGTGGGTGATCATCCATTGGTTCGAGCTAAGCGCATTGCTTCTACTTTGTCTCAACCTTTGGTTCGTTTCTTCTGTGCTAAACACGCTACGAGAGACAAATCGGTGGCTCGCCATCCTGTCCGGTGTTCAGTGGGACCAGATTCACGGTCCCCACCGTCCGGACGAACCCTAGTCGATCTTTAGCGTTCGCGTGAGCCAGCCGGAGACCAACTCGCAGATCGCGGCCTCTCGACCAACATAGAAATGGTCGCAGTTCGGCACGATTTCGAGATCGCAGGGCCCGCCGGCCCGTGCTCGGAAGGCTTCCGCGGGATAGGTGTCGGGATCTTCCTGATCACCACAGATGAAGAGCGTCGGGCACGTGATCGTCGGCGCGAGTTCCAGAACGTCCGGCATCTCGGTCATGCGGTCGAGAAAGCTCTCAGCGGTGATCACGTACCACCAGCCCGGCACGAGCATCAGTTCCCGGCCGCGTCCCATCGCAACAAGTGCGCGGGCTTGGCTGGTGACTTCCGCAAGCCGGTCTTCGGCGAGGAGGCCGGCCCGGCTCGTCCGGCGCAGCCCGTCACGGCCACCGCCATGGGCCGAGAGGAGCACCATGGCCGGTGTCTGCGGATGATCGGAGACGTGTTTGACGGCCAGCATGCCACCATTGCTGTGGCCGATCACGATAGGGTTCGAAAAACCGCGCTCGGCTAGCCAAGCAGCGGCATAGCAATTATCGGCGATACCTTCGCGTGTCAGCTGGAAGGCAGCGCCCTCAGCGGCGCGGCTGTCACGGATGCTCAGGATATCGTGGCCGCGCCGGTTGAACGAGAGACAAGCAAGGCCGAGCTTCGTTAGGACTGGCGGTAGAAAGCGCGGCGCACCGACATAGAAGTTCATCGTGTTGCCGTGAAACAGTAGCACCGCCCCCAGGATCGCGTCCGCATCCGGCCGATGAAACGCACCGTCGAGCGGCAAGGTGTCGGTCTCAATCGAAATCAGCTCGGTGCGAATGGGTCATCTCCCTCAAATGAACGTCTTGCACCTCCGGATGTTGCACTGCATCATGCACTTCTTAGCCAAATCGCAATGCCCTTCCGGGTATCTTGTTGCACGGGCGAAGAAACAAATAGATCTAAATTACGGGAGCGCTTTGAGGGCGGTTTTGGGTGTTGGCGGTTCCGTCCAGCCGCCGACGGCAGATGCGTTGAGCAGGAGATGTCTGCATGACCGAAACCACCAATTTGCTCCAAGGCGTTGTCGTGCGCGGAGCGATCAAGCGCGGATATGAGGACGTCCTGACATCGGACGCGGTTGCCTTTGCCGTCGAGCTCGAGCGCAGATTTGGCGCGGAGCGGCGCCAACTGTTAGCCCGCCGAGCCAAATTTCAGGAACGGCTCGATGCCGGCTGGAAGCCCGATTTTTTGCCAGAGACCAAGGCGATCCGCGAGGCAGACTGGCGAGTAGCACCGATTCCCCGCGATATTCAGGACCGCCGCATCGAGATCACCGGCCCGACCGACCGCAAGATGGTGATCAACGCGCTCAATTGCGGCGCCAATGTCTTCATGGCCGATTTCGAGGATGCCAACACACCGACTTGGGACAATTTGGTCGAAGGTCAGATTAACCTCAGTGATGCAGTACGCCGAACGATTACCTTCAACGACCCTGACACGGGCCGACATTATTCGCTGAACGACAAGACAGCCGTCCTATTTGTCCGCCCGCGCGGCTGGCATCTCCCGGAGAAGCATGTGCTCGTCGATGGCGAGCCGATGTCGGGGGCGCTCTTCGACTTCGCTTTGTTCTTTTTCCACAATGCCAAGGAACTGGTCGCGCGCGGCAGCGCTCCATACTTTTATTTGCCAAAGATCGAGAATCATCTCGAAGCGCGGCTCTGGAACGAGGTGTTCTTGCACGCCCAGGCCAAGCTTGGGCTGCCGAAGGGGACGATCCGCGCGACGGTGCTGATCGAAACGATCCTCGCTGCGTTTGAGATGGACGAAATCCTGTACGAGCTGCGTGACCATTCGGCCGGACTCAATTGCGGCCGTTGGGACTACATCTACAGCTTTATCAAGAAATTCGCCGAGGACCCGAAATGCGTCATGCCGGATCGGGGGCAGGTCACGATGACGGCACACTTTCTGCGGAGTTATAGCCTTCTGCTGATCAAGACCTGCCATCGCCGCGAGGTGCATGCGATGGGCGGCATGGCGGCGCAGATTCCGATCCGCGATGATCCGGTGGCCAATGAAGTCGCGATGGAGAAGGTCCGCGCCGACAAACAGCGCGAGGCCGGCGACGGGCATGACGGTACTTGGGTCGCGCATCCGGGTCTTGTCGCGATCGCCAAGGAAATCTTCGACCGCGAGATGCGGCAGCCGAACCGAATAGCCCGCAAGCGCCAGGACGTGCATGTCGTCGCATCGGATCTTCTGGCGGTCCCCAAAGGCACGATCACCGAGGCCGGCCTCAGGCAGAACCTAAATGTTGGGATTGGCTATATCGAGGCTTGGCTACGCGGTATTGGCTGCGTGCCGCTCTATCATCTAATGGAGGATGCGGCTACCGCAGAGATCAGCCGCGCGCAAGTCTGGCAGTGGATCCGTCACGGTGCCAAACTCGACGACGGCCGTGCCGTCGACGCGGCGCTGTGCCACAAGCTTCTCGGCGAGGAGCTCGCGAAACTGCGCAAAACAACGCAAGGAAACGACCGTTACGAAGACGCGGCGAGGCTCTTTAGCAAGCTGATCCAGGTTCCGACTTTCGCCGAGTTTCTGACTTTGCCGGCTTACGACATCATCACCAAAGCGTTGGTGTAACAGAGAAATAAGGAAGCGCCGGATCTCATCCGGCGCTTCGTTCTTTCAGCAGGAGGTGTTGTCGCTGCTCCAGTCGCCGCCGCTGCCCCAATCCTGGTCCGAGCTGAAATCCTGGCTGCCAGGATCGTCGCTCGCGTAATCCCCGCCTCCGCCAGCAACACCGGCATCGCTGCTCCAATCGCCGCTGCCACTCGCGCCGCCGGGATCGCTGCTCCAGTCGCCGCCAGCACCTTCGTTGCCGTAGTAATTGTTGACAACCGTCTCACCGAGTCCTGGCGTCATGCTGGCGCCCATCAGGCCGCCTGCATAGTGATTGCCGAACAGGGACGAGATGCCTTGAAACAACAGCGCGCCGCCGGCAACGCCCGCCGCTGTTGCGGCAGCCGAGCGCAGGAACCCGCCGCCGCCCGCACCGCCGCCTAAAAGCCCGCCACCCGCCGGCTGGCCGTAGCCTTGTTGTTGTGGCTGATATCCGAGCTGAGCATATGGTTGCGCCGGAGGTGCGGCCGCCACCTGTGGTGAGCGCGTCCACGGACCGGCGGGCGCAGGAGCGCTGCTGGGCGCCGGCGCCTGGTGCCCGAATAGACCGCCGAGAAAGCTCGTCGCGCTCGGTTTTGCTGCTTGCTGCGCTTCGGCGAGCTGCTTCTCCAGATCGGAGATCCGTTGCTGCGCCTGATGCAGGCTCAAATCCTGGATCAACACGGTTTGCACGAGGTAGTAGGGCAGATCAGACTGGCTGGCCGTTGCCTGGCGGATCAGCGCGTCAGCCTCGGGGTCTTTGTCCTGCCGTGGAGCATTTTTCAGACGATCGAGGAGGGTCGTCAGGAGGTCTTTTTCCTGGGGGGTCATGAATGCCTTCCAATGATGGAAAAGCGGTGCCTTCTCGTGAAGAGCATCAGCGCCGCGGCCTCTCCTGGAGGGATCAAGCCACCGCGCCGCATTAGATGTGGGAAGTGGTAAGAACCGGTCAATGACAACCGCCTCACATCCCGCGCCCGTCCATCGCGAGGAATTTCTCGCGGCGCCGCACCCGCAACGTCGCCCCGTCGAGGCTGAGAAGTGCCCGCAACGCCTCCTCAAGCGCTTCGCCCAATTGTTCGATAGCGTCTCTTGGCGCGCGCTGCGCGCCGCCAAGCGGCTCCGGCACGATCCGATCGACCACTCCCAATCGCTGTAGATCCTGCGCGGTAAGCCGCAACGCTTCTGCAGCCTCCTGCGCTTGCTCTCCGCTGCGCCAGAGGATTGACGCACAACCTTCGGGAGAGATCACCGAATAGATCGCGTGTTCTAACATTAGCACGCGATTGCCGGCGGCCAGCGCGATTGCCCCGCCCGAGCCCCCTTCTCCGATGATGGCAGCTACTAGAGGGACCTTGATGTCAAGGCAGGTCTCGATAGCACGCGCGATCGCTTCGGCCTGCCCTCTCGCCTCGGCGTCTAAGCCAGGATAGGCCCCCGCGGTGTCGACAAAAGTCAGAACGGGCAAACCGAAGCGTTCGGCAAGCCGCATCAGTCGCCGTGCCTTGCGGTACCCTTCCGGTCTCGCCATCCCGAAATTTCGCTTGATGCGGCTTTCGGTATCGGCTCCCTTCTCAGTCCCGATGACTAGAACACTGCGCTCACGGAAACGGCCGATACCGCCGACGATAGCGGCATCCTCGGCAAAGGCGCGATCGCCCGCCAGCGGCACAAATTCGGTGATCAACCCGGCGATATAATCGAGACAATGCGGCCGCTCGGGATGGCGGGCCACCTGCACCTTTTGCCACGGGGTGAGACGCGAATAGGTCTGGCGCAGCAGACGGTTGGCGGTACTTTCGAGTCGGCCGACTCCGTCGGCTATGTTGAGCTCGCCGTTCGTCGATAGATGGCGCAGCTCTTCGATCTTGCTCTCGAGCTCGGCGACCGGCCGCTCGAAATCGAGGAAGTGGCGGGTCATTTACGGCGTGCCAATGGATGCGCCGCCTCCACCAATTTGCGCAGCCGGTCCGTCTGGACATGAGTGTAGATCTGCGTCGTCGCGATATCGGCGTGGCCGAGCATCTGCTGCACACTGCGCAGATCGGCGCCGCGTTCGAGCAAATGGCTGGCAAAGGCGTGGCGCAGAATGTGCGGTGATAGTCGGTCGGGATCGAGATTGGCGGCGATCGCAAGCTCTTTTAAGAGCTGACCGCAGCGCTGCCGAGTCAAATGTCCGGTGCGGCCGCGCGACGGAAAGAGCCAACGCGAGGACTGAGTACCATCGAGGAAGCGCTCGCGGCAATCAAGATATTCACTGAGGGAGCGCCGCCCGGGTTCGTTCATCGGTACGACGCGTTCCTTCCCGCCCTTGCCGGAAACCAAAAGGAAACGCGGGTCGCGCCGCGCCGCAGCCAGCGGCAACGTCACGAGCTCAGATATCCGGAGACCGGTTGCATACAGCAGTTCGAGCACGCAGCGGAGGCGGCTGCCTTCCTCCCCTGGCCAAAGGCGCGCGGCCTCGATCAGTGCTCCGACCTCGGCTTCAGTCAACAATTTGGGCAGCGGCCGACCGAGCCTCGGCGTATCGAGCTCCGCCGTCGGGTTATCCTGCCGCACGCCTTCGATCAAAAGAAACTTGTAGAACTGCCGCATCGCAGAGATGCGTCGGGCGAGGGTCCGGGGCGCCGCCCGAGCGATCGCGTCGCTCGCGACGTAAGAATGCAGGCTCGCGGGTTCTGCCGCCTCGAGCGCGATCCCGCGCTCGCCGAGGAACTGCGCAAGATCCGATAGATCGCTGCGATACGCTGTCAGGGTCAACGCTGCGGATCCCCGCTCGGCTGCCAGCATCTCGAGAAACGCTTCGAGATGCTTGAAGGCCGCAACTGGCTGCGCGTCAGATTTTGGCCGCAAGGTCAGCTTCTAAGCGAGCCGGCAGGCGTCGGGGTCCAAGCACGACTTGCCTTAGGCTCGGACCGCGGCGAGCTTCGGCTCGCCGTCGCTCACTTGGGGAAACGAGCATCGGGGATTACCTTTTCTACTGGCGCAGAAGGCGCCGGCGGGTTCCAGAAGGCAAGAAAGGCGGCTCCACCAAGCAATAGCAGGGCGATCAGAAGAACCAGCGCGACCGTGATCTTCCCCATGCCCCCGGCTCGTAATCTGCCATGCCGTGTATCAGCCGTCGAATCCGTCCCGCATCGATTGACGACTGGGCGGCACGATATGCTAGTACCCTTTCGGCGGAGCTGGAAAAAGAGCGGTGACGGACGCAGTGCAGATCGACACGCTGTCCTCAGTTCTAAAGGTGGCGGAAACTCGGCGGTTCGTGCCCCGTCGCACGATCGTCCTGGTCGGTCTGATGGGAGCCGGAAAGAGCAAGGTCGGCCGCCGACTTGCATTACGTCTTGGTTTGCCGTTTTCCGATTCGGATCCTGAAATCGAGGCCGCAGCCGGCGAGACCATCGAGGAGATCTTTGCCAATCGGGGGGAGCAGGTCTTCCGCGATGGCGAAAGGCGGGTAATTGCTCGGTTGCTGGCTCAGCCGGTCCAGGTGCTGGCAACCGGCGGCGGCGCCTTCATGGATCCGATGACACGGTCTCTGATCGGGCGTCGTGGTGTGTCGCTTTGGCTGCGTGCGGATCTCGACATCCTGGTGGCGCGGGTTTTGCGCCGCAACGACCGGCCACTGTTAAAAAGGGGTGACCCGAGAGTGATCCTCGCCGAGTTGATGGAGCGGCGTCATCCGATTTATGCCGAGGCGGATCTGACCGTGGATAGTGGGGCGGGATCGCCGGAAGTGACGGTGAACCGCTTAATCGCAGCGCTAGCCTCATGCCCACTCGCAGCTATTCCCCCGAGCGTCTAGGGTAAGCAAAGATGGGCATGATCGAGAAATTACGCGTCGAACTCGGCGCCCGCGCTTACGAAATCCATGTTGGACCGGGACTGCTCGAAACCGCCGGGCGCGAAATCTCGCCACTGGTGCGGCGCCGGCAAACGGTCATCGTCTCCGACGAAACCGTAGCCGGGCACTACCTTACAGCGCTGTGCGCCAGCCTCTCCGAGGTGAGGATCGAGCATCACACCGTGCTTCTACCGCCTGGTGAGGAGACCAAGGATTTCGATCACTTTAGTAAGCTGGCTGAAGACATCCTGGCGATCGGCATCGAGCGCGGGACCATGCTGATAGCCCTGGGTGGCGGGGTCGTCGGTGACATCACCGGGTTTGCCGCAGCGACACTGCTGCGCGGGATCGACTACGTGCAGATTCCTACAACGCTCCTCGCGCAAGTCGACAGTTCGGTTGGCGGCAAGACCGCAATCAATGCCCGAGCCGGCAAGAACCTGATCGGCGCCTTCTATCAGCCGCGCCTCGTTCTTGCCGATACCTCGGTCTTGGCTAGTCTGCCGCGCCGTGAGCTGCTCGCCGGCTATGCCGAGATCGTCAAATACGGCCTCATCCGCGACGCCAGTTTCTACGACTGGCTCGAAGCCGAGGGTCCCGCGGTGTGTGCACTCGCCCCTGATGGGCTGCGACGCGCGATCCTTACCAGCTGCGCGATGAAAGCCGAAATCGTTGCCGGCGACGAACGTGAGGAAGGCGACCGGGCGCTCCTAAATTTCGGACACACCTTCGGGCACGCCCTAGAGACCGAGACCGGGTTCAGTTCGCGCTTGCTGCATGGCGAGGCAGTGGCGCTCGGGATGGTGTTGGCGTTCGACTTCGCCGTGAAGCTCGGTCTGGCATCGGGCCAGGATGCCGGGCGAGTGCGCCAGCATCTCGCCGGTACAGGCCTTCCGCCCGGCCTCGCGGCGATCGGGTTGGCCGGCATTCCCGCCGATCGCCTGATAGCCCACATGGGCAAGGACAAAAAGGTCCGTGACGGTAGGATCACGCTGATCCTTCCGCGCCGCATCGGCGATGCCTTTGTGATGAAGGACGCACCCGTCGAGCAGCTGCGCGATTTTCTCACCGAGGCAGCGGCTTAGTTTTCTCGGCGCGCATCCTCGTCTGGGGCGAGGGTTGTCAGCGACAGCGCATGGACGCCGGTGGCGAGTTCTTCGGCCAAGGCTTGATAGACCAGCCGCTGCCGCGCCACCCGGCTCTGGCCCGTAAAGGCTGCCGACACGATTGTCACGGCAAAGTGCGTCTCGCCCCC
>Ga0306923_10008908_pt1 | contig 10076 bp, 12 predicted proteins | sample sta12Can44000108_FD_203841 | JGI IMG/M metagenome (GOLD analysis project Ga0306923, IMG submission 203841) | Lab enrichment of tropical soil microbial communities from Luquillo Experimental Forest, Puerto Rico - statanox.12C.anox.44.000.108 (v2)... | ecosystem: Environmental > Terrestrial >...
TCCGATCAGAATCTCGGATAGCGGCCTATGTGCGCTATATTGTGACCGCCTGGTGGATTCCGTGGCACATTCAAGAGGATCTTGAAGCAAGTCATTAAAGACTGGAGGGGAAATGAAATTCTCGATGATTCTCCTTTTGCTCGCAATTGTGCATACTCCATGTTCACTTTCTGCACAGACATCTGGGGCACCAGAAATTCAGTATCGCTCCGTGCCCGATTTCCTGCACCTCCCTCCCGACCTCTATTTTGGCGAGGTTACCGGTATCGCTGTGAATTCACAAGGCCACATCTTCGTCTTCTCACGCGGCAATACGACCGGTCCCGCGTACGGTGCCGCAGCGGCGCAGCTATTGGAATTCGACCGGGAAGGGAAATTTCTGCGCGAAATTGGCCACAACCTGTATGCATGGTCCTATGCACACACGGTCAAGATCGATCCGCGGGACAACATCTGGGTCACGGACAAGGGATCGGATGTCGTCGTCAAGTTCACTCCCGAGGGACGAGTATCCATGGTTTTCGGTCGCAAGCAGGAGGCGTCGGATGATGGGACTGGGCCGCTGAAAGAAGTCCACCCTCCTCTGCCGCCCGAAGATGGATTATTCAGACAGGTGACGGATGTGGCCTGGGATTCGGCGGGCAACACTTACATCAGTGACGGCTATATCAATTCACGAATCGCCGAAGTCGATAAGGATGGCAATTGGCTGAAGTCCTGGGGCGAACGAGGCAACAAGCCAGGTCAATTCGACACTCCGCACAGCATTGCTGTTGATGCTCAGGACAATATCTATGTGGCGGACCGCGGAAATCATCGCATTCAAGTATTCGACAAAAATGGTAAATTTCTCCGCCAGATCGTTATCGATGTTCCCGTTCCGTCCGATGCAAGACCTGCGATCGGCAACATAACTGACCATCCGTCAGGTTCGAGAACGCCAGGCTCTCCATGGGCAATTTGCATTACCCCACCGCCACATCAAGTGCTGTTCAGCTCTGATGCATTTCCGGGGCGAATATACAAGCTTAGCTTGGACGGAAAGATTCTTGGCATGTTCGGCAAGTCAGGAAAACAGTTAGGCCAGTTCGGATGGATTCACGAGATTGCTTGTCCGTCCGAGAATGAACTGTACGTCGCCGAGCTCTTGAACTGGCGTGCACAAAAGATCCTTTTAGAAGCCGCACACTGATCCTGTGCTACGGACCCATGAACCGCAATTCTGGACAGTTGACGGGGCAAACCTTAACAAAGATGTGCTGGCAGGTATCAAGCTCCGGAGTTGTCGAGATCTTCCAATCTGATATCGCGTGTCTCTCGTATGAAGAGCAGAGCCAGCATAGCAACGGCTCCGTAGACCGCGTAAGTAAGAGGCAGATAGTGCCAGCGATGAGCCACGTCCTGACCGATCAAACTTGCTAGAAGAGGCGGCGCGATCATTCCAGCCAGAATGCCCGACAATCCATAGGAAATACCCGCGCCCGAGTATCGAAACTTTGTCGGGAAGGTCTCTGAGGTGAGAATCGGCACGAGCCCGTGCAACAATCCCATCCCGAACAGCACAATCAGACATTGTAGAACTGCTACGAGCACGACGTGCTTGCCGACGATCGCGAGGGTGAAGGGATAAGAGACCAGCATCGTCGCACCGATAGCGAAATAGGCGAGCCTTCTGCGCTTGCATATGTCGGCGAGTGGTCCGCTGAGCAGCACACCCGTGACATCGGCAAAGCGGCTAACAAAGATGATGATCGCCGCAGTGGCCAACGGGATACCTGCGAGATGCATGAATGAGACGATATAGGTTCCCGTCACGGCGGTGTCGAGGTTCTGAAACGCGAAAACTGTAGCCAGGAGAAGGATCGGCGCCGCGTGCCGGCGAAAAACGCTGAAGCTGGGCAGTCGCGCGAGCTGCTGTCTCTGTTTCAGTTGTTGAAAAAGAGGCGAGTCGGAGAGCTTATAGCGCGCCACCAGAGCTGGAATGACTATCACTGCGGAGAACAACATAGCAAGACGCCATCCGCTCGTCGTAAAACTGTTTCTTAACAGCAAGAACATGCCACTGGCAGACATTATGCCGAGGGCCAGGCCGAGATTAGCCAGCGACATCCAAAACGCACGAGAACGGCGTTTGGCCCCAAATTCCGCGAGCAAAGACGTAGCCCCGCCAAATTCACCCCCCACTCCGATTCCCTGGATGATGCGGAGGAGAACCAGGAGTATCGGCGCCGCAATGCCTATCGTTCGATAGCCCGGAAGCAAACCCGTCAGACACGTGCTAGCTCCCACAACAACAATGTTTATCAGGAACGCGAACTTGCGCCCGGACTTGTCACCAAAGTGCCCGAAAATGAAGGCACCGAGCAGGCGTGCGGGGTGTCCGGCTGCATACGCCAAGTAGGAAAATACTAAGGCCTGTGTTGCAGGCAACTTCGGGAAGAAGACGTTCGGGAAAGCGCTAGCTGCCGCGAATCCAAAAATCGTGAAGTCGTAAAACTCCACTAACACTCCCGCCGTCGCTGAGAACGCGAGAATAATCAACGTTCGAGCGTCAACGTCTGTTGCGGAACTCCCAAGCGAATTGCAGTGGACGGTCGAAAACTTTCCCGCCACCGGAATGTTGGATGCTGCCGTCATGGGCGTCGTCCCCACACCGACCAGAGGATGGACGATGGCATGAGCAAGTCAGGATCATCCAATTGTGCCAGATCCCTATCAAATTCTTGCCGTGTGATGTAATTTCGCTCAATCATCACTTCTCGAAGCTGTTCGAAGTTCGCCCGCATCATCGCGATACCAGGAGATCCGCTTTGCCACAGGAACAATTGCGCTTCGGCTCCCACGCTGCTCAGTCCGCGTGCTCGCAGCAAGCCAGAAAGCAAGCGCCCATATCGTCGATTCACCCCGTTATCCTCCAGGAGTCTTTGCATCGCCAAATGCGTCGCCAAAATGGTTTCATTGGGATTCGCTACTGGGTCTGGCAGCATCGAGCAACTGTCATATTCCTCCATCAAAAGCCAGCCGCCCGGCTTTAAGCTCGAAATCATTTGCGCCAGAGCGGCGTCGCGCTCGGGCACGTGCATGAGCACGAGGCGCGTATGAATCAGATCAAATGCTGCCTCTGGCAAAGGGTCGGTGCCTATCTTATGGCGGCAGACCTCGAGATTTGGACCCTCCAGAGGTTCTAGAAAACGCGTATCAAGGTCCGTCACCAGTACATGGCCAGTGGAGCCGACACGGTCAGCGAGCCATTTGGCAATGGTCCCGCTCCCGCCACCAATTTCAAGGCAATGCCAACCGCTACCGACTCCGAGGTCCTCTAAGTGCCGAACGGTTCCACGGTCGTAGATCGTGGAAAGTGCTGCAAATCTCGTTCGCGCCTCCTTGCCGCTGTTGACGAAGACATAGCCAGTGCCATTGGTTTGGGCGCTTCCCATTTGCTTCTCCTTGCGGCTGATGAAAGCGGCTCTGGTCTCTCTCCGCTGCTGGCTTGATTTAGGGGCAAGGCGGCCTATAATACAAGCTCAAAAACATTAACAATTGTTGAGAAACACTCAATGATCGACTTTACGTCTCGCCAGCTCCGGGCCTTTTTGTTGGTCGCGCAGCATCGCAGCTTCACGCGGGCCGCTGGGGCGTTGTTCATTACTCCCTCTGGATTGAGCGTCTTAATAAGAGAATTGGAAAACCAGCTCGGTGTCAGGCTCTTTGAGCGCACCACCCGTCACGTCGCTCTCACCGCCTCTGGGAGCGAGTTGTTCGCGGCGGCGAACCGCAACCTGCAGGAATTGGACAGTTCTCTCTCTCGGATTGCTCAGACAAAGCGGGACGAAAGCCCGTTGTTATCGGTGGGTGCGCCGCCGTTCTACGCAGAGGGAGGCTTGGCACCAGCGATCAAGGCATTCCGCACGCGAAGGCCAGAGCTTCGATTTCAAGTATTCGACGGTGATAGCGGGACTACTTTGCGGAAGGTAGAGTCCGGAGAACTAGATATGGGGCTGGGATTTTTTTTCAAACATGTACCGGGTATCCGGCGAACGCTACTGTTTCGCTTCTCCCTAATGGTAATAAGAGCTGGTACGCCACATGCCTCTGTCCGTCCCACTGTCGCATGGTCGTCACTGAAAGGGGAGAGATTCGTGACTTTGCACCCGTCCCTTCCGCTGCAACAGTTCGTCGACAAGCATCTCGCGAGAGCAGGTGTTACCTATCAACCCAGTCTTGTGTTGAATTACCTACACACACTAATCGCTATGGTGGGAGCAGGAGTGGGCGCTGCTATCGTTCCTTCTTTTGCATTGTCCGAGTGCCGCAATCACGGACTCATTGTCAGCCACTTGGTCAAACCTGTTGTGCACCTCGACGCCTACCAGATTCGAAAGGGAGGCAGGAAGCTGCACCCAATCGCGGAAGAATTCTCGTCGTTTCTACAGCTATATATCGTGCGATGGGCAAAGGAGTCGGGGCTGCCCTAACGAAGGATCCCAAGCCGTACCGCGTTACAGGCCGCTACAGCAGCAGCTATCTAGATCAGAGCGCAACCTGCATTTTCTACCTGTGTTCTCTGCCTGTGAAACGTGAGACGTGTGAAGTACTGCAAACGCCGAGGCAGCTGCATTCGCGAGGATGCCGTTAGGACGATACTCATTTAAAACTCCGTTGCTGGCCGCTCCCTCCACTACGGGTCGAACGTTAAACCTATGCTGTGGTGATAGAATCGCGAGCAATTGAACGAGGCCTTAAGACCGTGAAATCGCCGCTCTTTCTCGCAACTACCCTTGCAGTGCTCGGGTTGGCATTCCCTTGTTCACAGCCGCTGCCTGCTCAAGTAACGCCTGCCGCCGTGATTGCTGATGCGCCGGTGGATAAACAGTTCCCGCCAGGGCTGGTAATGTTTACCGTGCCGAGTCACGGTGTGGACCTGGACGCATGGCTCTACGTTACAAGCGGCGCGGGTCCACATGGCACAGTGATTCTCGCGCACGGTCTGCCAGGCTATGAGATGAGCGGGGATCTTGCACAGTCCATCCGGCGAGCGGGGTGGAACGTTTTGCTCTTCCACTATCGCGGCACCTGGGGCGTGGGCGGCACTTTCTCCCAATCGTCAGCCATTGAGGATACGGCAGAGGTGCTGCGTTTCCTGCGAGAACCCGCGAACGCAGCAAAATATCGCGTCGATCCAAAGCGGCTAGTTTTGATTGGACACAGTGTCGGCGGATTCATCGCCGGATACGAAGCTGCCCATAATCCGGATATCAAGGCGGTAGCAATGATCGCAGCGGTAAATCTGGGCAAGATTAATGCCGATCCGAGAGAACGTGAAGCCCGTCTAGAGCGCTGGGAAACGCAGTTGCACCCGGTGCGTGGCGCCACTGCGACGGAGCTTTTTGCTGAGGCTCAACGGCATGCGAAAGAGTGGGATTATGTGCAGTGGGCAGAGGAGCTGCGCACGCGTCCCGTGCTGCTCCTCGAAGCCGACGATCAAAACCATGCTGATATGGAAGCTCTGGGTTCTGCGCTGCGACAGAAGAGCGCCGTCGGGCTCGAACAGGTAGCTGTCGCCACCGATCACAGTTTCTCGGATCGCCGCATTGACTTGCAGTCCATTGTCATTCGCTGGCTGCAGAGTTTAGGAATCGATAATCCCGCCAGGACGTCTATACCAATGCAGCCTGGATCGCCGGAATCGGAAATCCGAGCGGCGCTAGCGAAGTTCATCCGCGCCTTCGACAATCTCGATTGGGAAGGTTTCCGCCTAGCGTTCGATGATCGCGCGACCGTGTTTTATCCGCGCGCCGTTCCCGAGCGGGCAACCGGGCGAGCCGAATTTGAAAGGACTTTCAAAACCGTGTTCGAGCAGATTCGCGACGGCAGAGCCACAGCCCCGTATATGGACATTCAGCCGAAGGACATGGACATTCAGATGTTCGGCGACATCGCAATTGCGACGTTTCATCTAGACGACAGGCCCGCATTTCTTAACCGACGGACAATCGTGCTGAGTAAGTCCGCAACGGGCTGGAAGATAGTTCATCTGCACGCTTCTGAGATACCGATAAGCCGGTAGAGCTTTGACGAGAGAGAAATAAGATTGGAGGCGTCGTGGTCCTCATGAGTGTTGTTCTTAGGTCTATTCTCGCTGTTCTGATGTTGTCGCTGAGCGGTACTCCGACTCGGCATGCGAGTCAAGCACCTACGCAGGGAGCGATACGAACGAGGGTTGTACTTCTTGGCACGGGCACGCCTGTGCCGGATCCTGACCGCAGTGGCCCGGCCACCGTTATCACTGCTGATGATCGGGCTTACCTTGTCGATTTCGGACCTGGCGTCATACGCCGCGCCGAAGCCGCTGCCCTCAAGACCGGTATCACGGCAGTCGAACCCGGCCGTTGGACAGAATGGGCGCATCGGCCCACGGTTGGACCGAGCCCCCGAGATTGGAGTGGACATGAAATCCGCGGTGATTCTTCTTTTCCTGCTCGCGGTGCATACGAATTGGGCGTCGGCACAAACCCGCCAGGCAGTGGGCGCGTCAACAGTTGCGACCAGCGCAGAAGATGAGATCAAGAAATTGGAGGAAGCGCGCAATCAAGCGATTCTGCATGGTGATGCTGCCGCGCTAGATCGCATGACCTCTGACGACTACACCTTCATTACGTTGAGAGGGGAGATGCGCTCAAAGTCAGACATTCTCAAAGGCTTCGCCTCTGGATCATTTCACTACGAATCGCGAGAAATCTCTGATTTGAAAGTGCGCACCTACGGGGATACTGCAGTTGTAACTGGGCGTTCCGTTCAGAAAGGAGTGGAGAACGGAAAAGACTATAGTGGCGACTACTGGTTTACTCGAGTGTATGTAAAGCAAAAAGGCCGCTGGCTCACAGTGGCATTGCAGACAACTCTCATTCAGCAATAGATTGGGAGTCGAGAGAATCAATTCGCAAACGGGGTACAAAGTCGGGTCCTCGAAGGAGCCAGTTGCAGACCATCGCAAGCAGCAAGAGTCTCGGCGATAGACTGCCGCGTGTCTACGATCGGGCATTGCTGCTACATGGCTGCAATGAGGTGTTGAGTCTTGCCGAAATTGAGCAGTACGGAGCCGACAGCTTCGGCGATGCCGACTATGTCAGCATCTACGGAATGCGGCCGCGAGAATGGTACAGCCGGGGCATACGTCTGCTCGGCCGCACGGCAGTAGAGTGCACCGGTGATGCGCTCGGCAAGCGTATTGCTCTCGATGTTGTCTCCGTCGCCGCTCGGATGCCGTTGAATCAGTTCGTGGTGATCGATGCGTTCGCCGGTTCCTGCAATACGCTCTTTTGGATTTTGAGGCACCTGCCAAATTCACAAGGTATTGCCTTCGAGTCCGACCCGCAAGTGTTCGAGCTTACGCATCGCACTGTGAGGGCCCTCGGTCAGAGGATCGACCTTGTCCAAGGCGACTATGTAAAACGCCTTGCGGAGTGCCGCGTGCCAGAGGATCAAGGCGTCGTTGTATTCGTGGCACCTCCGTGGGGCACGGCCCTAGATGAAGTGCGAGGCTTGGACTTGAGTCGCACTGCGCCTCCAATCAGCGAAGTTATCCAGCAACTTGTGCACCGATTTTCGAAGCATAAATTGCTCTTCGCGACGCAGGTTTACGAGAAGGTTTGCGCCCCTTCATTGATCCAGGTTCAAGCGCGGTTCGATTGGAGCGAACTGCGCCTCTACAACATCAATGAGAAAGGCCGGAACCACGGTATTCTTCTGGGAACCAAAGGGTGGGCCCCTTAGTAAAGGGTATGAACTCGATGCGCTAAGATCTCCTGTCCGGTCATTTGGTGACCATTGCTCAAGGTCAAAGTCATGCACGTGCTTGTAGGATTGGAATGTTCGTGAAGTGCGCAAGCGAGGATACGAACGCGCGTCGTAGAGGCAGTTTGGGCTTATCAGGAGTGGGCACCTCTTGAACTCCCTGGTGTCTAAACCACATATGTTCATTTCATCGTGCAGCCCACCGATAAGGAGACGACTATGGGAATCGACGCCGGGGATAAAGGCAGTTCGATGGCAACCATTAACGTCGTTCCCTTGATCGATATACTCCTAGCTCTGATCATTATTTTTATGGTGATCACACCGCTCGCGCCGAAGGGGCTAGACGCATTAATTCCGCAACCAGCTAAGACGCTCGCGCCAACCCCCGCAGCGATGATCGTGGTGCAAGTTCTTGGTACGGGGAAACTGAGAATCAACGAGGAAGATGCTAATTGGGATTCTCTCGGTGTGCGCTTGTCCGAGGTTTTCAAGGAGCGCGCCGAGAAAGTCGCATTCCTTCAGGGTGAAGACAGCGTCATGTTCTCCGATGTTGCGCGTGCGATCGATATTATGCACAGCTCAGGCGTCGAAAAGGTCGGGTTGATGGCTGCTGAGCCGGATGCTAAACAGTAAGGCACTGCGGAATCCAAGCTGCTCTAGGAACCAACGGGCCCGCTCCCTGAGGTTTTTTATGCGGAAGTACCTGCACCTCGTGGGGCTGTTTATACTCGGCATTCCGACAGGACCTAAATTGAGAATGTGCCTCATCCGAAAGGTTTCGGAGGTGCTTTTTTGTTTGTGGAGGGCATGCAGTATACATTGCGAACGCCGCCATATTAGGCGTACATTCCTCGCGTGCCAGCCAAGGAACCAAAGCGCGACTTCAAGGTCGGTGATAAAGTCCGCGTGAACTTGCACCACGCCAAGATTGAAGATGCCGTCGTTCGTGCCGTGATTCACGACGACGATGGAATCAAACTACAGGTGGATGTCGTCGGTCTCGACCTGACGGCGTTGATTGATACGAGGCAGGTTGTCGAGCGAGGTTGCTCTGGCGCAACATCGCTCTGCTCACCGAAAGTTACGATTGAATTAATTTGCCCCCTGATAGCGGGACGGGGGCGTCCGTTGGAGGACAGGCTCTCGTCCCGTGTTATTTGTGGCGGTCCTCCAGTCAGGCTACGCTGCTCTGGAACAACTTCAGAACTGCCCGCAAGCAACGACGTTCCGCGTTTGGAAAATTAGAATATATACAGAGAAGATTTCGAACGGGGAATCCGCCCTGTGGGTAGACCACACCCTGTTCGGAGCCCCAGGATCATGGTCGGTCTTGGGGCTTTTTTTCACCTCTTGCGGTAACTGTTTCTCCGGCTCCTTCTGTCTATGCACTCCATAATGAATGCAGCCTGACTAATCGCGTTTTCTCCAGCGGCGAGATTTAGTTCACCAAAATTTCACCTTCGGTACATTGATCGAAAAACACGCTCACAGCAGAGTGCTTGCAGTGCGGCACGGTGAACTGTGGGGAGGGAGCGCACCCATCCTGCACTATTTGTGTCAGGTCCTCCAGGGTAAGCCGGGGAAACCGCCCGCGCCTGGCACAGATGATTCTTTCGGCCAACGCTTCTCGAAGTGCTCCATGATGAATGCAGCCTGACTAATCGCGTTCCCAGGCGCTCGCGCAGCTTCTGTGCAACAGACGGGAAGTGCTATCTGGCTTTTTCGCTTTCGACTTGGTAGCAAGATGTTGGATTGTCATCAAAACACATATTCTTGTCGCCGGAACGCACATGTCGCTCGTAAACTTCGTTGGCGTGGAGGTCGGAACAAAACGAGTTTTCGCATCTCAAAACATAGCGTGCTTTGTAAGAGTGAGCCTTGACTAAATGGCTGGTGCGGACGGTCTCTACCTCGTCGATCACGATCCGGTTTTTGTCGAAGTATGGAATGGCCAACACAGTTGCTGTCGCGAGGAGAAGAACAAGCAGAATGCTTGCGACCTCGGTTTTCACTTTGCCTCCGATTCATCGAGCCAACGAGCCATGGCCGTATGGTCTTGGTCGATAACCTCTACTACTTAGTGTAATCCTTAACTCTCGCGAGGGAAGGTGATGACCCCTTCTGATAAACTCGACCGCTGTGATCTCTTTGAACGGCGGGTACGGGAGCGAAGAGGTTACGGCGTAACGAGATTCTGCGTTGCACAACAAAACTTCGATACAGAGGTTAGGAATTGCAGAACGGAGTACGAGTCGGTCCGTGGCGCGCGCCGCTCGCGC
>Ga0306923_10008909_pt1 | contig 10076 bp, 5 predicted proteins | sample sta12Can44000108_FD_203841 | JGI IMG/M metagenome (GOLD analysis project Ga0306923, IMG submission 203841) | Lab enrichment of tropical soil microbial communities from Luquillo Experimental Forest, Puerto Rico - statanox.12C.anox.44.000.108 (v2)... | ecosystem: Environmental > Terrestrial > Soil...
GATCCCGATCATGTCTACCTGGCGGATTTCGGGATCACCAAGCACGCGATGTCGCGGACCGGGCTGACCTCGACGGGCCAGTTCCTGGGCACGATCGATTACGTCGCGCCGGAGCAGATCCGGGGCACGTCGGTGCTGGGCCTGGCCGACCAGTACTCGCTGGGCTGCGTGCTGTATGAGTGCCTGACCGGGCGGGTCCCGTTCGAGAAGGACCTGGACGCCGCGATCATCTGGGCGCATGTCGAGGAGATGCCCACGATGCCGACGGTGCTGCGCCCGGAACTGCCGCCGGAAGTCGACGACGTGTTCGGACGGGTGCTGGCCAAGCGCCCGGACGAGCGCTACGGAAGCTGCCGCGAGTTCGTCGATGCCGCCCGGGTGGCCCTGGGCATCCTCGGGCCGGGCACGGACGCGGCCCTCGCCTACGGCGCCCCGACCGCCGGGCCGCGGACCGGACCCCCGTCCGGCAACCAGGCGAGGACACCACCGGACCAGTTCTCCTGGAGCAACGTGGCCAGCCGGGAGCATCCGGCCGGACCCGCCGTGGATCCCGTCGCGCCCGCCGCCGGGGCGGCGTCCGGGCCTTCGGGTCCGGGTCAATCCTGGAGCAGCCAGCCCAGCGTCGATCAGGCCGGTTACGGTCGGCCGAGCTATGGTCAGCCCGGTTACGGCCAGCCCGGTTACGGCCAGCCCGCCGCGGGTCCGCCCGCCGCGGCCCGGTCCGGTGCGGGCCAGTCCGGCGGGACCCTCACCTCCCACCGCCGGGAATATGGCGTCGCGGGCCCGGGCGAGCCTGGTCAGCCCGCCGGCGCGCCGCCGTCGCCGCACGGGCCGCGGGGGCCGCACTGGTACCGTCAGCCGCGCTGGATCGCCGTGCTGGCGGCCGTGGTCCTGGTTCTGGCGGGCGTGGGCACCTGGATCGGCCTGAGCGGCGGTTCCAGTGCGCACGCGACGTCCTCCATGACGATGTCGCCCAAGCCGAAGCCGACGGTCGGCGCGCTGATGACCGCGCTCGCCCTGACCAACAGGAGCGGGGACGCCATCGGCAAACTGCCGCCCTCGTCCTGCAAGCAGGACACCCCCGCGCATGTGACCTGCACCGCCCCGGCGGCCGGCATCAGCGGGGTCGTCTTCCAGACCTACCCGAGCCTGAAGGCCCTGTACGCCGCGTACACGGCCAAGGTCACCTCGCTGAACTCGAATCAGTTCAAGCAGAACTTCAGCGACTGCGGAGCCCAGGGCACATACGGCGAGGTCGGCTGGAATCACCTGTTCCAGCACACCAGGAATTACACGGTCGACCAGATGATCATGGGTATGGTCAGGGACGACCAGGCCGCGGGCCGCGTGTTCTGCAACTACACCCAGGGCCTGGAGTACATGATCTGGACGCAGAACGACGGCCACCTGATGGGCTACGTGGCCGGCCCGGTGCACACCGACGTGTGGGACTGGTGGGTGGCGATCCACCACAACATCGGCATCGGCGGCGCCCCGATGAACATGAACATGCCGACCCCGTCCGCGAGCGGCGGCACGTCTCCGGCCATGAGCCCGTCCCCGTCCATGAGCGGCACGTCCGCGTCTCCGTCCGCGTCGATGAGCAGCATGGGCGGATGACCGCCCGGCCACGCTTGCCCGACGGCAAGCGTGGCCACGCTCGGCTGGTCAGCCGGGCCCTTCCTGAGCGAGGAGATCTCGCCCGTGAACGTTCCTGACCGCCGGACCGTGCTGCGGTCCGGGCTGGCCGTCGCCGCGCTGGGGGCGGTGGGCGCCGCCACCGGGTGCACGGCCCGGTCGGCATCTTCGGCGGCCTCGCCCGTCCGGCATCACCTGATCGGGCCGCGCAGCCCGCAGGTCGCCGCGGCCGAGGCGGCCCGCAACGCCACCGGCGTCGTGCTGGCCGGCGTAGCCCCGGAGGCGGGGCACATCGACCTCGGCGGACCGGTGGTGCCGACGTGGAGCTACGGCGGTCAGGTCCCGGGTCCGGAGATCCGGGTACGGGCGGGCCAGATCCTGCAGGTGCTGCTGGTGAATGGTCTTCCGGTCGAGACGACCGTGCACTGGCACGGCGTGGCCATCCGCAACGACATGGACGGCGTGCCCGGCATGACCCAGGCGCCGGTCCCGCCGGACCGGGAGTTCAGCTACCGCTTCACCGTCGCCGAGCCCGGCACCTACTGGTATCACCCGCACGTCGGCGTCCAGCTCGACCGGGGCCTGTACGGGCCGCTGATCGTGGAGGACCCGGCCGAGCCGGCCGATTATGACCATGACTGGACCGTGGTGCTCGATGACTGGATCGATGGCACCGGCTACACCCCGGATCAGGTCCTGGCCGCCCTGCGGCACGGCATGGGCGGCATGTCGATGGCGGCCGAGTCCCCGTCGCCGATGACGAGCGGGATGAGCGGCATGCCCATGCCGGCCGCGACCCCCTCGCCCAGCGCGACACCGACCCCCTCGCCCAGCGCGACGCCGACCCCGGCGCCGATGAGCCCGGCGCCGCCCAGCGGGCCCAGCCCGGTGCTGTCCGGGGCGCGCAGCGCGCTGCTCGGCGGCGATGCCGGCGATGTCCGCTACCCCTGGTACCTGATCAACGGCCGCGTCCGCGACGCGCCCCGGACGTTCACCGCCCGCCCCGGCCAGCGGGCCAGGATCCGGTTCATCAACGCCGCCGCCGACACCAGCTTCCGCGTCGCCCTGGGCGGCCACCGGATGACCGACGGCTATCCGGTCGTCCCGGCCCGTGCCGACGCGCTGCTCATCGGGATGGGGGAGCGCTACGACGTGCAGGTCACCCTGGGCGACGGCGTGTTCCCGTACCACCCGATGCACATCCACGGGCACACCTTCGCCCTCGGCCCGGCCGGGCCGCGCAAGGACACCGTGATCGTCCGCCCCGGACAGCAGGTCGCCTGCGACTTCGACGCCGCCAACCCGGGCCAGTGGATGACCCACTGCCACAACCTCTACCACGCCCCGCAGGGCGGCATGATGGCCATGCTCAGCTACCAGACCTAGCCGGGCTGGCAGGACGGGCACCAGAAGGTGACCCGGTCGTCCTGTCCGGCCGAACGAATTGGCGTCCCGCACCGGCGGCACGGCTTGCCCCGGCGGCCGTAAACCCAGTTCTCCTCGCCTCGGCGCATGCTGCCTGTGGTGATGTGGCCGAAGCGCTCCTTGTTCGCCTCGAGCAGCCGCCTGGCCAGTTCGGCCAGCGCGTCGAGGTCGGCCACGCTGCGCGTCGGCTGCCACGGGCTGAGGCCACGCAGGAACAGCACCTCGGCCTTGTACACGTTGCCGATGCCGGCCAGGTTCCGCTGGTCGAGCAGGGCCTCGCCGATGGGCCGGTCCGGTTCGGCGCTCAGTCGGCGCACCGCCTCGGCGCGATCCCAATCCGGGCCGAGCAGGTCGGGACCGAGGTGCCCGGTGACCCGTGACTCTTCGCTGGTCCGGATCAGCTCGACCACGCCGAGCTGGTACCCGATGGCCTGCCAGTCCTCGTTGGCCAGCAGCAGCCTGATCCGGTGGCTGTCGCGCAGCCGTTCGGCCGCGGGCCTGACCCGCCAGCTACCGTCCATCTTCAGGTGAGTGTGGACGGTGAGCCCGCTCTTCGTCCTGGTGAGCAGGTGCTTGCCGCGCGAGACGGTCTCGGTCACCAGGTCGCCGGCCAGGTCGGCGGTAGCCAGCCTGGGGACCCGGAAGTCGCTGCGGGTCAGCACCCTTCCCGCCAGCGCCTCGTGCAGGCGGCGGGCGGTGTACCAGACGACGTCTCCCTCGGGCATGACCTCAGTGTGCGCCAGGTCAATGCTGGGGTGTTAACCGCCGGTAATCGTTCCGCGGGTCGTACGGGGCGCGATGGCTGTTACCACGGTGTCCGTTGCCCGGATAGCCGCCTGCCGGGTACGAGCCGACCTGATAACCGCTGCCCTGGTAGCCGTTCCCCGAGTAGCTTCCGTTGCCCGGAGAGCCGCCCGATACCTGGTTACCGCCGGTGGCCGGATAGCTGCCGGTGGCCCGATGGCTGCCGGTGGGCTGGCGGCTGTGTCGCGGGTGCGCTGGCCGCGCGGTCGTGGTGCCCTCACCGGTGCCGTCCGGCCGGGCGTGGCTCCGGGCGCTCTTGTGCCGCGGTTCACCCGCCTGGGCCGCCGAACTCTCTCGCCCGTATCCGTAGTCCTGGCCGTACGGCGGTGTGGTCATCGTCTGGGTCACCGAGGACGGGTCCTCAAAGGAGGGCGCCGAGTACGGGTACGGGGAGGCGTTCCGCGCCCTAAGGGATGACCGGCCGTCGACCGGCCCGCTCGGTCGCAGCGAGAAGGCCGCGCTGGTCAGCGGGTCCTCCTCGGCGCTGCTCGGCCGCCGCCGGCGCGTCTCGGCCGGCTTGGTGGTGGCCCCGCGCGGCTGGACGGCCGTCCCGCGCGGCGGAGTAGGAGTAGTAGCCTCCCGCGGCTGGCTCCTCGCGCCCGGCTGGCTGGTGGTGCTCATCGGCTGGCTGGCGCTCGCGGCCGCACGGACCGGCTGCGTCGCCCCCGAAAGCGGCTTCATGCTCTGGACCGGCTGCGTCGCCGTGTAGGCGGGCTGGATCGCGGTCCGTTCGGCCGCTGGGTCAGGTCCGGTCCGTGCCGCGGCATAGGTGCCGGAGCCAGACTCCCGCCTGCCCCTACCGGGGGCCCGGTCGTCCCGTTTCCTGTCGTCCGCCTGGGCCTGGATGGCCTGCGGGCCGGCGGCCAGTCCCGTGTCGAGCCCGGTACCCGAAGCGCCGCCAGGCAGGCGGTTCTGGCCAGGTGAGTCGGCAGTGCGCGCGGTCGTGGCGAGCGGCTTGTCCGACGCCAGGTCGTCCCAGAACTGCTCGTCGCTGACGCCGCCGAACGTCTCCGTCGGCCACAGCTCCTCATCGAGATCGGTTCCCTTACGGAAGCCCACGCGGCGGGGGGACGAGACCGCGGCGGGCCGGAACGTGGTGGCCGTCCCGTCGCCGCTGGCGGCCCGGCGGGGACGGCCGTTCGGGTCGGGTCTGGCGGTACTGTTCCTGCCTCCCGGGCGCTGGGCGACCCCGGCGCGACCTGCTCCGGCAGACCTAGCGCGGTTGCCTGAGCGGATGCTGAAGTAGAAAGCTGCCGCGATGCCGACGAGCCCGGCAACGGCCAGTCCAGCGACCAGAACCATGATTTCCATCCACAATGCCGGGCCTTGTGGACGGCGTTCGCTAGGCTCAACGCGGCCATGACGCGAGCCTTCCCTCGTTGTCGCGAGCGCCGTAAACCGGCTTGATCATCGATTGTTGCTCACCGCTAGGGGGCGTGTCAGAAGATTGAAAAAGTTCCGGAAATTGCCGATTACGGGGTGTATCTGGACGATCACGGACTTCCGGTTACCGTTATTCGTCCGCGCCCGATTGTGGCCGCCGCGACCGCGGTCCACGCGGACTGCAGCGGTGCGCCGTTGGCCAGCCCCAGAGTTGTGTTCAAGGCATAAACGGTGAACCGGTACGAGTGCGGGCGGCCTCGCGGGCACGGGGGGTCGTAGGCGGCTGTACCTGCACTGTTCAGCGCCTGGCGCGCACCGGTCGGCAGCGCGCCTTCCTGGATGTCGGTAGCCCCAGGATTGATGTCGAAAACAAGCCAGTAAATGGTCGGCGTGATCGGTGCCGAGGAGTCATCGACAATAAGCGCGAGGCTCTTGGTGCCTGGCGGCGCGCCCGACCAGTTAAGCGGCGGGTTTATTTTCGCGCCATGACAGGTATAGCGCTGCGCCAGCATACCGGAGACGAACGCCTCGCTGCCGACCGACATCGGGCTGGGCGCCACCGGCGCGCCGTACCCGGCGGTGCCGCAGCCGGCCAGGGTCAGGACAGCCAGCACCGCCGCCACGGCCGCCCGTGCGCGAAGCGGCCGCCGGATCCGGTCCCGGCGTGACGTCACCTTCTCGCCTCTCTCCTGCCGACGGTTGATATTAGAACCTGCTCCGCTAGGAAGCGTAGGGTGATGCGACGCGTTGAATGATCCGGGGGAGTAGGGCCAGAATACGGGCGATCAGCGAGGGCAGATGCCGAACGCACTGGGTATCGGGCTACTGGGCCCGCTTCAGGTGCGGGACGAGACGGGGCGCACAGTCCACGTCGGCGGCCGCCAGCTGCGGGTCTTGCTCACTTTGCTCGCCCTGAACGCCGGGCGTGTCGTCCCGGTCGGCTCGCTGGCCGGGCAACTCTGGCCCGAGGACCCGCCCGGCAACCCCGGCAACGCGCTGCAGACGCTGGTTTCCCGGCTGCGGGCTGAACTGCGCCAGGCCGGGGCGGGCGACGTGATCGAGTCGCACCCGGCCGGATACCGCCTGGCCGTGCCGCCGGGTGCGGTCGACGTGATGGCCTTCGAGGAGCTGGCCGCGCAGGGCCGCCGCGCGCTGGCCGAAGGCGACGCGGGCCAGGCCGCGCGGGTCCTGCGCGACGCGCTGCTCGCCTGGCGGGGCGAGCCGCTGGCCGACGCCGCCGGATCGGACTTCGCGGAAGCGGCCGCGGCCAAGCTGACCGAGCTGCGCTCCAGCGTGCTAGCGGACCGCATCGAGGCCGACCTGGCCCTGGGCGAAGGGCCCAGCCTGGTCGGTGAGCTCCGCGTGCTGCTGTCCGCCGACCCGCTGGCCGAACGCCCCCGCGCCCAGCTCATGCGCGCGCTGTACGCCGCCGGACGCCAGGCCGAGGCGATCGCCGTCTACCACGAGGGCCGCGAACTGCTCGCCGACCAGCTCGGGGTGGACCCGTCCGCCCAGCTCGAGCAGGTCTATCTGGGCATCCTGCGGGGCCCGGCCGCTAGCAGGGAGCAGCCGGGCGCCGTAGCCAAGCTCCCGGCCCATGCCACGGATGATCCCGAACGGGCGGCGGTGCCTGCCTCGGCCCGGCTCCCCGCCGTCCGGGCGCAGAGCCCCCTGACCAGTTTCGTCGGCCGCGACGAAGATCTGTCCCGGGTGCTGAAGAACCTGCGCGCGACCCGCCTGGTCACGCTGACCGGTCCGGGGGGAGTGGGCAAGACGAGGCTGGCCACCGAGGCCTCGGGACGGCTCGGCACGACGGCGTGGTTCCTGCCGCTAGCGCCGGTGACCGATCCGGCCGAGGTGGTATACACCGTGCTCGACGCGCTGGGCATCCGCGAGCCGGTCATCGCCCGCCGCCCCGCCGAACCCGGCACGGGCCCGCTGCACCGGCTCGCCGCCGCGCTCGGCGACCGCGACGTGGTGCTGATCCTGGACAACTGCGAGCACGTCATCGAGGCGGCCGCCGCCCTCGCGGGTCATGTCCTCGCCGCCTGCCCGCAGGTGAGGATCCTGGCCACGAGCAGGCAGCCGCTGCGCATCGACGGCGAGACCCTGTGCCCTGTCCCCCCGTTGCCGATCCCGCCGACTCCTTCGGCCCCGGTGACGATCGCGTCCTACGGGTCGGTCCGGCTGCTGCGGGACCGGGCCGTGGCGGTCCGGCCGGATTTCGAGCTCGGCGAGGCCAACGCGGCCGCCGTGGCCCGGATCTGCCGCGCCCTCGACGGGATGCCGCTGGCGATCGAACTGGCCGCGGTGTGGCTCCGCACGCTGACGCCGGCCCAGCTCGCTGAGCGCCTGGACGACAGGTTCGCGCTGCTCACCGGCGGCAGCCGGACGGCGCTGCCCCGGCACAGGACGCTCCGGGCGGTGGTCGACTGGAGCTGGGAGCTGCTGTCGGCATCCGAACAGGTACTGGCGCGCAGGCTGGCCGTCTTCCCCGGCGGGACCACCCTGCTGGCCGCCGAGCGCGTCTGCGCCGACGACCTGCTGCCGCCGGCCGCGGTGCTGCCCGCGTTGTCCGGCCTGGTCGACAAGTCGATCCTGGGCGTGGGCGAGTGCCAGGACGGCCTCCCCCCGCGGTACCGGATGCTCGAGACCGTCCGCGCGTACGGCCTCGAGCGGCTCGCCGACGCGGGCGAGGATGCCGCGGTGCGGGACGCGTTCGCCGCGTACTGCCTGGACCTGGCCGAGACCGCCGACCCGGGGCTCCGCGCCGCCGGGCAGCGCCGCTGGCTGCGTGAGCTGACCGCCGAGCAGGACAACCTGCACGCGGCGCTGCGCTGGACGATCGCGAGGCAGGAGGCCGATACGGCGCTGCGCCTGGTGCGGGCGCTCGGCTGGTACTGGATGCTGCGCGGGCAGCCCGGCGAGCCGCAGGCGCTGGCCCGCCAGGTTCTCGCGTTCGAACCGCGCGAGCAGACGCCGCGGATGGCCGAGGCGCGCGTGATCAGCGCGATCACCGCCGCCGGTGACAGCTGGGAGATCGACACCGTCCGGCCGGCCCTGGCCGCGGCCGTGGCCGACCTCACCCGCTGGTCGCCGGACACCGCGCCGTCCCATCCGGTCGCCGCGATGGGCGAGCCGATGCTGGCCCTGTACGACCGGGATCCCGACCGCGCGTTCACGGCCTTCGACCGCTACCTGACCTCGGAGGATGCGTGGGTGCGGGCCGCGGTCCCGCTGCTGCGAGGGACGTTCGGCAGCATGCTCGGCCGGATGGACTGGGCCGAATCCGACTGCCGGGACGCCCTGGCGGCGTTCCGCGCCCTGGGCGAGGCGTGGGGAACGGCCGCCGTGCTCATGCAGCTGGCCGAGTTCGCCAGGCTGCGCGGCGACAACGCGGCCGCGGTCGCGGCGCTCGAGGAAGCGGGCGCCCTCGGCCGGCAGCTCGGCGCCTGGGGCGACCTGTCCCACATCGGCGGGAAGCTCGCCGCCGTCCGGGTGCGGCTGGGTGACCTGGCGGGCGCCCGTGCCGACCTGGAGCAGGCCGAGCGCGAGGAGTCCGCCCGCAGCATCGGGCACAACGACTCGACGATCTGGCTCGGCCTGGTGCGGGCCGAGCTCCTCTACCGCGAAGGCGACACCGGCGCGGCCGGGCTGATCTGCGCACGCTTGCTCGCCGTGCTGGAGGACAAGCAGTCGTCCTGGTGGTACGGGGTGCACGCGATCATCCAGGCCAGGCTGGCCCTGATCGCGCTGGGGGACGGGGACGAGGGCCGCTGCCGCACCCTGCTCGCGGAGGCGCTCCGGATCGCCACCAGCTGGGTGGAGCTCCCGCCGGTCGCCGACGTGATCGATGCCATCGCCGTGCTGGCGCAGCACTCGGGCGAGTGCGCGGCGCGCGTGGCTACCCTGCTCGGAGTCGCCCATGCGGTCCGGGGCTGCTTCGACGAGGGCAGCCTTGACGCCCCGGCGGTTCGGGACGCGGTGCGCGCCCGGCTCGGCGCGGATGAGTTCGAGGCCGCCTACGAGCATGGCCGCTCTCAGCCCCGCGACGACGCGCTCGCCCTAGCGGCCAGTGCTGTCGCGAACCCCGTCACGGCCGGCTAGGTTCTGCTTCCTCCCCCAAACCCACTCTGCTTGCTCCCCCACACCCACCTTGCTTGCTCCCCCACACCCACCTTGCTTCCTCCCCCACACCCACCCTAGGTCCGGCGCCGGTAGACGCGGACGGCCAGCGGGGCGAACACGACGAAGATGCCGAGGGCCCACAGCATCGACTGGACGGCCGGGGTGGCCACCGGGCCCCCGGTGAACAGGCCACGCTCCGCGTCGGTCAGCAGGGTCATCGGGTTGACCTTGACGAAGGCCTGCAGCCAGCCGGGCATGGTGGCGGTCGGCGCGAGCAGGTTGCTGCCGAACACGAGGGGGAAGAACGCGATGAACCCGAAGGCCTGCACGCCCTGCGGTGTCTTCACCATCATCCCGATCAGGGCCGATACCCAGCACATGGCCAGGGCGAAGGCGAGGAGCAGCAGGCAGGCGGCCACGGCGGAGAGCGGGTTGGTCGTCACCCGGAAACCCAGGATCAGCCCGAAGCCGATGGTGATCGCGACCGAGATGAGGTAGCGCACCATGTCGCCGAGGACCGCGCCCGCGAGCGGCGCCGAGCGGGCGATGGGCAGGCTCCGGAAACGGTCGAAGACCCCGCTCGAGATGTCCTGGTTGAGCATGAGCCCGGTGCCCAGGGTGGCGAACACCACTGTCATCACGAGCAGCCCGGGCAGCTCGTACTGCAGGTAGCCGTGCGTGCTGCCGTGCCCGATGGC
>Ga0306923_10008910_pt1 | contig 10076 bp, 10 predicted proteins | sample sta12Can44000108_FD_203841 | JGI IMG/M metagenome (GOLD analysis project Ga0306923, IMG submission 203841) | Lab enrichment of tropical soil microbial communities from Luquillo Experimental Forest, Puerto Rico - statanox.12C.anox.44.000.108 (v2)... | ecosystem: Environmental > Terrestrial >...
GTCCCGGGCATGGGCTGGAGGCAGGTGCTGCGGCAACGAGCGGATCAGCAAGTCAAGCAGGAGATGCCCGGCGCGGAAGTAGGCCGCGGTAGGCCGGACGCGCCCGCAGGGGATGAGCTCCAAAGCAGTCGACGATGAGGACCAGCGGTCGATGTCCAGTCTCATGCGCACACGCGGGCGCAGCGGTCCCCGAGCTAGGCGGACCTCGATCCGGCGTGTTCCCGAATCGCGGTCGTGCTCCATCGGCCCGGGCAACTGGCTCCCGCCGAGCCGGAGTTCGCCGCCGTGCCCCGTGCGCAGCCGGCTGTCCAGTGCGGCCAGGCACGTCTCGAACGGGACGTCCACGATGCGACGGAATGACAGTGATCCCATCGCAGAGCCCGCGTTCACGCTCATGCTTGCCTGACCGGCCAGTTCGCGCGCGTGGCCGCGCGGAACCGGTGGCAGGTCGCGCCCCGGCCTGGTGATCTTGAGCACAGGCTGATTCGCAGCCACTGCTTCCCCCGTCCCTCCGGCCTTGCGCTGGATGCTTCATCCCAGCGGTCCTGACCGTTCACCTGCACAGAGGAGCGGGAGGCCGTACCTGATACATGCCGGAACCGGCTGACTTGCGCTTGCCGCCCGCCGGTGACGGCACCGGGCCCTGGCTTGGTGATCTTCGATGCCCTGCGGCGGACAGCTCCGGGCGCTACCGCATAGCGACGCGCGATGACCCGATACCGGATGTGTGCGTGCAAGCCCGTCTAAGCTAGCGCGTCACCCCGCCAGCAGGCCACCCCCGGGCGGAGCCGGGATGGCGCACCGTGTCTAGCCTGGATGAGCATCCGGTCCGAACGATACGTACCCTCTTCTGAGAAGCCTTCTGGCCAGCCCGTCGCGTTGGAGTGACCGGAGCGCCCTCGCGGCGGCGTCGAGCCCGCAGCCGAATTCGTCTGCCAATTCTGTTTCCGTGGGCAGCTTGGCCCCCGCCGGGTATTCGCCGCCCCTGATACGCCGCGCGAGCACGGAGCGAATGTGCCGGTAGGCCCCAGGGTCCTGCCCCGGATCATTCATGACCAACCACACTGGCAGTGTAAACGGATCCAGCCCGGCGGACTCCTCGTGCTCCATCTGGAACATCCGCGGGTGGCCGCACCGACGGATAGTTTACGCGCGGGTGACGACCTCGCCCGATCGGCGGCAGATGAGCACGTTCTCCGGCGCGGCCACGGTGCATACTTATGCATGCTGGGCAGCCGCGTAACGCATCAACCCCTGCGCTGGCAGGTCATGGGCGAGAAGGTGCTCGCGGTAAAGGAACTGTGGACGCAGCCGGAGGCGGAGCCATGGCCGCTTTGCCGATGTCGCGCCCTTCGTGCGCATGCGGCCCCTTCCAGTCCCCGCATCCGCCGGTGCTGGCGGGAAGCCACGGCGCAGCCGGGCTTCGCCGTGTCGTGGAGTACGGCGACGAGTGGCGGTGTGCCAACTCGGGCGGCTGGCCGTCGCTGCCAGCGGCCTTCCTGGAGCCGTTAGTCCCCGTTCTGGCCAGCAGCCGATTGGCTTGGTAGCGGTCCGAACGGCCCGGCGCGGTGTAACGTCCGCGCGGCCGGCCGGACTAACGGATTACGAGCCTCATGCGGACGGTCCTTGGCTGAAGAGCGCGGGCCCGGATCGCTTGCGGTTTCGGTGTCCTGCAGGTCGAGGCTGAGACCCTTCGCAAGCCTTGGGTGGCCGGCGGTCGCCCTGCCGCCCGGCAAATGGAAGGAGAGCGGGGAATGAAGAACCTGAAGCAGGTGGTGAGGCAGGGTGTGGGCAGATCTGCCTCTTGCCGCGTCACCGCCCGCGCGGTCGCCTCTACGGCGGTGCTCGGATCGGCGGTGGTGCTATGGGCGCTGCCAGCGGCCGCGCTGGCAGTCAGCCAGCCGCAGTTGCCGTTCCGTTGCTTCGCCCAGGTGGGCGTGGACCACGTGGTGTTCGGGCCTGATTCGTTCTTTTTGCCCAACACGGTCCAGGGCCCGACCAGTTTTACCGAAAATACTGGGCCGACGATCGTGACCTACCCGCTGTACCACGGCACCAGCCAGGGGCGCGAGGTCTCCTACGTGATTACTGATGCCTCGAACCTGAGCGTGGCACGGGCTCTGGGCGTCAACTACACGCCCAAGCTCGCCCAGGCGACGGGAACCGGTGCCGTCCAAAACTCCGCCTCGCAGGTCGGGAGCGGCAACGGCATCGACTTCCCCGCCTCGGTCGACTTCTCCCCCGCCCGCGTGCTCACGCCCTCGGCGGCCGGATTTCCCCCCGCCACGGCACAGCCCGGAGCCGTCGGCGAACCGGGCTACAGTCCCCTGGTCCAGGTCGTCTTCCGCGACAAGACGGTCGTGCTCGACGCCCCGCAGATCGCCAACGCGACCGGCCAGGCGGACAAGATCGTCGCCATCGCCCCGGACCACAAGACCGTGAGCTACCGCGAGACGGACGGCTGCTATGACAACGAGAGCGTCCACTACGCCTCCTTCGACGCCTCCGACCCCGCCGCCGCCGCCATCGAGGACGTGACCTACGCTCCCAATCTCGACGCCGCGCCCGCACCCGGCTGCGCGGACGCCCCGGTCCTGGCGGCGAACTGCGCGCGCGAATCGCTCATCGCCTTCACCAACGGCCAGACCGGCGGGGCCAACCCGCAGCGGCAAGGGCTCAACGCGGCCATCCTCGACGGGCCTCCGCCGCTGAACATCCTGCAGGAAATCCCCGAACAAAAGAGCCAATTCGACTACAGCCCGATGTGGGACATCCACCAGGCGACCTGGACAGGCGCGGCTGTGACGGCGGGGCTCAACCTCCGCCAGACCGACTTTCCGGCGGCTTTGCAGCAGGTCGCCGACGGCAACGCCACCGGGTTCCCGGCCGGCAGGCCGTTCGGCTCGAGCGGGTTCATCGTGAACTGCCCAGTCGTCAGCCTCGACGTGAACGTCAGCGGATAGACATCGCCCGCCGAGACAAAGAGCCAGATGCAGGCCGCACGCGAACTGCGGGGGCCTGGATAACAAGCGACCAGTCCGGCAAACGCGGCCCAGGAACGAGGGGACGCAGCCGAGGGCCCGGGAGGGACATCATGCACCCGATGTTTGTCAAGCTGTTCATCGAGAGCGACGCCGATGATCTGCCGCCCGAGGAGGACAGGCGGCGCCGCGCGCGCCGGTCCCGGCGAGCCCGGCCGGCCGTGGTGGTCAGGACCGCCACCCGTGGCCGGGAGCACCCGCCGCGGCCGTGACCGATGAACCGCCTGCCGTTGACGTCCGCCGATCCCGGATGCGGCGCAATCCCCGACGCCGCCGGATGGCAACCCGCCCGGCACCAGCCGCACGGCGGAGCCGCTGGTAGCCATGGAGGCGCGGCCGGCCCGGAAGGAGCCCGGCCGTGACCAGACACATCACCACCCCCGCAGGGCTTGACGCTGAGTCAGCGGAGTGGCCGCGGGCGCTCGCGGGCGCCGGGCCACGGCGGGAGGAAGCGCTGGCGCGGCTGCATGGGCTGCTGGTGCGGATCGCGCGGGGCGAGGTCGCCCGGCGTGGCCCGCGGCTGCAGCTCACCGGCCCCGAGCTCGATGACCTGGCCTATCAGGCCGCGGCTGACGCGCTGGTCGCGATTACCAGCAAGCTCGGGCAGTTCCGAGGTGAGAGCCGGTTCACCACCTGGGCGTATAAGTTCGTCATGTTCGAGGTGTCGGCCAAGATCGGGCGGCACTTTTGGCGCCACCCCGGCGTCCGGCTTGATGCCGAGAGCTGGGAACGGCTGCCCGACCGGTTCGGCTTTGACCCCGCCCAGGAAGCCGAGTGGCGGGACCTGCTCGGCGCGCTGCGCCGGGCCGTGGACCAGGAGCTCACCGCGCGGCAGCGCAGGGTCTTCGTCGCGATCGTGCTCAACAACGTTCCGCTGGATACGCTGGTCATTGAGTTGGGCTCCAGCCGCAACGCGATCTACCAAACGTTGTTCGACGCCCGGCGTAAGCTGCGGGCCGCTCTTGCTGCTAACGGGTATATCGGCGACGAGATCTCGAGAAGATCATGAACGGCTGGTCAGAGCTTGACGGCTTCCTGCGGACCGATCCGCGGGATGTGGGCTGCGGCCAGGCGATGGAGGTGCTGCACATCTACGCCGAGTTGGCCGCGGCCGGCGCCCCGGTGGGGGAGCGCTACCCGGGTGTGGCGGCGCACCTGCGTGCGTGCGGCCCGTGCGGTGAGGACTTTGAGGGGCTGCTGGCCGCGGTGCGCGGCCCGGCGCACTGACCGGTACGCGTGCTCCCTGCCTGCTTCGCCTGCAGCGGTCATTCCGGCCCGATCACCGCGGGCTAAAGTCACCTTTTCACTCGTGCTACCGTCCTGCGGATCCTGATCGGCGCGCCGGGTCCTTCCTAGCTTCGCGCGGCGGTGGTATCTGCCGCCCGCGCTGTCGGCTGCGGACCAGATCTTTGGCGTCCGCCGCGGATGACCCTCATGCGTATTCTGCAACGCCTTGGTTCGGGCTGCACGCCTTGTGCGTGTGGTTGACGCCGGGGGGCCTAAGATCCGGGCCGCTTCGGACGCCAACAGGGGTGAGCAAAACAGCGGGGCAGCCGTTGGCCGCCGGCCAGGCTGGCGGCCCCGCCGCAGGAAAGGACAGCCCATGAAGATCGCCAGGTTTCTCAAGCGCACGTTCGTCAAGATTACGCTCGGCCTCACAGCGCTTATCGCTATCGCCATCCCGGCCGGCGCTGTGGCCATCTCGGCCAGCGCATCCACGGCCGGCGGCGGCAGCTGCGGCGCGTGCCCGGGCCGCCTGTTCATCACCAGCGCGGTCGAGCACCCGGACGGCACCGTCACCTTCCCGCTGCACAAGGGAATCAGCCACGGTCAGCCGGTGTACTACGTCGTCACGGACACCTCGGATGGCTCGGTCTCCCAGTCGCTGGGAGTCAACACCTCGCAAAAGCTGGCCAACGCCGCCAGCACCGCGGGCGTGGAGAAGGTCAGCGTCAACGCTGACGGGACGATCGTGTTCCCCGCGACCGCCAACTTCAGCCCGACGCCGGCCTTCACGCTGACCCCCGGCCCGGCCGGCTTCCCGCCCGCCACCGCCAGCCCGCCCGCGGTGGGCGACCCCGGCTACAGCCCGCTGATCCAGCTGCCTAGCGGCGTCGTGGAGAATGCCCCGCAAGTGGCCAACAACACCGGCCAGGCCGGCAAGGTCACCAGCATCGACTTTGCGAACATGACGGTGACCTACAAAGAGACCGACGGCTTCCAGGGCGGCAAGGCGCTCCGCTACGCCTCGTTCGACTCCTCCGATCCGACCGCGGCGGCGATCGAGCATGTCACCTACGCCCCGGCGCTGAACAACCTGCCGACCCTCAACGACGACAGCACCGCGTCATCGCGGGCCTCCCTGGCCGGCTTCACCAACGGCCAAACCGGCGCCGCCAACCCGAACCGGCAGGGCTTGAACTCCACCATCCTCGACGGTCTCGCCCCGCTGAACGTGCTGCGCTGGAATCCCACCCAGGGCCGCTACAGCCCGATCTGGGACGCGCACCTGACCCAGTGGCAGGTGCCCCTCGGCCAGCGCACGCTGCAAACGGACTTCGGCACCATCCAGAACCTCGCCGACCAGGGGACCGTCGTCGGGTTCAACGGGACCGCGCAGGGCACCACGTTCGCCGCCAGCGGCACCATCGTCAACTGCCCGATCGTCGCCTTCGCGTCGTCGTGACCTTTGTCACAGGGGCCATCGGATCACGCGCTCCGGTGGCCCCGCAATCGCCGCCACGGATGACTGCCTGCGGCGATGGCAGTACGGTTGTCCGATGCCACCGCTGAACGTCGCGTTTGCAGGCGGCAGCGCAGGCCGGTGGAGAGAGGCGTGGTGGGATCTGGCGCAAGACGAACGTCGGCGGATCTTCGAGGAAAGCTCACATCACATCGCCACCGGGCTTGAATACCTCCCGGCGGTCGCCCGGCGGCTGCACCACGGGCGTGACCTCGGAGAGCCCTTCGACTTCCTGACCTGGTTGCGCTTCGTGACCCGGTATTCCCTTTCACAGTGTCGCGAACAGCATCGCTGCCATGCCGGCGCTCATGACGGCCTGGCTGGCCGAGACCGGGTCTGTCACCCGGCGCCCGGGGCCGATGGCCCGCGCAAGCCACGGCATGGATGCGGCCGCGCAGGACACCGCGAACAGGATGCTGACCGCGAGCACCGGGGCGGGCGTGGCGGCCTGGGACATGGACGCCATCGCGCCGCGGGCTGCCCCGGCCGGCTGCCTGCCCGTAGCGGCGGGCTTCGTCGTGAGCATCCAGATCATGCCGCCCGCCATCAGCGTGTGGGATAGGGCAGGCAGGCTGGCCGCCAGCCCCGGCCGGAGCCGGCGAGGCTGGTCAGCCCGAACCAGAGCGCGGCGCACCCGAACAAGGCCGCCTGCGGCCATGTGGCGGCGGCGGGCTCTGACCGCCAGATCATCGCGATCAGAGCCGCGCACATCGCGCCGCAAAAGACAGCCGAGATCCGTTCTGCGGGCTGCGCCGACTCCGCCGGGGCGCGCCACGGCAGCGTGGCCGTGAGACCTGCGGCGGCGAAGACCGCGGTGAGCACCCACCGGGCCGCGAGCGCCGTGATCATCACGGCTGCTGGTCGTAGGCGTCGTGGTAGGGGAACTCGGTCACGTGCCGCTGCCGGCCCAGCGGAGTCAGGTCCAGCCACCGGTAGGTGCCGAGCAGCGAGTCCAGGCCGCGCTGGTAGGCCGAATAGGTGTGAAACACCCGGTCACCCTCGCGCACGAAGACGCTGACCCCGGCGCCGTCGGTGCCGGACCGGATGTAGGGTGCCTTGCGCTGAAGGGTTTCCTGGTCCATGTAGTTGTACTCCAGCGCGGCCCTGGCCTCGTCGAAGCTAACGTGGAAGTCGTAGTTGAAGTCGCTGCCGGCCGAGGAATACCACGGCAGCTGCCAGCCCATCCGCTTCCTGAACCGCCCGATGCTCGCATACGGTGCGCGGGACACCAGCGCCAGCGTGGTGTCACTGGCGTGCAGGTGGGACAGGTCGCCGATGCTGTCGACCAGGAACGAGCAGGTCGGGCAGCCCTGATCTTGGCCGGGGAACCCGGACTCGGCGTGCCGCCACATGAAGTGGTAGGTGATGAGCTGCCCGCGCCCGGCGAACAGATCGGCCAGGCTCAGCTGCCCGCCCGGGCCGGTGAACGTGTAGTCCTTGGTGACCTCGGTCATCGGCAGCGCGCGGCGCGCGGCGTCCGCCGCGTCCTCGGCCCGGGTGACCTCCTTCTCCCGGGCCAGCAGGTCCTTGCGCACGGCCAGCCACTCCTCTGGTGCAACCACTAGCGGGGTATCCATCTCGTTCTCCTTGCCTTCTTGACTAATCCTCGACGGCAGGGCGGCACCAGCCAGGGGGGAGCTTCCGGGGGCAGGGCATCGCCCGGTTGCCGCCGACCGAGTCCGGCGCGGGCTAGGCCGGGTTTGACTGAGTAGCCAGATCTTCCTCGCCGCCACGGCCCGCGCTGCGGCCGAGCTGGCGGAAGCAGCCGGTCGTGGCGCTACTGCGAACATCACAAGACCGGCACGGCTGATTCAGTCGGGAGTGGTGTAGAAGATGACCTGCTCGGCTGCGATCTTGTCGTTGTCGTCGAACCGGTACAGCCGGGCGTTGTGGATCGTCAGCTTCCCGTAGGGCGGGCCGTCGACCTTCGTGCTCACCATGAGCAGCGCGTACCGGTCGTCGCCGGTGCTGTCGGTCACCTGGACGCTGCCCGGCCACGTAGACTGCGCGAACAAGATCAGGCCTTGCATGTAGTCGTCGGCGCCCACGAGGTCGGCGCGGGGTATACCCGGCATCGTGCTCGACTGGGCAGCCATGACGTCGGTAGCCAGGCCGTTGCGCGCCGTGTCGAAGTCCTTTCTGGCCCACGCCTCCACATGGGCGCGGGCGAGCTTGACCGCTCGTGAGTCCGGAGTCTGCGACATCACTGTGCCTCCCTGTCCAAGCGGGCCCGGCTCGACCGCCGGGTACCTGGACACACCCTGACGGGCGGCGCTCTAGCGTTGCTCTACACGGGATCTAAGCCCAGCGCGGGAGCAACTCGGGCTGGCGATATGGTTGGTGACCGGCAGCCGTCCGGTCAGAGGTCGGGTTCGGTGCTCCCGCTCCGCGCCGCTTAGCCGCGAACCGCAACGGTCCAGTTCAGGCTGGCTGAGACAGCATCCCGCCTGACGCAGATTCATGGGCGGCCGGGGCTGAACCTGCTGCCGTTTCTTATGATGGGCAGCGGATCCGGCGGCGGGCCGCCGGGGACTGGCGTGGACTAGAGGCCGTTTTGAGGTTCCGCGTTCTGGGATCGTTGCGGGTCGAGGCCGGCAGCATCGTGGTGCCGGTCACCTCGCCGCGGCAGCGCGCGGTTCTGGCGGTGCTGCTGCTGCACTCCAATCGCAGCGTCTCAGCAGCGCAGCTGATAGACCAGGTATGGGGCGAGGGGCACCCGGCCACCGCGGGCGGCCTGGTGCACACCTACATCTGGCAGCTGCGCAGGCTGCTCGCACCGCATGAGCCAGCGGCCGGGCGGCCGCGGATCACCAGCCAGCCGGGCGGCTACCTGCTGCGGGTTGCCGAAGGTGAGCTGGACGCCCACGTCTTCGAGCAGCTGGCCATGGCCGGCCTGGACGGGCTGGCCGCCGGCGACGCGGCTGCGGCCTGCCGTCATCTTCGGCGTGCGCTCGGGCTGTGGTCCGGGGAGCCCCTGGCTGACCTGGACCTGGCCGGTGCTGCCGCCGCGGAGTGCGGCCGGCTGGCCGAGCTGCACCGCCAGGCCGCCAGCGCGCGGATCGAAGCCGGCCTGGCGCTTGGCCAGCACGCCGAGGCAGCCGCCCAGCTGCGGGCGCTGATCGCCGGCAACCCGCTGGACGAGCAGCTGCACGCGCACCTGATGACAGCGCTGAGCCAGTCAGGGCGGCGCGCCGAAGCCTTGCAGGTATATGCCGAAGCGCGGAGGCTGCTGGCCAGCGAGCTCGGCCTGGAACCCGGCCCGCGGCTGCGCGAGCTGCACGCGGCCGTCCTCCGCGGAGACAGCTCCCCCGGCCCGGTGCCGTCCATGCCGCCGACCGGGCACCCGCCGCGACGGCCTGATGTCGGCGTGCGGCGAGGCACGCTGGGACAGGCCCTGGCGGCCCAGGAGGCCCTGGCGTTCCAGGGCCGAGCGGCCGAGCTGACCAGGGTCCAGCAGCTGCTGACCGCACCAGGGCAGCTGCCGCGCATCGTGCAGATCCACGGGCCACCCGGCATCGGCAAGACCACGTTCGCCTACGCACTGGCCCGCATGTGCGACCGGCGAGGGCACCCGGCGGTCATCCTCGACAGCCGCGACTTCGGCCATGACGCGGCGGCCCTCAGCGACGCCGTCACGGTGCGCCTAGCCCGAGCCCAGGCATCAGGGCCAGGCCGCCCGGCCCTGCTGGTGCTCGACACCTTCGAAGAGATGCAGGACATGGAACGCCAGTTCTGGGATGCCTTCCTGCCCGGCCTGGAGGGCCCCATCCTGGTGGCCCTGTCGGGGCGCCAGCCTCCTCCCGAACCGGCCGCATCCCTGCGCTGGCGCGGGCTTGTCGACGACTTGGAGCTGGGCCCGCTGTCTGCCGACGAATCACGCCGGCTGCTGCGCCATCACGGCGTCACCGACCGGGCGACCGCCGACTCGGTGGCCGCGTTCGCGCGCGGCAATCCGCTGTTCCTCACCGTCGCCGCCCAGCGCGCCCGGGCCAGCCGGTCGTGGGACGCTGATGTGTCCCAGGCGGTGGCCCAGTCCCTGATCGGCCAGATGACCAAGGAGACGGCCGACCCGGGCGTACGCCGGCTGCTGGAGGCCGCGTCGCTGGTCCGCACCTTCAACCAGGAGCTCCTGGAGGAGATGACCGGCGGCGACGTGTCGGATTCCTTCGCCGGGCTGTGCGCCCTGAGCGTCGTCCGGGTCGTCCCGGCCGGCGCCCGCCTGCACGATCTGGTCCGCGAATCGATCGCCGCCGACCTGGGCTGGCGGGCCCCGGCCGCCTGCCAGGAGATGC
>Ga0306923_10008911_pt1 | contig 10076 bp, 10 predicted proteins | sample sta12Can44000108_FD_203841 | JGI IMG/M metagenome (GOLD analysis project Ga0306923, IMG submission 203841) | Lab enrichment of tropical soil microbial communities from Luquillo Experimental Forest, Puerto Rico - statanox.12C.anox.44.000.108 (v2)... | ecosystem: Environmental > Terrestrial >...
CGCGCGTGGACAGCTTCATCGCCGCGCTCGTCTACGCCGTCACCGGCGCGACCGACTTCCTCGACGGCTGGGTGGCGCGGCGGAAGAACCTCGTCACCGTCATCGGCAAGTTCCTCGACCCGCTCGCCGACAAGCTGATCGTGATGGCGGCGCTCGTGATGCTGGTCCACCTCGGCCGCGTGGCCGCCTGGGTGGTCATCGTGATCATGGCGCGCGAGTTCATCGTGACGGGCCTGCGGACCATCGCGATGAGCGAGGGGATGGTCATCGCGGCCGGGCAGGAGGGGAAGCACAAGACGGCCTTCCAGGTCTCGGCGATCACCTTCCTGCTCCTGCACTACACCTACCCGATCGACGCGGTCGTCTTCTCGTTCGACCTCGACGCGAACCGGGTCGGCACCTGGCTCCTCTACATCTCGCTCTTCTACTCGGTCTGGTCGGCCGTGAAGTACTTCGCCGCGTTCATCGACGCGGTCTACCGCGCGCCCGCCTCCTCGCCCCACGACATTGACGCTCGCGGCGGCGACGGGGCCTCCCGCGCCGGCGAGACGCCCCCGCGCGGCACGGCCGCCGAGCCCGGTGTGAGGCGCTGATCGCCCATGTCCGCGCACCCCTGGCGCGGTGCGGCGGACGCTTGACAGTCCCCGGAGGCGCCTCTATAAACGGCCTCCTTCGCAGGGTTCCTGCGGGAATAGCTCAGTGGTAGAGCATCGCCTTGCCAAGGCGAGGGTCGAGGGTTCAAATCCCTTTTCCCGCTCCATCTAGCCCCCTGGTTCGCCAGGGGGTTTTTCTTTTTCAGCTCTCCATGTGCCCCACATGTGCCCCTGAGACGGCGCTCAGGGCGCTGCAGGCGTCGGCTCATCCACCCCGTTCGCGGTGAGCGTAGGCGCGCGCAGCGCGCCGAAGTCGAACCGCGCGAGCGAAGCCGGCCCATCGAGCAAGCGCACCGCGTCCCGCTTCACGTCGGGCGAGAGATGCGCGTACCGCATCGTCATGTCGATGGTGGCGTGCCCCAGGAGCTCCTGGACGGCCTTCAGCGCCACGCCGCGCATGACGAGGTGGGACGCGAAGGTGTGTCGGAGATCGTGCGTCGTGAGCCGCTTCGCGAGCCCGGCCTTCGAGCACGCCCAGGGCACGACGTCCTTCACCCGGCTGTGCGTGAGGCGCGTCCCGTCCGCCTCGCAGAACACGTAGGGACCCTTGAGGTGCCGGTGCGCCTTGAGCACCGCGATCGCCTCGTCCGACAGCGGCACCTCCCGCGTCCGCCCGCCCTTCGGCGTGCCCTCCTGGTCGCGCCAGAGCGTCCGCCGGACCACGAGCCGGCCGACGACGAGGTCCAGGTCCTCCCAGCGGAGCGCGAGCAGCTCGCCGACGCGGAGGCCGGTCTTGAGCGCGATGGTCACGAACGCCTTCCACTCGGGCGCGGCGGCCCGGAGAAAACGCGGCGTCTCCTCGAACGTGAGGAACTGGAAGTCGCCGTGCGCGACGCGGAGCTGCTTCACGCGCGGTGCGTGCGAGAGCTCGCCCCATTCCACGGCGAGGTTGAGGAGCTTGCGGAGGACGCACAGGTGGTTGTTCACCGACTTCGCCGCCTGCCCGTCCTTGAGCTTCCGGGCCTTGTACGCCTCGATGTCCGCCGGGCCGATCTCGTCGAGCCGGCGCTTGCCGAACGCCGGGACGAGGTGCTCGCGGAGCACCCAGCGCTTCGCGTAGACCGTGCTGGGCTTGTTGTTCACCTCCGAGTAGTCGAGGAACCGCGCCTGGAAGGCCTCCAGCGTCGGGACCTCCTTCACCTCCTTGCCGAGGGTTCCGGCGAGGAGCGCCTCCCGCACCTGGCGCTCGTACTGCTCCGCGCCGCGGCGGGTGTTCACCGGCGAGAAGTCGCGGATCCGCCGGGGACGCTTCCCCGGCAGCGCAACCTTCACGTCGATGGTCCAGCGCTCCAGCACCTTGCCTGCCTTCGTCGTCCACTTCCGCAGCCGGACGCTCATCCCTCTTCTCCGAGCGCAGGACTGCCGTTGCCCTCCATCCAGCGTAACAGGGCATCCCGACCGATGCGGATCGAGCGCCCCAGCCGGACCACGCCGGGCACCTCGCCGGCGCGGACCGCGTCGTAGAGCGTCTTGCGGTTCACGCGGAGGAGCCGCGCGGCCTCGTCGACGGTGAGGACCGGGGGCAGGGCAGGGGAGGCGGCGCGCTCGGCGCCGCTCGCGTCGCTCGGGGCGACCGCTGCCCGGTCCAGCTCCACGGCTCACCTGCCCGTGGCCGCCTCCCACGGCGGCCGCACGTGGTCACTTCTTCTTCCGCTCCTTGCCCGTGCTCGGTGCGTCGAAGCCGGGGCCCTTCTCGCGCAGCTCGAGGCTCCGCTGGTACAGGAGGTGGAGGAGGTACTCGTGGCGCTGGAGGCCGAGCGCATCGCGGTCCGCCTCGAGCAGCGCCGTCGCCGCGGCGGGCAGGCCGAACCAGGTGCGGACGCCGTCGAGGATGCGCGTCACGTGCGCCGTCAGGTCGATGCCGCTCCGCGTCGCCTCGGACTTGAGGAATGTGACGAGGATCCGCTCCATGCGGAACGTCTGCATCAGCTTCTCAGTCGTGGTGGGGGCGGGCACAGGTGCTCCTAGGTGGCGGCAGTCGAACGTATGACGTTTTTAGTCTGTTCGACTTGCGAGGCGCAAGAACCCGAACGGAAACGTCGGCGCAGCCCTGGCGTAGAATGGCCGCCATGGGAATGGATCTCGTCGGCGAGGCGGGTGCGACGTTTAGGGCCACCGGTAGCGGCTGGGCTTACTATCTGAACCTCGCCCAAGAGTACGGGTGGAAGCCGGCGGGGACGAGACGCCCGCGCGGTCTCATATCCATGTTCCGGCGGTGGCCGGGGCACTACGACAGCAACGACGGCCAGCGCGTCTCGAAGCAGGACGCCGCAGCGATGGCGACCGCGCTCGAGTCGGCCCTGGCGGACCCCGGTCGCGAAACTCGAGGCGCAGCGTTAGCTGAGCGCCTCACGCAGGCGGTCCGCGATGCCACCGGGGACGCCTCGTACACGATGCGCGTTGACGGGGACGATTCCGCGTTCATCCAGACGCTGATCGTGTTTCTGCGCAGTGGGGGCTTCGAGATTTTGTGAGCAGTGAGCGGAATGCTCGTTGCCCAGACGGGTCGCCGGCGCGTTGGCCGAACCTGCGTCCGTCATAAGATCTTCTCGTGACACGTGAAGAGGTCCAAAGCCGGCTCTCCGAGCAACGCGGCGACCTTGCAGAGCTGGGCGTTCGTTCGCTCGAGATCTTCGGATCCGTGGCGCGCGGTGAAGCCGCAGCCGCGAGCGACGTGGATCTTCTCGTGGAGTTCGACCGCGCGATCGGCCTGTTCCACTTCTTCCGGGTGCAACGCCGCCTGGAGCAGATCCTCGGCTGCCCCGTCGACCTGGTCATGCGCGACGCCGTGAAGCCCCAGCTCCGCGACCGGATCTTCCGCGACGCGGTCCGTGCGTTCTAAGCGCCAGCGCGCCTTGCTAGGTCGCCCGCACGATCTCCCCGTGCGTCCCGTATCGAAGCGCCACGCCATGCTTGGCCAGAAGCTCGACGAGATCGACGCCGCGCACGAGCTCGATGCGAACGTCACTCGCCGCAGCCTTCTGCGCCTGGGCCGTGAACTCGGAGGTCGTGACGAGGAAGCCCTTCACGAAACGTCCGTTGCCGAGGGCGCCGATCAGCTCGCGGACGATCCCGCGGCCCGACAGGATGGCGGTACCGCTTCACCTGGATCGCGATGGGCTCCTTGTTCTGGCTCGGTGAGAGGCGCGCGGCGGTGATGTCCACCCCGCCGTCTCCGGCCCCTCCCTCGACCTTCACGTCCACCCAGCGCATCTTCCGGCAAAGGCTCGCGACGAGCTGCTCAAAGGCGCCCGGCTCCATCCTCTCGAGCCAGGCGCGAACTTCCTGCTTCGCGAGCGCATTGTGGCGCTTCACGCGTCCTTCGATCTCTGTCGCGAGGTCGGGGAGCGAGGGGCCATCGTCCGTCGGCGTGGGCGGCGCGAGCACGTACTTGCGCCACTGCACGAGTGTCGCCGCACGACGGAGCGCGGTCGATGGAGATAGTCCCGTGAGGGTTTCCAGCCGAGCGGCGACCTTCTCGATCGGCAGCTCGTCGCCGAGGAAGAACGAAGCGAAAGGCTTCAACGCACGCGCGTCCCGGATAGCGCGGAGGAAGCACGCGCGCTCGTCGGCGGACCCCTCGGCAGTCGCGAGCAGCTCGCGCCCGCGGGCCGTCAGCGCAAGCCCGGGCCGCGCGTCTCCGACCATGTCGAGGATGATCGCGGCGCGCCGGTAGTACGCGAGGTGCCGGGGATCCAGGTCGAGCAGCTGCCTCAGTGCGGCCGGATCGCGGACGCCATCCCGCGCCGCGGCGGCGAGCTGGCGCACGTTCTCGAGCTTGTTCGCCTGCGGAACGTCAGCTGTTCGGTGAAGCCGCTCGGGGCTCGATCCGGTCGCTCGCGTCTTCGGACGTTCCGCCATTAGCGAATCGTCGCACGCCCGAATTCGCGATCAAGATCGAACGGCCGGGCGATATCCAGCGGAATCGCAGTGCCGCGCTTTTCCATACTCCAGCCACGTTGAAGCCAAGAGTCGTCCACGAACTCCGACTCCACTCCCACCGCTTCTTCTCTCTGCCTATTTCTGACCCGACCAGTGCCATCGACACGTAACTTCCGATCGTCCGATACACCCAAATGCTCCATTTTGAACCACGTGGTTCAAACCTGCCCGGCCCCGCCGCACTCCTTCCTACAGAGAAACTCAGGGTGACAGCAGCCCGACCCCTCACTCCGGTCGTTGGGAGGGAGGGGTCGGGCTGATGGCACCCCGCACGTCGCGACGGTGACGCAGGCGTTCGGCGGGGCCGGGGCGCCGCGTTCTCGCTGAGTTAGCGCATCGAATCCTGATGCCAACCCTGATCCGAATCGTGCTTCCATCCCTGGTGACTCCGGGACACAGCCCCCGGGACCACCCCGTTTGCTCCATTTTGAACCACGTGGTTCAAGAGCAGGCGCGCCTGGTTGACCACGTGGTCCAAGATGCTCGGGAGAGATGCGCTACGAGACCAGCGCCTCGACGGCGATCTCGTCCTCGAACCGCGCGAAGTCGGCCGCGTTGAGCGTCGCAAGCCGCGCGAGTCCGTTCGCGTGCATCGTGGCGACGATATTCGCGTCGTGGACTTGCTTGCCCTTTACGTCGTGGCGACGCACAAGCTCGAGCAACTCGGCAAGAACGGACTCGTTCTCTTCGAACACCACGCACGCGGACAGCCACGTGCCCAGCGCGGCGAGTGCCTCGTCCGTGGTGAAGGCGCGGCCCTCGACCGGCTGACGCGTGAGCACGACCAGGAACTCGCGGCAGATCTGTCCGTTGATGCACGCGGGCGCGCCATCGGCCTCCAGCCGGGCGAGGTAGGCGGACGCCACGCCGTGGCTCGGGTGGGCGGTCACCGAGGCGGCGACGAGAACGTTCGTGTCGATGAAGACTGGGTCAGCGGCCATCGTCGCCGTAGAGGTCTTCGCGGCGAAGGTCGCCACCGATCCACCGCGTCCCGCCGCTCAGGACGGGCGGGGTGAAGCCCTTGGGAAGAGGCCGCAGCCGCGCCCGTGTGGCATCGGCGATGACTCGCGCCCGCTCCTCGGGCGAGAGGGCGGCGAGCTCCTGCGCAAGGCGGCGAAGATCGCGAGGGTCACGGGCCACAAACGAATCCTAGCACCCTCAAGCCCGGCTCGCACGCATGCGCGCGAATCGGTGTGCCCTGCAGATCCGGCGAAAGCGCACGGACGTCCGGCGATACGCTACGCTCTCACGGGCGTTCGCGACGTCCGCCGCTCCGAGTCGACGGGACGACGTCCTTTACCATTGAGTGGCTGAGGCGCTTCCCGGCTTCGTCGTAGAAGACGTACGGTCCGCGGAGGTGCCGGTGCACCTTGAGCGCGGCGAGCGCCACGTCCGACAGGGGCACCTTGTTGTTCCGGCCGCCCTTGGGCGGCCCCTCCTGGCGGTTCCACAGGACGATGAGGTGGCCGGCGACGAGTTTCACGTGGGTAGACGTCGAGCATCCACTCCTTCGCGTAGACGGTGCTCGGCTTGTTGTTGGTCCGCGAGTAGCTCATGAAGCTCTCCCTGAACTCGGAGACCGTCGAGCCATCACGGCGCTGGCGCTTGCTGTCCCGATCGTGAACGGTGCTGCAAGCGAGCCGAACGAGCGCGAGCACCGCTAGAAACGCGTTTGCGTGCGCAAGGGCACTTGCTCGCGTTCGCCGCCCCGCAGTTGCCCAAGCGATGCTGTTCACGCACAGTCGCGCAGCATCGGTCGAGTTTCACCTGTCCGCGTCGGGCTACCCCATACGACGAGTGCTCGTGCGGGTCGGGACCACATGGCGGCCCCATCTGACCGATTCGATGACTATGGGCGAAACCGTACTCGAGTCGCAGTGTAGGCGCTTGCCACGTCGCAAACTTCCGCACGCAAGGCACGCGAGGCGCGTGGCCCGGAGGTGTCCATGCGTTGGACCGTGTTCGCGCTGGCGATGCTTTCGGGGATCTCGACCAGCGGTAGCGCTCGCGCCTTCGATACGCTCCTTGACGTCGATGGTGACCAGGTGACGATCCATCGCGATGACCACGGCGTGCCGCACATCTTCGCCGAGACGAACCGCGGCCTCTTCGTGGGGTACGGCTACGCCGTCGCGCAGGACCGACTCTGGCAGCTCGAGCTCTTCCGGAAGGTCGCCTACGGCCGAGTCGCCGAGATCTTGGGGACGACCTTCCCTGTGACCAACACCGGTGGTGGCGGCGCGGCGAGCGCGCTCGCAGTCGACCTGAACACCCGGACGAGGCGATACACGCCCGCCGAGCTCGACGGGCAGCTTGCCCTGCTCACCGACGAGGAAGCACGGATCTTCACCGCCTACGCGGATGGCATCAGCCGGTATCTCTCGGAGGTGGTAGCACCGGATCCCGCAAACAAGCTGCCGTACGAGTTTCACCTCCTCGGGATCGGCGTACCCGCGCTCTGGACGGCCCGCGACGTCGTCGCTTGCTCGGTGTTTCACGCCCGCTTCGGCGAGGTGCCGCCGCCGGGCGGACAGGAGCGCCAAAACCTGGCGCTCCTGAATAGCCTCGTCGCGAAATGGGGTCCGACGGTTGGATACGCGATCTTCAACGACGTCTTCTGGCTCGACGATCCCGATTCTCCGGTTAGCGTTCCTCCCGAGGGCGCCACGGACAAGCGCCAGAAGGCGCAACCGCCCGCCGTTCCCCTTCCCGAGCAGCTCGTGGGCGCGCCGCAAGCGGCGGAGGAAGAAGTCGACATTGACGAGGCCCTGGAGGCGCTTGGAATATCGACCGGGATCGGCAGCCACGGCTTCGTGGTCAGCGCTGCGAAGAGCGCCAACGGCTCGGCCATGCTCTTCGGAGGCCCTCAGGTCGACTTCAACACTCCGGAGGTCGCTCATGAAGTGCAACTGAAAGGCGGGAACGGTTTCGACGTGATGGGCGGGGCCCTCGCCGGTGTTCCCATCGTCCTGGTGGGTCGCACCGATCACATCGCCTTCTCGCTCCAGACGGGATCCTTCGGCGACAACCGGGATACTTACGCCGAGACGCTGTGCGTTCTCCCGGACGGGGGAACGGGCTACCTCTTCAAGTTACTCTGCACCCCGTTCGAGACGCGCGTGGAAGTCATCAACGTCAAGGGCGTCACCGCTCCGGTGACTTGTACTGTCCGTCGCACGGTGCATGGCCCGGTCGTCTTCCCCGCCTGCAACGCACCGTTCCCTGTGTCTGGCATCGTGTTCACCGAGAAGCGGACCGACTGGAAGAGCGAGGTCGTTTCGATGTCGGCGTTCCTATCCGCTAATCGGGCCCGCAACGTACAAGATTTCGAAGCGGCCATCGGGCGGATGAACATCTCCTTCAACTTCGTCTATGCGGACAAGGTGGGGAACATTGCCTACTTCGGCCCCGCAGACACGCCAGTGCGCCCTGCGGGCTTCGATCCTCGCCTCCCCTTGCCCGGGACCGGCAACGCCGAGTGGACCGGAGCGCTCGTTCCCATGCCGCGATCGATCAATCCGACCCAGGGCTGGCTCGCTGGCTGGAACAACAAGCCGAGCTCGGACCCGGCATGGCACAACCCGGATAATCTTCGGGCGTGCTCACTGTCGCAGACGGGCTCGAGCAGCTTCTCCTGTGGCTACGGCAAGCAGTTCCGCGTCCTGGACATCTTCGACCGACTGTCGGGCCCGGGCCTCATCTCCGAGGCCGACATGCAGGACGTCGAGAAGTACATCTCCCGCAGCCAGAGGGACGGCGACGGTCGGGAGTCCCGCTTCTTGAGGCCCTATCTGCTCGCCGCGCTCCAGCACGTTCCACCGTCGAACCCGCTCGCGCCGCAGGCCATCGCGGTGTTGCGAGCTTGGGACGGCGGCCACTTCGACGACCCAGTCACGAGCACGACCTTCGCTCCCGGGCAGATCGTCTTCTCGAGGTGGTTGAGCACCATGCTCATCAATACGTTCCAGGATGAGCTCGGTGCCAACGTCAATCGCGCCAGCGTGAACATGCTCCTACACGTCCTGGACCAGGCCTGCCCCAGCATTCTCGACCCTGCTGCGTGCCCCTCGGGCGGTTCGGGAGTGCCGCCGAGCCGCGACTACTTGAACGGAGTCGACCCCAGCGTGGTGATTTCGAGCTCGTTCGATCAAGCCCTCGCAGCCCTGGGTCCAGATCCGACCGCGTGGTCGAGCGTCCCGAGGAACGTGGTCCATCTTCGTCACACCCTCTATCCTCAAATCCCGGAGGTTGGCAGCTTCCTCGAGTCGAACCGCGCCACGTATGCGCAGATCGTGATCCTCGGCGCACCGAGCATCACGAGCGAGAACGTTCTCACGCTCGGCCAGAGCGGGTTCATCGGCGGAGCGCCTCCTGGCCCTCCAGCGTTCGATCTGCATTTCGCAGATCAACTCGACCTGACTCGACTCTTCGAGTACAAGCCGATGCACTTCTACAAGAACACCCAACTCCAAGAGTAGCGGTGGAAAGTCGAAGCTCGCGGGGCTCCGACGGCGCCGACTGACGCAAGCGCGCCATGACAAGAAATCGTACCATCAGTCGCAGCGCTGGCTCGTTCATGTGCCCCACATGTGCCCCGCCGCCGCTCCGAACGCCGGAACGGGGCGGGACCACGTGGAACGCGAGGGAACGGGAAAGGCGAACGGTTCCGCGGCGATGAAGGGCAACGGCGCGTCCCGCTTAGAGTAGTTCACCCACCGTCGAAACCGTTCAAATCCCTTTTCCCGCTCCATCTAGGCCCCGGTTCTCCGGGGCCTTTTTTTTCAGCCGACCTCCGTCTCCCCCAGCTCTCCCCGGACTTCGTCGAGGAGCCGCACTGTCGAGCGCCGCACGGCGGGCGTGAGGTGCGAGTAGCGGAGCGTCATCTCGATGCTCTCGTGCCCGAGCAGCTCTTCGTTCGCGACGCCCAGCAACGGGCCCGGTGGAAGCTCGACGACGATGGGACCTGACCAAGCTCACCGTCCCGCAGCCCGTGCCGGCCGCCCTGCGCTCGCTGTTCGAGCTGAAGGACAAGAGCACAGCTCCTTCCGTGAACCTGTACTTCGGTCCTGCTGCACCAACCGGCAACGAAAGTCAGTGGATCAAGACCAACCCTGGGAAGGGTTGGTTTGCATATTTCCGAATCTACGGGCCCGAGCAGCGCGCTTTCGATGGGAGCTGGAAGCCAGGAGACTTCGAGGAAATGCGGTGAGCACCCGTGCCGGATTCTCGGTCAGCCAGGTCGGAGCCGCGCGCGCCAAGGAGGACGCCGCAGAAACGTGTCGGTAGACGTGACTGCGCGACTGCGCTCCTCGCGCTGAGGGGCGCTCTCGGGTAATACCCCTGGGCGTCGAAGCGAACTGGGACTCCTAGACGGTGGACCTTCGAACCCGTCGCCGGGCAGCGCGAGCAAGCCCCCCTCGCCCTCTTCTCACAGGGGCCCACCTCGACGGTGTCCTCACAGCCCGTCGCCGGGGGACGGGC
>Ga0306923_10008914_pt1 | contig 10075 bp, 10 predicted proteins | sample sta12Can44000108_FD_203841 | JGI IMG/M metagenome (GOLD analysis project Ga0306923, IMG submission 203841) | Lab enrichment of tropical soil microbial communities from Luquillo Experimental Forest, Puerto Rico - statanox.12C.anox.44.000.108 (v2)... | ecosystem: Environmental > Terrestrial >...
CCACTCCACGCGCAAGGAGCGCCGGTTCGTGCCGGTGAACTGCGGCGCGCTCCCGGCGGACCTCGTGGAGAGCGAGCTCTTCGGCCACGCCAAGGGCGCGTTCACCGGCTCGGCGGGCGCGAAGGCAGGGCTCTTCGAGGAGGCGGAGGGCGGCACGCTCTTCCTCGACGAGGTGGGCGAGCTGCCCCTGCCCATCCAGGTGAAGCTGAACCGCGCGCTGCAGGAGAAGGAGATCCGTCGCGTGGGCGAGAACCAGCCCACCAAGGTGAACGTGCGGATCATCGCCGCCACGCACCGCGATCTGAAGGCGGAGGTCGCGGCCGGCCGGTTCCGGGAGGACCTCTACTACCGGCTCCACGTGTTCCCGATCCGCATGCCGGCGCTGCGCGAGCGGATGGAGGACGTGTCGCTGCTCGCGCAGCACTTCCTCGAGAAGCACGCGCGCGCGTTCCGGCGCGAGGTCACGGGGCTCGAGCCGGACGCGATCCGCGTGCTCACCTCGTACGCGTGGCCGGGCAACGTGCGCGAGCTGGAGAACGCGATGGAGCGCGCGGTGGCGGTGGCCAAGGGCGAGCGGCTCCGCGCCGAGGACCTGCCGCCCGAGATCGCGAGCGCCCAGACGGCGACGCCGCCGCCGGAGGTGCTCGCCGGGCTCCCCTACCGCGACGCGGTGGACCAGGCGCGGGACCGGGTGTCGCGCGAGTACCTCGGGCAGCTCATGAAGGAGTTCGGCGGCAACGTGACCCGCGCCGCCGAGCGGGCGGGCATGGAGCGCGAGAGCCTCCACCGGCTCCTGCGGCGCTACGGCCTGCGGTCGGACGACTACAAGTAGCGCGGGCTACTCGAGCTTCATCTGCTCGAGGACGGTGTCGAACACGAGCAGCTCGAGCTTCTCCTGGTCCTCCGCGGAAATCCCCTCGAACGAGCACGCGACCCGGGAGGCCCCGCCCTGCGGAACGACGCCGACGATGTGCGCGGCGCACGTCACGCTCCCGCCGCCCGGCAACCTCAGCGTCGCCTTCAGCTTCTCCCCGATCGGCGGCGTCCGGGCGAAGAGCGCGCCGAAGCCGCCGGCGGAGAGGTCGAGGGTGAGCGCGCGGAAGGTCTCCCCGTCGCGGTCGATGGCGACCTGCAGCGCGCGCGCTGCTCGCAGCGCCTTGCGAGGGCTCTGCCCCGGCTTCGCCTGCACGCGCTGGGCGGCGAGCAAGGCGGCGGCGAGCTCGTCGCGCGCAGCCTGATACGACAGCCGCTCCTCGTCGGAGAGCTGCTCCTGCTTTGCCTTCTGGTGCAACGCCTTGAAGCTCGCCAGCCAGCTCGCGAGACGCATCCGGTTCCTCTCAGCCCCCGCCAGCCCCCGCGCCAGCATGCGCGGCGGTGGACACAGCGGAAAGCCCCAGGAACCAGGGATGGGAGTGGCGCCTACAGGCGCCCGGCTCGCACTACAGCGCCTTCTTCAGCTCGGGCGCGGGCTTGAAGCCCACCGTCTTCGTCGGCGCGATCTGGATCTCGGCGCCGGTCTGGGGGTTGCGGCCCACGCGCGCGGCCCGGCGCTTCACGGTGAACGTGCCGAAGCCGGGCATGCTGAACCGCTTGTCCTTCCTGATCGCGCGGACCAGGTTGTCGAACACATCGTCGACGAGCTCTGCCACCTGGCGCTTCGAGAGTTCGGGCCTCGACGTCTGAACCCGCTCGATCAAGTCGGCCTTGGTCATCCGCGCTTCCCCCCGTGAAGCTGTGTGAAGCCCGCGACGCTAGCGCCCACCGCGGGGTCGGTCAAGCGCCGCGAGGCGCGCTTTTCGGCGCCAGACGCGTGTTTCCCGGCACAACGCGACGTGTCGTCGCACTCCTTGGCCCATCAAGCGCGCAGCGGGGAAACGCCCAGGATCTCGCGAGCCACCGCCGGCGAGGCCGGCTCCCGGCCGGCGGCGCGAGCGAGGCGCACCGCCGCGGCCACGAGCTCGTGCGAGCCCTTGGCGAGGACGCCCTTCGCGAGGAAGAGGTTGTCCTCGAGCCCGACGCGCACGTGGCCGCCGAGCCGGAGCGAGAGCTCCGCGATGGGAAGCTGGTGGCGTCCAATGCCGGCGGCGGTCCAGTGCATGGGTTCGGGCAGACCCTCGGCGAGGAAGCGGAGGTTCCGCTCGGAGGCCCCCATGCCGCCGGGCACGCCGAGCACGAACTGCACGTGGTACGGCTGCGCGAGGTGGCCCTTCTCCAGGAGCCAGCGGAGCGTGTCGAGCATGCCCGCGTCGTAGACCTCGCACTCGGGGACGAGCCGCCGCTCGCGCAGGCGGCCGGCGATCCGCACGATATCGGGGCGCGTGTTCACGAACACGTCGTCGCCGAAGTTCATCGTCCCGAGGTTCAGGGTGCCCATCTCGGCGCCGTCGACGAGCGAGCCGAGCCGCTCATCCACGCTCATCCCCACCGCGCCGCCGGTGGAGCACTGGACCACCACGTCGGAGCCCGCGGCGCGGATCCGGTCGACGATCTCGCGGAAGTGCGCCGCCTCCTGCGACGGGCGGCCGTCGGGCCAGCGCGCGTGGAGGTGCACCGCGGCCGCACCCTCACGCCAGGCGTCGACCGCAGCGGCGGCGATCTCCTCCGGCGTGTAGGGGACGTGCGGGCTCTGGGCCCGGGTGACCTCGGCGCCGACCACGGCGGCGGTGACGACGACGGGAGTGGGCATCCGATCCCCCTCAGCCTGGCCCGCGCTTCTCGGGCGCCAGCGCGCGGGCGGCGAGGGCCTCGCGGACCGCGCGCTGCTTCTCCTTCGGCGTGACGCAGGTTCCGCTCGCGCGGCACACGACCACCGGCGCCGCGAGCACCTCCGCGGTGCTGTCGGAGATGTCGGGCCGCGGCGCGATCACCTTGCGCGCCTCGAAGCGCATCGCGCGCGAGGTGCTCCCCACGCGCGTGAGCTCGCCCGTGATCTCCAGGAAGTCGCCCGCGTGGACCGGCGCGAGGAACTCGACCGCGTCGTAGGCGCGGAACAGCCCCTCGTCGCCGTCGAGGCGCACGAGGAGCTCGGTGGCCACGTCGCCGAAGAGCGCGAGGAGGCGCGCCCCGTCCACCAGGCCTCCGCCGTAGTGCGCGTCGGCCTGGCTCAACCGCAGCCGCAGCGTGGCGCGCAGCGGCGTCCCGGCGCCGGGCGCGGGCGTGGATTCACTCATGGTGCTCCTCGTGCAGCCGCTTGCCAGCGCGGGCGAGCACCCGCTCGGCGATCCAGTTCGCCACATCGGACGGTTTCGTGCCGGGCCCGAAGCCGGCGTCGTACCCGAGCTCGAGCGCGAGCCGGTGGTCGATGCGCGGGCCGCCGAGGATCGCGAGGGTGCGCTCGCGGATGCCGAGCCGCTCGAGCTCGTCCACGAGCTGACGCGCGTTCTCCTTGTGCACGTCGCGCTGGGTCACCACCTGGGAGACCAGCACCGCGTCGGCGCCCGCCTCCGCGCAGCGGCGCGCGAGGTCGGCGTTCTCCACCTGCGCGCCGAGGTTCCGCGCGTCGAACGCCGGGTAGCGCTCCAGGCCGTAGTCGCCGGCGTACCCCTTCATGTTCATGATCGCGTCGATGCCCACCGCGTGCGCGTCGGAGCCGGTGCAGGCCCCGAGCACCACGATGCGCCGGCCCAGCTCCCGCTCGACGATCGCGTTCAGCTCGTCGAACGACTTCTTGCGGACGATCACCTCGGGCACGTCGAGCGCGCTCGCGTCCACCGCGACCGCCGTGCGCCCGTACACGACGAAGAAGGTGTAGCCGTCGGCCGCGCGCTCCATCGCGGCCACGAGCACGCCCGAGAGCCCCATCCGCCGGGCGACCTCCGCCGCCGCCTCGCGCGCGCGCTCGCCGGCGGGGAGCGGCAGGACGAAGGAGAGCTGCACGACGCCGTCGTCGCGGCGGTCGCCGTACGGGCGGACGAGGTGTGGCTCGGCGCCGGCGCTCACCGGAACTCCCCCACCCGCGCGCTCTTCGTGAGCGCGCGCCAGGCGTCCATCACGTCCTGCGGCACCGGCGAGCGGCCGGCGAAGAAGAGCCGGTACTGCGTGGCCCCGTCGCAGACCGCCCACGCCCACCCGTGCCAGCCTCCGGTGTCGGCCTCCTGCGCGACCGCGCGGCGCCCCGCGAACGTCGAGCCGTGGCGCTGCACGTTCGTGAGGGTCGTCGCGCCCTTCGCGAGCGACTCCTCGGCGCCCGCGAGGCAGGCCTTCTCGTCCTTGTACTGCGTGTCCACCTGCTGCACGTCGAGGCGCCCCGCGCCGGAGGGGTGCTCGAGGTGCAGCCGCTTCTCGCTGCCGCGCGCCTGCCACGCGTCCGGCGCGAGGAAGCTGAGGCGGCCCACGCCGTACAGGAGGAGCCCGTGCTGGCCCGAGGCCTGGCCCGCGACGGGTTGCTCCTCGGCGCGCTGCTGGACCAGGGAGCACGCGGAGAGCGCGAGGAGCGCGGACAGCCACCAGCCACCCCGCACCTTGCGGGCCTTTTCCCCCTCACGCCGGCTCGAAACACTCCTCACGCAGCCTCCAGGATCTCGAGGAACGGGTTCACATAGTCCGGCCCGCGCTCCACCACCCCGGCGAGCCCCTTCCCTCCGTCCTCGCGGCGGGCCACGTCGCCGAACCGCGCCCTCCCGATGGCGGCGAGCAGCCCGTCGCGCGCGACCTCCTCCAGGAGATCCAGCGCCTCGTGGAGCGTCTTCGCCGCGCGCCGCTCCACGAGGCCGCCGGGCGTGAACTGGAGCTCGCCGCCCATGCTGCGCCAGGCGCGGTAGGCGTAGTCCGCGGTCTTCAGCGCCACGTAGCGGTCCATCAGGAAGGGGTTGTGCATCGCCTCCGTCATCATGCCGAGGAGCTGGATCGACTGCCCGGTGACCTGCGCCACGACGTCGGCCATCGCGTCGTAGGCGTGGCTGAAGAAGATGTCGCCCTGCTTGTGCTTCGTGGGTGGCATGTACTTGATCGGCGCCGCGGGGAAGAGCGTGCGCACGAGGAGCGCCTGGGCCAGCTCGCGCGAGATGGTGTCCTCGCGCAGTGGATCGATCTCGAACGAGTGGCCGAGCGCGATCTGCCGGTCGGGCAGGCCGGCGCGCCGCGCGAAGGAGTGGTTCACGAAGTGCGAGGCCACCACCGTGTGCGCGGCCTCGTCGGCGTCCGCGGTGGTGATGTAGTTGTCCTCGCCGGTCATGATGACGATGCCGGCGCGCGCGCAGAGCAGGCGCGAGAAGTGCTGATCGCACAGCGTGCGCTTCATGTTGATGTCGCGGAACAGGATCCCGTACATCGCGTCGTTCAGGAGCATGTCGAGCCGCTCCCACGCCGCGGCGAACGCGATCTCGCTCATGCACAGGCCGGACGAGTAGTTCGTGAGGTGCACGTAGCGGCGGAGGCGGCGCGACTCCTCGTCGAGCGCCTCGCGCATGATGCGGAAGTTCTCCTGCGTGGCGTACGTGCCGCCGTACCCCTCGGTGGTGGCGCCGTGCGGCACGTAGTCGAGGAGCGACTGCGCGGTGGAGCGGATCACCGCGATCACGTCGGCGCCCGCCTGCGCCGCCGCCCGCGCCTGCTCCACGTCGTCGTGGATGTTGCCGGTGGCGACGATGAGGTACTTGAGCGGCAGCGGCCCCACCCCGAGCTCGCGCTTCAGCACGTCGCGCCTCGCGACGCGCGAGTCGAGCTCCGCCACCGCGGCCCGCGCCTCGCGCCGGAGCTCCTCCTCGATCGCCGCCGCCTCTTCGCGCGGCACCTCCGGCACCTGCCGGGGCAGCGCGGCGAGCCGCTCCACCACCCGCTCCGGATCGTGCGCGCCGTGCCGCTGCGCCCACCCGAGCCAGAACGCGGCGCCCCTGCCGAGGAGCCCACGCGCGTGCAGCTCGTCGACGATCAGGTTCACGTGCGGCACGCCGCGCGGCCCCGCGCCGTGGAGCCCGAGGAGGCGCAGCACGGCGCGCTCGATGGACACGGTGGTGTGGCGGCGGACGAGGGCGAGCACCGGCGCGGTGATCGCGTCGGCGAGCGCGCGGCAGCGCGCGACCACCGTGGGGTCGAGGTGAAGGTCGGGGACGACGCGGCCGTCGGGGAGCTGCATCGGGCCAGTACGTAGGCCTTCCGCGCGGACCCCGCAAGGTCAACGCTGCTCGAGCCGCACCGGGTCCACCAAGGCTGCGAGGCCCGCGGCGAGCAACCGCGCGGGATGCCCCGAGATCACCGCGGCGAAGGCGGCGGCGATGCGCGGCTCGGCCGCGAGCCGGCGCCAGCGCACGTCCGGCCCGTAGATCCTCCCGGCGAGCCGCGAGAGCACCGCGAGCGCGAGGCCCGAGCGGGAGGCGGCGAGCCGCACCCTGTACTCCGCGAGCGACGGGGCCCTTCGGCGCGCCAAGGCTCCCGCGGCGAGTGCGCCGGCGACGCGGCCTGACCAGAGCGCGTAGCGGATCCCCTCGCCGGTGAGCGGATCGACGCCGAGCGCCTCGCCGGCGAGCAGCGCCTGCGCCTTGCCGAGGTCCTTCCCCACCGGCGCGCCCGGCGCGTGGAGACGGATCGGCCAGCGCACCGGCTCCGGCGCGGGGAGCCCCTCGCGCCCGAGCCAGGCCGCGAGCGCGGGGCCGAGCCCCGCCGTGCGCTCGTGGGCGTAGACGCCCACCGTCTCGGCCATCGCGCCCGCCAGGGCCGGCGCGGGGAAGCGCCAGGCGTAGCCCGGGACGCCGGCGTCGAGATCGAAGAGGAGGTCCCACTGCGGCGCGCCCGGCACGCGCGCCTCGCGGAGGAGCGCGTGGCGGCCGGGGTCGAGGCCGAGGAGGCGCCGGCTCGGACCCGCGGCGCCGTCGGCGCAGACGAGCGCGCCGAAGGAGATCTCGCCGGCGCCGGTGCGGGCGCGGTCTTCTTGCAGGGCCTGTAGCGCCGCGCCCTCGACGACCGTCGCGCCCGCGTCGCGCGCCTGCTGCACGAGGTCGTCGTCGAGCTCCACGCGGCGAACCACGGCCGCCGGCCGCGGCAGCTCCACCCGGGCCTCGCGGCCGAGCGCGCGGAGCCGCGCGTGGGAGACGACTGCGTGCGGCACGCGCAGCGCGAGCCCGGCCCGCTCCAGCTCGCGGAGGCCCCCGCCGGTGATCGCCCCGGCACAGGGCTTGTCGCGCGGGAAGCGCGCCGCGTCCACGAGCACGACCGAGAGGTGGGGCGCAGCACGGCGGGCCGCGATCGCCGCGGCGCAGCCCGCGGGCCCGGCTCCGGCGATGAGGACGTCGCAACGCATGCGGGGCAGGTTCTAGCGGATCCGCCCGCCGCCGACGACCTCGTCGCCGTCGTAGAACACCGCCGCCTGACCGGGGGCGACGCCGCGCACCGGCCGCGCGAGCCGCACGGCGACCCCGCCCTCACCGGCGGTGATGGTCCCGCGCTCCCCCTCGTGCCGGTGGCGCACCTGCACGATCACCTCGCGCGGCCCGGGCGGGGGCGCGCCCGACACCCAGCACGCCTCGCCCACGTCGAACGTGTCGCGCGACGCCTCGGCGCTCGAGCCGACCACGACGCGCGCCAGCTCCGGCTCGAGCCGTACCACGTAGCGGGGCTCCCCGGCCCCCCCACCGTGCGCCGCCGTGGTGAGCCCGAGCCCGCGCCGCTGGCCCACCGTGAAGCGGTGGATCCCCTCGTGCCGGCCGAGCACCTCCCCCTCGGTGGACACGACCTCGCCCGGCCGCAGCCGCCCCGGCGCCTGCAGCGCCACGAAGTCCGCCGCGTCGCCGCGGGTCACGAAGCAGATCTCCTGCGACTCCGCCTTCTCGGCGGTGGGGAGCCCGGCGCGCGCGGCGACGGCGCGGACCTCGGGCTTCGCGAGGCCGCCCACCGGGAACTCGAGGTCGGCGAGCGCCTCCTGCCCGATGCCGTAGAGGAAGTAGCTCTGGTCCTTCTCGCGGGAGACGCCGCGCAGGAGCGCGAGCCGGCCGGCGCGCCGCTCGATCCGGGCGTAGTGCCCGGTGGCCAGCCGCGCACCGAGGGCCCGGGCGCGGCGCAGGAGCCACTCGAACTTCACCTCGGAGTTGCAGCGCACGCACGGGTTCGGCGTGCGGCCGGAGACGTAGTCGTCCACGAACGGGTCGATCACCCGCGCGCGGAACTCGTCCTCGACGTTCGCGACGAAGAACGGGATCCGGAGCTTGCGGGCGGCGGCGCGCGCGTCGTCCAGGTCGTCGGGCGCGCAGCAGGAGCGGCCGCGCGCGGGATCGGAGTAGTCGAAGACGCGCAGCGAGACGCCGAGCACGTCGTGCCCGGCCTCGGCGAGGAGCGCGGCGGCGACCGAGGAGTCGACGCCGCCGGACATGGCGACGAGGACCCGCAATTACCCCGACGCCTTCCGCTGTGCCGCCTCGGCCGGCTGGACCGGGAGCTCGAGCACGAACTTGCAGCCCGTGAAGTGGAAGGAGCCGACCGCGGGCTGCGTGTGCGGCGGGCTCTCGACCGAGACCTTCCCCCCGTGCGCCTCGACGATGCGGCGCGCCACCGGCAGCCCGAGGCCGGAGCCGGGAGCGCGCGCGTCCTCGCCGCGGGCACGGGAGGCGTGGAAGAAGGGCTCGAACACGCGCGCCGCGTCGGCGGCCGGGATCCCCGGCCCCTGGTCGTACACCGCGATCCGGAGGCGCGCGGCGTCGCGGTGCACCTCCACCAGCACCTCGCCGCCGTGCGGCGAGAACTTCACCGCGTTCCCGACGACGTTGGAGATCGCCTGGCGGAGCTTGCGCGGATCGGCGGAGACGGGCCCGCCGCGCGACGGCCGCACCTCGACGTGGAGCCGCGCGTCCCGGATCGCCGGGCGGAACTCCTCGATCGCCTCCTCCACGAGCTGGTCGGGATCGACCGCGGCCGCGACGATGGGCGCGGTGCCCGCCTGGAGGCTCGCGAAGTCGGAGAGGTTGTCGATGATGCGCGTGAGCCGGCGCACGGCGAGCGCCATCGAATCGGCCACCTTCTTCTGCTGCGGCGCGAGCGGCCCGAGCTTCTCGGAGAGCAGGATCTTGAGATACCCGGCGAGGGGCGTGAGCGGCGTGGAGAGCTCGTGCGCCACGTTGTGCATGAAGGCGCTGCGCAGCCGATCGGACTCGGCGAGGCGCGCGGAGGCCGCGCCGCACCGCGCGAGGGTGGCCTCGAGGTGCGTGGCGAGCGCGCCCGTGAGCGCGCGCAGCCCCGCGCGCTCTTCGTCGGCGGGGAGCGTCTCGCGCTTCCCCTCGAGGTAGGCGCGGACCTGCTTCGCGAAGCACGCGGGGTCGATCGGCTGATCGATGAAGCCGTCGGCGCCGGCCGCGAGCGAGACCTCGTGCCGATCGTCGGGCGCGCCCACGGTGACGAACGGGACCTGCCGGAGGGAGCGCTCCTGCCGCAGCCGGGCGGCGAGCTCGAAGGCCTCGAGATCGGGAAGGTGCGCGTCGGCGAGGACGAGGTCGGGCGGCAGGGTGAGCGCCCGCTCCAACCCTTCGAGGCCGCTCGGGCTCTCGTCGACGGCGAAGCCCTCGGCCTCGAGCAGCCTCCGGAGCTGCGCGCGCGTAGGAGCGTCACCTTCGATGCACAGCACTCGCGCCATGGCCTCGCCTCGCCGAAAATATAACGGCCGGTGCCCCCCGGTTCCCGGCGGGCCCCTTCTACCGCACTCCAGGATTCCGGGAACCCCACCATTCCTGGACGGCGGCGACGAGGGAGGGACGATCGTTCCGCTCCGGATGTTCGAGGACGACCTCGAGGAGGTGCCGCAGGGCCTCCCCCACGTGCCGGCCGGGCGGCGTCCCCAGCACCTCCATCACGCCGCGGCCGTCGAGCGCGAGGCGCGAGACGTCGAGCGCCGGCCGGCTGGCGAGGGCCGCCGCCGCGCGCTCCGCCGCATCCCGCGCAGCGTCCACGGCCCCGGCGACCCCGGAGGTCTCCGCGTCCGCGCGCCACAGCTCCAGCGCCTCGAGCGCGAGGTGCTGCGTCACCCGCGCGAGCCAGCGGCGCGTCTCGGCCCCGGGCGCCGGCGCTGGCCGGGGTTCGTCGAGCAGGCAGCCGAGCACGCGGATGAGCGCCGTCACGTCGTCCCGGACCTGGTTCGGGAAGCGCAGCCGCTCGAGGG
>Ga0306923_10008917_pt1 | contig 10074 bp, 10 predicted proteins | sample sta12Can44000108_FD_203841 | JGI IMG/M metagenome (GOLD analysis project Ga0306923, IMG submission 203841) | Lab enrichment of tropical soil microbial communities from Luquillo Experimental Forest, Puerto Rico - statanox.12C.anox.44.000.108 (v2)... | ecosystem: Environmental > Terrestrial >...
CAGTAACCTTCATTGAAAACAAGGCCATCCCCACTCCAGGCCCAGTACCCAGGCGTCCAAAGGCAACCAACTTGGGGAGCCAGCACCCGGTGCCCGGGACCCAGAAATAGTCGCCGAACTCGTAGTCGTAGGCCCAATAGCCAGGTATCCAGATGTAACCCTCCGCGGGCAACGGGGGCAGTTCGTAGATGGGAAGGGGCGGCGGCGCGAATGAAACGGCCATGCGATCTGCGCGAACGACGTCGCCGCGACGACCATACTTATTACGAGTGCAAACACTAACGAACGAAAGGACGGGACAATACGCATTGTTTCTCCTGGCGAACATTCTCCGCTCATCCCGTGTTACTGCCCTATCGGTAGCGTGAGTTGAGACCCGTGGCGAATGGACTCCAGATACCGGGGACCCGTGTCTCGTTTCGTCGCACCCTCCCATAAATGAATCCAATCCATTCTAATGCTCTCATGGCGCAGTGAAAGACCTTCGCCATCATCGTAAGGGTACTCTCCCGGCGAGGGAGGCTGTATCGGGTGAAAAACTGAGTTGCCGACGCGACGAAAAGCCACTTGGGAGAACTTGGCCTAACTTCTTGATCTCAAGAGATCGTCCAACATGCGAAGACAGCGCCGCGCTCGGTAGGTAACGGACCAATAGTCTTTCACGGCTGCCGCGCGCCAACTTTCAACACTAATTCCACCTGTGAACATGCCAATTGATGCGCCGAGCACTACGATGATCCCTGCCCAAACGCGGCCATCGCCGCCTGACCTAAGCTGATACCACCGTCGTTGGGTGGTACGGCGCGATTGGTCCAGATGCGAATGGCCTCGCCGGCGACTAACGTCTTGAAGTCTTCCAGCAACAGCTCGTTCTGAAAGACACCGCCGGAGAGAACCACGGTGTCGACCTCGAAAATCTCACGTATCGCCAATGCTGCATCCCTCAGACCGCGGCTGATCCCGCGCTGGAAGGCGCAGGCGATCTGTTCGGGATCTCTGCCGTGCAGCCTGTCGTGAATCACCGCCTGCAATAGCGGTCGAAAATCGAGTTCCCGCCCGGCGAACGGGAACGGATACGAATCTGTCGCGACCGCGCCTCGGGCAAGTTGCTCCAGCCAGATGGCGGCCTGCCCTTCAAAGCTGATCGGCCGTGTGAAGCCCAGCAGCGCCGCCGCAGTGTCGAATAGGCGTCCCACGGAAGTTGTCGTGAATGTTCGAACCTGCTTGTGAACTAACTCCAATGAGCCTCGGTAACGCTGCGGAAAACTAAAAGGAGGCAGCATGAGGTCAGGGAGATCCTCAAGCTGTGCCAGGAACCCCGCAGCGGCCTGCACCGGATTCTGCGCCGCGGCGTCGCCGCCCGGAAGTGTTGCCGGACGGAGATGAGCAACACGCTCAAATCCCCCTGCCACGCTGCCGACAAATATCTCGCCACCCCAGATGCTGCCGTCATCGCCGTAGCCAGTTCCGTCGAAGCTCACGCCGACAATACGTCTCTTCCACTCACCGCGTTCCGCCAGCACGGAAGCCACGTGGGCACGATGATGCTGGACCGACCACTTTTGGGTAGCGGGTAGCTCCCGGGCGTGCATGGTCGAGACATATTGCGGGTGACAATCGTGCACGACCAGCAAGTCATCCCAGGCAACCGCATACATCGAGACCAAGTCTTCGATAGTTTCGCGAAATGCGCGCAATGCGTCGAAATGCGAGAGGTCCCCGATGTGCTGGCTCACAAATGCCTGTCCGTCCACGACGAGCGTGATCGTGTTCTTAAGATCCGGACCAACCGCCAGGACGGGACGCTCGATCGGCAGATTCACCACAGCCCCTGGAGCATAGCCCCTAGCGCGCCGGAGAATCGTGGGGCCGAAAGTGCCCGCACGAGCTACTGAATCGTCCACACGGCGCGCGATGGGCCGCTGTCCGATCAGGAACGCGTCGGCGATTCCTGATAGCCGATCCAGAGCTTGTTCATCTTCATAGGCAATCGGTTCGCTGGAACGATTCGCACTGGTCATTACCAGGGCTTCCGGTGCGCCAGCGGCAAAGAGCAAGTGGTGAAGGGGCGTGTACGGAAGCATTAATCCCAGTTCCCTGCTCCCCGGAGCCACCCCGTCGAACTGCACCTTAGCAGGCGCCAGCACGATCGGTCGCGCAACCGAACAGAGTAACTTTTTCGCGTCGGCGGAAAGCTGGACAACGGTGTCCGCCACAATGAGGTCCCGCACCATTACAGCGAACGGTTTCTCTTTGCGGAACTTGCGCTCCCGCAATGCGGCGACGGCTGCAACGTTCCAGGCAGCGCAAGCGAGGTGATATCCACCCAGCCCTTTCACGGCGAGAATCCTGCCATCCCGCAACAGCAGTGCGGCTTTTCGTATAGCTGTTTCCTTAATCGCGATGGTTTTTCCATTTGCGTGTAGAGAATAGTTAGGGCCGCAAGCAGGGCAGGCGACTGGCTGGGCGTGAAACCTTCGATTACCAGGATCGTGATACTCCGAACTGCAGTAGGAATCGAGCAGCCAGGGCTCCATAGTCGTGTTACAGCGGTCGTAGGGCAGGCTGAGCACAACTGTGTAGCGCGGGCCGCAATTGGTGCAATTGATGTAGGGGTAGTGGTAGCGCGGATTCGCAGGATCGAACAGTTCGTCCAGGCACGCATCACAGATGGCGAGGTCGGGTGATATCCGTACGGTGGGGTGCTCGCGGCGTTCACTGGTGCGGATCGTGAAGTCCAGCACACCGGCTGGCTCGGCAGATTCGACTTCGATTTCCGCGATGCTGGCGGCCGGCGGCGCGTGCACCTTTAGATCGCGCACGAACGCCTCGAGACTCGGTTCGGTTCCCTCAAGGTGAATCTCAACCCCGTCTTCGCCATTGAGGACCCATCCGGTCAGGGTATTCGCACGGGCGAGGCGGTAGATAAAAGGACGAAAGCCGACGCCCTGCACTACACCGCGCACCCGAATGGAGCAGGCACTGGCCATTTTACTCGGCTTCCACCATGCAACTTCGTCCCTGCCATCCAATCTGGATAACCTTGTTGTCTTCGATGAGCACGGGGACGTTGCGTTGTCCCCCAGCCAATTCCTGCAGGCGCTTTCGGGCCGTCACATCTACATCGACGTCGTACTCCACGAAGTCGTGCCCCAGCCATTCCAGCCACTCGCGCATTTCCTGGGTATAGGGACATCGCGCTGTTCCGTAAATCTCAAGCTTGGCCACGGCCCAAAACCTCCACTAGTTCACGGATGATGTGGTAAATCGAGGCTTGCACTTCCTGGATGCGCGGAATGTAATCGCAGCGCACGACCACGGGAAAATCGGCCAGGCCTCTCCGCATAACTTCGCCGCCGTCATAGCCGAGCAACGCGACTGTCAGCATGTTCCGTTTGCGGGCTTCTTCCAAAGCCATGATGATGTTGCGCGATCCGCCACTGGTGGAGATCCCGACTGCAATATCGTCCGGTCGTGCTTGAGCGATCAACTGGCGCAGGAAAATCACGTCGGTTCCTATGTCATTGGCCACGGCGGTTATGTTCGCCGGCTCCAATGACAGCGAAACTGCTGCAATCGGTAGGTACCCCTGCGGCGGAAGAACACAGTCAATGGCCCAATCGTTGGCGTCGGTTGCCGAACCACCGTTGCCAAACAGGATCAGCTTGCCACCACGCTGCAGGCGCTCATAGATAGCCAGGGCGGTACTGCTGATCTGCTCCGACTGCTCGCTGGCGACCTGGTCTCGAAGCTTGGAGTCATCGCGGACTTTCATCAGGATGGAATTGGCGACTTCGCCATGCAGATCATCAGTGCCTTGCTTCTCGCGACCGAGGAACGGGTAGAGAAATTCCGAGGCGCCCACGTCGTAGCCCAGTTCACGATGCTCGAAGAACACATGCACCGTTTCCCACAGGGTGTGGTACAGCATCTCGATCATTTCCTGGTGCATGAACGCGTCTTCGGTGGCGGACTCGAGCGCGTAGGATCCTTCCATTCCGGGAAGTGCAAACGTCATTGCCTCCCTGGCATTGGCTTCCTGCAGCGACGCCCAGACTGCGGGGTCACCTTCAGGTGGACCGAAGCCCATCACGATATCTTCGGGGCGGACGATCGCCCGCAGCCACGGCCGAAATAGTATCGACAAGTCAAGTGCGGGCAGCGCTCGTTTGCCGACTATGACGGGGTGAACGAATTCCACCGAGACATGCTGGGCATCGGTGGCATAGGGGCCTCGGCCGAAGGCCAGCAGTCGCCCGCCGCGCAGAAAGCGCTCCGACATTTCGCGGCATGCTTCCGCCAACGTCAGTGCTTCATGCGAGAAGAAATCCTCGTAGAGGCGGTTCCGCTTTGCCAAGCGTGTTTCTATCTGAGGGGCGAGTTGGCATCCAGCCGGCATTGTCCTTCGCCTTAACAAATCCTTGGGAGAGGATCTCCCATCAACATGTCCACGATGCGGCTGCCCCCGTAGGAATTGCTCACCAGCACCGCCCCGGCAGGCTGCTCGCTGACTTCGCCGATTATCTGGGCAGGTTCGCCCCCCGGCGTCAGGTTCAAAGCGTTAAGCACGGGGTCGGCGTACTCAGGAGACACAACCGCCAAGAACTGGCCTTCGTTGGCAATGTGCAGCGGATCCAGTCCCAGCAACTCGCAGGCACCACGCACGGCGTCGCGTACCGGAATGCTGTCTTCCTGGAGCACGATACCCAGCCCGCAGTCGCGGGCCAGCTCATTTAACGACGTGGCCGCTCCGCCGCGGGTGGGGTCGCGTATCCAGCGGATGCCCGGTCCCGCAGCAACGGCCAAGGCCTCGACTAGCGGAAGCACCGAGCGCGTATCGGAGCGGAGGTCAGCTTCTATATCGAGGTCTCCGCGAGCCAGCAGGATAGTGATTCCGTGATCGCCGATTGGCCCTGAGAGCAAAACCTTGTCACCCGGCCGGACCGAGTGCGGATCAGTCTTCAATCCGCGAATCAGGCTGCCGATGCCCGTGGTCGTAATGTACATCTGGTCAGCTTTGCCGTGCTCGACGACTTTGGTATCTCCGCCGGCAATTCTCACACCAGCCTTGCACGCTGCTTTTGCCATGGCATGCACTTCCGCTTCGAGCACGGTGGTGGGTAGTCCGGCTTCTAGAATGTAGGTCACCACCAGCGCTTCGGCCCGGGCCCCGGAAACAGCAAGGTCGTTGACAGTTCCATTGACGGCAAGCTCTCCGATGGAGCCGCCGGGAAAGCTCAGCGGATTGACCACGAAACTGTCGGTAGTGATCGCGATGCGTGCTCCATCGACGGAAAGATGCGCGGCATCCCCGAGTGGATCGAGAGACGCGCCATACAATAATGGCGCAAACAAGCCTTCGACGAGTCTCCGGCTGGCCTTGCCGCCGGCGCCATGCGCCATTTCGATTTGCGGCTCGCGGAACCGGACACGGGCGGGAGCGTCCTCTGTGACGATGCCGCTGGTCAGGCCGTCTGAGTCAAGACGTTCGCGGCTGCCTTGCGATGTTCGTAGTTGTAGTAGGCTGCGCATGATCCTTCCGACGACACCATGAGTGCGCCAATGGGATGTTCCGGCCTGCACTCGCGGCCAAACAACTTGCACTGGTGGGGCTTCAAGACACCCTTCAAAACTTCTCCACATTGGGCGGCTTTGGGATCGGTGACTCGAACTCCCGGTACATCGAATCGCTGTTCTGCGTCCCACTCCGCAAAGGTATCGCGAATACGAAGCGCCGACTGCGAGATGAATCCCAGTCCTCGCCATTCAAAGTACGGACGCAGTTGGAAGACCTCTGCCATGACGCGAAGCGCCGCCCGATTGCCTTCCCAGGGAACCACTCGCTTGTACTGGTTCTCGACCTTGGCTTCACCATTTTTCAACTGGCGCAGCAGCATCACAATCGATTCCAACATGTCGAGAGGCTCAAATCCCGAGACGGCGATCGGCTTGTGCTCATCCTTCACGATCCACTGGTAAGGCCGGCAGCCGATGACGGTCGAGACGTGTCCGGGGCCGATGAAGGCATCCAGTCGCATGTCCGGAGAGTCGAGGATCGCCCGGATCGCCGGGATAATTGTGACGTGATTGCAGAAAACCGAAAAGTTCTTGATGCCCTCGGCTTTCGCGCGCATCAACGTGAGTGCTGTCGACGGGGCTGTTGTCTCGAATCCAATGGCGAAGAACATCACGTGCTTGACTGGATTCGACCGCGCCAGCTTCAGCGTGTCGGCAGGCGAATACACGATTCGAACATCCATGCCCCGGGCCTTGTGCTCGAGAGGACTGCCATTCGTTCCCGGCACGCGCATCATGTCGCCAAACGCAGCGAAGATCACGTCGGGGTTCTGCGCCAGGGACAGGCCGTCGTCGATTCTGCCCATCGGAAGCACACATACGGGACAGCCGGGACCATGAATCAATTCGATATTGTCGGGAAGCAGATCTTTGAGGCCAAAGCGATAAATGGCATGTGTGTGGCCACCGCACACTTCCATGAAGCGGTAGTGCCGGTTGGGGTCGGCCAGCCGGCGAATTTCGTCCACCGTTCTGGTGATCAGTTTGGGTTCCCTGAATTCGTCAACGAATCTCATGCTGGTGTGTCAGCTCACCCTTCTGGTTCTCAGGTCGCTCTCAGTTCGGCTCCGAATCTTTTGTGTCTTCCAACCCGTATCCCTGTACTTCCTGGATCGCTGCCTCGGCCTCGCCGAGCATCCGTAGTGTTTGCATCTGGTCGTTTGCATCCTGCTCGCTGATCTTGCTCATGGCAAAGCCAACATGGATCAGCACCCAATCACCGGGTTGGGGGCGCTCGTCCTGCAGTAACCCCAGATCAACTCTGCGACGCACGGTCACCACGTCGACCAGCGCTGAATCGGGATTGTCAGGGGAGATCTCGATAATCTTCCCGGGTATGGCTAGACACATGTGGCATCCTCCAAACGACTCTGCGCTTTCGTTTTCGTCATTCATCGCACTATTCCTGCTTGCGAGCCTGAATGTCAAACGTGCACTTCACTTCATCCTTGAGTTTGATCGCTCCACCTGCCACCTTGACGGGAGCAATCCCGTAGTCGCTTTGCCGCACCGAAAACTCTCCCGAAGCCCGCAGTGAGTTACCGGTGATGACGACTCTCGCCGACACCGGCAGCGTGTGAGTTTCGCCGTGCAGCGTAAACTCTCCATGTAATACGGCCCAGTAGCGGTCGCCACTGCCGCTGGCCGTGACGCGCGAACAGTCATACACGATTTCCGGGAAGCGATCGCCTTCGAGCACCTCGTTGAACATCTGGCGATAGATCTCCTGCTTGTCTTTCTCGCTGATGTCATCGGTTACTTCGAGAGAATCAGCCCGAATTCTCAAATTGAGGCGGGCATTTTCGAGTCCAGCAGTCGATGCGGCGAACTGGGCCTCACCCCGAAGGTCGCGGACGGCAAACTTTGGGTCGTGTCCGAACGCCGAGAGCATGCCGGTGGAAAATGCTTGCACCGTAAACGTGCTTCGCCTCGCATCAATTACGTAGCGAACGGCTGCATCGTCCGGCCGTGGTCTGGCAGCTCCCGTTGCAGACTGCACTATGCGATCCTCCTCGCGGGGCCTGGCAGGTTGTGAATCGCTTATCATACCAGCCCGGTTGTGCGCGCCATAGAGACCATGTGTCCGGCTCTACATGCTGCGCAGTTTCATGTAACGGTCAAGGTCTGGCAACGCGTTCATTGCCAGGTTGCCGATGCCGACCTGTCCCATGTATCTCCGGACCAGCGGGTTCGAAAGAATCAGTCCCGCACCAAATACGATGAAGGCCACGCCACTGAGCAGGAACAGAGTGTCCCGGTCAGTCGCAGAATCAGAGTGGTTGTTGCTCTCGGCCACAGCGATCTCCTTGTACTTTCAAATTAGCTTCTCGACTCCTTGCTGCCCCTTCTCGCAGAATCTTGTCGACCACGGCGGAAACCATTTCTACCGCTTCCTCCACAGCCGCCTCGACCGGTTCGCTCAATCCCATGTGTCCTTCTTCGCCTCCTAAGGTGGCGGGCTCACAGCCCACCAGCAGCACCGTTTTCAGATTGCCGTTCATCGCAGTCGCCATCCGCAGCACGTTGAGCGGATTCATTCCGTGCGTTTCTACGACACCCTGCTCCGCTTCCCCCAACTTGTCGAGATCAGGTTCAATCAGTGACACCGTACCGGGCGCCTGACCGTGGGGATAAGCATCCACAAGGATGGTCGTCTTATATCCGTCTTGCAACGCATACGTCAGATCAAAACCGCGGATGCCAAAATCGGCGACACGCACGCTGGTGGGAAGCCCGCGTGTCGCCAGGCGTTTCACCACTTCGACGCCAAATCCGTCGTCGCCAAGGAAAATATTTCCGATCCCAGCCACCAGAATGCGCGGCGGTTCGGCCGCTCTCGCGGGCGACGCTTCGTAGCGTGGCACAGGTTCCACTTCCTCCGCATCGAAGAAGAACCGATGCCCCGACTGCCGGAGTAATCCCAGATCTCTGCCCGGGTCATTCTCTAACACCACGCAGACGTGGACCTTATCGTCGTAGTCCTGCTCGATGGTCTCGACGTGAGCGATTTGCCCCGCCAAGGCGATGTCGAGCACGTCGCCGCCCTGCCTCGGGCGCAAGCGTACGCGATCGCCAACTTTTACATCGGTGTCGCCGATCCTCACATGCTCGACGGGAGTCTTCTCTTCCAGCAACTGCCATTCCCACTCGTTCATTGCGTAATCTCCTTACACGGGCGCAGGCTCCGCAGCACTCCGTGCAGTTTCATGAACTGTTCCACGGGCATGGTTTCAGTCCGCTCCAGGATCTGGCTTGCGCGCTCATCCGACTGGCGAATCTCGCGCTTCTCTTCGTCGGTCAGGGTCATGATGCGCAATGATAGGATTTCGTCGATCTCGGTTCCATCAAAGAGGTCGCCAGGGCTTTCAGCAGCGATCTGCGGATAGTCATAGAGAATGATGGGCGAGGCCAGCATCGTGTCTCGCTGTCCAGGTTCGCCGACGAGCACAGGCCATGCACCGACGTTCTGGCATTCCGCCGCTAATTGCTGAAATTCATCCGGCGGCTCGAGAAGCGAAATAAATTCCCCGCCTTCGACACCCAGGATGGCGTGTGTCGAAACCAGAGACTGCATCAAGGCCTCATCGCGGGAAGACGCAGGATTCTCCAGTGACGTTGTATTTCGCACCTCAATTGTGACCTTGAAAAGATTGTCTCGAAGTTGCTCCGCTTTACTCTCGAGGTCTCCACAGACTTCCGACTGCCGCCGAACGACAATCTCATCTCCGCCGCTCCGGGGCTCAGTGGCACACTGGGTTTCGGCGGGAGAAACGAATCTGTGACGCACCGGCTCTGAAATCAGCCTCTCCAATCGGAACTCCGGCAAGCTGACATCGCGTTCAACTGCTTCCTGCCAGCCGTCGGGCGGCGACTGAGCTTGGCCGGCACCAGCTTGGCTTGTCGAGCGCGTCCGCAACTGCAGGAACCGCAGTTTCGCTTCGAGAGTGGTGTCTGTGCTTCCACAAATCAGACACTCGGTTCGCATGCTGCACGGTTCTTCGCCACCCTGCGCGTCGCTGTAGGCCTGAGCATGCAACACTCCGAAATTCCAGCGCTGTTGGTTCTTCACCGAAGAAGGCCGGTAGGGATAGAGCATATACCCCTCGTAGAGCACCGCCTTCGCAATCTGATCGACATGCGCGAGATTCATGAACGCACCGTCTCTACTGCCGGAAGCATCCGTTCGATCGCTTCTTCCCACGTGGGAATGCCGTGCCGGACTTTGTGGTCGTACAGGCGCTCGAATACATCCCGCCGCAGACAGAGCCAGGCACTCCCGGGATAGTACCTGTCCATCATTTCGCGCCATACCTTCACCGGCAGGCTGAACCGGCTTTCTTTGTCCCACGAGATCGGCGCCACCTGCAGGCCTCCTTCGGGTGGCGCATAAAAAACCGTGCCGCTGAACATCAGGCCGAGCGGCACGTCACCATCGCCGAGTCCATGAAAATATTTGGTCGCAGCTACATTGAAATCAAACGTGCAGGGAATGGGAAG
>Ga0306923_10008921_pt1 | contig 10071 bp, 8 predicted proteins | sample sta12Can44000108_FD_203841 | JGI IMG/M metagenome (GOLD analysis project Ga0306923, IMG submission 203841) | Lab enrichment of tropical soil microbial communities from Luquillo Experimental Forest, Puerto Rico - statanox.12C.anox.44.000.108 (v2)... | ecosystem: Environmental > Terrestrial > Soil...
CGACTCACTAACTCTCCCGACAGGACGAATGAAACCGACTCTCAAATGAGAGGTGCGACCAAAAGCCATGCCTGTCCACAGCAATCATTCCTACGATCTCGTCGTAATCGGCAGCGGCCCCGCAGGACAAAAAGCGGCGATTTGTGCCGCCAAGATGCGCAAGAAGGTTGCTGTGATCGAGCGCAAGCGTTCCATTGGCGGAGTGTGCGTCAACACCGGAACTATCCCCAGCAAAACATTTCGCGAAGCCGTTCTTTACCTCAGCGGACTTCGACAGCGCTCCTTCTATGGGCGTGGCTATGCGCTTAAGGACCAGATTTCCATGGAGGACCTGGTGTTTCGCGCCGACGCTGTCATGGCCCGCGAGATCGAAGTCATCAAGTCACAGTTGCGTCGCAATCGCGTCACCATGCTGGAAGGGAATGCCAGGTTCATCTCCGACCACACTGTCGAGATCCAGAATGACATGGGCTCGGCGGTCGTGCATGGCGATTATTTCGTCGTTGCCTGCGGCACAAGGCCCGCCCATGACGCGCAGATTCCCATCGACGGCAAGCGAATCTTTGACTCCGACCAGGTGCACGAACTCAAAGATCTGCCACGCGAGCTGATCGTCGTCGGCGCCGGCATCATCGGACTGGAGTACGCCTCCATGTTTGCCGCACTGGGCGTGAAGGTGACGTTGCTCGAGCAGCGCCCGATCATTCTGGAATTCGCCGACCGCGAAATCGTGGAGAGCCTCTGCTTCCAGCTTCGCCAGCTGGGAACGGTCTTCCGCCTCGGCGAGAAGGTCGCCGAGGTTGGCTTCGACGAGGATCGCGATCGCGTGTTTGCCAAGTTGGAGAGTGGCAAGATGGTGAAGGGGCAGGCGCTCTTATACGCCGTGGGTCGCCATGCCAACAGCGATCAATTGAATGTCGAGGCAATCGGGCTCCATCCCGACGAACGCGGCAAGCTCCGCGTTGATCCGAGCTTTCAGACGGAAGTGCCCTACGTCTATGCCGCAGGGGATGTGATCGGTTTTCCGGCGCTCGCCAGCACCTCGATGGAGCAGGGAAGACTCGCGAGCTGCCATATCTTCGGCGTAGCCGCATCGATCCCGCCGAACCTGATTCCGTACGGCGTGTACACCATTCCTGAGATTTCCATGGTTGGGGCGACCGAAGAGCAGCTCACGCGCGACAAGATCCCCTATGAGGTGGGTATCGCGCGCTATGCGGAGTTGGCAAAAGGTCAGATGTTGGGCGACGATCAGGGATTTCTGAAGCTGATCTTTGATCCGTCATCGCTCACGCTGCTCGGTGTCCATATCATCGGCGATCGCGCGGCCGAAATCGTCCACATCGGCCAAGCCGTGCTCGCCATGGGTGGAACCATCGAGTACTTCCGCGACACCGTCTTCAATTACCCAACCCTCGCCGAAGCCTTCAAAGTCGCCGCCCTCGACGGATTGAACAAGCTGTAGTCCTACCGTTTAGCCTACGGTTTTGCAGGTGTTTGCTCGGTGAAAGCAGTGCCTCTAACTAAGTGACACCGGGCGGCGGATTCGCGAAGTACGAATTGCTTGTCGCCAGCCGCAGCCAACCGCTAATTGTTACTTGGTAGTTGCTTTGTCTCTCCTCGGCCTTTCGCTGTTACACATCGATGAACCCATTCCCGCCGCTCTTTATACCCACCATAACGATTTTGAATTTCCCTTCCACAACAAAACCGGTTACGCTCTCACCAAGTGAATGCTCCCCGACGCGCATTCGCTTCCAATCCAAGCTGATCTGTATCCCCGAGCCGGAAAATCAGCATTACTTCCGGCTTACCCGGCCAGGGCAATCTTTGAGCTTTCGCCATCGCTCTCCCCGCTGAGCAGCTTTACGGCGACGAAGGTTCCGGCCCAACCCTGAGCATCCCGATCGCATTCACCCGCCGGGCGCTCCTACTTTCGATTGGAGACGAACACCATGAAATTCGCGAAGAAGATGAGCCTCGTTTTGATTCTGGCCACAGCCGCATCCACCGCACACGCGGTGGATTCGCAAGCGAAATCCAAACTTACCCACGCTGCCCACATTGGCACAGGTGTCCTGCCGGCCCGGCGAGTACCTGGTCACCATGTACGCCGAGGGCACCACGAAGGCGTTTATCACGCCCGCTGATCACTCGGGCGCAGCGATCATCGCCCTTCCCGTCGGCACCGACGGCTATGCCGGGTGTGAGAAATCGTCGCTTACTATGCAGGTCACAGGATCAGCGTGGAACATGCGTTCGGTGTGCTTTGCCGGATCTCACACAACGCTGTACTTCCCGGTGCCGGTGGAGAAGGCGAGCGCAACCGCCTCCCGCAGTGAAACCACCGTCATCGCTGCCGCCAAATAGCTTTTACCTGGGGACGGTCGCATTCCACCCACCGTCGGCCGTCCCTGTTTTTTCGCGATGGCGAAACGCGGCCAGCGATTCATAAATAATTACGTTTCGATCGATAGCAACTATCGATGATCGCTCCGCTCAATCCTCGTTAGCATGAAACACATGGACACGGCTGAACCTATTCCTGCGCTTGAATTCCTTCATACCGTGAGCAGTCGCATTGCGGCCGCCGATCCCCTGCACGATGTCCTGAACGAAATTGTGGAGATTGTTTCCGAATTCGTAAGCTGCGACTCCTGTTTCATCTACGTCCTTGAAAGCGATGTGCTGGTCCTGCGCGCTTCCAAAAACCCCCATCCCGACGTCGTCGACCACCTCAAGGTCCCATTTGGCGAAGGTATCACTGGTTGGGTTGCCAAACATCGCAAACCTGTCGTCATCGCACGTAATGCGCCCTGAGATGCTCGCTTTCGCGCCTGCCCCGAGTTGTCCGAAGACGCCTACGAATCATTTCTTTCCATTCCGGTAATCTCGCGCGGGCGCGTGGTCGGCGTCATCAACCTGCAGCATCGCGACCCGTACGAATTCAAGCCACGAGAAATCAAATCCATTGCCACCATCGGACATCTGGTGGGAGCGGCCATCGAGCTGGCGCGAATGGAAAATGAAATTGCCGAACTCTCCGACAAGCTCGCCATGCGCAAGACCATCGAATGCGCAAAGGGAATTGTGCAGAGCGAATTTGGCGTCAGCGAAGAAGAGGCCTACTCCATCATCAAGAAGCAGGCGCGCAGCCGCCGCAAGACTATGAAGGAAGTCGCCGAAGCCATTCTCCTGGCCGACGAATTAAAACGCAGCCAGAAGACTACCTCCGACCCCGTGGCCTAGAAGTTCGCATGCACTTAGAACGCGAAGGGGCCGCAATCACCCTCAGATCTCAGCTAATTGCTCGTCGCCAGTTGCTAGTTGCTTTTTCTATCCACTATCCACTAGCCCGCCACCGGCTCCTATTCGGGCCGATCAATCTGCGCCTTCTGCAGCTTGTCCGAGTAGTCCACGTACACCGACTTCCACTCCGTGTAGAAATCAATCGCGCCGATGCCGCCTTCGCGATGCCCGTTTCCCGTGGCTTTTGTTCCACCAAACGGCAGATGTACCTCCGCGCCAATCGTCGGAGCATTAATGTACGTAATTCCCGCATACAGGTCACGCATCGCCGTGAACGCCTTGTTCACATCCTTGGTGTAGATCGACGACGACAGCCCATACTCAATGTCGTTCGCAATCGCAATCGCGTTCTTCAGCCCATCGCACGGAATCACGCTCACCACCGGCCCGAAAATCTCTTCCTGCGCAATCCGCATCTTCGGATCGACATCCGCAAACACCGTCGGCGCCACGAACCACCCATACTTGTACGCCTCGCCTTCCAGACGGTGCCCGCCGCACAGCATCTTCGCACCCTCACCCTTGCCAATCTCGATGTACTTCAGGTCTGTCTCCATCTGCCCCTTGTTGATCGCCGGACCCATATCCACCGACTCATCCAGCCCGTTGCCGACCTTTAGCTTCTGCGCGCGCGCCACCAGCTCATCCACAAACTTCTTGTACACGCCCGTCTGCACGATGATGCGGCTGGTCGCGGTGCATCGCTGACCGGCCGTCCCGAACGCGCCCCACAGCGCGCCGTCCAGCGCCAGCTCCAGGTTGGCGTCGTCCAGCACGATCATCGGATTCTTTCCCCCCAGCTCCAGCGAGCAGTGCTTGAAGGTCTTGGCCGCCTCCTGACCCACCACGCGCCCCACCGCCGTCGAGCCCGTCAGCGACACGGCACGCACCGCGGCATGTTGCGTCATTGGAGTGCCCACTTCGCTGCCGAAGCCGGTCACGATGTTCACCACGCCTGCCGGAATCCCGCCATCCGTGAGCGCCTGCACGAAGTTAAAGGTCGAAAGTGGCGTGTCCTGCGCCGGCTTGATCACCGCCACGTTCCCGGCAACCAGCGCTGGAAACAGCTTCCACGACGGAATCGCCATCGGGAAGTTCCACGGCGTGATCATCGCGCACACGCCCAGCGGCTGCCGCACCGCCATGGCAAACTTGTTGGGCAGCTCCGACGGAACCGTCGGCCCAAACAGCCGACGCCCCTCGCCCGCCGTGTAGTAGCCGCAGTCAATGGCCTCCTGCACGTCACCGCGTGTCTCTTTGATCACCTTGCCCATCTCGCGCGTCATCAGTTGCGCGTACTCTTCCTTGCGCCCAATCAGGATCTCCGCCGCCTTGTACAGCATCTCGGCCCGCCGCGGAGCCGGCACCAGCCGCCACTTCTTGTACGCTTCGCTCGCCGCGTCGATGGCGCAGTTTACGTCTTCGGCGTCCGAGCGCTGAAACACGCCCACTACATCGCGCGTGTCCGCTGGATTGAGGTTCTCAAAACTGCGCCCCGTGTGCGTCTCCACCCACTCCCCGCCGATGAAGTTCTTGTACACCGCCACCTTGCCAGCCGCGACTTTGGGAGCCGCCTGTTCCATCGTTGCCATAAAACTGCCTCCGAATCTCGATAAGTGCAAACTCTCCATCGTATCGGGCGGCAGGAAATGGTTCAACCCGGTGAATTGCATCAGTTTGGTGCAGCCATGCCCGGCGAGGCTCTGGCGGTTGGGCGGGGTAGGGGCTTTTTCGTTCCGGTAGCAAAAATCCTTGCCCTCGATACGAAAAGACCCACCCGGCCAAACCCAGGCCGGATGGGCAGCCATTTGGAGTGAGCTTCGCAGAGGCCCCGGTCAACCCCTCCCATCCAAATAAGTAATTGAAGGACTAGAGACATGCCGCGTTTATGGCTGCACGGGTGGTAGCGAGCTCGATCCCGAGGTGTTGAGGCACGTAGGATATCCGAAGCCGCCGGCGCTGATGCCGGTTCCCCCGAACGGATTGGAAGCGATATCAAACACAATATTGTCGGGACGCGCGGGATCGCCTGAGACTCCGCCGACTCCGGACAGGTGATCGAGTCCGAGGTTGTTACGCACGCGCCACGCAATGTTGTGGTCGGTGCAGGAAGTATCGCCACTGACGCCCACCCCGCCGACAATTAGCTTTCCGGGGCCGTAGAGCGCCAGGCCTCCCCCGAACACATTGACCCCGCCGATCTTGTTGCCGACCATCGGGTCGTTTGCGGTGCCGATCTGATGGGAGGGTCCGGCGTAGGCGTCCGCAGCGTCCACTGGATTGCTGTGTTGCAGACCGTACAGGCTGCCTCCCGGCTGCACAGCCGAATATAGGTTCGCCGTGGACAGCGCGAGGCCGTTCGCCTGTCCCGAGCCTCCGCTAAACGAGGAAGAATCGAGGCTGAACGCGTTTGCGGTATTGGCCTTCTGCGCCGAGATCACTCTGCTGCCAGGCCACTGGGCTCCGCGATTCACCCCAGAGAACGCAACTGCACACACCACGCCGTCACGATCAACGATGGTGGCCCACATCTGGTTATTCAATCCGCTGGTCTCCGCGGCTGTGGCCGCTACCAGCGCAGCTTTCAGGGCATTGTAATCGGGCAGTCCTTTGCACCCGTTGTTTCCATTTCCGGCATTGAGAGTCGCGGCTGTGCACATCAATAACAGCGCCAAGGCGGTTGAGCCGGAGGCCTCGGACTCACGCCGATTTGGCCGGCGGTCAGGTGGTTGAGCGGGTTATGTGCGAATCCACCCGCACCCGCACCGCCCACGCCACGCGGCTTCCGCCGCTCAAGACCTAGGCCGAAGCCCAGCGAACGGCAGACGCAAAATATCAAAGGGGCAACTAGTCGGACTTGCCTCGGCTGGCCGGCGGCGTGATTCCGTTCATCCGCAGGTACTCCACCATTTGTCCGTAATGATCGTAGGCATGGGCAACGGCAAAGCTGGCACGGTTCAGGCGCGCCGTCGATCCTCCGGGCACCGCCGGCTGAAGCATGTTGTCGGCCGTCAACGTGCCCGCTGCCTTGTGGCCCAGGGCAAAGGAATCCTTCAGGAACTTCATGATCTCGGCTTTGGTCTGCAGGTTCTCCGGACCGTTACCACCCAGGAAATCCTTGGGAAACCTATCACCTGTAAGCGGCGACCACAAGGCATAGTTCGACGCGGCAACGTGCTTGACTTCCATGGCGAACGTGCGCACGCCCTTGTAGTCGGCGCCTGGAATATTCAGGTTTTCCGGAGAGAAGTTGAACTTATTTTCCGGCATGGCTTCCGCGGCCTCCGTGATCAGCTTTTCGACGGTGCTGATCTGGCGATCCACGATGGCAGCGATGGTTGGCGGAAGCTGCGGCGGTTGCGTCTGGGCTGCAGTCTGAGCCTCAGCGCGGGATGTCCCCGGGCCCAAGCCGGTCACGGAAAGGATGAGCGCCGCCGATAGCAAAACGATTCCAGTTGGCTTCATTCGAGTGACCCCCTTCAAGCGCGATGGTGTGACGCATTACTAATCCCTTTGTCATCAGCCACATCCCTGCTCATCTGCGCTTCACCTCGTTTCCACCTCTCTTCCACCCGCCGTGCATTGAGGGTTTTTCCGCTGGGGCGCAAAGTCGGCGCATCGGAGCCATTGCTCCCGTGAGGATGGAAATGAGAAACACAACCCGTGCGACCCTGTTCACACTGGCTCTGGTGCTGGTGGCCTTGGCCCCCGCCGTTGCCCAGAAGACTTCCGCAACCGTTAACATTCCGTTTGCCTTTACGGTGGCCGACATCGGGATGCCCGCCGGGGAGTATCTGATCTCATCTCCGAGTGAGCGGGCGATCACTGTACAGCATGTCGGCGGCCCCGAGACGCGGACGACCATGACGAATAGTGGTTCGCCAGCTTATTCCGATGGTCGCGCCAAGCTGGTGTTCCACAAATATGGCAATGCCTACTTTCTGGCAGCAGCGTGGTTGCCGAACTCCGATCACGCGCGAGAGTTCTTGGCCTCAGTTAACGAGATCCAAGTCGCGCGTAACGGCGGACAAGATGTCGTCGAGTTGACACTGCTGGCGAAGAAGTAGAAGAAAGCCGAGTTGCCGCCCGGACATGTCCCACCAACATGACTAAGCGGCTCTGAAACGGGGCGCTAAGAGCAGAGAGCGCCCCGTTTCGTTTCTTGAGTCAGATGCGGAGCGGAAGGGTCTTGCACTAGCGATAGTCCAAGTCGAGCGAGTACAGCTCGTCGGTTCCGCGGTCGACCAGAACCAAGATACGATCGTCGGGCGTCAGTTGGAACCAGAACCCCCAGCGGAACACAGGACTCAAGACCGCCAGTTCACTGGCATCGGCGACTTCTTCAACACGACTATCGGTTACCCGGTAGCGATAGATTTTGTGGGCATTGTTCATCGCGTACACGTAACGACTATCGTGCGACCACGTCGGCCAACCCATTTCGGTAGTGTTAGCAGGAGTAGGAAACTCGCTCCACCGATTTGCAACAAAAGAGTAGAGGAGAATTCTCTTTTCGTCCCCGGATTCAGCCACGAGATAGCGGCCGTCAGGTGACCAGCGCGGTCCGAACTTACCCTTCGACCCCGTGACAGTTCGCGACTGCCGCGTAGAGATGTCGAGAATCCTCACTTCGGAGGCGTCGCCGACCCCGGATGCTCCACCATAGGCAATCGATTTCCCATCGGGTGACCAGGATGCGTCGGCGGGTTGAAAGTCCCCCGACACAAGCAATAGGGGAGCGCCGCCCCCGGCGGGAATCATGTAGATCTTCTTGTAGTCGTCAATGCGGCGATCCACTTGCCAGGCGTTGAACAGGATGAAGCGCCCATCAGGGGACCATCTCGGGCTGAAGATCACACCGATGGCGGGCGTCGTGAGCTGCTGGCGCTCACCACCGTTTACACGGCTGCGCCACAGGGTCCCGTCGGGAAAGGAAACGTAGGTAATCCACTGGCCATCGGGGGAATTATCGATGAATGCGCCCGACATGCCGCCAAGGTATGGCCGAAACTGACGGGCCCCAGCGTCGTAAACATTCAGTTCTCCGCGCAAGGATTCACCGACAGCGAAGATCTGTCTTCCATCTCTGCTGACTGTGGCAGCGGGAAATGCGATGGGCCCGTTGGTTAGCTGAACCGGCTTTGAGTCGAAAGGTCGAAACAGCGAAGCTCGTTCGTTGACGGCCCATAGGGAGGTCGCTGTGTACACAAGCTGGTCGAAGATATAGATCTTCCCGTCCCCACTCCACCTACCGCCGTACATGGCTTCAGGGAATTGGGGAAGGAACTGACGAAGCCTGCTGCCCTCCAAATTGCTCTGCCAAATCTGCCACAATCGGGCGGGGAAGCGAACCAGCTTGGCATCAGGCGAGATGGTGTACTGAGGCCACAAAGATAGCGAGTAATTGGCAGGGAAGGTCACGAGCTGGTGCATGCCAGTGCCGTCGCGGTTGGCAGCGTATAACTGGTTTTGTTTGACGTAGGTAATCTGATTGCTGCCGGGTAGAAACTGCATCCAAGTAAGGCCGCCTGCCCAATCAGGTAGCCTCTGCGCCTGGCCACTGGGAAGCTGGATGATCCAGAAAGCAGGCTGTTCGTCCGCACAGTGCTTGAAACTCAGGTCGCTGAAAATCAGCAGTTCGGAACCATCTGCGGAAATGTCGGCGACCCGAGGGTCGGGGATGAGCGGTGTGGGGACGTAGGAAACATCTCCACCTCTGACCGATACCTGGGCAATGCGCCACCTGTCTCCGTCGAGCTGATCGAAGTAAACTCGCGTGCCGTCAGTAACCAGTTGATGTACTCCCATAAGAGATTTGAGATGGCCCGTCTGCGTGAGCTGATGGATACCTATGACAACAGGTGTGCGGGGGCGGTAGAACCAGTACAGCGCCGTGAGGATCACCGCGAGAACGATTGCCGAGGTAACGATGTAGTTGTGCCGCCGCAGAATCGGAGGGGAGGTTTGCTGCTCCGGCAGCGCGATTTGCCGCTGCGAGGGCAGCACCTGTGCTTCGGAAGATGGTGCCGTAGGAACCGAGCTGCCTACATTTTCCGAGACTCTCGATGATCCATTCGAGACAATCTCGACCGGGGCCAGAAAGCGATATCCCCGGCGCGGAAGAGTTTCAATGTAGCGCCGAGTTTCGGCATTGTCGTCGAGCACCTGGCGCAGCTTCTTGACGTGAGTGTTTAGGCTGTGTTCAAAGTCGACAAACGTATCTTCGGACCAGAGGTGCTTTCGCAACTCTTCGCGAGTGACTAGCTCGCCAGGATGCTCAAGGAGAAGCGAGAGGACTGCGATCGGCTGGCCTTGTAACTTAATCCTAATGCCGTTCTTCCATAGTTCGGAGGTTTGTCGATCGAGCTCAAACGCTCCAAAGCGGAACTTCCGTGCAGTTTGCACTGGCAAACCCCACCCCACAATCGCTACACCCCACCAAGTGCGCCCGATGAGCAAAATCTAGCACTGATTTAGACCCCGTGGCGGTGGGGTGGTTTCAATGGGAGGCAGTCCGTTGTGGACGGCTCATTATTTGCAAGGTATCCCACAGGAAGGTTTGGAAATCGGGCGGTTCCTGCTGGGTCCTCTAACCCTTCACGCCGTCGAGCTCTCTGGCTACGCTGTCGAGCACACCGTTGATGAATGTCACTGATTCGGGGGTGGAGAAGCGGCGGGCGATTTCCAGCGCCTCGTTGATGACCACCGGCTTGGGAGTCTCGGGGAAGCCGATGAATTCCGCTACCCCACAACGTAAGACAT
>Ga0306923_10008922_pt1 | contig 10070 bp, 10 predicted proteins | sample sta12Can44000108_FD_203841 | JGI IMG/M metagenome (GOLD analysis project Ga0306923, IMG submission 203841) | Lab enrichment of tropical soil microbial communities from Luquillo Experimental Forest, Puerto Rico - statanox.12C.anox.44.000.108 (v2)... | ecosystem: Environmental > Terrestrial >...
GTTTCTGGCCGATCTGGTGGCCGGACAAAGCACCACCTCGACCATCGCCAGAATGACGGCGAAATAAGAAAGGCGGGCCTCGGCCCGCCTTCGTCTTCTAGAGTATCCGTGTTGATCAAGCTGTTTTTGGTATCCAGGAACGCCCTGCCTTGAGCAGGGCGTTTGCCATGACGATGAGCTTTCGCATGATAGCTGTTATGGCGACCTTGGCGGGTTTTCCCGCTTCAATGAGTTTCCCGTATTTGGCCTTCAGGTCCGGATTGAAGCGTATGGCGACGAGAGCGGGCATATAAAGCGCTTGGCGAACGTTTGCCCGTCCGCCGCGAATGAAGGCCTTTCCGGTCCAGCGGCCGGATTGACGGGCGATCGGGGCCAGGCCGGAGAGGCTGGCTGCTTGGCCTGGTTCCATGCTGCCCAGTTCGGGCATTTCGATCAGCAGGATAAAGGCGGTCAGGCGCGCGATACCGGGGATGCTGATCAGGATTTTGAAGCGCCCGGCAAGTTCGGCGTCTTTTTGGACGCGAGTCTCGATTTCGGCATCTATGGCGGCTATTTGCCGTTCGATCTGTTTCAATCGCTCGGCATTCTGGCGTTTCAGCAAGGCCATGGTGATGGACTTGCTCCGATTTTTGGCTGCTGTGCGATCCTTGATCAACGCCTCGCGAGCGATGTGGAGCTGCTTGAGTTCCGCCATGGCTGCATCATGCACCGGACGAGCCTCCAGTTGCAGGAGCGCTCCCATGCGCGCCAGAAGCGCCGCATCCAGACGGTCAGTCTTCGCCAGTTTTCCCGTGGCTTCAGCAAAACGACGCACTTGCCGGGGATTGACCTTCACGACCGGCAAACCCGCCTTGGCCAAGGCCCGCTCCAGCGCACCGTGATAAGGGCCGGTCGGCTCGAACACGACCCGCGATACGCAGTCTCCGATCCAGCGGATCAACGCCTTAAAGCCTGTCGAATCGTTAGCGAACCGACGCTCATCGCCATCCGGATGGCGATGAGCGTCGAGGAAGTCTTTCGACACATCAACGCCGATGGTAGTCTCTGTCATCTTTTCCGTGCCTCTGCTTGTCATCCGGGGCGAAACCCCTGGTATCCGTCCAGGCCAATGGAAAAGACGAGGGTGATCAGACTCTAGCTCGGCCCGTTACGGCCAGCAAATTCACGATCCATCCCTCGCCGCTGACGAGAGGGCGGCTACCCTCTCTCAGTCGGTTCCAATTTTGCCTGTCAGCACGGAAAGTCATAAGACAAGCATTAAGTGATGATCGCAAACAACACATTGCCACTTTGGTTGCCTCTGGCCTAAGCGCAGAGGAAGTGCAGGTGCGGCGAAGCCGTCATTTTTTACGAATTCTGAACCAGCTAGATGATGCAGAGATACTTATCCTGGTTCGTTGCGCGACCGAGAATGCCTTCTTCATTAAGGGCGCCGATCTCAACGTCACGGATGAACAATATGGTCTGTTTGATCACTCAAGTCTTTACCATATGGAATCATTTGGCCTGGTGAGAGAAACCAAGAAAGATTGGCAATCTCGTTCATTTATTTTTTGCATCACGCCGATCGGCCGCGAATTTCTTTCATACTTGGGAATTCCATGCTGAAACGCACGCACTCTCATCTTGTCCGATTGGAGGGGCTGGATTCAAATTTCAAGCGCAACACCAATTGGACACCTCTAAAAACCTGATCCCCGAGTGAGTTTGCTGCGGAATCACCGAGTAATGGGCGGCGCCCGGGTTCCGGCCGCCCTGATTTTCGCCTGGAACGGAACGGCCAGATCGACCTGGGGCTGGCCGTCCTCGCGTGGCTTGGCCTTTGAATATTTCACCGTCCAGCGGGCATCCCGGTCCTTTTGGCGCAGTTTGGCCGGTTTGTCCTTCCAGGCGTCGGGAATTTGCCCTGTCTTGATCGCCGCCTTTTCGCCATCGGTGTTGCGCTGCTTGGGGGCCGACACGATCGTGGCATCCAGCAATTGCCCCGACATGGCCAGATACCCCGCCTCGCGCAAGGTCCGGTCGAAGCGGTCGAACAGCCCTTGGATGGCGCCCGCCTTGGTCAACTGCTCCCGGAACGTCCAGATCGTGTTGGCATCGGGAACCGTATCGGCGATCTCAAGGCCCAGAAATCGCTTCCAGGTCAGACGGTCGCGCATGAAATATTCCGTCGCCTCGTCGCCCAGTCCGTTCATCGCCTGCAAAATCAGGACCTTCAGCATCAGGACATGATCAAACGGCGGACGGCCGCCCTTGGCACCGTTCAAGCGTGGAACCGCCCGTTCCAGATCGGCGCGGAACAGTTCGAAATCCACCGCCCGGCTCAACTGCTCAAGGACGTCGCCCTTCTTCGAGAGACCGGCCAAGCATTCCGCGAGATCGAAAAAACCCGGTTCCTTCATCGCCCCCTCGCCGCTGTCTCTTGGCCTATTGAATCAATTCCTCTCCTTCACGGCCAGGGTTTTTGGAGGTGTCCAGTCGATCCGCGTTCCCAGCGCAATATCATCATGGCATCGGGCGCGTTATCGGTCGAATGCCGCTATCGGGAATTCCATAGAACGTCGTGAACGCCCGTCTTGGGCGCAAAGCCGAAATCAAATCTCCAACTGGCGCCCATCAGCGCTGGGATTTTTCCAGTGGTTATTTTCAAAATATTCCAAATAATTTCAGCCACATATCACCTCTCCGATAGCAACCGACGCCCTGCCCTCCTGACGAAGGCGGGGCGTCACGCTTTTGGAGAAAACCATGATGATCGGTGAAACTTTGTCCTCGCCCGAGGTTGGCGAACTGGCGAAGGCCATGGTCAAGGTGCAGCGGGCCTTGGCTCCGGTGTGTAAGGACGCTGAAAACCCGTTCGTAAAATCGCGCTATGCCACGCTCAACGCGGTGATTGATGCCTGCCGGGATGCTCTGATCGCTCAGGCGGTTTGGGTGGTTCAGGTGCCGGTGGCGGTCGAGGCTGGGCATTTGGGGCTGATGACCAAGCTGGTTCACGGAGACTCCGGGCAGTGGCAATCGTCCCTGATGGTCATGCCGCTGCCGAAGAACGATCCGCAAGGGTATGGCTCGGCTCTGACCTACGCTCGCCGCTATGGCCTGGCCACTCTGGTCGGGCTGGTGAGCGAAACCGATGACGACGGCGAAGCGTCCATGCCGACACGGAGCCGCGCCAAGGCTGCCGACAAGGCCAAGCCGCCTGCCACGATCCAGCCGGACGCTCCGGCGGGGCTGCCGAAGATTGACGGCATCGATTATCAGACCGTCACCGCTTCCAACGGCAAAGCCTGCGTCATCGCCACCGGCAATGCCCGCGAAAAACGGCCTTTGTTGGAGCAGGCGGGATTTCGCTGGGATGGCAATCGCAAATTGTGGTGGCGCTACGCCGCCTGACGGAGGAAACCATGTCCGACACTCCACGAGCGGCAGCCTTGCTCGCCCAGGTGGCGCGCGGCTTGGTGCGCCATGGCTGCGAAGAAACCGCCCGCACCCTCGGGGATCGCCGCACCTATATCGGGCTGTCCGACGTGGGGCGGGCGATCACCTGCCTGCGGGCGGCGGTGCTGAACAAGATCGGCGGCAAGCCTGTCGAAACGCTGCAACGACAACTGGTTCTGCAACGAGGGCACTGGTTGGAGGCCGGGCTGGTCCCAGCCTTCCGGGCCAATGGGGCCAAGCTGATGTCTCAGTTGGAAATCAGCATGACCCATGGCGATGTGCCGATCCGCGCCCATCTGGATCTTACCCTGGTGGCCGAGGGTGTCGTCCGGGTGCTGGAACTGAAAAGCACGGCCCGCCTGCCGGATGTTCTCAGCCCTGGTTACGAGGTCCAGCTTTATGGCCAGATCGGCTTGCTCCATGCTTACTGGAACCAGCCGGTATTCGCTGCCGAGGGCTTGAGCCAGCGCACCTTCCCCCAACTCGTCCAGGCTTTGTTTGGAATTGTCCTGCCGGATACGCCCGAGAGGGTGGATCTGGAAGGCTGGGTTTTATGCGTATCCATGAACGACGCCAAGGCATTCGGTCCCTATGGGCCGGATGCCAATATGACGAACTTGGTGCTGCGAACCGCAAAAACCCTGTGGCACGCAATGCGGCAGGGAGATTTGAACCTTCCCACCTGCCCAGGCTTTCACCCCCTGTGCGATTGGTGCGACCACGCCAGGGATTGCCCGAAATTCCGGGCTGATCCTGTTTCTGATCCCGTTCTGGAAGCGGAGCTGGACCGGCTCTCCCGTCTGAAAGCGGAAAAGGCCCGGATCGAAGAGGAAATCTCGGATTACGAAACCCGGATACGGCGGTTCCATCAGCGTGCCGGTCATCCTGCGGGATGGCTGTCCACGGGACGGTTTCGCTTCCGCAGCGCTCGGATTCCCGGGCGGAAAAATATCGACCTGACCAAGCTGCGGGTGGAACTGATCCATCGCCTCGGTCCCGATGATGCCGACGCGCTGCTGGAGCGAATTACCTCCACCGGCAACGACTATGACCGTTTGACGGTCTCTCCCCTCAAATAAGGCAGACAAAGACATGATCGACGTGACCAACGTGGAATCGCTTCTCAATTCCCTTGCGAAGCAGGGTCTCGACATCCCTGCGGATTACCGGGACAAAATATCGTCTCGGCTCAATGACATCATCCAGTACGAGCCGATGGTTGGGGTCTTCGGCAAGACCGGCGCGGGCAAGTCCAGCCTGTGCAACGCCCTGTTCGGCAGGGACATATGCCCGATCAGCGACATTGCCGCCTGCACCCGCACCGCCCAACAGGTCAGGCTCAACTTTGCAGGCAAGGGCATGACCCTGCTCGACGTTCCCGGCGTGGGCGAGAGCGGTGATCGTGACGCCGAATATGACGCGCTCTATCGGCAATGGCTCCCCAAGCTCGATCTGGTGCTGTGGATCGTCAAGGCCGATGACCGCGCTCTGGCCTTGGATGAGGACTTCTTCAAGCGGCTGGTCAGGCCGTACCTGGATGTCGGCAAGCCCTTCTTCGTGGTCCTTAACCAAGTGGACAAGATCGAGCCGTTCCGGGAATGGGACGAGAAGGCGCGTCAGCCCGGCCCCCGCCAAGCAGCCAACATCAAGGAAAAATGCCGCGTGGTGGCCGGGTTCTTCGACCTGCCTCTTGGGCAAGTTCTGGCCGTTTCTGCTGCTGAAAGATACGGCTTGGTAGAACTGGTGGACGGCATCATTCACGCCCTGCCTGCAAAAAAACGGGTCAGCGTGCTGCGCGAGGTGCAAAGGGAATACCGCTCGGAAAAAGCAAAGAGGGACGCGGAGAAGGGATTTCTCGACGTGATCGTTGAGATCGCCGGAAAGGCGCTTTCCAAAGCGGTCGGTTGGGTTGCCGATAAGATCAGCGGCTTCTTCAGCGGCTGGTGGTGACGCCCGTGACGCTGAGCGTCAAAGTTCAGGTCGTCGCCAGCATGTGCGTGGCGATTCCCATGGCCAGCCCCGCTTCCGCCAGTCGGCGGTCGAGGGTGCACAGCGTGGCTCCTCGCTCCCCGGCAATGGCAAGGTGCAAGGCGTCTCCCGCCCTCAACCCTTGGCTATGGTCGTCGGCAAATCTCGCGGCAATGCGGAAATGGTGGCCCTGGACGGGCAGAGTCTGAAAGGACTCGGCCACCAATCGATTGAACAGCGTCAAGGCGGCGGCACGGTGTTGAACGGTGAGCGTTCCGGTCCTGACCTTGATGGACAGGGCCGAGGAAAACTCCGTCACCACCCAATCGCTGATCGCCAAATCGTCGGGATTTTGTTCGGAAAGCCAAAGCTGAACCCGCTCGGTAGCGGGTTCGTTGGCTACGGCGGCCACCAGCAGTGAGGTATCCAGATAAAGCATCAATAGCGGCTCTCGTCGCGCATCTGACGCAAAAATTCTCCAGCTCCGATTGTTTGCATCGGCATGGTGTCTGTCACCGCCCGCAACGCCGCCAATGCCACCGGACGGCGCTGGGTTTGAACCTTGGTCAGGTGAGCGACCGGCTTGCCCCTACGGGTGATGCAAATGTCTTCCCCGGCCTCGGCCTGGGCCACCAGTTCGCTGAGATGAGCCTTGGCATCGGCCAAGTTCACTGAGGTCATAACAGCCTCCTATCTGACCAAGTTGTTGGTCACTTATACCGCCTTCGCCCATGGTGGCGCAACTGTCCCATGGGACTTCCCCCTTAACTCAAAGGATTTCATCATGACCGATCCCCTCGCGGAGATCGGCAGCCTTTCGGCTGTCGATTTCGATGCCGGAGCCTTGTTCAGCGGCCAGCCCTCGGGTCGCAAAATCAAGGGCTATGCGGCACCTTGTCAGCACACTCCGGCCATCGATCCCGACACCCTATTCCCCGCCGTCATGCGGGATTTGGTGGTGTGGTTCATGGGCGGGAACGATTCCCTCTACCTCTTCGGCCCCACCGGCAGCGGCAAGACCAGCCTGGTCCGCCAAGTGGCGGCGCGGCTGAATTACCCGGTGTTCGATGTCACCGGCCACGGACGGCTGGAGTTTTCGGACCTGGCCGGGCACCTGACCGTAGACAACGGCTCCATGCGCTTTCAACACGGACCGCTGGCCTTGGCGATGAAGCATGGCGGGCTGTTCCTGCTCAACGAGATCGACCTGTTGGATCCGGCCACGGCTGCCGGACTTAACGGGGTGTTGGATGGTGCGCCGCTCTGCATTCCGGAAAACGGCGGCGAGGTGATTCCTCCTCATCCGATGTTCCGCTTTGTCGCCACCGCCAACACCAATGGCGGGTCCGATGGGACAGGGCTTTACCAGGGAACACTTCGCCAGAACCTCGCCTTCATGGATCGGTTCTGGCTGTGCGAGGTGACCTACCCAGACCCCACATCGGAAATCCAGATTCTCGAACGTCGGGCTCCGGCGCTGCCTGCCGATCTGCGCTCCACCATGGTCGAGTTCGCCAACGAAGTTCGCCGCCTGTTCATCGGTGACAGCGACGGCCAGCACCAAAGCATCGAAGTCACCTTCTCAACCCGCACCTTGATCCGCTGGGCCGATTTGACCCAGCGCTTCCAGCCCTTGGCCCGCACGGGCATCCAGCCCGTCACCTACGCCCTCGACCGGGCGCTGGGGTTCCGCGCCTCTCCACCGACCCGCGCCCTGCTCCACGAGCTGGGGCAGCGGCTGTTCCCCTCCGCTTCATAAAGGAAAAATGCCATGACCAATGCCATCCCCACCGACATCACCGTTTTAAAGCAACTGATTGCCCTGCGGCTGGATGTGAACATCTGGTCTGCCAGGAAGAAACTGACCCCTGCCGATTTCGGCACCCTGGATTTGCCGCCGGAAAAGCTGGCCTCGCTGGGGAGCAAGAAAGTCTGCAACCCCGAAGATTTGCGGGTATTCACCACCCTCAAGGCCCGCGCCATTTCGCTGTTGGATCGCCACGGCGTGCGGTTCCTCGGCGGTTGGGCGCTTCCTGAAAACGCCGTCAAGCCAGTGAGCGAGGGACTGAAAGCCATCGCGACCGATTTTGCCGCCGCCAAGGAGTCCTTCCTCGCCCGCTACGATCAGGCCATCCAGGAATGGGTCAGCACCAATCCGGGCTGGGAATCGCTGATCGCCCGCTCGTTGGTGGGGATCGATACCGTGCGGGCACGGCTGGGCTTCGCTTGGCTGATGTTCAAGGTCGTGCCGCCCAAGGGCCAGGCCGGGCAGAGTCTGACCGAAGCGGTCAACGCCCTCGGCGGTTCGCTGTTCGGGGAAGCCGCCAAGGCGGCCGATGAGGCGTGGCACAAAAGCTTCGCCGGGAAAACCGAAATCACGACCAAGGCTCTGTCTCCCATCAAAAGCCTGCGGCACAAGCTGACCGGGTTGTCCTTCGTCGAGCCTCGGGTGACGCCCCTGGTGGATTTGATCGACGTGACCCTGGCGGCTGTGCCCGACAAGGGACCGATCACCGGCACCGCCTTGGTGGGGCTTCAGGGACTGGTCTGCCTGCTCCGCGACCCCGCCGCCATGATCGAACACGGCCAGCGGATCATCGAAGGCCAGAACCCCAACGATGCCTTGCTCGGGTTGCCGGTCCACCCGGCTGCCGGTCATGCCCCGGTCATCGACGCCGATAACTTTCCCGACTTCAACGACGACGATCTTCCCCCCGATCTGCCGATGGAACCCACCTCCACGCTGGACTCCCTTGGCCTTTGGTAAGGACTTCAAACTTCCATGCACAATTCCGCCATCCTGCAATGCCTGCCCCTGCTGGCCGATGCCCTGGGGCGGGCTTATGGCGTTGCCGTCGAGATCGGCGGCACCGACGCCTACACGACGGGCAAGGTCATCCGCCTTCCCAGCCTTCCCACTGAAGCCGATACCACCTTCCTGGGTTTGGTGCGCGGCTATATCGACCACGAGGCGGCGCATGTCCGCTTCACCGCGTTCCAGGCCATTTCCCAGGCCAACACCACCCCGCTGGAGCGGCACCTCTGGAACATCTTCGAGGATTGGCGGGTCGAAGCCAAACTGGCGGCATATTATCCCGGCTGCCGACAAAATTTTACCTGGCTGATCCGCCACCTGCTCCTGGAGGGGACGTCAACGCTCCCTTCGGGGGTGGCTGTAGTTCTGGATTGGCTGCTGCTGACGGTTCGTTCCTGGAGCGTGCCGGAATTGGCAACCCGGTGCCGGGAGGCCGCTGCGGTGATCGATCGCCAGTGGCCGAGCTTGCGTCCGGATGCAGACCCGATCCTGGAGCGGATGCGCGGTCACTGTCCCGATAGCCAAGCCTGCCTGGACTATGCCCGACAGGTCATCCGCTGCCTGAAGGAGACCGCTCCGTCTCCTGGGCAAAATCCATCCCCGGATTTGGTGGTCAGTACCGATATTCAAAGCCTGATTTCCGCCGGGGAAACCGATCTTCCCGACGATTTCGGACAAGTGCTGAGGAAATCCCTCGGACAGAACGCGACGGAGATCAACCGTCTCACCGTCGCCACCGTGGGGGACAAGCCTCGTCTGCCCGCAGACGCCAAGGCTCGCGCCGCAATCGACCATGCCACCGCTGGCCTGCGGGCACGCTTGCATGGGTTGGTGCAATCATCCCGGATGGTCAGGCACAAACCCGCCAGAGCCGGGAAAATCGACCCTCGCCGTCTCCATGGCGTAGTCGTGGGAAATCCACGGATATTCGCCACCCATCAGGCCCGGCCCGCCATCAACACCGCTTTGCATGTGCTGCTGGACACGTCCGGCTCCATGCGGGAACGGATCGGCCTCGCCAACCAATGCTGCCGCGCTGTGGCTCAGGCCATGGCCTTGATTGGCGTGTCGGTGGGGATCACCGCCTTTCCGGGCAACGAGCCCGGCACGGTGGTGCCTCTGCTTCGGCACGGGGAGCGTCCGGGTCAATACCAGGATGTGGGAGCTAAGGGCATGACCCCCATGGGCGAAGCCCTGTGGTGGGTGCTGCAACAATTGTCCACCCTGTCGGAACAACGCCGCATGGTGCTGATCATCACCGATGGCAGCCCCGATGGCGCGGCCAACGTCAGGGCCGCCATCAAAGCGGCAACGGCCTTGGGCGTCGAGGTTTATGGCCTCGGCATCGACTCCCCGCACATCACCACTTTGTTGCCCGGTCGCAGCCGGGTGATCGCGACTATCGGCGAATTGCCGGGGGCGGTCTTTTCCATGTTGGAGCAAACGCTTGTGTAGGGAGGGCGGCTTGGGGCGAACCCAAGCCTCTTCCGCATTAACAAGTATCGAATCAAGATGCACCGATTTTTTTGACCAATAACGTCACATCTATCGGCTTTATTTGCATAAATATACAACAAATATGGAAAACCAATCTTGATAATTTCGGCTAATAACTGGGTATTATTGTACTATCTAATCTAGATCGATTAATTTAACGCACACATTTCCTCCATGGTATAGGCACACTTACCAAGGAAGATGTGAGATGAGCGGCAAAGACACCTCCATGCGTCAGGACATACTGTCCCGCATTGATGCCATGCACGATTACATGACCGAGAAGCACAACAAGGTCTTCTCTGTTCGATTCAATGTAAGATTTCCAGCCTCCTATCCATCTTCTGGAGAG
>Ga0306923_10008924_pt1 | contig 10070 bp, 9 predicted proteins | sample sta12Can44000108_FD_203841 | JGI IMG/M metagenome (GOLD analysis project Ga0306923, IMG submission 203841) | Lab enrichment of tropical soil microbial communities from Luquillo Experimental Forest, Puerto Rico - statanox.12C.anox.44.000.108 (v2)... | ecosystem: Environmental > Terrestrial > Soil...
CCGGGCGGTAAGCGTGGCCAGTCGCTGGCGTGCCTGTTCCTGGCGGTCGGCGGTGCCGGGGTCGCCGGCGAGCAGGGTGATGAGGCGGCGGGCGATCCGGGGGGAGAGCGTGCCGTCGCCGGCGTGCACTGCCTGGATGGCACGGACGATGTCGGCGGGTGGTGAGTCCTTGAGGAGGAAGCCCGCGGCTCCTGCCTGCAGGGCTCGCAGTACCAGTTCGTCGGCGTCGAAGGTGGTGAGCACGATCACCGCGGGCGGGTGAGGCTGCGTGCTTAGCAGCCGGGTGGCGGCGACGCCGTCGAGGCGGGGCATGCGGATGTCCATCAAGACGACGTCGGGGTGGTGGAGGTCGATGGCGGGCAGGACGCCGCGGCCGTCGCTGGCCTCGCCGACGACCTGGATCTGCGGGGCGCCGGACAGCATCATTGTCAGCCCGGAGCGGACCAGAGCATCGTCGTCGACGATAAGGACGCGGATCTGGGCGGTCATGAGTGGCCCGGGATGGCCGCGCGGAGCACGAAGTCACCCATCGCGTTGGTGCCGTGGTGGAGCTCGCCGCCGGCTAGCGCGAGCCGCTCGGCGAGGCCGATCAGGCCGGTTCCTGTCCCCGGCGGCGCCGGGACGGTGTCTGGGCCGCCGGGTGCACGCCGGTTGTCCGGTGCGGCTGCCGCAGGCGGTGCGCCCGGGCTGCGGCGGCTGACGATCTCGGCTATCAGCCCGGCCTGCCCATCAGCGGTGAGAGTCACCTCGACGGGGGCCCCTGGTGCGTGTTTCCGCGCGTTGGTCAGCCCTTCCTGGATGACCCGGTAGGCGGCGCGCTGCGCCGCGGCAGGCAGCGAGCTGGCGGTGGCCGGGTCGAGATGCGCCTGGATCGTCATCCCGGCCGCGCGTGATTCCTCCAGCAGGGTCGGGAGCTGGCTGAGGTCCGGCTGAGGCGGCCCTGCTGTGGTACTGGAGTTCTCCCGCAACACGGTGATTACCTGGCGCAGCTCGCTGAGTGCGGCGGCGGCCGAGGCCCGGATCACCGCGGCAGCCTTAGCGATTTCGTCTGGCGGGGCGCCGGGGTGGTATTCCAGCGCGCCGGCGTGCACGCTGAGCAGCGACAGCCGGTGGGCCAGCACGTCGTGCATCTCTCGGGCAATGCGGCGCCGCTCGGACTCGCGGGCCTGCTCGGCGCTGCGCTGCTGGTCGGCTTCCAGCCGCTCGGCCCGCTCCCGCAGCGAGGCGACGAGTTCGCGGCGGGCGCGCAGGTACAGGCCCCAGCCGAACGCGATCACCGTGACCAAGAACGCGGGGAACCCGACCTTGAGGATCTCCCCGGCCGAGGGGTTGACCAGCGGGAACACGACACTGGCCGCCGCCGCCGTCACCGCGACCGCGACGAGGGCTCGGCCTTTCGCCCGCGAGGCTGCGGTGCAGATGGCCACGAGCCCGGCACCCAGGGCCAGCGGGGAGAACGCCGCAGCCCCGAAGACCAGGAAAAAGACCGCTATCGGGTGGGCGCGCCGCCACCACAGGGCCAGGCATGCCGCCGCGCCCACAGCCAGGTCCAGCCAGTCGAGGACCTCGTCATGGGTGTGCCACAGGTAGCCGAGGGTGACTCCGCCCAGCCCGGCAGCGCACGCGAAGAGCACCGCGTCGGCCAGCCGACTGCCACGCACGCTCCGGCCCGCCGGCGGCTCGCCGAACGTCGGCAGGTGCCGCCACAGCGCCGCGGTCGTGTCAGGTTCGGGGATGCTGGCCATCTTGGGGCCAGGGTACGCGCGGGCCCGGCCTGGAGACCCCTACCAAAGTCGATGCCCAGCCCAGCCGAAGGACCGGGGCAGGAATAGCCGGCCAGCCGGCGCCGCGGCGGGCACCCGGCGGTCACGCTGGCGACATGACAGCTACCACCAGCACAGACGGCAGCGCGCCGATTCGCCGCTCTGCCCGGGCGGCCCCGCGCCGCCCACCCGCCCCCGCAGGACCGGCGATCCAGGTGACCGGGCTGCGCAAGAGGTTCGGCCGCGTGGCCGCGGTGGAGGATGTGTCGTTCACTGTCTCCTACGGCCGGATCACCGGTTTCCTCGGCCCCAACGGCGCCGGGAAGACCACCACGCTGCGGATGATCCTGGGACTGATCCGCCCCGACGCCGGAACCGCCGTGATCGCTGGGAAACCGTACGCGCTGCTGGCCAGGCCAGCCCGGACCGTTGGCGCGCTATTGGATGCCGCCGCCGCCCACCCAGGCCGCTCCGGCCGCAACCACCTGCGAGTGCTTGCGACCGCGGGCGGGATACCCGGCCGCCGGGCCGGGCAGCTGCTGGACCGGGTCGGTCTGGCGCACGCGGGCCGGCAGCGGGCCGGCAGCTACTCGCTCGGCATGCGGCAGCGGCTGGGCCTGGCCGCCGTGCTGCTGGGCGACCCCGATGTCCTGGTACTCGACGAACCCGGCAACGGCCTGGACCCGCAAGGCATCCGGTGGCTGCGTGACCTGCTCCGCTCCCTGGCCGCCGAGGGCCACGCGGTGCTGATCTCCAGCCACATCCTCGCCGAGGTCGCCCTGACCGTGGACGACATCGTGGTGATCAGCCGCGGCCGGACCATCAGCCAGGCCCCACTGCCCGAGCTGCTGGCCGCCCGTCCCGGGGTCAGCCTCGAAGACATCTACCTCGAGCTGACCGGCACCTCCGAAGGAGAACCCTCATGACCCGCCTGATCCGCGCCGAGGCGCTACGGCTGGCCACCACCCGCGCCTACTGGCTGCTTGCCGCCGGCGCTACCGCCCTGATCGCCGCCTGGGTAGGCCCGGCGGCCGCGGCGACCACCTTCACCCCCGGCACTAGCCCCGCCCGCGCCACCCTCGCCATCGCCGGGTTGGCGCAAACCGTCGCGCTGCTCGCCGGGACGCTCTCGATCACCAGCGAGTTCCGGCACAAGACCATCACCCCCGCCGTGCTGATCACCCCCCGCCGCACCCCGCTGCTGGCCGCCAAGCTGATTACCCTGGTCGCCGCCGGGCTGATCTTCGGCCTGCTCACCACGGGCATGGCGACCGCCATCACCCTGCCGCTCCTAGCAGCACGGCACATCTCAGCCGGCCTCAATCCCACCCAGGCCGCCGCCGTCATCGTTGGCGGCGGCATCGCCACCGCGCTCTTCGCCGCTGCCGGTGTCGGCGTCGGCGCGATCATCCGCAACCAGGTCGGCGCCGTCGTCGCCGTCCTCGCCCTGCTCTATGTCGCCGAGCCGCTGCTCGGGTTCATCCCGCACGCGGGTGCCGCGGTGCAGAAATACGGCCTCGGCGGCCTGGCCGCCGCCACCACCCACACCACCGGCTTCCCCGCCACCGCACAACTGCTCGGCCAGGGGGCAGCGATCCTCGTCCTCACCGGATACGCTGCCGCAGTCCTGCTCGCCGGCACGGCCCTGCTCCGCCACCGCGACATCACCACCTGACCCCCAGCACCTGTCGGCCCCAGCCAAGCCGCGACGACCGCCCGCCGTGCGGCGACATGACCACCCGGCACTAGGACAATCGGTACAGTGAGCCCGCCATGCTGGCGGCGCCCGCCCAGCCGCGGCGGGCGCCGCCAGCCGGTCCGGCGCCCGGCAACAGGCCCGAGCAGCCACAGCATCGGGCAGCGTCCCAGCACGCCACCGAGAAGCTCGCAGCGATTCAGCACCCTGCGGCTGTGGCCGCTTACCCTCACTTTCGGCCGCGCACTCGCGGGCCCGAACTGGAAGCGTGGCGAGATGAGCCGGGCCGCCGCAGGTTCGTAATCGCGAGGGCAGCGCCGGGCGTGCCGGTTGCCAGTCTCGCAGGCCGGATATTTCCGCGATGGTGCAACCATGATCAGGATAGCGATGGCGCGCACTCGGCAGCGGAGGCGGCGGGCCGTCTCGGCCCGCTTAGGCTCGGTGCTTACCTGCGCCAGCCGGGCTGGACGAGCCCGGTCTCGTAGGCAGCGACGACGAGCTGAGCGCGGTCTCGCGCACTGAGTTTGATCATGGCGCGGCTGACGTGGGTTTTGGCGGTGGCTGGGCTGACAAACAGGCGGCTGGCGATCTCGGCGTTGGACAGCCCCTGGCCGACCAGGGCGAGCACTTCTCGTTCCCGCTCGGTCAGGCCCGCCAGGGAACCGGTGTCTGGCGGTTGCTTGGCGCGGGTGGCGAACTCGGCGATCAGCCGCCGGGTGACGCTCGGAGATAGCAGGGCGTCGCCGCCGGCCACCACCCGGACGGCTTGGACCAGCTCATCGGGCTCGGTGTCTTTGACGAGGAACCCGCTGGCCCCCGACCGGATGGCCTCGAACACGTACTCATCCACCTCGAAGGTGGTGAGGATCACCACCCGGACGCTGGCCAGCCGCTCGTCAGCGGCGATCTGCCGGGTGGCGGCCAGCCCGTCAGTGCCGGGCATCCGGATATCCATGAGCACCACGTCGGGGGTGAGCTCGTGGGCCAAGCGGACCGCCTGGTGCCCGTCGCCGGCCTCGCCTGCCACCTGAATGTCGTCCTGGGCGTCAAGCAGGGCACGGAACCCGGCGCGGACCAGGGCCTGATCGTCGGCGAGCAGGACCCGGATCATCGGGTGCCGTTCACTGGCAGCCGGGCCTGGACCCGGAACCCGCCGCCCGGGCGGGGACCGGCGTACAGCTCCCCGCCGAGCGCGGCCACCCGTTCCCGCATGCCGGTGATCCCGGTGCCGGCGGCCCGCGGCGGGCGGGCGGCGGGCCCGCGGCCGTTGTCATCGACCTGCACGGTGAGATCCTGCTCGCCGTAGGTGAGGCGCACGGTGGCGGTCGCCGGCCCGGCGTGGCGGGCCACGTTGGTCAATGCCTCCTGCACGATCCGGTAGGCCGCCACCTCGACCCCGAACGGCAGGGGGCGGACAGCGCCCTCGGTCTCCGCCCTCACTTCCAGCACAGGCGCGGACACCTGCGAGACCAGGTCGCCGAGCCGGGCCATGCCCGGGGCGGGGGCGCGCGGGGCGGGCTCGCCGTCTTGGCGCAAGATGTCCAGGGCAGAGCGCAGCTCGCCGAGGGCGTCCTTGCTGGCCTGCTTGACCGCGGCCAGGGCGGCCCGGGCCTGCTCGGGCAGCTGCTGGTTCAGGTTCAAGGCCACCCCGGACTGCACGCTGATCAGCGACAGGTAGTGACCGAGTGAATCGTGCAGGTCGCGGGCCATGCGCAGCCGTTCCTCGCTGGCCCGCCGACGCGCCTCCTCCCCCCGGATCCGGGCGGCCGCAGCTGCCCGCTCCCGCCTGACCCGTACGGCCTCACTGGCGCCCAGCACCACCAGCAGCCAGGCGGCCAGGCCAGCCAGACCGGCCGGCGATGGCGCCGGCCGGTGCCTGAGCAGGTAATCGAGCCAGGGGAAGATGGCGAACCCGGCCACCGCCGCGACCGCGGCGGCCAGCCGGTGACCACCGGTCACCGCGGTGTAGTAGGCGATGAGCAGCGCCAGCCAGATCGGGCCGTTGGCGTAGCCGAGCACGAAATAGGCCAGGGTGGTGCCGAATATCAGGGCCAGCACCGCGACCGGATACCGCCGCCGCAGTGCCAGCGCCACGGCCGACGCGGCCACCAGGGCGATCGCCCCGGCGTCGAACGGGCGATGGCCGGCCTGGTGATGCGCGGCGAAGTAGCTGACCACGGGCAGCGCGGCTGCCAGCACCGCCGCCAGGGCGCCATCGGCCAGCAGGCCTGCCCGGCGGGCCGCTGCCCGCTGGGCGCTGCCGTCCATCACGGTCATGGTTACGAGCCTAGGCCGGCGCTGCCTGCTGGCCGTCGGCCGCAGGGAGCAGCGGCGCCTACTCCCCCGGTGGTAGCCAGCGGTGCCTGACAGCACCTGTTGGTGCCCGGCCTGGCCAGTGCCTGACGGCCCCGGGCTCACCGATTGCCCATCGCTGAGGATGGCCGGCGCGGCCGCAGACCCAGCGCGGTGATGCCGTGCTTGTCATAGCCGCGGCCACCGGCCGGGGTACAGCCAGACAGCCCGGCTGCTTCTACTGTCTGTGATGCCGCCTCACCCGCTGAGGTAGCAGGCGAGTCCCCCCGGCCGACCAGCGGAGCATCTGTTTCACGCCGCATGCGCCTGCTGCGGTATCACCGAAGCCGCCGCCGGCCCGACGACACAGCCACCGCGCCGTCCCTAACGTCAGGGCAAAGGTGCAGACCAGGCTAGGGAGACAACGCGATGGCTATCACAGGGCAGGTGCTCGACAACCCGGTCAGCGGGGAGCGGTTCATCTTCAGCCAGACCGCCGCCGACACCGGCGGCGAACTGCTCGCGGTGGAGTTCGTGGTCGCCCCCCAGGGGCACGTTCCAGGGGGCCACATCCACCCGGTGCAAGAAGAGCGGTTCGAGGTGGTCAGCGGGAGGATGCGGTTCAAGAAGGGCCGCAAGACCGTGCTCGCCGGGCCCGGCGACACCCTGGTTATCCCGCCGGGAACCTATCACCGGTTCGCCAACGCCGGCGACGGCCCGGCGGTGATCCGGGTGGAGGTCCGGCCGGCCCTCAGCATGGAGCAACTGTGGGAGACCACGGTGGCCCTGGCCGCCGAAGGCCGCACCTTCCGCTCCGGGCTGCCCAAGCCCCTCGACCTCGCTCTCTTCATGCGCGAGTTCGAGCAAGAGGTGCAGGCACCATTCGCGCCCGGCCTGGTCCGCGCCGCCACCGCGCCGCTGGCCTGGCTGGCCGCCCGGCGCGGCCTGACCCGCCGCTACGAGGCGTCCGGCATCCACACGCAGGCCGGGACGAGAAGGCCTGTCCCCTCCCGCCCCGGCAAGGGCCGGGCCTCCGCAGCCCGCCCAACGCCGGCCCGGCCATCCACGCCGCGGAAGCGCTGACGACTCGGCAGAACGGCCGACCGCCATGCCGAAGCAGCCCACAACCCCCGGGCACCCCGGGGGCCGGGGGATCGCGTGGCATGGCGGCCAGCCCGCGGGCCGCTGGCAGGCGCCCACGTCCGTCCTGGAACCCACCCGCGGGCTGCGCCGCCCCCACAGGAAAGCGGAACTCACCCATAGGGAGCACCATGACCCCGGCACCGAAGGCGCTGCCAAGCCGGCGCCGCGCGCCCAGCAGGAGAACCGGAATAACGATGGCAGCCGAAGCCGCCGCCTTCGCCCTCGCCTCAGCCGTCCACTTCACCACCGGCTTCGCCGACGCCGCGATGCCCGAACTGGTGATCGCGGCCGTGCTGGGCGCCGGCAGTTCAGCGGTCCTCACCCAGCGGCTGCGCGCCTGGGGCATCGCCACCAGCACGGCAGCCTTCGCCACGTTCGGCACCATCCTGGGCCTGACCATCATCGCCACCGGCCGCCAGGACGTGCCAGACCTCACCTACCACGCGTCGATCCTGGCAGCACTCGCGGTCACACTGGCCGTCCTGTCGCGCCGGGACGGCAATGCCGGGCGGACACAAACATGAACCCCGTGTCGACCAGCGCAAGCAGATTCCCGCTCAGGCAAACGCCGCCCAGGGTCAGGCGGGGCAGCCGTCCCAAACAACCCGGGAAAACCATGATCAGCCCTGCCCGCGTCGGAGCGCGCCAACAATGCGAGGATGACGAAGGCTCCACCGCGAACGGTCCCTGAGCTCAGCATCGACGACACCAACCCCCGAGCACACGACACAGATCATCCCCCTATGGGCGCCTCTCGGCTTCGCAAAAATCGATCTTGCTACCGCTCATAAGGCGGGCCGGTGTGCGCTGATCCAACTCCCGGCCGATCATGCAACGTGACCGTTGACGCGTATTAGTGTGACTGCCGAGCGCCGATTCGGGTGCGGGCTTGCGGCGGCGTCGGCGCGCTCGTGACGTCGAGAGTTCGTGCCCAGAATCGCAACGTCATAGGCGGGCTCGGGGCACGCCGCTCGGCCCGTTGTGAAGCTCATACATATGGTTGCACATATATATGTTCTAGCGTATGCTCTCTTCCCGTGCCGCCAGAGATCGCAGTCCTCGAGGCGATCGCTGAACCGACCCGGCGGCGAATCCTTGATGCCGTGCGCGAGGGTGAGCGGTCCGTCGGCGAGCTGGTCGAGACGGTCGGGATGCATCAGCCAGGCGTGTCTCGTCACCTCAAGGTGTTGCGCGATGCCGGGCTGGTCGAGGTCCGCCGGGATGCTCAGCGACGGTTCTACCGGCTCCGTCCCGAACCGCTGATGGAGCTCGACGCGTGGCTCGAGCCGTATCGAGCGCAATGGGCAGCGCGACTCGGCTCGCTCGAGCGGCACCTGCAACGCACCGCCACACCGATCCCCCCGAGTTCAAGGGAAACCTGATGAGCGACGTCCCCGTTTCCTACGATGGCGCGTTGGAGCGCACCGCCGATGGCGGCGTTATCCGATTCGAACGCCGCCTGCCCTTCCCGATCGGCGACGTCTGGGACGCGATCACCAATCCGGCGCGGCTGGCAGACTGGTGGCTGCCCTTCGATGCCGACATCACGGTCGACCTCCGAGAGGGCGGCGAGATGGTGTTCGCCGGCCGCGGTGAGGAATCGGTGACGATGACGTGCACGATCCTTCGCATCGAACCGCCGATGCTTCTCGAGCACACCCACGCCGATGGCTCATACCTGCGTTGGGAGCTCGAGCCCGTTGACACGGGGTGCGTGTTGCGGCTCAGCCACTTCGTGACCGACGCCGCCCGAGCGATCGACAACTGCTACGTCGTCGGACTGCACGCGTCGCTCGCGCGGCTTGAACCGTGCCTCGCTGGTCGCCCTGTCGCCTGGGATTGGGATGGCTTCGCAGAGGCGCAGGCGCACTACGCCAGCATCGGCCTCGCGGCGCCGGTAGACGCGTCGTGACGTCGACGAGGGTTCGTACGCGCACCGAGAAAGGATCGAGGAATGTCTCAACTGCTGCGAGTGCAGAACTTCTGCGTGTCGATAGACGGGTTCGGCGCCGGCGAGGGCCAGAGCCTCGAGGCGCCGTTCGGGCATGCCGACCGCCGAGGTGGTCGTGTTGCCCGCCTCCCGGCGGACCTGGTCTCGTGGGCGGGCGCCACCGCGAGCTGGGCGGGCCGAACCGAGCCCGGCGGATCCCGAGGGCTGGACGACTACTTCACTCGCGACTTCGCGCGGAACATCGGCGCCGAGATCATGGGCCGCAACAAGTTCGGGCCGCAGCGTGGCCCGTGGGAGAACTTCGACTGGAAGGGCTGGTGGGGAGACACCCCGCCGTTCCACACCCCCGTGTTCGTCCTCACCCACCATCACCGACCCAGCTTCACGCTCGCCGACACCACGTTCCACTTCCTCGATGCGACGCCCGCGCAGGCGTTGCGGCAAGCCAAGGACGCCGCTGAGGGGAAGGACGTCCGGGTCGGAGGCGGCGTCGCCACTGTTCGGCAGTTCCTCGAGGCGGATCTCATCGACACCATCCATGTCGCCGTCGCGCCGGTCGAGATCGGCCGGGGGGAGCGACTCTGGGCCTCCCACGAGGACCTGCTCGACCGGTTCCACCTCGAGTCCGTGCCCAGCCCCAGCGGCATTACGCACCTACTCTTCTGGCGGCGGTAACCACGGCGGACGACGGGCCCTAGTCCGTGGTCGGCCGGAACAGGCGCGCGCCCCGAACGGCGGTGCGGTGCGCGGTTGTGGCCGACTGGTCGATCACGTTCTGCGGTCAGCTTCTGGACTGAAGCCCCAGCCGCGCTCCTAGTGGCCGAACTCCAGCGACCTCCGCTTGGTGTTTTAGGATCTCATCGCGGCTGCCTCACCGGTTCTCATGTCGCCAGCTCGTGGCGCCGCGGCATCAGCCACGCTCAAGGCAGGCCCGGATCGGGGTGGCCAGCCAGGAAGCGATCAGCAGCATCGCCGTCGATCAGCGCGTTGTCGGCGAGCCATTGGACAGCACGGCGCTGGGCGCGGGTATCGCGGAAGGCGTACCAGACTGGCACCAGGTCCGGATACTCGCCGTGGAGCTCGTCCTTGAACCGGCGGAAGGCTCCCTTGCCCTGAATGGCCCGGGCCAGCCGGCGCCCCGCCCGCTCATCGGTGATCTGTTCGGCGAAGTCGGCCATGTCCTGGTACCAGACCCAGGACGGCAGCGGGCCGATGCAGACCAGGT
>Ga0306923_10008928_pt1 | contig 10069 bp, 8 predicted proteins | sample sta12Can44000108_FD_203841 | JGI IMG/M metagenome (GOLD analysis project Ga0306923, IMG submission 203841) | Lab enrichment of tropical soil microbial communities from Luquillo Experimental Forest, Puerto Rico - statanox.12C.anox.44.000.108 (v2)... | ecosystem: Environmental > Terrestrial > Soil...
CGTCGTCTTTCAATTGACATGAGCGAAGCGATTACACAAACCGTGGAGACGCAGGTTACCTGGGCGGCGGCGAATCAGAGCTATCTCCGCGCGGAACAGCAGCGGTTGCGACTGCTGTTTCGCCGCAAAGTGCGATGGCTGCGCAGCCGCTGGCAGCAGGATCCGCTGGGCCCCACGCAAGGTGCCGTAATCAGCGAAGCGAATGCGGACTGGCACCTGAGCGGAGACGAGGTTGAAGCCGAAGCGCGATTCTACAGCGAGGATACGGAGTCGTGTGCGCTCTCATGTTCCATCAAACAAGCAGACGCAGAACTGGCGGAACTTCGTTCGAGCTTGTCCGAGAGTGCCGGCATCCCGGCACTGGAAGCTCTGTGCCGGACGTTCGGAATGCAGTCCTTTGAACGTGATGTGCTTGTGCTGTGCTGGGCCATTGAGGAAGATCCCGCTTTCGCAAGCTTGTGTGCATATGTGCAGGATGATGTGCACGCCCGCTTTCCTACTCCGCACCTGGCCGTCAGCTTGTTCTGCTCTGACGACGCCGGACGGGAAACCGCGCGCCGTGCATTTCTTCCCGCTTCGCCATTGCGTCGCTTTCGCCTCGTCGGGGTGGGAGAGTCTTCCATCGCACTGCCCACGTGCCAACGGCCGCTGCAGATCGAGGAAAGGATCGCGGCTTACTTGCGCGGACTGAACGCCATCGACGAGAGGGTTGCCTATCTGCTGCGTGCCGTTCCCGCCGTCGCCATGGCGGATTCTCATCTCAACCTGATCGAGAGTCTGTCGCAATGGGTTCACTCGGCGGGAGTCAACGAATCATGGCCCGTGATGTGGCTGACCGGACCTGCCGGTTCAGGGAAGCAGACTCTCGCCCGCGAGTTCTGCGCCCGGTTCGGGCTCCATCTTTGCGCGCTCGATCCCAAGAGCCTCCCCTTGCAGGATGTGGAACGGCATCAACTCCTTCACCTGATCGAACGCGAGACCCTACTGTCCCGAATCGCGATTTACATGGATGTCGGCGACGTCGAAGCCACCGACCGAAGCCTGACGACTGCAGTTCGCGATTGGATTGAGCGCTCCGGAGGGCTGCTCTTTGTCGGAGGCCGCGAACGCTGGCACACGGCGCGCGGGAGTCTCCACATCGCGGTCCCGAAAATCGATGCCGCCGAGCAGCGCGTTTTGTGGCGCAATTCGCTGCAAGCAGTGGCCAATTCGGTAAACGGCCAGGTCGAAGACATAGTGCAGCAGTTCGATCTAGGTCCGCAGGCAATTCCTCAGGCGGTGAACGCGGCGATCGCCAAAGCTCGACAACGCTCGGCAAAGGACGCAGTCGTTGAGGCGAACGACCTCTGGCAGGCATGCCGCGAGCAGGTCGGATGGCGGCTCGGAGACCTGGCTCAGCGCCTGGAGCCTTGCTATCGCTGGGAAGACATCGTGCTGCCGGAAGACGTGCTCCGGCAACTGCATGAAATTGCCGATCAGGTGGCGGCTCGAGCGCTGGTTTACGAGCAGTGGGGTTTCGGTGCTCGCCTGCCGCGAGGCCGCGGCATCAGCGCGTTGTTCTCCGGCCCGAGCGGGACGGGAAAAACGATGGCCGCCGAAATTCTGGCCAGGCAATTGAACATCGATCTCTATCGGATCGATCTTGCGGGCGTGGTGAGCAAGTACATTGGCGAAACCGAAAAAAATCTGCGCAACGTTTTCGAAGCCGCGGAACAGACAGGCGCGATCCTGCTGTTTGACGAGGCCGACGCCCTTTTCGGCAAACGCAGCGAGGTCAAGGACAGCCACGACCGCTACGCCAATATCGAAGTCAACTATCTATTGCAGCGGATGGAAGACTATCGCGGACTGGCAGTTCTGTGCACCAATCGCCGTTCGGCTCTCGACCGCGCTTTTTTGCGGCGGCTTCGCTTCCTGGTGGAATTTCCCTTTCCCGACTGGAGCCATCGTCGGATGATCTGGCAAAAAGTTTTTCCACCGGAAGCCCCGCTCGGACCACTCGACTACGAATCCCTTTCTCGCCTCGAGATTTCCGGTGGAAACATCCGAAATATCGCCCTCAACGCCGCGTTCCTGGCAGCGGGGCAGAAAACGAACATTGAGCTGGAGCACGTACTGCATGCCGCGAGACGCGAGTACACAAAAGTCGACAAGCTGTTAACCGAGGCCGAATTTGGCGAGCACTACAGGACGATGACCAAATGAACACGAGGCCACACGTGATCGAGATTGACAAACTCGTGCTAACTGGGAGCCCAGAGCCGGCTGCGATTGAATCCGCAGTGCTACGAGCGTTAGGAGAACCAGGCGTCGCAGATGCGTTGAGTCAAGCAGACGCTCATGTCGCAGTGGCGAGCGAAGTAACACGCGCCGCAAGCCGTGCAATTCCGCGGAGAGGAGTCTAGGGAATGTTCTCGGCAGAGCACGTAGCTGCGAGACTTAGCCACTCCGCCAGCCCGCTGCGGGTAGCAGGCGGGCAGGGGCATCGGCGGAGGAAACTCTCCACCCCCACGAGAAATCAAGCTGCGCAGTGGACAATCCTGCAGACCAAACTCAGTGTCAATCAGCCCGGCGATCGTTTCGAACAAGAAGCCGACCGCGTTGCGGATGCGGTAGTGCGGATGCCCGAGTCGCCTCTGGGTGCGCCTCCGCTCATCCAGCGTATGTGTGCCGAGTGTGAGGAAGAGGTTCACCGCAAGGAGCAGGTTTCTGGTCGGCCATCGGTATCGGGCATTCAGCTTCCACAGGGGGGTGGTAGGCCGCTTCCTGAATCGGTGCGAGCGTTTTACGAGCCGAGATTCAGTCATAAGTTCGATCACGTGCGGGTTCACACTGGTGGTCAAGCCGACGCGTCCGCGCGTAGTCTGAACGCGCTCGCCTATACTTTCGGATCGAACATTGCTTTCGCTGCGGGCCACTATTCTGCCGACACAGATCAGGGAAGAAGGCTATTAGCGCATGAACTCACTCACGTAATTCAGCAGGGGAGTACACATGCTCGCCATACCATTCAACGATCGTGCAAAGCCGGCGTCGCCAAGACAACAGGCTGCGTGCCGGATCCCAGCATAAGCCCTCCTGCCACGAGATTCCTTTTCAACGTCAACTGCGATGATTTTGCCCCGGGTCTGCCCCCCTTCGTAAGCGAGGAAGGACGTATGGATGCCTTCGCCAGAGCGCTTTCTCCGACAGCGACAGTGAACATTGTTGGGTTGGCCAGCTTTGACGGCGCTCCCGACCTGAACGAACGTCTTGCTTGCAGCCGTGCCCAGCGTGGCTCGGTGGTTATCAGGAGGTCGGCTCCTTCGGGCGTCACTATTTCGTCAGTGGATGCCTTAGTAGGTGGTCCTGCAACAGCGAGTGATCCAAACATGCGCGCAGTGGGTGTGAACGTGTCGATGCCGCCGCCACCGCCACCACCAGTGATCAAGCCGGGACCTCGCACGCCGTGCGAACGTACTTGCGACTTGAACTTTGATCGGTGCATAAGGCTCTCGAGCAGTCCTCTAGGATGCTTAGCGGCGCGCACCGCATGCCTTGGAGGATGTGTAGGTGCGCCTTCTGCCTTCGAAGTCTGTGCTCGGCTTCTTCAGCCGCCCGTCGAGGTCTCCGGCTGCAACCATGCCTATGTCGAGACCCCTACGCGCCGTTACGCCATCATCACGCCATGTACTGGAAAGTTGAGCTTTGCAACGCCTGGAGGCGGTGTCGCAATCAAGACGAACATGTCCCCGGACCCATGTGGAAGGCCGCCTACTTGCATCGACTGCGTGCCCAAACCGGGGATTACGGACCTAGAGAAGTGTTTCGACGCTCAGTTTGCTGCGTATGCGGCCCCGAGTGTACACAAACTCCTGGGACCCAACAGCAACACGTTTGCGGGAACATTAGCTAGAGCTTGTTGCGACAACATGTCACCTAAGCCCGCTGCATTCGGTTGTTTGCCAGGTTGGGATGATCCGCCGGCTCCCAGTGCTCGTGGACCATGTCCGTCTGGTCCGCCGGTTTGCTGAAGACTCGAACGCCTCGAGTCAACAGAGCGCAGTAAGGAAGAAACGAAGGGAAGGAACATGTCAAGGATCAGGTGCCAACGCAAGCGCAACGGTGAAGCGCAAGCAACCAGTGCGTCACGAGGTGCGGCGCCGTCTCACAACCGGGCGGCGGCATCCCTTTCGGTCGGTGGAAATCAGGCCGCGCGACGACTGCTGCGCCAGTCAGGAGTGGGGCAGCCACTGTCAGACTCCGGTCGGCGTTTCTTTGAGCCACGCTTCGGACAGTCGTTTGAGCATGTGCGCGTTCACAACGATTCCCGAGCGCGCCAGTCTGCTCGAGTCCTTCACGCCCGCGCGTTTACTTCGGGAAATGACATCGTCTTTGCGAACCAGCAGTACGCACCCGAGACGCCCGGTGGTAGGTCTCTTCTGGCCCACGAACTTGCTCACACCATTCAACAACAGACGCCGTCCACTCCAGCCGTGCAAAGAACCATCGGCGACGGCCATGACCTGACCTCGCCACGTTTTGCTGGCGACACAGTGCTTGAGGCTGTTTATGACAACGAACGCCTGCTGCAGAACGGCAATAACGGCGCGGCTGTCAGGAAATTGCAGCAGGCGTTGGTGGATTCCGGTTTTTCGTTGCCGCGATTCGGCGTTGACGGGAAGTTCGGATCCGAAACCGAAGGCGCGGTGCGGGACTTTCAACGCACTTCGGGATTGATCGGGACTGACCGGGACGGCATTGTCGGTCCCACCACAATGGGTTGGTTGGATCAGCGGTTCTCTGCCGGACCGACTCCAGCTGGAACAACGCATGGAGCTACGTCCGGATGCGTAGGGATACGAACCATCAACGTTGACATCGTTTCACTGGACGGCTCGACGCGCAACCCGCTTGCCGACCTGGAATTCGCCAACACCGTTTTCAATCAATGCTGCGTGCGATTCGCTTTTGGAGGCGGGGGTTCCGAAGACGCAGCCCGCACTCGCGCACTGTTGGGGGGTGATACGGACCTGCACAAAACCCTAAGCTGCCCTCACCCCACGGCGGACGAGACGGGACTGCACACGGGTGCGAGCGCCGACTTCGGCTTGTCGAGCCCGATCCGTGTCTTTTATGTTGCATCAACTACGCCTTCAGACCGTGGATACAGTTTCCCGCCATTTTGTGCCACGGGTGCTTCAGCGGGATTGAACGGAATGGCCGCCGTTACGAACACGGCGGCATCGCGCACGCTGGCCCATGAGCTTGGCCACATTCTTATGAATTCGCCGACTCACCCGCCGGACACCAACAATCTCATGCATGAGACTAACACGGCGACCGGCGAGCAATTGACTGCAGCGCAATGTGCAACGATCTGACGGCGAGAATTCTATGACCTTGAAACTGACTCAACACACGAATCAACAATCTGCAGCGAAAGCAATGGCGGCGCGACGGGCTCACTCTACCTCACGCGATTCTCGCCCCAACAGTCCGATGCTGGATCTGCAGCGGACGCGCGGCAATCAGTTCGTCCAGCGCATCATGCAAGGACAAATGGTTCAACGCAAGCTCGCGGTGAACCAACCCGGCGACCGGTTCGAGCAGGAAGCTGATCGGATGGCGGAACAGGTCATGCGCATGTCTGTTCCGCAGACCCGGAGTGCGGCGAACGTGACAACAAAGGATGGTGTGCCGGCGATCCAACGGGCCTGTTCGAAGTGTCAGGAGGAACAAAAAGCGGGCTAAACATGATTGCTCGTTAAGGCCTGGTTACGTTTAGATGAAGCGGTGGAAGAATGCCACAACTGCAGCGTCAAAGTCGATCGCACTCCGGATCAGCCGTCAGCTGGCTAGCCTCCAGCCATGCGCAGAAGGCGGCACTGCGAAGGCAGCCGCATTTCGGCAATCAATCCGCGCAGCGCCACCTTCAGGACCAGCTGTTTCAGGCGAAGATCTCGGTCAACCAGCCGGGCGACGAGTTCGAGCAGGAGGCGGATCGGGTGGCTGATCAGGTCATGCGCATGACTGATTTCGGTTCGGGTATTCCGCCGCGAATCCAGCGAATATGCGCCCATTGCCAGAATGAGTTAGAGGCACCACTTGTGCAGCGGCTCTGCTCCGAGTGCGAGGAACAGCTGCATCGCCAGACAAACGATCGACGTAGGGGTACGCCAAAAGTCTCTTCGAAACTGGAATCGCAAATCGCTGCCTTGCGCGACGGCGGGAGCCCGCTGGACGCTTCCACACGAAGGTTCTTCGAAGCGCGTTTTGGCCACGACTTCAGCGAAGTGCGAATTCACGACCGGAGCAGTGCCGCCGACACGGCACGCGCAGTCAATGCGCTGGCTTATACGACGGGCCGCGACATCGTCTTCGCGCCTTCGCAGTACTCGCCCGGCACCGAACGTGGCCAACGGCTTCTGGCTCACGAACTCACCCACACCATTCAGCAAGGCCATGCTCAGGAGTTCGCGCCAGCCGTGCAACGTATGGGCGACCCCGCCAAGGTCCCGGCGGGGCTGGCTTGCCCGGTGGCCACCGACAGCCCGTCGTCCTCGATTCTCGAAGTGCTTTTTCCCAACGCCGTGAGCGCTCTTACTCTGGGTCAAAAACGCAGTATCCAGTCCTTTTCGGTGAGTTGGAATGCCGCGGGCGCATCCACGGATGTTCGTGTCGACGGTTATGCCAGTCCCGCTGGGACCGACGAACTCAACTGGCGGTTGTCATGCGAACGCGCCCAGGCCGTTGCCTCCGAGTTGTCGAGACCCACGGCGCCCGGAATTCCTCCCGTGCCTTCTAGCAGATTGAATGTACTTGCTCAGGGAGAGACCAGCGAGTTTTCGCGGACCGGAGGTACTGATCCCGACGCCCCCAATCGGCGTGCGGCCATCAGTTCGCCGGTTCCATTGCCTCCAATTCCCCCAACTCCTCCGACGCCGCCAGCGCCTTCGCTATGCCCAGCAGTTCCCACAACCACGCCAGGGACGTGTCCTGATCGGCACACCGGGTACTGCGACGCGCACAGTTGCTTTCCGAGTAATCCGTGGCTCGACTGTGTCTGTACTACGTCCGGTCAGATCTGCGAAGCAGTCGACGCTTTCCATTTCTCCGGAACGCAAGGGGCGTTGCTGGATGTGTGCGTAGAGGCCGAGCACAGCTCGCATCCGTTTGGCATCCCGTTCATAAAGAGAGTCATCAACGAAAAGGGAGATTGGTTCGAGGATGTCAACCGCTGCATTTGGGGTCACTGGAGCATTGCCCTCGATGTCCTCCACGATCCTACGCGGCCGATTCCCGGGTCTGCTACTCCGGAATGGTCCGCGGCGATAACGACTTGTCGTGCGTCCGGATTGGGAAGTTCCGCTTGCTGCAAAGCGCAGGTCGAAGCGGAGCAGAAGGCAATCGACCGCTGCACGCCATACGATTCCTCGCGTTTCGGATCTCTGCCAACAGACGTCCCGAGTACGCCGGGATGCTCCAGCATCGCGGCGCGAATCGCGCCCGGGCCGCCGTTCACAGGAGACTTCGGCAACGTAGCGGATCGGATCGCATATGGAAATACCCGTTGTTGTCCGTGATTGAGGAAACCCCATGCCCTCTGAATTCCCACGCAGCCCGCGATTACTGAAAGGCGCTCTGGTCGTGTTCGACTCGCAGAAGTCGGGGCCGCCGCCGCGCGTCATCGTCTTTCAGTACAACGCGGAGCAGGTTACGCGGTCGCTGGCCAGCCGCGCTGCGCCGCCGGAGCCGAGCGATGTTGGGTCGGCTCGAGAAGACTCTTTTCGCGTGCTGGGGCCGCCAGTGGAGACGATCAATCTCTCCGTGGTGTTGGACGCGGCGGATCAGCTTGAGGAGCCAGACAAGAATCCCGAAGTGGCACAGAACGGATTGCATCCAGTGCTGGCTGCGCTGGAACTTTTGCTCTATCCGCCGAGCGCGCAGGTATTGCTCAATCGCAACCTCGCGCAGGCCGGCAAAGTTCAGGTTTGCCCGGCCGATTTGCCGCTAACGCTACTGGTTTGGGGAAAAGCGCGTGTCGTTCCCGTACGGTTGACCAGTTTCTCGATTACCGAGGAGGCGTTCGACCCGAAGCTCAATCCTATTCAGGCAAAGGTCGACCTCGGCATGCGTGTGCTGACCTATATGGAACTGAAAGAAGATACCGTCGGTTTCAGCACCTATATCGCGTATCAGGCGCAGAAAGAAGCGCTGTCACGCCAGGTACGGACCGGTACCACCGCGAGCACGATTCGTGGACTGATCCCGATCTAAGGAGGATAGATGTTCTTCAAAGGGAGCCGTTACGAAAATGTCGTGTCTGACAGCATCACGGGCGCAGACGGAAGAACCGTTATTTTCAAGAAGACACGATTCATCCCGGACACTCCGGCGTCGGCCGCGGTCATTGTCGGTCAGGGTGAACGACTCGATCAACTCTCGCAGCGCATTTACCAAGAGCCGGAATTGTTCTGGCTGATCTGTGACGCCAACCGAGCGACCTGGCCCGACGACCTCGTCGAGGAAACCAATCGAACGCTCCTGGTTCCGGCATCGGAGGGATGAAACTGTGCCCGCCGTCACATTCACGTTATTCATTGATGGAGCGCCTGCCAGCCAGGAGTTGTTGCAGGCGATCCAGCAGATTGAAGTCGAGGATCACGCAACGATGGCGGACATGATGCGGATGCGCGTAGTCATCGGAATCAAGGACGGATGCTCGGGCTGGTCGTTCATCGATGACTCGGTGTTCGAACGGCTGGTGAACCTTCGCATCTCCGTTTCCGTCGGAAGTTCGCGAGCCGAGACACTCATGAATGCCTACGTGACCGAAACCAGCGCGGATTTCGCCAATCAGCCAGGCTCTTCCGTACTCAACGTGGTGGCGATGGATCCTACCGTGCTCATGAACCTTGAAGAGAAGGTGAAATCCTGGCCGAACATGACCGATAGCGACGTCGCCAACGCCATTTTTGGCTCGGCAGATTACAAGTTCACTCCTATCGTCGATGCGACTAAGTGGAAGCGCCAGGAGAACGAGCAGACCCTGATCCAACGCGGGACAGATATCCAGTTCCTGCAGCAACTGGCGCAGCGGAATGGGTTCGAGTGTTACGTAGAGACGAACGGCGCGACCGGAGTGGTGGAAGGCCACTTTCACGCGCCCCGTCTGACCCAGGCGCCGCAGGGCGTTCTCTCGGTCAATATGCGGGACGCCACGAACGTCAACAGCTTCCACGTCAGCTTCGATATGTTGCGTCCTGTGACGGCGCAATCCAACAACATTGATGTGTCGAGCCGCGACTCACAGCAGTCGCAAGTGAGCAGTGCTCAACAGTCGTCGCTGGGCAAAAACACTGCGCTCTCTTCACAGCAGCAACGACGGCTGCTGCCCAGCGGCACCGGGCTCGCGCGAACCGGTGAAATGCAGGCTTACACCCAGGCGCTGGTGGATCAGTCGGCTCTCGCGATTACCGCCCAGGGTGAACTCAACACAGTGGCTTACGGAGGCATCCTGCGCGCCAAGCGGCCAGTCTCGGTTCGCGGGGCGGGACAGCAATTCAGTGGAACGTACTACGTAGAGAGTGTGAATCACATGCTGACTGCGGATTCGTACAAACAGAATTTCACGCTGCGCCGGAATGCCCTGGGTCTTTCGGGCAAGGAGTCATTTGTTCAAAGCAACGCCTTGTCGGCGTAAGGAAGTGTGATGGACAGCGACACTCTACTAGCGACGACACCCGTTCAGACGACGCGGTTCTACGGAAAGTATCGCGGCCTGGTTACCGACAACCAGGACCCGCTCAACCTGGGCCGTATCAAGGCGAATGTGCCCGAGGTGTTACAGGATACGGCGACCGGATGGGCTTTGCCGGTTGCTCCTTACGCCGGCGACGGCGTGGGCGTTTACACCGTGCCGGACTCAGGCGCCGGCGTCTGGATCGAGTTTGAAGCCGGAGACGTTTCGCGTCCGATCTGGAGCGGCTGCTGGTGGGGCGACAACGAATTGCCTAAGGACGAAAGCGGTTCGGACACGACGCCGTCACGCAAAATCATCCGGACCAGCGACGGACTCCTTCTGGCC
>Ga0306923_10008931_pt1 | contig 10067 bp, 11 predicted proteins | sample sta12Can44000108_FD_203841 | JGI IMG/M metagenome (GOLD analysis project Ga0306923, IMG submission 203841) | Lab enrichment of tropical soil microbial communities from Luquillo Experimental Forest, Puerto Rico - statanox.12C.anox.44.000.108 (v2)... | ecosystem: Environmental > Terrestrial >...
TCCTAATTTTCCCACGACTACGCTGCTTGCATGATTCGATATTTCAGCGGCTTCGTCGGGCGAGGCGCCTGAGGCGAGAGCCAGAGTAAAGAGCGCGATCGCGGTGTCGCCGGCGCCGGACAGGTCATAGACCTCACGGGCGCGAGACGGTACGTAGAAGGGGGGATGACGTTGGCTGAATAAAATCATTCCCTGCTCCCCGAGCGTGATAAGGAGGAGTTCCGGGCTCCATAACCGAAGTAACTCGGTTCCCACCTCCAAAAGTGGACCATCGCGCAAAGGGTTGGGTCCTGGTTCTCGCCAGGTTTGATTTGCGGCTGCAAAAGCTTCGCTCCGATTTGGTTTCACGGCAGTCATACCACGCCAGATAAGGTGATTATGTGGATTCGGATCCGCGGTTATCAGTTTGCCCTCCGCGCGAGCCAATGACGTCACTTCGTCCACAAACTCCTGTTGCAGAAGCCCTTTCCCGTAATCCTCAAAAATGATTGCGTCCAGATTCGGAAGCGATTCGCGTATCTTATGGACGGTCTCAGTTCGACCTTGTTTGGATAGCGGCTGTGGCCTCTCGCGATCAACTCGAACGACCTGCTGCTGGCGCGCGATGATTCGCGTCTTGACGATTGTCTGAAAGGCAGGATCGCTCTGAAGCCCGTCCAAGCCTATGCCGTTCTCCGCCAGCAACTGCCGCAGCTTGGTCGCATGAGAATCTTCTCCGATCAATCCCGTCACGGCGACCGAAGGTGTGAATTCACGGACATTTCTAGCCACGTTGGCGGCTCCGCCAGGGTAATACGACTCCCTGACGACTTCCACGACCGGGACCGGCGCCTCCGGTGAAATCCGGGACACGCGGCCCCAGACGAATTCGTCAAGCATGAGGTCGCCGATAACCAAAATGCGCTTGCTCGAAAACTTGCGAAGAAGTTCTTCAACTCGCGCCGGTTTCATTGTTCCAAAAGCGGTAGCCGTAAACTCAGTTTGCTCAAAGAAAAAATTGCTTTTAGGATGGGCGCATTATTGAGCTTAAAAATCAACAGGTACTGTCGTATTCTGCGGAGTTCCCTCAAACTCCGCCGTACACCCCTGGATTGGAGTTTCTTTAGAATGAATCGAAATTGGTTCCGGACTGCCTTGATTGCTGCGAACTGTCTCGTGTCTTTTAATTGCTGGGCCGAATCTGCGCCGAGTCAGATCGATCTTCGCAAATTCCCCGCTACCCAACTGGACGAAGTAGTCGTACCGCTACCGAGCGAGGTCTTCAACGTCCTTGATAAATTAGGTGCTCCGAACTGGCGAAGCGAATCGCGAGATCCGGTTGTCGGAACCCGGGGAGAGCGAGCTCAGATCGCGTTGCTCCTCGGCTCGATTGTTGCCGAGGGCTTTGTTGCCGTTGAAGCGGCAGATAAGGAGCGTATAAAGGAAGTTGGTAGGGGTGTCCTTGAGTTAGCGAGAGCCATTGGTGTCGAAAGGACTGTGCTGACTCGTACGAATTTAATTGTCACGAAAGCCAATTCCGGCCAATGGGGTGCGGTCCGTCACGAACTGGACGGTGCCTTAACCGACGTCAAGAATGCGATGATCGAGCTCAAGGATTCTCAGCTTGCGCATCTTGTGAGCCTTGGAGGCTGGATACGCGGAACGGAAGTCCTAACTTCGGTCGTCGGAAAGCGCTACTCCGAGGATGGCGCTGATTTGTTGAACCAGCCCGACTTGTTGAAATACTTCCAAAGGCGGATTGCCGACATGCCTCCGCGAATGCGGAGCAATCAGCTGGTGAATAAGATTGAAAAGGGTCTCGATGAGATTTCTCCGCTCATCAACCAGAAGATCACGCCCGAATCAGTCAAGCGGATAAACGAAATTACTGGACAGATGGTAAAGGCGATTGATTCGCGTGCTTAAGAAAAGAACATTGTGAGACGATTTCTAATTTTAATCGGCATTTTGGGTGCGTTGTCTCATGCACGAGCGACTATCGACGACGCGATTTCGCGTACGCTCGAAGCAGCCGATGCCTACGTTAAGCAGGGGTATACAATCCGAGACGATCAATGGGGCGGCGACCTCGGGTTGAAAGAGGAAAAGGCAATTCCCCACACGCTTTTCAAGGGAAACGATTACTGGTTTTGCATGGGGACAGACGTGGACAATGCCCGGGTTGCGATTCATGTTTATGACGGCAAAGGGAAGTTGGTCGAAAACGATTCCTGGCAGAAGGGAAAATTCGCGGCGGCTCACGTTACGGCGCCGTCAACAGGCACTTATTACGTTATTGTGGAAGTCACAAGTTCACCAAGGGAGCGCACCACCTGGGCCGTGATCTATGGATTCAAATAGAGGCGTACCGATTGCAAAACGCATGAGCGTCATCGACAACCCGGACGTATCCGACAAGAATTTACTTTGCTCGCGCGATGATTCCAGCTAGCGCATAGAGCGTGCGAGTTACCTGCCCGATGTTTGAATCCGAGACTCTTCAGTTCGACAACGCGCGGACGCTACAGAACTTGTACGCCAATGACCTGAAACTTCTGCAGTCGCTCGAGGAGAAATTGGCGGTGAAAGTGACTACTCGTGACGGATGGCTGCGCTTGGAAGGGGAGCGCCCGAATATCGAAAAGGCGCGCAAGGTATTCCGTGAGCTGGAGCAGGCGCGACAGCACGGGATTCAGATTCGGCGGCACGAGTTTCAGTATGCCCTTGATTCCGTTTCAGAGGGAACACGGCAACCTCTTGGGCAGCTCGCCGGCTACAAGGTTCTGACTCCTTCCCGGAGGGCACCGATCGTTCCGAGGAGCGAGCAGCAACTGAGCTACGTCCAGGCGATACAGGCTTTTGATATCGTATTCGGGGTGGGGCCCGCGGGAACAGGCAAGACTTACCTTGCGATGGCTATGGGCGTGGACGCGCTCAGAAAAGAACAGGTCAAGAGAATCATCCTAACTCGGCCTGCGGTTGAAGCTGGGGAAGCACTTGGATTTCTGCCGGGTGATCTCCAGGAGAAAATTTTCCCCTATTTGCGCCCGCTTTATGATGCGCTTTATGATATGCTTGAGTCGGAAGAAATACAAAAGTACATGGATAGGGGGGTCATCGAGATCGCACCGCTAGCCTACATGCGGGGGCGAACGCTGAATCACGCTTTTGTCGTTCTTGATGAGGCGCAGAATACGACGACAGAGCAGATGTTTATGTTCTTAACGCGCCTGGGAGCCGATTCGAAATGTGTGGTTACGGGGGATCAAACACAGATAGATCTCCCAACCAATAAAAAATCCGGGCTTGTGGAAGCGATGCACGCGTTGGAGTCTATTCCTGGCATTCAATTCACGCATTTTACCGAGCGCGACGTAGTGAGGCATCCCCTGGTGCAATCAATCATTCGTGCCTACAAGGTCTATCGATCTGCTAAAGACGCGAAAAAGAGCTAGTAGGAGGCAAGCCATGTTTCTCGGAGCATCAAATCGCAGGAAGTTGATAAAAAAGGGGCTGGCTTGCAGTAAAACCCGCCGTAAGCCCACCCAGAATGAGTGGATGCGTAAACTGGAATCGAACGCCTGGGTCAAAGCCGGAATCTTCGGGTTTTTTGTTCTGGTTCTTGCCTTGCTGATCTTTTCCGGTGAACATCCTGATCCGGCAAAGTATTTTCTGATTGGGCTGTTGGTTTTCGTTACCGCGGTTGCGCAGCTCTGGATCAACCATCCGGTCACATTCAAACGAAATTCCCGCGTTGGCCTCGTATTTGGAGTGATTCTGTTTCACCTTTGCGTGGCGAAGTTGGTGATGGTGATCTCTACCCAGAGTCAAAGTGAGATCCCCAGAGAATTTGGCGTGCTCTTGATTCCCTTTGCTCTGGCGCCTTTGGTTTTGTCAGTGCTTCTTGGGAAAAACCTTGGAATATACGGCGCAATCTTCGTGAGCCTTTGGAGCTCCATTCTGTTCCGTGGGGTGGATGCGTTTCTTCTCGTGATGAGTCTGATTAGCGGATTTATCTCTGTTTTCGTTACCATCCAGGTCCGGCGTCGCAGTCGTTTGTTGAGAGCCGGTTTGTATGTGGGATTGGCGACTTGGATTCTTGCGGTCTCGTTTGGAATTATCACGATCCCTTGGTTCCAGATAGGTGACATGGACCTGACCATGTTTATGAAACAGTCTGCGGCAGCGATTTTGACCGGTGTCGTAACCGCGATGGTCGTCAGCGGTGCACTGCCGATGCTTGAAGCCGCGTTTCGGATCACCACGGACATGTCCTGGCTTGAGATGACCGATCGCAATCATCCCTTGTTGTCGCGTCTGAGCCTTGAAGCACCTGGCACATGGCATCACAGCGATGTGGTAGCGGACCTTGCCGAAGCCGCAGCGAACAAAATTGGGGCTAACGGGACCATGTGCCGCGCCTGCGCTTACTTTCACGACATCGGCAAACTCGTGAAACCGAATTACTTCTCTGAAAATATCGTTGGGGAGGACAATCCGCATGACGATTTGGCCCCCACAATGAGCGCGCTGATCATCATTGCACATGTGAAGGAGGGCGTTGACCTCGCGCTGAAGTGCGGTCTCAATCAACAGATTATCGACGTGATTCAGCAGCATCATGGGACCTCTCTTGTCGCTTACTTCTATAAGCGCGCAATTCAACAACAGCAGGATGCGCGCGAAGGGGGAAAGATCATGAATATTCGGGAAGAGGATATTCCGGAAGTACGCGAGGAAAGCTTTAGGTACAGCGGACCTAAACCTCAATTTCGCGAAAGCGGGATAATTAGTCTGGCCGATGCCGTCGAGAGCGCCTCCCGAAGCCTCGAAAAGCCTACTCCCCAAAAAATCGAGCAATTGGTGAACGATATCGTCAATAAGAGGATTGCAGAAGGTCAGTTGGACGAGTGCGATCTCACGTTGCGCGAGATCAAGATAGTTGCAGAAACCTTTCGATTTACGATCCAGAATATGCTCCATACGCGAATCAAATATCCAAAGGATGAAGAGCGTGCGGAGCAGGAGGGAAGGAGGCTGCGCAATCTTCCTCCGGCTTCCGCGGCGTGACTCCAGCGATTAAGGTCGCGAATCGCCAGCGGAAGAAGCGGCTGGACTTGCTCGCTTGCCAAACATTTGCGGAAGCCGCTCTGGCACGGGTGTCGTCGCGAAATCGTAAGATCATTTTCCCGGCGGAGATCGATATCTTCTTCGTATCCGACACCCGGATCAGCCAGCTTCATCGGGATTTTCTTGCGGTTGGCGAAGCCACAGATGTCATCACGTTTCATCATGGTGAGATCTTCATCAGCGTGGAGACGGCTGAGCGGCACGCTGAACAGTTTTCGACGAGTTTTTTAGAAGAGATAGAGTTGTACATCGTTCACGCGCTGCTGCACCTGGCAGGTTTCGAAGATAGAACAGCGCGGGGCTTCAAACGAATGAAGGTCGTACAAGAGGAGATCGTTCGCGAAGTCGAGATCGCACTCGGGCAGGAACCGTCATTGAAGCCTTGATCAGGGCGCCGGTCCCTCGGCGCCGCGCTGCGCATTGCGATCGATCTTTCTGAGGGCAAGAACACGAGCCAAAACACTCGGATGCGTGAAATGCAACGCAACGAGAAGCGGATGGGGTGTCAGGTTGGATAAACTGTCTTTGCTGAGTCGTTTCAGTGCCTGGATAAGCGGGTTCGGATCTTCCATGGCCTCTGCGGCAAACTGGTCTGCTTCAAATTCATGTACTCGACTCCAATAATTGGCCGCGACCCCAATTAAAACGCCCGCGGGTCTGATAAGGATAAGGAAGAGGGTGAGTCCGACATAGACCGACGGTGTCGTTATTCCAAAAGCCGCAAAAATTTCAGGGCGATTTACACAGAGCGAGGCGACAAAGAAAAACAGCAGAAGGTTCAGTTGCCCAAAAATGAAATGCTTAACGATATGGTTTCGCTTGAAGTGACCTATTTCGTGGGCCAACACGGCGAGCAGTTCCGGCACTGGATGGTTAGCGATCAACGTGTCGTACAAAGCAATCCTTTTGTTCCCGCCAAATCCGGTGAAAAACGCGTTGGCTTTGGAGGAGCGTCGTGAACCGTCGATAACGAGGAGTTCTCGAACCGGGAAATGCTGGTGCGCACACAAGGCGGTAACCTGTTCTTTCAAAATGCCGTCTGGGAGGGGGCTGAACTTAAAAAAGAGTGGCAGGATCAGCGTGGGCGCTATGTAAATCAAAATCCATGACAAGATAGCTGTGCATGCCCAGGCTACCAGCCAGGCGTTCCCTCCGAAGAAGCTAAACAACGTCAAGACGATGAACGAGAAAACGCAAAGGAGTACCCCGGAAAGCATCCATTCTTTCAGGCGGTCGAGAACGAACGTTTTCAATTCCGTCCGGTTAAACCCGAAGCGCTGCTCGATCACGAATGTGTGATAGACCTCGAACGGTAACGAAATAGCTTCGCGAGCAACACAAAGAACGCCGACATACACCAAGCCGGCCACGGTGTTCGTCAAACCGAATTGTCGTACCCAGCGATCCAGGAATTCGAACCCGCCCGAAAACCAGAAAATTAACAGGGCCGCCAGTGAGCAAGTTGCCTGTAGAAGTTCAAATCCTGTATTTGCTTTAGTGTATTGCTGCGACCTCCGATAGCGAGATTCATCGTAGACATCTGCAAATTCACCTGGTACCTGCGTCTTCAAGCCCCGTAAATTGAGGATCTTGGCGAGGGAGTCCAAGAGGTAATAGCCAACCAAAGCACATAGCACGAAGCTGCCTATCATAGGTGAATGGTCTTTTCGATTTCTGCAGGATTTTCGAGCATCGGGCGCGTTGTTGCAAAATCGCTGTTGAAGCTGACCGGTCGGTTCAATATCTTTGTCTAGTCAATGAGGGTCTGTGAATCCAAGCTGAGGCTGTTGCAAACAGCTCATGAACTCATCTGGCGGCAGAGGTATGGCTCCGTCGGGGTGGACCAGATTTGCGAACATTCCAATGTTAAAAAGGGGAGCTTTTATCATTTTTTCAGATCGAAATCCGAGTTGACCGTCGCCGCTTACGAATATTATTGGGAGCAGCGCCGGCTAATGCTCGATCGAATATTCTCCATGCGGGTGGCCCCTTTGGAAAGGTTAGACGCTTATTTTGATCACCTTTGTCAGCATCAAATGCAGCATTTTCGGGTGTATGGCCACGTGCTCGGTTGTCCCTTTGCATCGCTGGGAAGCGAGTTGAGCACACAGGATGAGGCGATCCGGCGAATGGCACAGCAGATTAGTGAGTGGAAGTGTCGCTACCTGGAATCGATGCTACGAGACGCCATGGAGGCAGGGGAAATCCCTAAGCAAGACGCTAGATCCCTCGCGCAGGAAGTACACTTTTACATTGTGGGATTGATACAGGAGGCGAAAATCTCTAACAATATTGATGTCCTCGAGCGAATGAAATCGGGAGTTTATCGAATTATCGGTGCTGCTTTCGCATCCCTTTCCTGATTTTTTTTTGCTGTAAATTGAAAAAGGCAGAAAGCTCAGGCATGACCCCGTCCCAGGGTTTACCAGAAAAGATCCGGAAAGCGGGCATCAGTATTGACGATAAATGGGAGCCGGGAGACCTGGGTTTGCTGATCCATCTGCATGGCGTCCAAAATTTTCAGGACTACGGCTTTAATGCGATGCACGAAGCTTACTGCGCAAAAATTGCCGTCGAATTCATCCTGAACCCTCATAGGGACCGCTCCTCTGTCTGGATAGCGAAAAGGGGAGGGGAGGTGGTCGGCTCCGTGATGATCATCGAGCGACCGGAAAACGAAGCGCAACTCCGGCTGCTTTTCGTCGCTAAATCGGTTCGGGGAATCGGTTTGGGTCGTTGGTTGGTAGAAGAAGCGGTACGTTATTCCGCTTTGTGCGATTTCAGTGGGATTTACCTCTGGACGGTGACGGGTTTGGACCGAGCTATAGCTATCTATCAATCGGTCGGATTTGTGCAGTCTGCAGAAAGGTTTGTCGAAGGGTGGGGACAACGCAACGCCGAGGTCCGGTTTGACCTCGCGTTTGGAAGCTGTTGAGGGCGAAATACTTGGGTCGATCCCTGACAAGCGCAGATAATCGCGGTTCCCCAAAAATCTGCGATCCGCTTTCCAGGCGGCTCGCGGCGTGTGCCCCTCTCACAAATTGCAAAATTGTGAGAAAGTCTGGCTGGTCTGTTTTCTATTTTCCCACCGATTCCAACTCGTCGACTATCCGCTTCACTGCGTCCAGAGGATCCGACGCCGCCGTTATTGGGCGCCCGATCACCAGATAGTCCGCGCCTGCATTTAATGCTTCCGCAGGGGTCATCGTCCGGCTCTGGTCACCAGGTTCCGACCACTTGGGACGTATTCCCGGGATGACGGTTGTAAAAAGCGGTCCGAATCGATTTCGTATTGCCAGCAGTTCCAAAGGGCTTGCTACCAAGCCTGCAATACCTGCATGTTTTGCAAGGTCTGCCAGGAGCAGCACTTCGTCTTCAACAGATGTTTTGTAGCCGACTTCAGCGATCGCCGCATCATTCAGACTGGTGAGTACCGTGACACCCAGGATCAGAGTTTTTGCCGTCCCTCTCCCAACTACTGCCGCTTCGCACATCGACCGTCCCCCGGACAGATGAACCGTCAGCATGTCGACACCCAACGCGCACGCCGATTCCACGGCTCTGCGCACGCTGTTCGGTATGTCATGGAACTTGAGGTCCAGAAAGACTCTTGCCCCCGACGCCTTGATTTCCCGGACGACCGTAGGACCCGCTGCCGTAAAAAGCTGACTTCCTACCTTGAAAAATCCGATTGCACCGCCGACCCGGCGAACTAACGCACGGGACGCCTCTATGGTGGGAACATCCAGGGGTACGATAATTTTATCCTTTGCGGCGGCTGAACTTTGCACAGGATGAGGATGCATGAAGATTCTGACCCCCGCAAAGATCAATCTTACACTGGAGATAGTCGGAAGGCGATCGGACGGTTATCACGATCTTGCGACTTGGATGCTTCCGGTCGGGCTGTATGACCGGCTCGAAATCAATGTGAAGGATGTCCAATCGTTTGAGTCGAATCTGCCTGAACTGGAGGGCGATTCTTCAAACCTCGTGATACGAGCTGCAGAACTCTTTAGACGGACTGCAACAACTGATGCCTGTTACGATATCCGGCTTGAAAAGGCGATCCCGATTGGAGCTGGTTTGGGAGGGGGCAGCTCAGATGCCGCGGCGACACTGCTTCTCCTCAATAAATTGCATGGATTTCCCCTGACTTCTCAGGAACTGCACGCTCTCGCCGCGCAACTCGGGTCCGATGTCCCCTTCTTTATTGACGCTCAATCCGCCTGGTGCACGTCTCGAGGCGAAGTCATGGAGCCGCGCGAATTTCCGCGCGGACTCTGGATTTTCCTGGCCAAGCCAGGTTTTGGAGTATCCACGGCAGGAGCCTACAGCGCATACACAGCCTTGCCGAGTCTTCAGAAGAGAGGCCGGGAGGTTACCACTCCGTGGGGAGTATTGCGTAACGATCTTGAACCGGCGGTGTTTCCCAAATATCTGCTCCTCCCCGTTATCAAGGATTGGCTCACAAAACGGGCAGATGCGACACTAGCTTTGATGTCCGGATCTGGTTCGACCATTTTTGCTGTCGTGCAAAGTCAGTCCGAAGGAGAATCCTTGAACGCCGCATTCCGGCAGGTGTTCGGCGAACGAGTCTGGACCTCAGTTTGCCAGCTTAATCCCGAGTGCTCGCGCTTGGTCGCTAGCCTGCATCGCTCACAAATTTCTGAGAATTTTGATCTTAGAGAATAAGTGATCGATGCAGGCTCCAGCAGCAGAATCGGCCCTGCCACGGCGGGGCCCGATTCTGCTGCAATTTTGGGCAGAAAATTTCGACAGTGCGTATCCAATGCTCGATCTCATAAACACGCTCATAAACGGACGCGAAGCGGCCAGGGGCGTTGCTGGCAACGTCCAGGGAGCCGCAAGCAGCTCCGCTCCAAAGCCAGGGAAAACGCGCTACCTCATAGACGGCGTGAATTTTGCGGGTTAGTGACCCGTAACGACGAGAACCG
>Ga0306923_10008937_pt1 | contig 10064 bp, 9 predicted proteins | sample sta12Can44000108_FD_203841 | JGI IMG/M metagenome (GOLD analysis project Ga0306923, IMG submission 203841) | Lab enrichment of tropical soil microbial communities from Luquillo Experimental Forest, Puerto Rico - statanox.12C.anox.44.000.108 (v2)... | ecosystem: Environmental > Terrestrial > Soil...
AGGCACCTCATAGGTACCGATTGTCAGTACGTCGAATTGGCCGCCCTTGGTGGCGATGTCGGTGGTCACACGCTGGCGCAGGACGTTCTCCTCAAGCGTCACCCATTTGACCGTGATGTCGGGATTCTTGGCCGTGAATTCGCCGGTCAGCCCCTGCATGCGGATCATGTCGCCATTGTTGACGGTGGCGATCGTCAAGGTCGTCTCGGCGAATGAGGGGGTCGAAAGCAAAAGCAAAGCCGCGCCCAGCAGGGCGCCATGGACGTGTTTCACGGTAACCTCCCATCGTCGTGTGTGAGTATATGCCCACGCGTTGAGCGTATGTTCACACCATCTCTTAGGCTTGTCAAGCCAAGGCCCCAACCACTTCCGCCTCGCTGGCCGCGTAAAGATCTCCTGCGGTAAAAACAAGCAGACTTGTCGCGCGCTAACGTTCGAGTATGGCGCGTGCGGTTGTCTCGTCGGTGATGATGCCGTTGATGAGATGTCCGGCCAGCGCTGCTCGGAGCGCGGGAACCTTGGCCTGCCCGATCGCCGCGGCAATCGTCATCGTCCGCGCCGGCGTTTGGGGCGAGATGCTGGTCAACCGCGCATTCGTCCCCCCCTTTATGAGCCGGCCCTTTGCGTCGAAGGCCCACCCAGTCACTTCGCCGACGGCGCCCAGCCGCATCATCTCGGATAGCTCCTCGCGGGTGACAAAACCGTCGACAAGCACTTGTGCTTTCTGGTCCATCTGGCCGATCCCGACCAGCCGCAGATCCGCTTTAACGGCGATCGCCTTGACCTTGGCAATCGGTTCGATCCGGACCATGCGGTTGCGCTCGTCTTCCGAGGACATCAGGAACGGCAGCGGCATGGGATAGTGACGGGCTCCGGTACGGTCGGCGAGCCGACCGACAGTGTCATAGAAACTGGCCGATCCGTCCGCCGAGATGTTCCCGACCAGGGAGACGATCTGGTGATTTGGCCGCTCGATCGGGGTTACGCGTTCCACCGCCGCGCGCACGGCGCGCCCGGTGCCCAGCGCAACGATGACCGGGATTTCCGGACGCAGGGTTGAGTCCAGGAGATTGGCGCAGCGTTCTGCGATGCCGGCAGTTGAATGGGGCGACGCCGGATCCGTTGGGACAACCTCGGAATGAACAAGGTTGAAGCGGTCCTTCAGCCTCGACGCCAGTTCCATGCATGCAGCAATGGGATGCTCGAGCCGGAACGTGATCAAGCGTTCAGCAAGACACAACGACACCAGACGCTGCGCGGACGCTCGCGAAACCTGAAGCATTTTGGCGATCTCATCCTGGGTGTGGCCGGCGATGAAGTAGAGCCAGCCCGCGCGTGCGGCGTCGTCAAGACGGGACCTTTCGCTTTCGGGTGCTGCCATGAAAATCGCTAACCCTGGTTCCAAAAGTCCGCCATGCGTTCGAAGACACGATCTGCGCCCGCATCGCAGAGCATGTTGCGCCCGTCGCGGAAGCGGTAATGACTACCACCAACAAATCCCCATACGGTCATGCCTGCGGCCTTCGCCGCTGCCACGCCGCTAACGCTATCCTCGACAACAAGCGTTCGCATCGGCGCAGTCTTCATTTGCGCGGCCGCGTAAAGGAAGAGATCGGGAGCTGGCTTTCCGCGTGGAACCATCTGCGAGGTGTACAGCCTGTCGCCAAAATGGGGGGCAAGCCTGGTCAAGACGAGCGAGAGCGCGACGCGGTCGAGATCGCTTGATGAGGCGACACAGAATGGCGTCCGTAAGCTCGACAGTAGCGACCCTATCCCGGGGATTGGCTGTAGCGAGCGCCTGAATCGCTCCCGCACCCGAGATTTCAGCTCGGGCAAGAATGTCTCAGGGAGCGGCTGTCCGCGTTGGCGCCAGTACAGAGTCACCGCTGCCGCGCTTTTTCCAAGAAACAATTGCAGCACCTGTTCGATGCCGAGTTCGATGCCGTATTCGCCAAGCGCTTCGGACAAGCACTGGCAACTCAACATCTCACTGTCGACAAGGACGCCGTCACAGTCGAAGATGACCAGATCAGGTTCTGAGCGGTTAAATTCCATTATGCCCATATGATCATATGCTCATTAATTGGGCAATAGCTCACCGCCAGCGTTCTTGGACTGCGGCCTGACGAACGTCCGCTCGCACCTAGCGCAAAACCAACGACCTGCCGTCAATGCCTACCGACACCACATCGTGCCGGTGAATATGGGTCATCACGAGAAGTGCAAGGAAGCGAGCGATCTTTTACTCGCTGAGCACGGCATCTACGTCCAGCCAATCAACTATTTCGAACGTCCCGCGCGACACCAAGCGCCTGCGCATCACACAGGCAGATAGCGGTTACAGCGCGGCGACATATCTTCGCCAGCCACCGAACTTGGTGATGTCGGTGGCATCCGCGAGCCCGGCGGCCTCGACCAGGAATCCCTTCGGCGCCGTCCCGTCCGCAAGCTGCACGGTGCCAACGCAAAGCGGCGACGGAACGGTGGCCACAAAGCGCGCAAACGCCTCCGGCAGCAAGCTCCAGACCTCGACCTCGATGGTGCCGCTGCCCGCCGGGTCACGCGCGAGCCCGGGTTTCGGGGGCTGCTGCGCGGCGAGCGCGTAGAGGCGGTAACCCGGCGCGGTCCGTGCGGCGCGGCGAAAGCGCCCGCCAATTCCGGTCAGCTCACCGTTGAGCGGCATGCCGGACAGATGCGCGCCGACTACCGCGATCTCAATGGTCCCGTCGTCGGTTGTGCTCGCCTCGCCGCGCGGCGGCGATCGCCAGCTCGTGCCGCCGAGCGGCAGGCCGCTGGCGGCATGTAGATCGCGGGCGACCGCAGCGACGAAGGCGTCATGTCCGGCAGGAGCGAGCAGGGTCACGCTCATCGACGGCCCCTTACCGAGAGGCCCCGAAGGTACCGTGATTGCTCACAGATCAAGGAAGTTGACGAAGTTGGTGTAGGTGCCGAGCCGGCTGTTGGCGGCTATCGGCTCGGCCTCGAGCGCCGCCAGAGAGCAATGTGACGGCGCCGTGGGCACGCAGATCAGGTCGGCCGAGGCGATCGCCGGTGCCAGCCTGGCACGCAGCGCCTGGAGTGCGTAGATCCCCTTGAAGGCATCGACGGCCGTGAGGCTGCGCGCGCCGGCAATGATGGTCCTGGTCACCGGGTGCATGGCGTCTTCATGTGTGCTCATGAATTCGGAGATGGCGGCATAACGCTCGGCAACGAACGGCCCTTCGTAGAGCAGCGAGGAAGCAGCATAGAAGTCAGCGAACTGTAGCTCCTCGAGGACGCACCCCATGCGCGCGAGCTGCTCCAGCGCGGCGTCAAAGCCCCGCTCCATTGCAGTGTCGCCGAAAAAGCGCCGATCCGCACGGGCTGGCACGCCGACCCTGAGCACCGGCGGGCGTGCACCAAGCGCCGGCGCGAGGATTGGCCGGGAGTAGCAGTCGCGTATGTCGTAGCGGGCCGCCACCGCGAACACTCGGTAAGCGTCCTCGACCGTGAGCGCGAAGATAGAGACGCAGTCGATGCTGCGGCAGGCCGGGACGACGCCGTGGGCAGACAACGCGCCGAAGGTCGGCTTCAGCCCGACGATGTTGTTTAAGCCGGCGGGAATCCGTCCCGAGCCCGCAGTGTCGGTACCCAGCGCGAAGGACAAGATGCCTCGCGCGGTGGCCACCGCCGAGCCGGACGACGAGCCACCCGGGATCAGGTCAGGGTCGACGGCGTTGCGCGGCACCGGATAGGGCGTACGCACACCAACCAAGCCGGTGGCGAACTGGTCGAGATTGGTCTTGCCGACGATCAGCGCGCCAGCTTGTCGCAGCAGCGCGACCACGGTGGCGTCCTCGCGTGGCCGATACGTGAAGGCCGGGCAGGCCGCGGTAGTCGGCATGCCGGCGACGTCGATGTTGTCCTTAACCCCGCAGGGAATGCCCCACAGTGGCTTGGTTACGGGATCGAAAGGGCCGAGCGCCGCTGCCTCCCGCAGCAACGCCTCGCGGTCGGCGAGGTGGATGAATATCCCCGGGTCCGCCGCCGCGGCGATCCGCTGGAATACGGTCTCTACCACAGTCGCCGGCGATAAGCCGGCCTCATAGGCCTGGTGCAGACTGTGAAGGTCGAATGGCAAATCGCTCATTGGTCGTCTCCGAGCATGACGACGGGCCGCGTCCAGTGAATCAGCACGACGCAGCCGCCGCTCGACCATACCGCGTGTTCACTGCCGGCTGCGTTCAGCACCACGCTATCTTTCCCATAGTTGCCGTTGTCGTCGCTCTGGCTTCCTTCCAGAACGACGACGGTCTCGAGGCCGAGATGACGGTGGCGCGGCACTGAGGCGCCGGGCGCATAACGCAGCAGCGCGAGCGAGGGGTCGATGTCGCTAGCATTCTTTTCGAGCCAATGGATCTCGACGCCCTGGCGGAACGGCTCGAAGGCAAGCGAGCGCCAGCCGCCAGCGAGCAGGTTGGAAAAGCTTCGGCTACCCATTGCGCAGACCTTCCAGAACCTCATCGACGCGCGCCGTCCAGCCGACGATAGCGCCCTGGGCGCGGATCATGTCGAGGGTGGCCATCTTGAACTGCGGGAAATAGCTTTCGGTGGCGTCCTCGGCCAGCAGGCACTCGAAGCCGCGGTCGTTGGCCTCGCGCATGGTGGATTGCACGCAAACTTCCGTAGTGACTCCGGCGAACACCAGCTGCCGGATGCCGAGGCGCGTCAGATGATCCTGCAGGCGCGTGGCGTAGAACGCGCCCTTGCCCGGCTTCTCGATCACGATCTCGCCGTCCCGCGGTGCAAGCTCGGGAAGGATTGCGGTGCCCGCCTCGCCTGCGATCAGGATGCGCCCCATCGGACCCCGGTCGCCGATCCGCAGCCGCAGCTGGCCGCGGTTCCGCTTGGCCGGCGGGCAATCGGACAGGTCCGGGCGGTGGCATTCCATTGTGTGTATGACCGGCAACTGTGTGGTCCGGAAACCGTGGATCAGACGCTCTACCGCCGGCACGATCAGCTGGATCCTTGACACGTCGTTGCCGAGGCTCTCGCCGAAGCCGCCGGGCTCCGCGAAATCGCGCTGCATGTCGATCACGATCAGCGCCAGTGTTGGCAACTCGAAAGTAAACGGAAATGGCTGCGCCGCGATGGCACCCATCAGTGATGCCCCGCCATGTACTGGCCGATGATGCGCGGATCTGCTGCCGTGATCGGCGTTTCGTAGACGATGGATCCCTCCGACATCACCAGGATGCGATCAGACAATTCGAGCAGTTCGTCGAGATCCTCCGACACCAGCAGCACGGCGGCGCCGGCGTTGCGCGCCTGCATGATTCGCGCGCGGATATCGGCGACCGCCCCAAAATCCAGGCCGAAGCAGGGGTTGGCGACAATAAGCACGTCGACCGCGCCTGTCAGCTCGCGCGCCAGTACGGCGCGCTGCACGTTGCCGCCCGACAGCGCTGCGATCGGGGTGTCGAGCGAGGCAGTCTTGACCTTGAAGCGCGCGATCAACCGCTCGGCGTTGCGTCGGATCGCCGCGCCGTCGATCCAGAACGAATGGCGGCCGCGCTTGTCGAGGTCGAAAGTCCGGAACGACAAGTTTTCGGCGACCGTCATGCGCGGCGCGCAGGCGTTGCGCAGCGGCTCCTCCGGGATAAAGCGCACGTTGAGCGCATGCGCTTCCTCCCTGGTCGCGTCATACCGCTCGCCCTTGACCGTTATCTCGCCGGCTTCGCGGTGGCGCTGGCCCGCGAGCACCTCGAGGAATTCCTTCTGGCCGTTGCCGGAAATGCCGGCGATGCCGACGATCTCCCCGGCGCGCACCGTGAGCCCGGCGATGGTGATCGACTTCAGCCCGCTGCGGTCCTGCACCCTGATGCCGGTCGCCGTCAATATCTCGGGGGCGTCGGCCACGACCGGCTGGCGGACGTCGAGCGTCGCGATCTTCTGGTCGCCGATCATCATCGCCGCCATCGCTTGGTGATCGAGTGTCGACACCTTAGCGCCGCCGGCGCGGCGGCCTTTACGCAGCACGGTGACGTCATTGGCGACGGTCATCACCTCGTTGAACTTGTGCGAGATCATCAGCACCGTGAGTTCGCCGCGATCGGTCATTCGGCGGACGTGGCCGAGCACCTCCTCGGCCTCACCCGGGGTCAGGACTGAGGTTGGTTCGTCGAGCACGATAAAATGTCGACCGAGATAGAGCTGCTTGATGATCTCAAGCTTCTGCTTTTCGCCGGCGGCGAGGACGGCGACCGGGACATCGAGCGGCACCCGGAACGGCATAGTCTGCATGAAGGAGGCTAGCGCGGCGCGTTCCTTGCCCCACTCGATTATCTGCGGTGTGTCCGCGCGACTGATGACGAGGTTTTCCGCCCCACTAAGGGAAGGCACCAGCGTGAAGTGCTGGTAGACCATGCCGAGTCCAAGCGCCGAGGCAGCGCGCGGCGAATCGATGACCTGCTCGCGCCCTTGGACCATCATCTGTCCCGCGGTTGGGCGGTAGAAGCCCATCATGCACTTGACGAGAGTCGACTTGCCGGCGCCGTTCTCGCCGAGCAGCGCGTGAAACGAGCCGGCCGGAACTTTGATCGAGACGTCGTCGAGCGCGGTGAAGCCGCCGAACCGCATGGTCATGCCGACGGCTTCAACCTCGATGGCCTTGTGGACCGCGTCTTTCATTTTGCGCAATTCAGGGCAGCTGCGCGACGAATGTCGCGGAATTCGACACCACGCCGAACACGCCGCCCTGCATCTTGACCATCTTGATCGCGGCAAGGTGGTTACCGTAATCCGTAGCACCGCAGCAGTCCTCCAGCAGCAGGCACTCGAAGCCGCGGTCGTTGGCCTCGCGCAAGGTGGTGTGGACACAAACATCGGTGGTGATGCCGGTCAGCACGATGTTTTCGATGCCGCGCTGCTTGAGAATCAGCTCGAGGTCGGTGGCGCAGAACGAACCCTTGCCGGGCTTGTCAATGATCGGCTCGCCCGGCACCGGCTTCAATTCCTCGATGATCTCCCAACCCGGCTCGCCGCGCACGAGGATGCGACCGCACGGACCGGGATCGCCGATCCCGGCATTGATGCGTCGCGACCGCCAGCGCTTGTTCGGCGGCAGGTCGGCGAGGTCGGGGCGGTGGCCCTCGCGGGTGTGGATGATGTGGTAGCCCCTGACGCGCATCGCCGTCAGCACCGCCTTGATCGGCTCGATTGGGGCGCGCGTCAGCGAAAGGTCGTAGCCCATCGCATCGACATAGCCGCCCTTGCCGCAGAAATCTGTCTGCATATCGATCACTATCAGAGTTGTGTTGCCGGGCCGCAGCGCACCGTTATACGGCCACCGATACGGATCGGCGTCGATGTAGCGTTCGGCGATGACGGCGGGGGCGTTCATGGGCGGCTTCTCCTGTCGGGTCGCATCATGTCGTGTTCATTTCGTGATCGAGAGCTCGCCCGGCGCGCCGGAGAGCGTACGCCCCGGTGATGAGGTGGCGATCATGATTGCTAGCGTCAGCACGTAAGGCGCGGCGTAGAACAGGTAGTAGCCGTGCGTGAGGCCAACCGATTGCAACGCCGGCCCGAGCGAGCCGGCGCCACCGAAGAGGATCGCCGCGGCGAGGCAGCCGAGCGGATTCCAGCGCGAGAAGATTACCAGCGCCACCGCCATCAGTCCCTGGCCCGAGGAGATGCTCTCGTTCCAGCTGCCGGGATAGTACAGCGAGAGATAGCCTCCGCCGATCGCCGCCAGCGCACTGCCAGCGGCGGTCGAAAGCAACCGGACGCGGTCCGGGTCGACCCCCATGGCGCGGGCGGCGTCAGCGCTGTCGCCGACCACGCGGATGATCAGGCCGATGCGGGTGTTGCGGAATGCCCACCACAGAATGACGGCGAGCCCGACACCGATCAGGAACAGCACGTTGACGTCGAGCGCGGCGCGCACCTGCGGGATGTCCGACCAGAAGCCGAACGGCAGCGCCGGCAGATGCGGCGCCAGCGGCTGGATGAAGGCTTTGCCGAGGAAGAAGGCGAAGCCGGTGCCGAACAGCATCATTGCGATGCCGATCGCGATGTCGTTGACTTTCGGAAACTTGCAGATCCAGCCGTGAAATAGCCCGAAGCAGGCGCCGGCCCCGGATGCAGCGAGCACCCCGAGCCACGGCGACGACGTCATGTAAGCGACCGCATAGGCGGTCATTGCGCCGAACACCAGGATGCCCTCGAGTCCAAGATTGATGCGGCCTGAGCGTTCGGTGATGGTCTCGCCGAGCGAGACATAGATGAAGGGCGTCGACACGCGGATGGCGCCGCCGAGGATGGCGAGCGGCACGCCCCACAGCCCGATATCGCTGCCTGCCATAGTCGTTATGCCTTCTCGGTCCAGAGTTCGGGATTGAAAGCCTTGAAGCGCCCGTAGAACGTGTCGCTGAACAGGATTGCGATGAAGATCATGCCCTGCAGAACCAGCACGGTGGCGTCCGGTAGGTGCATGCGACGCTGGATAAGGCCTCCGGAAGCGTCGATGCCGCCGAGCAAGATGGCGACCGGAATGATGGCAAGCGGATTCTGCCGCGCCAGGAAGGCGACCAGAATCCCAGTATAGCCGTAGCCGGCCGCGAGCGAGGCGTTCGCCGCACCGTGCACGGCGGCGACCTCAAGCGTGCCGCCGAGGCCGGCGCAGGCACCCGCAATGGCGCAGAAACCGACGATCAGTGAACCGACCGGCAGGCCTTGGATCTGGGCTGCGCGAATGTTGCCGCCGGCGATCCGCGCGGCAAAGCCCCAACTGGTCTTCTCGATCAGCACCCAGCACAGGATGCAGGCGACGACGCCGACGGCAAGGCCCCAGTGCACGTCGGTGCCGGGAATCGAGCCGATGCGGTAGGCGGCCTCGAGCGGCTGGGTCGACGGCTTGTTGAGCGAGGCCGGATCGCGCAAAGGGCCCTCGACCAGATGGTTCATAATGGCGATCGCTATATAGGCCAAGAGCAGGCTGGAGATGGTTTCGTTGACGGCGCGGTAGTGACGCAGCGCGCCAACGCCGCCAATCCACAGCGCGCCGACCGCCATCCCGGCGATCGCCATGACGCCGATGCCGAGCGGCCCCGGCAGGCCGCTGCCCCCGAGCGCCTCGCCGATCGCCGCAGTGGCGACGCCCCCGAGAACGATGGCGCCCTCGCCGCCGATCACGGCGAGGCCGAGCCGAGCCGGTAGCGCGACACATAGCCCGGCGAGCAGCAACGGCGTCGTGCGCGACAGCGTATTCTGGATCGAGAACCACGATGAGAAACCGCCACGCCACATCAGTTCGAACAGCTCCGGCGGCGACTTGCCGATTACCAGCAGGAAGATGCTGAACGCCGCCATGCCGGCGAACAGGGCCGCGAGCGGAAGGACAACGCCCTCTGCGCGCCGCGCGATCCAAGCCCGCGCGCTACCGCTGTGTTGACCGCCGACCGCCTCGAATGCGGTTTCGCTCGTTGCCTCGCTCATGTTCTTTGCACGAGATCAGGAGGTCGCGCCAATCACACCCTCGACGAGATAGTTCATGTTTTCCAGCTCGATTGCGGTCTCGACATAGGCCGTGCCGCCGGCAACGACTTCGCTGCCCTTGTTGTCCTTGAGCGGTCCCTTGATGATGGCGTAGTTGCCCTTCAGCATCTCCGCCATCTTGGCCTCGAACTGCTTGCGCGCGGGCTCACTGACCGCCTTGCCCAGTGGGCTCATCTTCACGAAGCCGTCGGCGAGGCCACCGCGGGTAAAATTCGGCAGAGTCTCGCCACCGAGGAACTTGGTGGCGTATAACTTGTAGACGTTCGCCCAATTCCATTCGGCGCCGGTGAGGTATTTCTCCGGCGCGAGCGGCGCCTGGTTAGCGTGATAGCCGCAAACATAGGCGCCGCGTCCGGCCGCGGTCTGCACCACAACCTTGGGGCTGTCGACGTGGCAGGTGACGACGTCGGCGCCCTGGTCGAGCAGCGCGTTGGTGGCTTCCGCCTCCTTAACCGCCAGCGACCACTCGCCCGTGAAGATGACCTGGCAGGTAACGGCGGGATCGACTGTGCGAGCGCCGAGCAGGA
>Ga0306923_10008947_pt1 | contig 10061 bp, 7 predicted proteins | sample sta12Can44000108_FD_203841 | JGI IMG/M metagenome (GOLD analysis project Ga0306923, IMG submission 203841) | Lab enrichment of tropical soil microbial communities from Luquillo Experimental Forest, Puerto Rico - statanox.12C.anox.44.000.108 (v2)... | ecosystem: Environmental > Terrestrial > Soil...
TCACAGCCGCGGGGAAGCCTCGACAGGGACCGATTCCCCGGTCCTCGCCGACTCGTACACGGCTGCGACCACCGCGAGGGCCCGGATGGCATCGTCAACCGTCACCGCCGGTCGGCGTCCCTGTTCGATGGCCTCGACAAAATCGCGGTACTGGTGCAGGTGCGCATGCGACAGCGCGCCCGGATCGGAGCCGGCCGTCGGCGTCGGAGCCTGGTGGGGCAGCAGGTCCGCGGCCTGGTTCAGGCCGGCATCGGCGCCATTGCCGGGTGAGCCCCCGTCGCCCGTGGCGGCGTGGAAGTAGGTCAGCCGGTCGCCGTCGATCACCGCCGACCCGCGATCGCCGTGTACCTGGATCCGTGCGGTCAGGCCCGGGTATGCGGCGGTCGTCGCATGGAGCACCCCGAGCGCACCGCTCGCGAACCGGATAACGGCCACGGCTATGTCCTCCGCCTCGATGCGCTGGTGCGCCAGGCACGCCGTCCGGGCGCTGACCTCCACCGGTTCGCCCAGCATCCATACCAGCAGGTCGACGGTGTGGATGCCCTGGTTCATCAGCGCGCCGCCGCCGTCCAGCGCCCAGCTCCCGCGCCAGCCGCCCGAGTCGTAGTAGTCCTGGCCGCGCCACCACGCGACGCTGGCCACGCCGGAAGTCAGTCGGCCGAGACGCCCTTCCTGGATGGCCCGGTGCACCAGCTGGCTGGACGCGTCGAAACGGTGCTGGCTGACCACCGTGACCATGGTCGCGGCGCGAGCTTCGGCATCCAGCACCCGGTGCGCCGCCCGCAGCGTCACGTCGACCGGCTTTTCCACGATGACGTGCTTTCCCGCGTCCAGCGCGGCGACGGTGAGCCCAGCGTGCCGCCCGCTAGGCGTGCAGATCGCCACCGCGTCGATATCGTCATGGCCGAACGCGGCCGCGGCCGACGTCGCGGCCTCCGCTCCGTACGCGGCGGCCAGGTCGCGGGCCCGGCCGGGGATCTCGTCGACGACCAGGGCCAGGGTGGCACCTGGGGCGAGTTGGCTGATGCAGGCCGCGTGGGTGCGGCCGATCACCCCGGCACCGATGATCGCGAATCGCATGGCAGGTCCCCTCCCGGTCATCGGTAGGCGATGCCCTGCTCATCGAGCAGCCGGGTGAACGCCGCGTGCGCCGTGGCGAACAGGTCCGCGCCGCTGAAGCCGCCCAGCGGGCCGGCGGCGGAAAGATGCGGCTCCAGGGAGAAGAAGCCATCGAACCCGTCCGCGTGCAGCGCACGGATCGTCTCCCGCACCTGGCCGTCGCCATCGCCGGCCGCCACCACCGTGCCGGTAGCCAGCACCGCGTCCTTGACCTGCACGTACTCCAGGTGCGGTCGCAGCATCGCGTAGCCCTCGGTGTACGGCCGGACGCCGCACTGCACGAAGTTGGCCGCATCCCAGGTCAGCCTCAGCACTGGTGAACCGGCCGACTCGACAATGTCCAGGCATCGCCGCGGGATGTTGCCGTAGATGCCTTTCTCGTTCTCATGGACCAGCATCACGCCGGATCCCGCCGCCCGGTCACACAGCGCCGCCATCCGCCGCAGCACCTCATCTCGGTGGATCGCCGGATCATCGCCCTCAGGCATCCAGAAAGAGAAGATCCGCACCATCGGCGCGGCCAGCCGGGCCGCGACCTGCAGCGCGCGGTCGAGCCTGCGCAGGTGGGCCTCGAAGTCGTCGCGAATGCCGATCTTGCCGATCGGGGAGCCGACCGATGAGGTGCGCAACCCGTGCGCGGCCAGCGTCTTCGCCGCCTGGTTAAGCTGGTCGTCATCGAGATCGAGCACGTTGGTATCCCACGCGCCGCGGAACTCCACGTAGCCGATGCCGAGTTCATTGAATACCCGGCACTGCTCATCTAGATCGGCGGAGATTTCGTCGGCAAACCCGGACAGCGTCCACATGTGATTAACCCTCGCTCATCGGGTGCCGATAGGTATCGGGGAGCCACTTTAGACGGTGACGGGCGCAGTAAACCCGGACAGCACTCACTTGTGCTTGATGTACTGGTAGATGTCCAGGTAATCCTGGCCTGGCTGGGCCCACGAATAATCGGCACGCATGCAGTTGGCGACGAGCCGGCCGAACTCATGCGGGCGAATGGACCACAGCCGCAGGGCGCGGCTCAGCGCGGATTCCACCGCCCGGTTGTCGGTGTGGTGAAAGACGTACCCGTTGCGTTCCGCCGGCAGGCGTCCTGAATTGTCGTAATCGAAGACGGTGTCGGCCATGCCGCCGGTCGCCCTTACCAGGGGCACCGTCCCGTACCGCATACCGATAAGCGGAACCAGCCCGCACGGCTCGAACATGCTGGGTACGACCAGCAAGTCCGAACCCGCGTATACCAGGTGAGCGAGGTCCTCGCGGTAACTCAGCTCGAGGTGGCAGTCCGGATTCTCGTTGAGGTAATTCTTGAGGTGCCAGAAATGGTTGGTGATGCCGTCGTGGTAGTGGGCGTCCCCGATGAGGACGAACTGGCCGCGATGCGCCAGGGTATAGAAGAGGGCGTGGTGGACTAGGTGCATGCCCTTCTGCTCGTCCAGCCTGCCCACATACGCGACGACAGGGCCATCGCTGTCGCGGAGCCAGAACCGGTCCCTGAGCGCCTGTTTGTTCTCGCGCTTGCGCTCGATGCTGCCGATTGAGTACCGGGCGGGCAGGAACGGGTCGTTCTCAGGGTTCCATGCGTCATAGTCGACACCGTTGAGAACCCCGCGGAACTTGTCCTGGTAATCCTTCAGGGTGCGCCCGAGCCCGGAAGCACCGTCGTCGTAGAGCGCCTCGTCGGCGTAGTTGGGGGATACCGTGGTCACGAAATTCGAATAAAGTATGCCGCCCTTTAGCAGGTTCAGCCCTCGATAGTGGAAGTCATCTCCCATCCGGTCGGCGTCGAGGTAATAATCCGGGCGGCCCAGCCCGGTGGCCCTCAGCACCCGCTCATCGCTGGTCCCCTGGTGACGGAAGTTGTGGATGGTATAGCAGACTCTTTGATGCGGCATAACCTGGCCGTACAGCTCGTAGAGCAGGACCGGGACGAGGCCGGTCTGCCAGTCGTGGCAGTGGATGATATCCGGGCGCTTACCAGCCTGGAACAGGAACTCCAGTGCCGCCCTGGAAAAGAACGCGAACCGCTCCGCGTCGTCTCCATACCCGTACAGGCGTTCCCGGCCAAAAAAATTAGCCGCTGAGTGCGGCTCAATGAAGAAGCATTTCCGGCCGTTGGCGTAGCCGAACCAGACTGTGCAGCGGACTGCCCCGTCATACCAGGGCACCCACAGATCGTGATAGCTGGGCCGCATGTCCCAGATCTCGGAGTATCGCAGGCTGGCGTACTTCGGGAGGATGGTCTCGACCGCGTTCCCGCGCAACTCCAACTCCCGGCTCAGACCGGAGACCACGTCGCCCAGCCCGCCGGCCTTGGCGGCCGGCGCGCACTCGGGCGCCACCATCACGACGTACACCGCTCACCTACCCCGCTAGCGCCCACCGAGCCTTGCGGCACCCGCCAGCCCGCGCCCGCAGTTCAGTGCGGGACGCGGTTCAGCGAGGGACGGTCGGCTCGTATTGGCCTGGCCCCATCAGTCACTGTGCCAGGGCTCGGCCGTATACCAACGATGCTGGTATCTCTGCACCCATACTCGCGGCCTATGGTGCGCCGCCGTATCACCCGGAAATGGTGAAACGGCTCAGCGAGGGCGTACTCCATGCCATGCGGCAGAAGCACGGCGAAGATCCGCTTACGGCATGACCTGCGGGTTCGCCATAGGTCAGCCGGTGAACTGGCAGGGCAGGCGCTTGATGCCGTTGATGAAGCTGGATAGGAGGCGGTCCGGTTCACCGGCGGTGATGTCGGGAACGCGGGTGAGCAGTTCGCGCAGCATGACGGTGAGCTCGCGGCGGGCGAGGTGGGCGCCCAGGCAGAAGTGCGGTCCTGGTGCGCCGAAGCCGACGTGGGGGTTCGGCGAGCGGGTGATGTCGAATCGCTCGGGGTCGGTGAACACGGCCTCGTCACGGTTCGCGGAGTAGTAGAACAGCACCGCCTTGTCGCCCTCGTGGTAGTCCTGCCCGTTCATGGTGTAGTCGCGGGTTACTGTGCGCCGCATGAACAAGACCGGCGAGGCGTAGCGAACGATCTCCTCGACCGCTCCCGCAATCCGGCCTTCGAGGTCGGCCACCAGCAGCGCGCGCTGGTCCGGATAGGCGGTGAGCAGCATCAGCGCGTGCGACAGCGCGGTGCGGGTGGTCTCGTTGCCGGCCACCACCAGCAGCACGAAGAAGGAGGCGAGCTCGGCGCTGGTCAGCTGCTCGCCGTCGATGTTCGCCCTGGCCAGGGCGGAGACCAGGTCCTCGGCGGGTTCTTCAGCGCGGGCGGCGGCCAGGCCCGTGACCAGGTCGGAGAGCGCCTGCCCGGCGCCGAGCAGCTGGATGACCACCTCGTCCTGATCCTCGCTGAGAAACTCCGGATCGAACCCGGACAAGATGATGTTGGTCTGGGCGAGGACCATGTCGTACTGGTCGTCGGGGATGCCCATCATGTCGCAGATGATCTTCAGCGGCAGCCTGGCCGCGACGTGCGACACGAAATCGCACGGCCCGGTGGCCAGCAAGTCGTCGACGATCGCGGTCGCCGCCCGGCGCACGTCGTCCTCGAACCTGGCGATCATCCGCGGGGTGAACGCGCGGGAGACGATCCGGCGCAGCCGGGCGTGCCGGGGGTCGTCCATGTTGATCATCGAGCCGTAGAACTCGTTGAACTCGACGGGCAGGTCCGCGATGCTCGTCGCGCCCCGCCTAGAGGAGAACACCTCCGGGTGCTTGCTCGCCTCGACGATATCGGCGTGCCGCACCAGGGCGTAGTACCCCGGGCCCATCTCGGCGAACGTCACCTCGGGTTCGGCGAAAAACGGCGGCCGCGGCTGAGCCCGCAGCAGGGCGAATGAGGCCGCGCGTTCCGGGAGCGGCAGGCCCCAGAACTCGTTGGCCGACAGGTCTATCCCCGCAACAGTCATCACCGGCGCCTTCCACTAGAACGTGTTCCTACTTCATCATGCAGAACGGGCCGGTGACTAGATGAACATCGTCACGCGACATCTATCCCGGGGCGCACGCGCGGGGCCTAGTAAGTCGAATTCACCTCCTGCGGGCGATGGCTTCATGGCCTGGCCGGGTGAGGCTGATAGAGAGATCTGGCTGAAGGGCCCGGAACTATCAGTGGAGGCGATGAGCCCGATGGAAAGCCTGCCGCCGCCGAAGCTCCCCGCCGGAGCAGCAACTGAGGACCAGCAGACGAAGGCAAGCCACCATAGAAAAAGGAGCCCGGCCATGCGCAGGACAGCCGCGAAATGCGTTCTCGCTGCGTGGATGATCGTCGCCGTCTGCGTGGTGACAGCATGCAGCCAGGCCGGGTCGATCAAGGGAGCCGTCGGCAGTGCCGTGTCGAGCGTCGCCGCGAGCGTCACGCACCCTGCCTCGCTGCCGGCCGCCCCGACTCACCCGGCCTCCACCGCCGCCGAGACCACGACCGCGGCGAGCCCGGATGCCACGACTACCCCCGCTGAGGCGGCATCCCCCACCTCGGCGCCGGCGACGGAAACAACGGCCGCGGGAGGAGGAGGCGGCACGACGCCGACAGCCGCGCCGACTCGGACTCGGCCGGCCTTCACGACCGCACCCGCCGCCACGACCGCACCCGCCGCCACGACCGCGCCGGCCACCGCCACCACGCCGGCAGAGGGAACGTCTAGCACGTCGTATACCTGGCTGTGGATCCTGCTCGGCGCCGTTGCCCTCATTGGCCTGATCGCCGGGATCATCGCCTGGGTCTCACACTCGCACGGGCGCCGCACGGCAGCCACAGCCGAACGGCGGCAGCGGCTCATCGACGCGTACGCGAGAGGCGCCGCGTTGCACGATGCCATGGCAGCGGCCGAGGTTCCGGGCGCGCTCACCGCGGCTGACGCGCCCGCGCGCTGGTACGACATACAGCGTCGCGCCGACGACTACGCGCAACTGCTCTACATGCTGCGCGAAAGCACGGAGGACGAGGAGGAGCGCGTCCGTATTTCCAATGTGCTCGCCTCGCTGCAGGCGGCACGCTCCGCGATGGATGCCGAGCGGGGCGCGGAAAACGCCGACGGCTCGCTGGCGGCCATCGTCCGGGACCGCCTGGCGTTCTTCGCCGCTTCGCTGCGGCAACTGCGGGAGCCGGACGTCCGTCCCGCATGAATCACGGATGAGGTGAGAGATGTCCGGTTTTCCGCTGCTCGACGTGTTCTGGACGATATTCCTGTTCTTCTGCCTGGTGCTGTGGATCTTCCTGGTGGCCTTGATCCTCATCGATGTCTTCCGCAGCCCCGACATCGGCGGCTGGGCCAAGGCTGGCTGGACCGTGCTGGTCATCCTGGTGCCCCTGGTCGGGGTCGTGGCATACGAGATCGTCCACAGCGACCACGTGCTCGGCTGGCACGACCGATACGTGAGCGACGTGCGGGCCAAGGACGCGGCCTACCGGGCCAGTGGCGGCACCAGCAGCGCCTTCGAACTCTCGAAGCTCGCCGACCTGCACGCCCGCGGCGTGATCAACGACGCGGAGTTCAAGCAGAAAAAGGAAGCGATCTTGCGGTAAGGGACAGCTCCCGCGCCACCAGGCCCCGTCATGTAATTTTCCGCCCACACGGACAGGTTTGCGCAGGTAGGAACGGCCGGATCTGTACACCCTTTTCAGCCCCTGCCTATGGTCACGGCAGTCAAGCCCACTGCGGATACCGCCTTGGGGAGGACGTCATGACCCCTGGAGGAGTGCTGAGATGAGACTGCGAGCGCGACATGCGACGTGGCGGTTGCGCAGGACGATAACGGTGACCGCGGCCGCCTTGCTCGCCGCGCTCGGCCTGGCCGTGGCGGGTGGCGCCGGGGCCGGGCCGGCCAGGGCGGCGACCGCTTCGTGCAGCGCCGCCTACAGCGTGCAAACCGACTGGGGCAGCGGGTTCACCGCGTCCCTGAACATCACCAACAACGGCACCGCGGCGATCACCGGCTGGACGGTGACCTACAGCTACGCCGGCAACCAGACGCTGGCCAACGGCTGGAACGGGACCTGGTCCCAGTCCGGCAAGACGGTCACCGTCGCCAACGCGTCCTACAACGGCAGCCTGGCCGCCGGCGCGTCCACCACGGCTGGTGCCAACTTCAACTACTCAGGCACCAACGCCGCGCCCACATCGGTAACCTGCACCCCGGCCGGGTCGACGCAACCGCCGCCCGGCTCGATTACCGCGACTCCGAACAGCCTGAACGTGACTCAGGGCACCACCGGCACGTTCACTCTCGCGCTGTCCTCGGCGCCGACGGCGAACGAGACCGTGTCCATCGCCGCCAGCGGCAACACGGGGCTGACGGCGTCCCCGACGAGCCTGACGTTCACCCCGTCGAACTTCTCCACCCCGCAGACGGTCACGGTGACCGCTAACGCCACCGGCACCGGGACCACCACCTTCACCGCCAGCGGCAGCGGGTACACGGCCGCGACCGTCACCGCCACCGAGGTCCCGTCCAGCAACGGCACGCCCAACCTGATGGTGAGCCCCGCCTCGCAGACCATCACGCAGGGCACCACCGGGACAGTCGGGGTATCGCTGTCCTCTGCGCCGTCCTCGAACGTGACCGTGTCGGTGGCCAGGACCTCGGGGAACACCGGCCTGTCGGTGACCGCCGGGAGTTCGCTGACGTTCACGCCGACGAACTACTCGACCGCGCAGAGCGTGACGATCACGGCGGACAGCTCGAGCAGCGGGGCGGCGACGTTCACCGTGAGCGCGTCCGGCCTCACCTCGGTGACGTTCGCCGCCACTGAGGCCGCCGCCTGCACTAGCAACTGCGCGACGCACGTGGCGGACCCGTTCACCGGGGCTAAGCCGTACCTGAACCCGGACTACGTCAAGGAAGTCCAGGCCCAGGCGGCCGCGGACGGGAACAGCGCGGCCGAGGCCGCGGTGGCGAACAGCCAGACCGCGATCTGGCTGGACACGATCGCGGCCATCAACGGCGGCGGCACGACCGGCCGCACCGGCCTGCAGCAGCAGCTCACCAACGCGGCTGCCCAGGGCACCACGGGCACCCCGTCCCTGGCCGAGATCGTGATCTACGACCTGCCTGGCCGGGACTGCGCGGCGCTGGCGTCGAACGGCGAGATCCCGGCGACCTCGGCCGGGCTGACCGAATACGAGTCGCAGTACATCGACCCGATCGCCTCGATCCTGAACCAGTTCGCCAGCTCGCCCATCCGGGTCGTCGCGATCATCGAGCCGGACTCGCTGCCGAACGTGGTCACTAACCAGTCCAAGTCGGCGTGTTCTACCGCGACGCCGTACTACGAGACCGGCATCACGTACGCGCTGAACAAGCTGCACGCGATCCCGAACGTGTACAACTACATGGACATCGCGCACTCAGCGTGGCTCGGCTGGCCGAGCAACATGAGCGGCACGCCTGCCGTGTACAACACCGTGGTCAAGAACACCACGGCCGGGTACGCGAGCATCGACGGGTTCATCAGCGACACGGCGAACTACACCCCGACGCAGGAGCCGCTGCTGACCAACCCGACTCTGTCGGTCGGCGGACAGCCAGTCGACTCGGCGACCTTCTACCAGTACAACCCGACGTTCGACGAGCTCACCTACGACACCCAGATGTACAACACGCTGGTGTCGGCCGGGTTCCCGTCGAGCAAGAAGTTCCTGATCGACACCTCGCGTAACGGCTGGGGGCCGACCCACCCGACGACGATCACCTCGGCGTCGGATGTCAACACCTACGTCACCGACAACAAGATCGACAAGCGGCCGTTCCGCGGCGACTGGTGCAACCAGAACAACGCGGGCATCGGCGCGCGGCCGACCGACCAGCCGTTGGGCGCCTCGTCTCCGATCCTGGCATTCGTGTGGATCAAGCCACCGGGTGAGTCCGACGGTGATTACCCGACCTCGACCCACAGCCACGGTGACCCGCACTGCGACCCGGGCGGCACCAACACCGACGGCAACGGCGGCACCTACTCCACCGGCTCGATCCCGGGCTACGACGTCCCGGCCGGCCAGTGGTTCGCCTTCGAGTTCCAGATGCTGGTCAAGAACGCCTTCCCGGCCATGTGACCGGAGCGGCTTAACCGCGACAGCCGCCCCCTTCCGTTCGGGATAATCCGGACAGAAGGGGGCGGCTTCCGCTTGCCCCGCGCGGCTGACTCCCGAGGGAAATGCCAGTACCCCAGCGGGGACGTCCGGCTTCCGCCGCGCCAGTTGAGAGTCGAAGCGGCCCGTGAACTATGTCCGACCGCGGGTTTCGATAACGCGAAGGATGTTACGGGTCATAGGTCGAGGGATCCTTCGCGTTAGTTCGATCTTGGTGCGGTGGCCAGCGCCGGGCTCCGTTGTCGTCCAGAGATTTGCGACAGGGCCCCATCGGGTGCAGGATCTTCCCCGGTAGAAGTGCTCCCGCGATTTTAAGGCCGGACTAGCCAGCGAGTAACGGGCGACTTTTCTGAACAGCCTGTCGATCGTGGCTAAGGAATAGGAGGCCATGATCGTGGGTCATTTTCGGCGGATATCGCCACTTTTGACCCACGATCATGAAAACCGCCGTCCGGGCGGAGAAATGTCCGTGCAGAAGTCAGGTCAGCACGTTACTGCCAGGGTTGATGGCGCTGCGCCCGTCGCGGTGAACCCGATCGTGACCGAACTTCCCGGCGCGATGCTCCCGTTGTATGGCTCGTTGGTCACCGTCACGTTGGCCCCGGACTGGGTGAACACGCCGTTCCAGCCGCTGCTGACCTGCTGGGCGCCAGGCCAGGTCCAGCTCGCCTTCCAGCTACTGGAAGCAGAGCTGCCCGTGTTGGCGATCGTCACCTGGCCCTGGAAGCCGCCGGACCAGGAGTTCACGACCGAGTACGCGCACGAAAGCGAGGCGGGCGGCGGCGAAGACGGCGGCGGAGAGCCGTTACCCGCCCCTGGCAGCGGGAACTGGATGCCCGTGAGCATCGACTG
>Ga0306923_10008949_pt1 | contig 10060 bp, 7 predicted proteins | sample sta12Can44000108_FD_203841 | JGI IMG/M metagenome (GOLD analysis project Ga0306923, IMG submission 203841) | Lab enrichment of tropical soil microbial communities from Luquillo Experimental Forest, Puerto Rico - statanox.12C.anox.44.000.108 (v2)... | ecosystem: Environmental > Terrestrial > Soil...
TGCACTCATGCTGCCGATCGCGGTGCTGCCCATCGCAGGCCTGCTGCTGCGGCTCGGGCAGCCGGACCTGCTCGACTCGGCATCGATGGCGGCCGCCGGGGAGGCAATCTTCAACAACCTCGGGCTGCTCTTCGCGATCGGTGTCTCCGTCGGTCTCGCCCGCGAGAACCACGGCGCGGCCGGTCTCGCGAGCGTGGTCGCGTACCTGGTCGCCACCAAGGGAGCGGAAGTGCTGATCGCGGTGCCGCCGGGGGTGGTAGCGGACCTGAGCGGCCACGCGCGCGAGCTCGCCATCGGCGCTTACAAGGAGCACGAGCTCGTCAGGCTCAATGTCCCGATCGGGATTCTCTCCGGGCTGATGGGCGGCGTGCTGTACAACCGCTTCTACAATATCAGCCTGCCGAGTTATCTCGCCTTCTTCGGCGGCCGCCGCTTCGTGCCGATCGTCTGCGGTCTCGGGGGGCTGGTTCTCGCGCTTGCCTTCGGCACGCAGTGGCAGCACCTCGAGCAGGGGATGGACGCGCTCAGCCACTCGGTGCTGCACGCGGGCGCGTTCGGCTTGTTCGCCTACGGCGTGCTCAACCGGGTGCTGATCATCACCGGGCTGCACCACATCATCAACAACATCGCCTGGTTCCTGCTCGGGGATTATCACGGCGTGACCGGCGACCTGAAGCGCTTCTTTGCCGGCGATCCGAGCGCCGGTGCGTTCATGTCCGGGTTCTTCCCGGTGATGATGTTTGGGCTCCCGGCGGCGTGTCTCGCCATGTACCACACGGCGCCCCCCGAGCGGCGGCGCCTGGTCGGAGGGCTTCTCGGCTCGATCGCGCTCACCTCCATCCTCACCGGGGTCACCGAGCCGATCGAGTTCACCTTCATCTTTCTCGCCCCGGCGCTCTACGCGGTGCACGCGCTGCTCACGGGCGTCGCCTTCATCATCATGAACGCCCTGCACGTGCGGCTCGGTTTCGGCTTCTCGGCGGGGCTGTTCGACTACGTGCTGAATTTCAACCGCGCGACGCGCCCGCTGTGGCTGCTGCCGGTCGGGGCCGCGTACTTCGCGCTCTACTACGGCCTCTTTCGCTACGTCATCGTGCGCTTCGATCTGAAGACTCCGGGGCGCGACGCGGGCGAGGTGCCGGCGGCGGCAGCGGGCGAAGCGGCGCTGCCCCGCCCGGTGGCCTGGATCGCGGCGCTCGGAGGCAGCGCGAACCTCAAGTCGGTGGATGCCTGCACGACGCGCCTGCGCCTGATCGTCGCCAGCCAGTCAGCCGTAGACACCGAGGCGCTGCGGCGCCTCGGCGCACGCGGTCTGGTGCGACCCTCGGCCGAGGCGCTGCAGGTGGTGGTCGGGACCACCGCCGATCAGCTGGCGGGCGAGATGCGTGCTGCGCTGCAGGGTCGTGGGCTGGCGGGCGCAGGCGACGTCGCGGCGGCGCGCGCGGGCGCATCAGCCAGCCCGCCGGCCGACTCCAGGGCGATTACCGCACGAATGTCCAGTGAAACCTGGCCGGGAGATGCGCGAGCGCTGCTCGCCGCACTCGGCGGCGGTGCCAATGTGCGCAGCGTTGCCGCGGCCGCGAGCCGCCTGCGCATCGGCCTCGAGGACGCCACGCGACTCGACCGCGCCGCGCTCGGCGCCTTGGGACTACGGGGTGTGGCGCTACCCCGTCCGGACTGCCTCCACCTGATCGTGGGACCGCAGGCAGAGCCGGCGGCTGCGGCGCTGCGGCAGTTGTTGAACGATCGCCCAGTGGATGCCGGAGCCGCATGACGTGGCCATTCAATCCAGCCCCGGGTGGGCATAGGTAGTATTTTCTTTTGTTCCCTTTTCCGCGTACTCTCGATGTAACAAAAATAAGGGGGCTGGTGGCGAACTTGGTTCGTTTCCGCAAACCTAAAACTAGAACGGCAGAGGATATGGAAGATGCTCATTCTTACACGACGTGTCGGCGAGACCGTCATGATCGGTGACGACGTGACCATCACGGTTCTGGGGGTCAAAGGGAACCAGGTGCGCGTCGGCATCAATGCGCCGAAACACGTCGCCGTGCACCGCGAGGAAATCTACGAGCGCATCAAGCGCGAGCAGCAATCCGACGAGGTGGAGAAGCCCAAGCCGGAGGAGTGCGCGCCGGCCTGAGGTAAAGCGGCGCGACCCACGGCCGCGCCGACGCCCCAAGCACTCGCTCAGAAGGATAGCAGCGAACCGCGTGTTGGCTGCTGTGAGGGGCGTGCGCCCGACGCCTCAGCTATAAAATGTGGCTATGGCACGCATCAGGCAAAGCTATGGTCGCCGCTCAGTGCAGCGCCGCGCCTTCGTTGCGGATCGTGACATCACCCGGGTTCTCGAGGACGTGCATCACCACGCGGCGGTTCTTCGCCCGGCCTTCCGCGGTGGCATTGCTCGCCATGGGCTGCGTCTCGCCGAAGCCGCGGGCTTCCAGCTGCGAGGCACCAACCCCCTGACTGATCAGGTAGCCGCGCACCGCCGCGGCACGGCGCTCCGAGAGCCCTTGGTTCTCGCATAGCGATCCGGTGCTGTCAGTGTGGCCCTGAAGCTCGATTCGGAGGCGCGGATGCTCGCGCAGGCCCTTCGAGCGCAGCACCGTAGAGGCCGATGTGTCCATTGGCGTAACGGTAGCTAAGGCGGCTCCCGTTCAGGTCCAGCTCGGCTCTCCGGGCGACGCCAGTAAGTCTTTGTATTTTCAGCGGTAGCTCGGCAAAAGCACGTTGGCCTGAGACTGCACCTCGGCGCGGCGCACGGTGCTGGCCGCCTCCTCGATGTCGAGCGCGAGCAGGCGGTCGCTCCTGGCAAAGGGCACCCTGAGGCGCAGCGCGCTGTGCACGGCGGCAAGACGCGGTGAGGTCTTGAGCGGGGCGCGAAGGTCGATGCCCTGACAGGCCGCGAGCAGCTCGATGGCGATAATGTGGAGGGCGTTGGCCGTCATCTCGAGCAGCCGTCGTGCGCCGTGCGTCGCCATGCTGACGTGATCCTCCTGGTTCGCAGAGGTCGGAATGCTGTCAATGCTCGCGGGGTGGCAGAGCATGCGGTTCTCCGCCACCAGCGCCGCGGCAGTCACCTGCGCCAGCATGAAGCCGGAGTTGACCCCGCTGTCGGGCGCAAGGAACGGTGGCAGGCCGTTGCTCATCTTCGGGTCGACCAGCAGCGCGATGCGCCGCTCGGCGATCGAGCCAATCTCCGCGCAGGCGAGTGCCAGGATGTCCGCCGCGAACGCCACCGGCTCGGCGTGGAAGTTGCCGCCCGAGAGCACCTCGCCGCTCGCGGCGAACACCAGCGGGTTGTCCGTGACCGCGTTCGCCTCGGTCGTGAGGATCTCGGCCTGCTGTGTCATGAGGTCGAGGCAGGCGCCCATCACCTGCGGCTGGCAACGGAGCGAATACGGATCCTGCACCCGCGTGCAGGTGCGATGCGACTCGCGGATCTCGCTGCCGGCGAGCAGCTCGCGGTACGCGCCCGCCACGCGCGCCTGACCGTCGTGGCCGCGCAGGTGCTGGATGCGCGGGTCGAAGGGCACATCGCTGCCCTGCAGCGCGTCCACCGACAGCGCGCCGCTCACCACCGCGGCGGCATAGACCTTTTCCAGCTCGAAAAGCCCCGCGAGCGCGAGCGCGGTCGACACCTGCGTGCCGTTCAACAGCGCGAGACCCTCCTTGGGGCCGAGGGCGAGCGGCGTGAGGCCCTCCTGCGCGAGCGCCTCGGCGGCCGGCAGCACCTCGCCGTGACGGCGCACGTTGCCGAGTCCGAGCACGACGAGTGACAGGTGCGCGAGTGGCGCCAGATCCCCCGAGGCGCCCACCGAGCCCTGCGCCGGAACGCAGGGCAGCAGCCCGGCGTTGATCAGCCGCTCGAGAAAGCGCACGAGCGGCTCGCTCACGCCGGAGAACCCCTGCAGCAGGCTCGCGAGCTTCAGCACGAGGGTGAGACGCACGATCGCGTCATCGAGCAGCGCGCCGACCCCTGCGCTGTGCGAGAGAATGATGTTCCGTTGCAGGAGCGTGCGCTGCGCGGGGGGAATGCGCGTGTTCTCGAGCAGGCCGAACCCGGTGTTGATGCCGTAGGCCGGCTCGTGTCCCGCCGCGAGGCGCGCGGTGAGGGCGTGAGCTTCGCGCACGGCGCCGAGCGCTTCCGGCGCGATGCCGACGCCGACCGGACCTTCGTACACGCGCCGCAGCTCGGTGAGGCGCAGCGGCCGGGCTCCCAGCTTCAGGATGTCTGACTCGGCCATCGCAGGACCTCCGCCGCGCGGACCACTGTCCGCCGTGGGTTGAAGCCAATCCAGTAACCGAGCTCCTCCGGTGAGCGCACGTTCCAGACCACGAAGTCGGCGGCGGCGCCCGCGGCGAGTGTGCCGCGCTCGCCGTGCAGCCCGAGCGCCCGCGCCGCGTGGCCCGTCACCCCGAGCAACGCCTCCTCGGCCGTGAGCCCGAAGAGCCGGGTCGCCATGCTCAGGGCGGTGAGGAGCGAGGCGCCGGGAGCTGAGCCCGGATTACAGTCGCTCGCGACTGCCATCGATGCCCCGGCCGCGCGCAGCAAGGCCACCGGCGGCGGACGATCGGCGGCGAGGGAATAGAACGCCACCGGCAGCAGCACCGCGACCGGGCCGCCAGCCCCGAGCGCGGCGGCCTCCGCGGCGCCGGCGTACTCCAGGTGATCGCACGAGAGCGCCCCGTGACGGGTCGCCATCAGCGTGCCGCCGAGGTTGGAGAGCTGCTCGGCGTGCATCTTGACCGGCACCCCGAGCGCGCGCGCCGCCGCGAACAACGTTTCCGCCTGCGGCACACTGAAGGCGATGTTCTCGCAGAACACATCGAGCGCATCGATGAGACCCTCAGCGAGGAGCGCGGGCAGCCATTCGCGGGCGATCACCTCGATGTAGTCCGGCGCGCGCCCGCGATACTCGGGCGGTACCGTGTGAGCGGCGAGGAGCGTGGTGCGCACCGTGACCGGAAAAGCACGGCCGAGTGCGCGCGCGACGCGCAGCATCTTGGCCTCGTCCGCGAGCGTCAGCCCGTAGCCGGACTTGATCTCGATGGTGGTCACCCCTTCGGCGATGAGTGAAGCGAGGCGCGGCGCGCTCTCCTCGAAGAGTTGCTCTTCGCTCGCCGCGCGCACGGCGCGCACCGTGGAGAGGATGCCGCCGCCCGCGCGTGCGATCTGCTCGTAGGACGCACCCCGCAGCCGCTCCGCGTACTCGTGCGCGCGCGTCCCTGCAAACACGAGGTGTGTGTGGCAGTCGATGAGTCCCGGTGTCACCCAGGCGCCGCCGAGATCGTGCACCTCCCCGGGGCTCGCGGGCGGGAGCGCGGCTTCCTCTCCCACCCACTCGATGCGCGCACCGCGGGTGAGGAGCGCGCCGCGCGCGACCCGCCGTGAGGTGGCATCGCAGGTCGCGAGCTGGGCGTTGCGCCAGAGCTTGAGCGGCTGCTGCACGGCTTCGCGGTTACGCTTGCGGACCGAGAAACGGCAGGTCGAGCCCATGCGTGCGAGCGCACTCGATGGCGCTCTCGTAGCCCGCATCGGCGTGCCGCATGACGCCGCTCGCCGGATCGTTCCACAGCACTCGCTCGATGCGGCGCGCGGCCGCCGGGGTTCCATCGCAGACGATGACGACGCCGGCGTGCTGTGAGTAACCCATGCCGACACCACCCCCGTGATGGATCGAGACCCAGGTCGCGCCGCTTGCGGTATTGAGCAGCGCATTCAGCAGCGGCCAGTCGGCGACGGCATCCGAGCCATCGCGCATCGCTTCGGTCTCGCGGTTCGGGCTCGCGACGGAGCCTGAGTCGAGGTGATCACGGCCGATCACGATCGGCGCCTCGAGCTCCCCGCGCGCCACCATCTCGTTGAATGCGAGGCCGAGGCGGTGCCGGTCGCCAAGTCCCACCCAGCAGATGCGCGCCGGCAGCCCCTGGAAGTGGATGCGCTCGCGGGCCATGTCGAGCCAGTGGTGCAGGTGCGCGTCCTCGGGAAGAAGCTCGCGCACCTTGTCATCGGTGCGATGGATGTCCTCGGGATTTCCCGACAGCGCCGCCCAGCGGAAGGGCCCGACGCCGCGGCAGAACAGCGGCCGCACGTACGCCGGCACGAAGCCGGGAAACGCGAACGCGTCCTTCAATCCCTCATCGAACGCCATCTGGCGCAGGTTGTTGCCGTAGTCGAACACCGGAATCTTCAGCTTCTGGAAGGCCAGCATCGCCTCGACGTGCTTGCGCATCGAAGCGCGAGCCGCGCGCTCAACCTCGGCGGGATCGGCGCTGCGCAGCCGATCCCACTTCTCGAGGCTCCAGCCCTCGGGGAGATAACCGTTCACGGGGTCGTGCGCCGAGGTCTGATCCGTCACCGCATCGGGCCGCGCGCCGCGGCGCAGCAGTTGCGGCAGCAATTCGCAGGCATTGCCGAGCAGGCCGACCGAGAGCGGTTTGCCGTCGCGCCGCGCGCGCTCGAGGAGCTCGAGCGCCTCCTCGAGCGATGCGGCCTCGACGTCGAGGTACTTCGTCTGCAGGCGCTTGGCGATGCGCTCGGGGCGGCACTCGATCGCGAGCATGGAGGCACCGGCCATGGTCGCCGCGAGCGGCTGCGCCCCGCCCATGCCGCCCAGACCCGCGGTCAGGATCCAGCGGCCGGCGAGATTCCCGCCGTAGTGCTGGCGGCCCATCTCGACGAAGGTCTCGTAGGTGCCCTGCACGATGCCCTGGCTGCCGATGTAGATCCAGGAGCCCGCGGTCATCTGTCCGAACATCATGAGGCCGCGCTTGTCGAGCGCATTGAAGTGCTCCCAGTCCGCCCAGCGCGCCACGAGGTTGGAGTTGGCGATGAGCACGCGCGGGGCGTCGGCGTGGGTGCGGAACACTCCGACGGGCTTGCCCGACTGGATGAGGAGCGACTCGTCATCGCCGAGCGCGCGCAGCGCCGCCACGATCTGCTCGTAGCACTGCCAGTTGCGGGCGGCCTTGCCGATGCCGCCGTAAACGACGAGCTCGGAGGGGCGCTCGGCGACTTCGGGGTCGAGGTTGTTCATCAGCATCCGCAACGGCGCCTCGGTGAGCCAGCTGCGGCAGGAGAGCTGCGGGCCTCGCGGGGCGCGCAGCGGCACTCGGGCGGATGGGGTCGTCATGGGGACCTCGGCTGACAGGTGGCGGCCAGCTCGTAGCGCGAGCCGGGATGATAAAGGTCGGCGACACTCGCGATGCGCCCGTTCGAGAACGTGCGGCGCAGGATCAGGAGACACGCCTCACCGCTTTTGAGCTTGAGCAGGCGGCGGATGCGCCGCTCGGGAACCAGTGCGCGCACGGTGTGCTCGGCGCGCTGCAGGGGCGCGACGCGGATCAGGAACTCGTGTGGAGTGATGCGCGAGAAATCGTTGTGCAGGTAACCGGGGGCGATCAGCGGATTGACGTAGCGCTCCTCGACCTGGAGCGGGACGCCGTCCTCGAAGTGCGTGAGCAGTGAGTGATCGAGCGCGCTGCCGGGCTTGACCCCGCAGCGCTCGGCGAGCTCGCGCGTGGCGCTCACCGACTCGAGCGACAGCACCTTGACGCGGTGCTCGTGGCCGCGGGCGCGGATCTCATCGGCGATGTTGCGCACCTCGAGCGGGTGGGCGTGCACGCGCTGCTCGGCGACGAAGGTACCGACGCCGGCGACACGCACCAGCACGCCGTCCGAGGCGAGCTCGCGCAGCGCCCGATTGGCCGTCATGCGTGAGACGGCGAGCGTGCGCGTCAGCTCGTTCTCCGAGGGTACGCGGGCGCCCGCCGGCAGGCGCCCGCCGGCGATCTGCTCGAGGATGAAGTGCTTCACCTGCAGGTAGCGCGCGGCGGCAGCCTGGAATGACATGGGGCGCCCGGATGAGGCCGGAATCTGTCAGCCATGATCGCACTGGCGACATGACCTGTCTATACAGGTCCAGTGTGGCGGGGTAGACCACGTGGCACGCGGGTGTTCCCACGGCCGCGGGAGTTCCGGTAGAATGCGCGGCCCCCCGCGGTTCTGAGCGTGCGGGCGGGGGCGGGAGGCCGGTGCCGCCTGCGACGTCCACGGGACGCGCGCGGTACCCCCGAGGAGCAGATGACTGGAAAGCCCCCCGCGGGGCTTTTTGTTTTTGGTGGGCCTTAAGGCCCATTTTTGTTTGGCGGGGCGCCGCGCGCGCCTCCAGGGGTGAAGCAATCGTGACGGGGATCTTGCGGGAGCGACTCATTGCCCTCATTGAACCGCTGCTCCAGCGTCTGGGCTATGAGCTGGTCGAGCTGGAATTCTCGGCCGGCCGCGCGCATGCGGTGCTGCGCCTGTTCATCGATCGGGAAGATCGGGAAGCAGGCGTCACGCTCGATGACTGCGCCCAGGTGAGCCGCGAGGTTTCCACGCTCCTCGATGTCGAGGACCCGATCCCGAGCGCTTACACGCTGGAGGTCTCTTCGCCCGGCTTCGACCGGGTGCTGCGCACCCAGGCGCACTTCGGGCGCTTCGTCGGCTCGCGGGTGTTCGTCGAGCTCAAGGAGCCGCGGGCCGGCCGCCGCCGCTACACCGGCAAGCTCCTCACCGTCGACGAGGCGGGTATCGCGCTCGAGGTCGACCGCGAGCAGGTGACGGTGTCATTCGCTGAGATTGGCAAGGCAAGGCTCGCGTCCTAGAGGAGGCCGCGGCTCTCCCAGGTGCGCAAGCAGGTACGCGAGGTACGACTGAAGTGAACAAAGAAATCCTGATGGTGGTCGACGCCGTCTCCAACGAGAAGGGCGTCGACAAGGAAGTGATCTTCGAGGCGCTCGAAGCGGCGCTCGCGTCCGCAACGCGCAAGAAACACGGCGAGGAGTGGGACGCCCGCGTCGCTATCGACCGCAAGAGCGGCGATTACGAGACCTTCCGCCGCTGGAAGGTGTTTGCGGATGATTCCAAGGAGCTCGAGGTGCCCGAACGCGAGCTGCGGCTCGAGGACGGGCTCGAGATGGATCCCAAGGCGGAAGTCGGCGGCTTCGTCGAGCAGCCGATCGAGTCGGTCGCTTTCGGCCGCATTGCCGCCCAGCAGGCGAAGCAGGTCATCGTGCAGAAGGTGCGCGAGGCCGAGCGCGCCCAGGTGGTGGAGGCCTACCGCGACCGCGTCGGGACGCTCGTCGGCGGCGTCTTAAAGCGCGTCGACCGCAACGGCATCTACATCGATCTCGGCAGCAATGCGGAAGGCTTCGTGCCGCGCACCGACATGATCCCGCGCGAGCAGGCCAAGCCCCAGGACCGCATCAAGGCGTATCTGAAGGAAGTGCGCTCCGAGCCGCGTGGCCCGCAGCTGTTCCTCACGCGCACCGCGCCCGAGTTCCTCGTCGAGCTCTTCAAGCTCGAGGTGCCCGAGGTCGGCCAGGGCCTGATCCAGATCCTCGGCGCCGCGCGCGATCCGGGGGTGCGCGCCAAGATCGCGGTGAAGAGCAACGATCCGCGCATCGACCCGGTGGGCGCCTGCGTCGGCATGCGCGGCTCGCGCGTCCAGGCGGTTTCCAACGAGATCGCCGGCGAGCGCGTCGACATCATCCCGTACGTGGAGAACCCGGCGCAGTTCGTCATCAACGCCATGTCGCCGGCGGAGGTGATGTCGATCGTGGTCGATGAGGACGCGCACAGCATGGACATCGCGGTATCCGAGGACAAGCTGTCGCAGGCAATCGGGCGCGGCGGCCAGAACATCCGCCTCGCAAGCCAGTTGAGTGGCTGGGACCTGAACGTCATGACCGAGTCCGACGCCGAGGCCAAGAGTGAGACCGAGTCGAAGGAGCTGGTGGCCAATTTCATGAAGCAGCTGGACGTCGACGAGGACGTGGCGACCATCCTGGCGCAGGAGGGCTTCTCCACCATCGAGGAGATCGCCTACGTGCCGCAGGCGGAGCTCGCCGCGATCGAGGAGTTCGACGCGGACATCGTCAAGGAGCTGCGCAACCGCGCTCGCGACGTGCTGCTGACTCAGGCGATCGCGAGCGAGGAGACGCTCGATCAGTCGATGCCGGCGGACGATCTGCTGCTGCTCGAGGGCATGAGCCCGGACCTGGCGCTGACGCT
>Ga0306923_10008950_pt1 | contig 10060 bp, 9 predicted proteins | sample sta12Can44000108_FD_203841 | JGI IMG/M metagenome (GOLD analysis project Ga0306923, IMG submission 203841) | Lab enrichment of tropical soil microbial communities from Luquillo Experimental Forest, Puerto Rico - statanox.12C.anox.44.000.108 (v2)... | ecosystem: Environmental > Terrestrial > Soil...
ATATCACCAGCGACGACGGCGTGAAGCTCTATTACGAAGAGACCGGGACCGGCATTCCCATCATCTTCGTCCATGAATTCGCCGGCGATCACCGCTCCTGGGAGCCGCAGGTACGGTATTTCAGCCGCTCCTACCGCTGCATCACCTACAATGCGCGGGGATATCCGCCGTCAGATGTGCCGATGGACGGTGAGCGCTATTCGCAGGACCGGGCGCGCGACGATATCCGCGCCGTCCTCGACGGCCTCGGCGTCGACAAGGCGCATGTGGTCGGCCTTTCCATGGGCGGCTTCGCCACGCTTCATTTCGGCTTCACCCATGGGGCACGGGCGCGTTCGCTCGTCATTGCCGGCTGCGGCTACGGCGCAGCGCCCGAGAAGCGCACGCAATTCGCCGAGGAGGCAGAAGCATCGGCGAAGCGCTTTGACGAGCTCGGCATGGCCAAGGCGTCCGAGGCTTATGCGCTGGGCCCGACGCGCGTGCAGCTGCAAAACAAAGATCTCCGCGGCTGGCGCGAATTCGCCGACCAGATGGCAGAGCATTCGAGCGAAGGCTCGGCGCGCACTATGCGCGGTGTGCAGAAGCGGCGTCCCTCGCTTTACGACCTCGTCGACAAGATCAAGACCATCGCGGTGCCAACGCTGGTGATGACCGGCGACGAGGATTGGCCCTGCCTCGAGCCCGCTTTGCTGATGAAGCGCGCCATTCGCACCGCGGCGTTGGTGGTGATGCCCAATGCCGGGCATGGCATCAATCTCGAGGACCCCGCGGCGTTCAACGCCCATCTCGCCCAGTTCTTCCACACCGTGGATATCGGCGCCTGGCGCGCGCGCGATCCGCGGGCGATGGTCGACACGGTGCTCGGGCGCTGAGCTATCGCGCTTGTCCGCGTGCACCGCGACCGAGATAAGCCTCCTTGACGCGCATGTCTTCGCCGAGCGCGGCGCAGGTGCCGCTGGCGATGACGGTACCGGTTTGCAGCACATAGCCGCGGCTCGCTGTCTCGAGCGCGTAGCGTGCGTTCTGCTCCACCAGCAGCACGCTCGTGCCCGCGGCGTTGATGGCGCGAACGGTGCGAAAGATTTCCTGGACCAGCAGCGGCGCCAAGCCGAGCGAGGGTTCGTCGAGGCAGAGGAGCTTGGGTTCGCTCATCATGGCGCGGGCGAGCGCCAGCATCTGCTGCTCGCCGCCCGAGAGCGTGCCGGCATGCTGCGCCGCGCGCTCGGCGAGCCGCGGAAACCAGGCATAGGCCCGGTCGATGAGCCGACGGATGCGAGCGACATCATCGCGATATTTGAAGCCGCCCATTTCGAGGTTCTCGCGCACGCTCAAATAAGGGAAGACGCGGCGGCCTTCGGGAACGAGCGCGATGCCGCGCCGCAGCCGTTCGAATGAGGCAAGCCGCGTGATGTCCTCCCCGGCGAAGCGGACCCGTCCGCGTAGCGGTGCGAGCACGCCGGCGATCGTGCGCAAGATGGTGCTCTTGCCCGCGCCGTTAGCGCCGATGAGCGTGACAATCTCGCCCTCCGCCACGCGAAAGCCGATGTCGCGGCAAACGACCACCGCGCCGTAAGCGAGCTCCAAGCCTTCGGCTTCGAGAAGGGTGCTCATGGGCGCGGTGCGCCGAGATATGCCGAGATCACCGCGGGATCGCGTTGCACCTCGGCCGGCGATCCCTCGAACAGATATTGGCCATGGTCGATGACGAGGACGCGGTCGGCGATGGTCATGACGAGGTCCATATTGTGCTCGACGACGACGAGCGTGGTGCCCGCGCGGCGGATCGCGTCGAGGCGGTCGATGAGCCGCTCGACTTCAGCGGCGTTGAGGCCGGCCGCCGGTTCGTCGAGCATGAGGAGCCGCGGACCCGTCGCCAAGGCGCGGGCGATTTCGAGCATGCGCTGCTCGCCATAGGCAAGCGCGCCAGCCCGCGCCATCACCCGGTCGGAGAGCCCGACAAAGCCGAGAAGCCGGAGCGCTTCCACATGGCAGTGCGCCTGGTCACGCCAGAGCGCCGCGCCTGGCAGGACGTGCTGCCACCACGGCACGCGGTGGCGCGTGTGGAAGCCGGCGAGCACGTTCTCCAGCGCGGAAAGCTGTTTGAAGAGGCGGATCTTTTGAAAGGTGCGCGCCATCCCCAGCCGGACGCGACTGTGCGCCGGGAGACCGACGAGAGCGGTGTCGGCAAACTCCATCGTGCCGCGCTCGGGCGGGTAGATGCCGCTCAAGAGATTGAGCAGTGTCGATTTGCCGGCACCGTTGGGACCGATGATGGCGAAGACGCTTTCTGCGGGAATCGTGAACGAGACATCGTCGATGGCGAGAACGCCGCCGAAGCGCTTCCTCAGTCCTCGGGCGCGGAAGAGCGGCGCGCTCATCGGCGCGCCATCCGGCTTCGCACGCGGTCGACAAAGAGCCCTGCCGCTTGCACCATGCCGCCCGGCATGAAGAGCACGACGAGCGTCAACGCGAGGCCGTACACGGCGAGCCGCGCGTCGCCGAGGCCGCGCAAAAGCTCCGGCAGCACGGTCAAAAGGATGGCACCGGCCGCGGGTCCCAAGAGCGTGCCGGCACCGCCGACGATCACCATGGCGAGAATGTTGAAGGACTCCGTGACGAAGAAGGCGTCCGGGACGAGCGTGCCGACGAAGCTCGCGTAGAAGCAGCCGGCCATGCCGGCAACCGTCGCGGCGACAGCGAAGGCGAACACCTTCCAGCGCCGCCCGTCGACGCCGAGCGACGCGGCCGAGACCTCGTCCTCCCGGAGCGCGATCAGCGCCTCGCCAGCGGGCGAACGCACGAGGTTGCCGAGGAGAAAATGTGCCAGGAGTGCGACAGCGGCGACGAGCCAGAAGAAATTTCGGGTGTCGCTGAAATCGATGCGGCCGATGCTGGGAATGTGCCAGGCGGGCGGCGGCGGAATGCCGTAGATGCCGAGCGGCCCTTGGGTGAGGCTGATCCAGTTCATGAGGATCTGATAGACGATGATGGCGAAGCCCATCGAGGCGATGGCGAGATAGTGCCCGCGAAGCCGCACCGCAAAGAGCGCCAGTGCCGCGCCGGCAAGCGCGGCGCCGAGGGTCGCGGCCACAAAAGCCACCCAGAAATTCGCGCCCGCGAGCGTCACCAGCAAGGTCGAGACGTAAGCGCCAATGGCGAAGAAGGCCGATTGCCCGAGATTTAGCTGGCCCGCATAGCCGACGACGACATCGAGTCCGATGGCGAGCAGCACATTGATGGCGGCGACGACGAGGATTGAGTGCGCATAGGCGCCCTGAAAGACGAGCGGCAGAAGGGCGATGACGAGCGCGGCGATAGGCATGACCCATCGCTGCACCCTGCGCGTCGCTGGCCCGTGAGGCGCCACGGCAGCAGGCAGGTCAGACATTCTCCTCTCGTCGTTCGGCAATGAGGCCGGTTGGGCGCACCGCCAAAGTCGCAAGCAGCAGGCCGAAGACGACGATGTCGATGAGGCCGGGATCGAGGAACTGGGTCGTGAAGCTCTCGATGAGCCCGACGAGAAGGCCGGCGATGATCGTGCCTTCCATATTGCCGAAGCCGCCGATGATGACGATGGCAAAGGCCTTGACGATGACCGATGTCCCGGCAAACGGCGTCAGCACGAGGATGGGGCCGAGCATGGCGCCGCCCATGCCGGCGAGTGCCGAGGCGATGACGAAGGTGAGCATGATGAGGCGATTGGGATCGATTCCCATGAGGCCGGCGGTCTCGCGATCCTGCGATACCGCGCGCAGCGCCTTGCCCAGGAATGTGAAGTGCATGAAGAGGTAGAGCGCGGCGATCGCGACGCCGGCGACGACGACCACCAGCAGGCTTTGTGCGCTGATGAAGCCGCCGGCGAAGCGAATGACGCGGCTGCTATAGGGCGACTCGAAGGCGTAAGGCGCGGGACCGAACCAGGCGAGCGCCAGATTCTCGATCAGCACCGAGACGCCGATGGTGGCGATGAGTGGCCGAAGCTCGTCGCCGCGGTTGCGCAGCGGCGCAAAGATTGCCGCGTTGAGAAGCCATCCAAGCGCGCCGCCGACAACGAGGCCCACAGCAATGCTGGCGACGTAGCCACCGCCCAGCGCATGCATGAAGAAATAGGCGGAGAAGGCGCCCAAGGTGACAATGTCCGCATGCGCGAAATTGATCTGCACCAGCACGCCGTAGATGAGCGTGAGCCCCAGCGCCACCAGCACGTAAAGGCTGCCGAGGACGATGCCGTTGATGCTCTGCTGCAGCAGGATCGGGAGAAAGCTCAGCATCGCCGTCTCGCGACACGCTCCTCTCCGCCCCTGGGGGCGGAGAGGTTGGGTGAGGTGGGGGAATCGCGGAATTCACGGGCACAGTTGTGGTGGTCGCGCGACCCACCTCCTCTTACGCCTCCGCCCTGAAGGGCGGAGGAGGACTCGATTGGCAGGGTCTTCACGGCGGGAAGGTGAGGGGGCGTTTCACGACCGAGAGTGCGGCGAGCCGCGCCTCATTTCCACGTCAGCACCTTCCATGAAGCATCGGGCTGAGTCTCGACGTAATGGACCGTGTCCATACTGACGTTCTGATTGTGCTCGTCGAAGGTGACGGTGCCGGTGACGCCTTCGAAGCCCTTGGTGGCGGCAAGCACGTCGCGGATCGATTGCGCATCGTGGCCGCCGCGCTTCACCACATCGGCGATGAGGAAAATCTGGTCCCAGGCGTGCGCGTTCAGATGCGTGGGTTGCTCGTGGTACTTCGCTTCGAACGTCCGAACGAAGTCGCGCACGACCGGGCGCTGATCGTTGGGATCGAACTGGACGATGCGGATATAGCCCTCGGCGGTTTTGCCTGCTTTGGGATCGAAGCTCTGCGGCAGCCAGATGGTGGCGATCTGGATGGCCTTGCCGCCGCCCCCTTTGGTAATGCCCGCCAGCGCCAGAGCCTGAGTGATCTTGAGGCCTTGGCCCTCGAGCGTATAGGTGGGGATGACGTCCACCGCGCCGAGGCCGGCGATGCGCGTGGCGATGGCGGTGAAGTCGTTGACGTCGCGGCCGAAGCCAATATTGGCTAGCACGGCGCCGCCCAATTTCGTGAAGGTCTTCTCGAAGATGTCGGCATTGCCGATGCCGGCATTGGTGTTCTCGTGGAGCACGACCGCCGTCTTCGCATGGAGCTGGTTGGCCGCGTTCTTGGCGAGGTCTTCGCCTTGCATCACCTCGTTGGGCATGATGCGGAATGTCCAGGGATTGCCGGGATCGGTGACCTTGATCGAGGACGAGCCGGCATTGAGCAGCGGCACATGCGCTTGCGCCACGAGTGGCATCACCGCCAAGGTCGCGTCCGAGCACTCTTCGCCGATGATGATGTCGGGTTTCGCTTCCTCGATGAGGCGCTTTGCCGCCTGCGTCGCGGGCAGCGGCTGGCACGAGGAGTCCTCGTATTGGACTTCGAACTTTGTGCCGTTGACGCCGGTGGCGTTGATACGCTCGAGCGCAAGCTCGATGCCCTGCTTGTCTTGCGCGCCGAAATAGGCGCCGGGACCCGAGAGCGGCAGCAGCGCGCCGATCTTGATGGTTTTCTCCGCCATCGCGGCCGGTGCGGCCAGCAGCACGCTCGCCATCGCGCTCAAAACAAATACGATCATCCGCGCCATCTTGGCTCCTCCCTCGGCTCTTTTGGCTATTAAGCCAGGGAATCCGCGGCGACGACAATGGTTTCGGCGGCCCCCGCCTGATAAGCTCAAGCCAACAAGAGACGAAGACGGTACCTCGCTCAAGGGAGGAGGCGGTCATGGCTACTCGCCGGTGGTTAAAGCGCGCCCTCACTCTGGCTGGGCTCATCGCCTTGGGGCCGGTCGCGGCGGCACGCGCGGAGACGATCACCGTCACCCATTGGGGCGCGGCGTTCTATGGCGCGCCTTATGCGGTGGCGATGGAGAAGGGCTTCTTCAAAGCGCGCGGCGTCGACGTCACCGGCGTTCTCACCTCGACGGGCGGTGGCACCTCGGTGCGCAACACGCTGGCGGGCGACCTCCCCTTCGGCGAGGTGGCGCTCCCGGCCGCCATCGAGGCGATCAGGGCGGGACAGCCGCTGAAGATCGTCTGCGCCGGCGCCGAAAGCGTCGCCGACATCCTCTGGATCGCCAAGCCGGACTCGCCGATGACGTCGATCAAGGACTTTGAGGGCAAGAAGATCGGCTACACCTCGCCGGGCTCGGTCACCAACATGCTGATCCTGATGGCGATGAAGGCGCAAGGCATCGACGCCAGCAAAGTGACACTCGTGCCGGCGGGTGGCATCGGCGCCAACCTCACCGCGGTGCTGAGCGGCGCCATCGATGCCGGCATGACCGGCGAGCCCGTCTGGTCGCAGGAAAAGTCCAAGGTGAAGCCGGTGTTCTGGACCAAGGACGTGCTGTCGCCGCAGATGACGCAAACCGTGGGCATCGTCACCACTGATTACGCCAAGGAGCATGCCGACAAGGTGCGCGCCCTCATCGAAGGCCGCCGCGAGGGGGTGAAATTCATCATCGCGCATCCCGACGAAGCCGCCGATATCACCGCGAAGGCCTACAACATCGACGCCAAGCTGACGCGCGAGGTGTTCCACCACTTCCTCGACATCCATTACTGGAGCGAGGGCGGCTTCGACTACAAGGCGATGGATCGGATGGTCGAAGGCTTGCAGATCGTCGGCAAGCTCAAGGAGCCGATGGATTGGCCGAAGGTCGTCGATACGAGCTTCCTGCCGCGGGACCTGCACGCGACGGCGCAATAGCGATTCAGGCGATGCCGCAGCCGCATGCGCGACTGAGCGGCGTCACGAAACTGTTCGAGACGCCGCAGGCCACGGCCGTGCACGCGCTCGGACCCATCGATCTCGATCTCGCGCGAGGCGAATTCATCACCGTTGTCGGCCCCTCCGGCTGTGGCAAGACCACGCTGCTTGAGCTGCTAGCGGGATTAACGAGTCCGACGGATGGCTCGATCAGCTTTGAGGGAAAAGCTCTCGCCGGCCGCGTGCCGCCGGGCGTCGGTGTCGTCTTCCAGGAGGATGCGAGCCTGCCGTGGCTCACGGTGTGGGACAACATCGCTTTCGGCCTCCGCCGGGCCGGCGTCGCCGCCGCCGAGATTCGCGCCCGCGTCGACCGTGCCATCACTTTCATGGGACTGAGTGGGTTCGCGAGGTCGTACCCGGCGCAGCTCTCCGGTGGTATGCGGCAGCGCGTTTGCATCGCGCGCACCTTGGTCCTTGAGCCTCGCTTGATCCTGCTCGACGAACCCTTCGGCGCACTCGACCAGCAGACGCGCTTGCTGATGGGCGACGAGCTGCTGCGGCTTTGGCGGGAAAGCGGCGCGACCGTGCTGCTCATCACGCACGCCATCGATGAGGCGGTGATGTTGGCCGACCGCATTGCGGTCATGTCGGCGCGCCCCGGCCGCATCATCGATGTGGTGGAAACTGGCTGGCCGGCGCAGCGCAACTCGCGCATCGTCGAGGATGAGGCCTTTGGCCGGCTTACCGCCCATGTCTGGTCGAAGCTGCGCATAGAATCGATGAAGGCGCTGGGACGGGACGATGCGGGGAATCCACGCCCATGAGCCGCATCGCTCGCGTGCAGCTCGCCGTCATCATCGGCTTTTTTGCCGTTCTCGAGCTGCTGACGCGTCTCGGCGCCATCAACCCACTCACAATGATCCCGCCGAGCGAGATGGCGGAACATTTATGGCGCCTGCTGTGGGAGGGCGCGCTCAATGCGCCCATGGCGCAGACCTTCGTCAACGTGGCACTCGCCTTCATGCTCTCGGTGGGCGTGGGATTGGCGAGCGGCCTCGCGATCCACGCGCTGCCGCGGCTCCGGCGCCTCGCCGATCCGCTGCTCGCGTCTTATTACGCGGTGCCGTTCTTCGTGTTCTATCCACTCCTCATCGCCATCTTCGGCCTCAATCGCTGGCCGCTCGTCGCCATCGGCTTCGTCTTCGGCACCGCCGCGATGGTCATCGCGACGCTGAACGGCCTCGACCGCGTGCCGCGGGTGATGCGAAAACTTGCGCGCGTGCATCGGATGGGACGCCTCGAAGAGATCGCGCGCATCACTATGCCGGCGGCGGTGCCGCATCTCTTCGCCGGATTCAAGCTCGCCCTCGCTTACGCTTTCATCGGCGTGATCGCCGGCGAGTTCATCCTCTCGGGAAGCGGTCTCGGCCACGCCATCGCCTACGCTTACGACAGCTTCGACAACCAGACCATGTACGCGCTGATGTTGTTCGTCGTCGTCCTCGCGATCACGCTCAACGCGGCGCTCCATCTTGGCGAGCAACGGCTGATGCGAAAGCGGCGGCGAGCATGAGCGTCAGCGCGGTCGAACGCGATACGGCGATCCGCCATATCGGCGATACGGGCGCGCTCATCATCATCATTCTGCTGGTTTGGCAAGGGCTTTACGAGGCGGTCGGCGACGTTGCGCTCACGCCGCCCGTCGCCACCTTTGCCAATGCCGGCGCCTTGCTCCGCTCGACATCGTTTTGGCGCCACCTCGACGCGACCACCGTGGCCTTTTTGGTGTCGCTCGCGATCGGCTCCCTCGCCGGTGTCGCCGCCGGGCTGGCGCTCGGATTCCACCGCTTCTCCGGCGAGGTCGCCGAGCCCATCCTCACCGCGCTCTATACGTTACCCAAAGTGACGCTTTATCCCCTCGTGCTTCTCATCTTCGGTCTTGGCATTTCCGCCAAGATCGCCTTCGGCATCATGCACGGCATCATCCCCGTGATCCTCTTCACCATGAGCGCCGTGCGCAATATCGATCCAGTTCACCTCAAGACCGCACGGGCGTTGCATTTGAGCCCGCTGCAGACGACGGTGACAATGCTGGCGCCGGCGGTCATCCCGGAGATCTTCACCGGCCTCCGCGTCGGCTTCTCGCTGACCTTGCTCGGCGTCATCATCGGTGAGATGTTCGCCTCGCAACGTGGCCTCGGCTTTCTCGTCATCAACGGCATCAACACCCATGACGTGCCGACGATGATGGCGGTGATCCTGCTCATCGTCGTCTTCGCCATCGCGGCGAGCACATTTCTGTTGGCCGCCGACCGGAAGCTGCATCGGCACTGAACCAGGTTTGCTCACCATCGAATGAGCATTCCTCATCGTCTTCGCAGCGACGACGAGCACGGCGAGGGGCGCGATGGACGCGCCCTATTCGGCGGCTTCGCGCTTCTCTGCCGCCGAAGGCGTCTTGAAGCGCTCGCGCAGCGCGTCCCACTCGTCCGATCCGACGCGGCGGAACTTCTCCTTGAGGCTCACCTTCATGTCGGGATGGCGGTGCGTCGCCTTGACCTCGGCGAGCGCCGCGTCGAAGGCGGCGATCGCGCTCTGGAAGAGAATGCCCGGGAGGATCGCGAGCTTGAATCCCAGGCGCTCGCCCTCGGCCAAATCCAAAAGCGGCGTTTTGCCGCCGGAGACGACGTTGAGAAGGCAGGGGCCTTTGACGAGCTTTGGCACCGCCGCGATCTCCTCCACCGTCTGCGGTGCCTCCAGGAACGCCATGTCGGCGCCGGCGGCAAGCGCCGCGTTCATGCGCTTCACCGCCTCCTCGAAGCCGATCACGGCGCGCGCATCGGTGCGCGCGATCAACAAAAAGGACGGATCCGTCTTTGCCGCCGCAGCGGCGCGGATCTTGGCGATGTACTCGTCGAACGGAATAACCGTCTTGTTGTCGAGATGGCCGCATTTCTTGGGGAAACCCTGGTCCTCGATGTGAAGACCGGCGACGCCCTGGCGCTCGTACTCGCGCACCGTGCGGGTGACGTTGAGCTCGTTGCCATAGCCGGTATCGGCGTCGGCGATGACCGGCACCTTCACGGCGGTGGCGATGCGGCCGGCATTGGCCGCCATCTCGCTCATGGTGATGAGGCCGTAATCGGGATATCCCAGTGTCGCGGCGGTGCCGGCGCCGGTCATGTAGACGGCCGAGAAGCCCGCTTGCTCGATGACGCGCGCGCCGATGCAGTCATAGGCGCCTGGCGCGATCACCATGCCGCTCCCGTTCAGCAGCTCGCGCAATCGCTTGGTCGGTGACGCC
>Ga0306923_10008951_pt1 | contig 10060 bp, 9 predicted proteins | sample sta12Can44000108_FD_203841 | JGI IMG/M metagenome (GOLD analysis project Ga0306923, IMG submission 203841) | Lab enrichment of tropical soil microbial communities from Luquillo Experimental Forest, Puerto Rico - statanox.12C.anox.44.000.108 (v2)... | ecosystem: Environmental > Terrestrial > Soil...
CAAGCAGATTGCGTTGCTGCAGAATTTCGCGGCGCAGGCGGTCATCGCGATGGAAAACGCGCGGCTGCTTGGCGAACTGCGGCAGCGCACCGACGATCTGCAGGAGTCGCTCGAATACCAGACCGCGACCAGCGACGTGCTGAAGGTGATCAGCCGATCCGGGGCGCAGCTCGATCCCGTGCTCCAGACGCTGGTGGAAACCGCCGCGCGTATTTGCGACGCCGATAAAGCGGTGCTTCAGCAGCTACGCGACGGTGCGTTTCGCATGGGCGCTTCGCTCGGCTTCGCCCAGGAGTTCATGGATTATCGGGCGCGTAATCCGATTGCGCCAGAGCGCGGGACGCCGATTGGCCGGATGGCGATCGAGCGGCGAGTGATCCATATTGAGGATGCGCTGCAAGATCCCGAGTTTTCTGACCCCGAATCGCAGAGGCTCGGCGAATTTCGCACGATGCTGGCGGTGCCGCTGTGCCGTGCAGACGAGGTTATTGGCGGGCTCTTCCTCGCCCGCTCGCGGGTCGAGCCCTTTACCGACAAGCAGATCGAGCTGGTCAGAACCTTTGCCGACCAGGCGGTCATCGCGATCGAGAATGCTAGGCTGTTCAACGAATTGCACGCCCGCACCACCGAGCTCGGCAGCTCGGTCGCGGAGCTCAAGATGTTGAACGAAGTGGCACGGGCGGTCAGCTCTACGCTCGATTTGCGGGCGGTGTTGTCGACAATTTTGACCGCCTCGCTCGGGCTGACCATGGCAAACGCCGGGGCGGTTTTTCGCTATAGCCGGGCCGAGCGTGCTTTCCGGCTGGTCGAGGCGGTGGGATGGGATGAAGCGCTGGCCCGCTCGGTCAGCGAGCTCCATGTCGCCGAGACCGAGAGCGCAATGGGCCAGGCACTGGCGGCGCGCGCTCCGGTCGAGCTGTCCGATCTCGCCGCGGCGACGGCGAACCCGTTGCGCGAGGCGACCTTGGCCGCTGGTTTTCACTCGGCGCTGATCGTCCCGCTGGTCGGCGCCGAGCGCGTCTTTGGGGCGATCACTCTGATGCGGCACGAGACGGGCGAATTTCCACCCGAGACGGTGCGCCTCATGCAGACACTGGCGAGCCAGTCGGTGCTGGCCATCCAGAATGCGCGTTTGTTCCGCGAGATTGCCGACAAGAGCGAACAACTGGCATTGGCCAGCCAGCACAAGTCACAGTTCCTCGCCAATATGAGTCACGAACTGCGCACGCCCTTGAATGCGATCCTCGGTTACGCCGAATTATTGGTCGACGGCATCTACGGCGTGTTGCCGGAAAAGGCCCAAGGCGTTCTCGAGCGCGTGCAGAACAACGGCAGACACCTGCTGGCCTTGATCAACGACGTGCTCGACCTGGCCAAGATCGAGGCCGGGCAGCTGACACTGACCTTGGAGGATTACGCACTGCCCGAGGTGGTGCGCTCGGTGGTCATTGCGACTGAGCCGCTCGCCGCGGCAAAGGGACTTAAACTGTCCGTTGCACTGCAAGACGGGATACCGAAGGCGCATGGCGATGCCCGCCGGGTGTCTCAGGTGCTGCTCAACCTCGTCGGCAACGCAATTAAATTTACCGATGCTGGCGAGGTCGCGATCACCGCCTCGGCTGTTAACGGCCAGTTCGTGCTTACTGTGCGCGACACTGGGCCGGGCATCGCCGATGCCGACCAAGAGCGGATCTTCGGCGAGTTCCAGCAGATCGAAAACACCGAGTCGCGCAAAAAGGGCGGCACTGGCCTGGGCCTGGCGATCTCGAAGCGCATGGTGGAGATACAGGGCGGCATGATTTCGGTCGAGTCGATGCTCGGCCGGGGTTCGACTTTCCGTGTCGTATTGCCAGTCCGTGTAGAGGCGATGACCGAAGCTTAAACCCGGGGGGAGGAGTTGCAATGTCGATCATGCCGAGCCGCCGGGGCTTTTTGACGGCCGCACTGGCCGGCGCAGCCGGCCTCGCCCGCTTACCGATGGCGCTGGCCGGCGAGGATCGCCCCGAAACGACCACCATCAGACTCCCGATAGCTACGGCTATCTGCACCATGCCGCAGATGATCACGCGGCAGCTGCTTGAGGCGGAGGGCTTTACCGACATCCGCTTTGTCGACGAGCCGCCGCCCGCGAATTCCGCCGAGCAGCTGGCACGCGGCGAGGTGGATCTGATGGTGAACTATGCGTCGAACTTCATTGTCGCGCTCGACAAGGGAGCAGCGACAACGCTGTTGGCCGGCGTGCACGGCGGCTGTTTTGTGTTGTTCGGCCCTGCGGACGTTCACGGCATCGCCGGTCTCAAGGGGAAGACCGTCGGAATACCGGGGTTCGGGTCGGGCCCGGATCTGTTGATGTCGCTGATGGCCGCCGCGGTCGGGCTCGATCCCAAGAAAGACCTGCGCTGGATCGCCGATCCCAAGGCAAAACCGAAGGATTTGTTTATTGCCGGCAAGGTCGACGCCTTCCTCGCCTTTCCGCCGGAACCGCAGGAACTGCGCGCCCGGCACGTCGGCCGGGTCGTCTTCGACACGGCGGTGGACCGGCCGTGGTCGCAGTATTTCTGCTGCATGCTCGCCGGCAATCCCGAGTTTGTGCGCCGGCACCCGGTCGCGACCAAGCGGGCGATGCGCGCGATCCTTAAGGCGACGGATTTGTGCGCGAGCGATCTTCCCCGCGCCGCGCGGCTGCTCGTCGACGGCGGTTTTACGCCCCGGTACGATTATGCCCTGCAGACGCTGAAAGACGGCCGCTACGATTTATGGCGGGAGTACGACCCCGAGGACGCCGTCCGGTTTTGGGCTCTGCGGATGCGCGAAGCAGGCTTTATCAAGTCGACCCCGCTGAAAATCATCGCCGAGAATACCGATTGGCGCTTTTTGAACGAACTCAAGCGCGAGCTGAAAGCGTGATCGCCATAACGGGAGGGGTTCCAATGTCGCAGATGCAGACCCGTCGCCGCGTTTTAACCATGACCGCCGCCGCCGGCGCGGCAGGTCTCCTTTCGCCGCGGCGCGGGTGGTCGGACGAGCCGGCGCCGGAAACCACCACTGTTCGGTTCGGCAAAGCACCTGTGATCTGTTTCGCCCCGCAATATGTCTGCGAGGCGTTGCTGCGCGCCGAGGGGTTCACCGATGTGCGCTACGTAAACACGACCGTTCCAACGTTCAATGAAGACCTCGGCAGCAACAAATTCGATTTCCAAGCGAACTTGTCGCTCGACCACACCATTGCGATCGATCGCGGGCTGCCGATCACTATCCTCACCGGCGTGCATGCAGGCTGCTATGAGCTGTTCGCCCAGGAGGGCATTCGCAGCATCGCCGACCTGAAAGGCAAGCGCATAGGCGCGGAATCAATCTTGCTCTCGCTGATGGCTGCCTATGTCGGGCTCGATCCGAAGACGGACCTCAACCTGGTCGAAAATCGCGCCGCCCAGCCTCTCGAACTCTTCGCCGATGGGAAGCTCGACGCATATCTGGCGTTTCCGCCCGAAAACCAGGAATTGCACGCGCGCAAGGTCGGCCATGTGATCCTGCGGACCGCCGTGGACCGGCCCTGGTCGCAGTACTTCTGCTGCATGCTGGCGGCGAACCGGGAGTATGCCACACGATATCCAGTGGCAACGAAGCGCGTGATCCGTGCGGTCCTGAAAGCCGCTGATCTGTGCGCCAACAAGCCCGAAGTGGCGGCGCGGATGATTGTCGAAGGCGGCTTCACCAAACGCTACGACTATGCGCTGCAGACACTGACCGAGAACCCCTACACTGCCTGGCGGGAATACGACCCCGAAGACACGATTCGCTTCTATGCGCTGCGGTTGCACGAGCTGGGGATGATCAAAAGCACCCCACAGCAGATCATTGCCAATGGCACAGACTGGCGCTTCCTCAACGAACTGAAACATGAGCTGAAGACGTGATCGCCATAAAGGGAGGAGTTCCAATGTCGCAGGCGCAGACCCGGCGCAGCTTTCTAAGCATGACGGCCCTGGCCGGCGCCGCCGGTCTCCTCTCGCCGCCGGCGCTCGGCACCGAGGAGCGCCTCGAAACGACGACCGTTCGCTTTCAAAAGTCTCCTCTCTGCAACTCCTCCATATTTTATATCGCCGAGGAAATGCTGCGCGCGGAGGGCTTCACCGAAATCCGCTATATCGATGCACCGGAGGCCGGTTCAATCCGGCCTGTCTTCCACGGCGAGGCCGATTTCTCGCCGGCCTATGCCAATCAGGGCGTCAGGGCGATCGATGCTGGTGAACCGTTGATATTCTTGACCGGTCTGATGGTCGGCTGCTTCGAGCTGTTCGCGAGGGAGGGCATCGGCAGTGTCGCGGAACTGAAAGGAAAGAGCGTCGGGGTTGGCGCCGCAGGGTCGCTCTCCCAACAGCTGCTGACCTTGATCACGGCCCAGGTCGGGCTCGACTCGGTGAAGGACGTGCAATGGGTCACCGACCCTTCGGTCAAGCCGATTGAATTGTTCTTGCAGGGGAAGGTCGACGCGTTCCTAGGCTTCCCGCCGGAGCCCCAGGATCTGCGCGCCGGGCGTATAGGTCGCGTAATCCTCGATACCGCCATGGACCGGCCGTGGTCGCAATATTTCTGCTGCATGCTGGCAAGCAACCGGGAATTCGTTGCCATGCACCCGGTCGCGACCAAACGCGTCATGCGCGCCATCCTGAAGGCGACGGATCTCTGCGCGAGAGAACCGGCACGCGCAGCGCAGCAGATCGCCGATCGTGGTCTCACCCCACGCTACGACTATGCCTTCCAGACCCTGAGTGAGAACGGTTACAGATGGCGCGAATACGACGCCGAGGACACGATCCGGTTCTATGCTTTGCACCTACGCGACGTCGGCCTGATCAAGTCGACTCCCCAAAAGATCATCGCCGAGGGCACCGATTGGCGCTTCCTCGACGAACTGAAGAAGGAACTGAAGGCGTAAGTGAGATCGATGCCCCTCGCCTTGGCCTCACGCGCCGAGAACTTGCACCGCCGAGGCGTAAAGACCATGCCGCGCAGCGGCTGCGGCAAAGGCTTCGTCGGCGGTGATCAGGACCATCCGTTCGGCCAGGGCCGCGGCCAGATAGAGGCCGTCGTAGACGGTCTGATCGAGGTCGAAAGCGATCGCCTGGGCGGCGCCGACATAGCCCGATGCCGGCAGCAGTTCAAGCGGCGCCGCCCGGATGGCCGCGAGCGCCGCGCCGGCGAGGTCGCGCGTGAGCACACGCCGACGCGCCTTTGCCCACAGGACGTTGGCGCATTCCACGAGGAGCAGATCCGGCGCTGCGAGCGGCTCTTGCGCCAATAAGGCTGCGGCGTGATCAGACCCATCCTCTTCGATTACCCATTTGAGCGCGACGCTGGCATCGACGATGACCGTCATCACTCGTCCCGCCTTCGGTCGCGATGCAGATCGTCGAGTATGGAGGGCCCTTCGAGGCGGCCGACGAGCCGGCGGATCTCGGAGAAACGACGCGCTGCAGCCTGCCGGTCCATGCCCATGGCCGTCGTCAGAGCGCGGCGGGCCTGTTCTTCCGTCGATGTGCCGCAGGTGGCGGCCCGGCGGCGCAACGCGGCGATGACCGCTGGGTCGAGGTTGCGAATGACGATCTGGCCCATTCTGGCATACTGCAATCGATATCAGTGAAATCATATGTCAGATCCCAGCCGAGTCAAACATCGGAGCTGCAACATGATCGCGACCAGCCACCGCGCCGCGCTTTGTCTCGCGTTGTCGGTGTTTTTCGCGACGGCGCCGCTGATGGCGCACGAGACGGGCGGCGACCAGCGGCTGCCGGTGATCGGGCCGGCGCCGCCCTTCACCCTGACCTCGCAGGACGGCAAACAGGTTGCACTCGCCGATCTGCGCGGCAAGGTTTTGGCGGTGACTTTCATCTATACCGGGTGCCCGGACATCTGTCCGCTGGTGACGCAAAAGATGGTCGACGTCCAAAACGCGCTGGGGGCGAGATTCGGCGCCAAAATTGCGTTCGTTTCGATCACCCTCGATCCGGAGCACGACACGCCCGCGGTATTGAAGGACTACGCCCAATCCTGGGGCGCCAAACCCAACGGATGGATGTTTCTTACCGGCTCGCCTGCGGCGATCCGTGACGCGACGCGCCGCTATGGCGTATATTTCGCCAAGAAGGAGGACGGTTCGGTCGATCATACGCAGCTCACCACGCTGGTCGATGCCGATGGCCGGATGCGCGTGCAATATATCGGCTGGCGCTTCAACCCCGACGAGTTCCGGCACGATCTACTAAGCCTCGTGGACGAGGAATGATATCGCTCAACTCCCTCCTTGTCCGCCCGGTCGCCCGCCTGCCGTGGCGCGTCCAGACAAAGCTGTTGGCGGCATTTCTCGCGATCGTCGCGCTGTTGATCGTGCTGGGCGCGTGCGGGTTGTACGAGCTCAGTAGGGTCAACCAGCGCACCGAAGAGCTGATCAACAGCGAGCGCAAAATCGCCGCCTATCGCCAAGTCCAGCACGACACCACGAGCCAGCTTTACAGCATCTCTTCCGCGCTGTTGGTTTCGGACCAGCGCACCTTGGACAGCGCGCTGCGCCAACTGAACCAGTTCGGCTACGACCTCGAACGGCTCCAATTCGTCGCCAAGGACGAGATCAACCTGCTGCGCAAAGTGCGACAGGAATACGACCGATTTATCGCGGTTGCGACGCGGATTGTCGGGCTGATCCGAAGCGGCCAGGGTGACGATGCGCGAGAAGCCCAGCTCAAGGAATTGCGGCCGCTCGCGGACCGCCTCGAACGGTTGACCAACGAACTGGTCAATAAGGCGGAGGCCGATGTCGTCGCGGACATCGAGGCGAGCGAGGAGGCTTATCGCATCTCGCAGATGATCGTCATCGGGTTCGCTCTGGGCGCCATCGCTTTGTCCCTGGTTCTTGGCCGCACCATCTCATTGTCGCTGATCGGGCCACTCCGCGAGATCGATGCGACGCTCAACGAAATCGCCTCGGGCGACTTCGCGCATCGCTTGCGCATCCCCAATCGCGACGAACTGGGCGCGCTGGCCGCCAATATCAACCGAACCTCCGAGCAGCTCGGGCGCCTGTATCGTGAGCTCGAAGAGGTGAGCCAGCACAAATCTGCCTTTCTCGCCAATATGAGCCACGAGTTGCGAACTCCGCTCAATGCGGTCCTTGGCTATGCCGAATTGCTGGTCGACGGCATCTATGGCGAGCTGCCGGAGCGGCCGAAAGGCGTGGTCGAGCGCATACAGAACAACGGCAGGCACCTGTTGGCGCTGATCAACGACGTGCTCGACCTGGCCAAGATCGAGGCCGGGCAGCTGAATTTGACGATCGAAGATTACAGCCTTGGTGAGGTCGTAGACTCGGTGGTCGCCGCGACCGAGCCGCTCGCGGCGGCGAAGCGACTCAAGTTCACCGCGACCGTGCAGCCCGGCCTGCCGATGGCGCGGGGCGATGCTCGCCGCGTCTCACAGGTGCTGTTGAACCTCGTCGGCAATGCTATCAAGTTCACCGATCAGGGCGAGGTCGCGATTGGTGCCGCAGTCGAGGGCAGGCAATTTGTGCTGAGCGTGCGCGACACCGGACCGGGCATCGCCGATGCGGATCAAGAGCGCATTTTTGGCGAGTTTCAGCAGATCGACAACACTAATACGCGCAAGCAGGGCGGCACCGGCCTCGGCTTGGCGATCTCGAAGCGCATGATCGAGATGCAGGGCGGTGTGATCTCGGTCGAGTCAGTGTTGGGCGCGGGGTCGACCTTCCGCGTGGTGCTGCCAGTCCAGGTTGAAGCGATGATGGAGGCTGCCGAATGACCAAGCGCATCCTCGTCGTAGAGGACACCGAGGACAACCGAAAGATCGTGCGCGATCTGCTGTCGAGCGTCGGCTACGAGCTGATCGAGGCGGTGGACGGCGCCGAGGGCGTGGCGTTGGCGCAGAGCGAGCGGCCCGACCTGATACTGATGGACATCCAGCTGCCGGTCGTCGACGGTTACGAGGCGACCCGCCGCATCCGGGCGATCCCCGAACTTGCCGCGGTACCGATCATCGCGGTGACCTCCTATGCATTGTCGGGGGACGAGGCCAAGACGCGGGAGGCCGGTTGCACCGGCTATGTCGCCAAGCCGTTCAGCCCGCGCCAGCTGCTCGCCAAGATCCGCGAATTTCTGCCCAACGAAGGTTGAGCGGCGATGCGTGAGCTGCCGCTGATCCTCGTCGTTGACGACGTCCCAGACAATGTCGAGATGCTGCAGATGCGGCTCGAAAGCCAGGGCTACGAGGTGGTTTCCGCCGGCGACGGTGAAGAGGCGCTCGCAAAAACCAGAGAGCTGCTGCCCGATCTGGTATTGCTTGACGTGATGATGCCCAAGATGGATGGCATCGAAACCGTCAAACAGATAAAAGCTGACGCTTCGCTGCCGTTCATCCCGGTGATCCTGGTTACCGCGCGAGCGGACGCCAAGGACGTCATCGCCGGGCTGGAAAGCGGCGGCGACGATTACCTGACCAAGCCGGTTGACCACGCGGCACTCTCGGCACGGGTGCGCGCAATGCTGCGGATCAAGACCTTGCACGATACCGTGCAGGCGCAGGCGCAGCGCCTGGAAGAGCAGGCCGCGGGTCTCGTGGCATTGAACCGGACCCTGGAGGAGCGCGTCGCGGCACAGGTCGACGAGATCGAGCGGGTCGGCCGGCTGAAGCGGTTCCTGGCGCCGCAGATCGTGGACACCATCGTCTCATCCGGCGGCGAGACGATCCTCGAGCATCACCGGCGCGACATCGTCGTGCTGTTCTGCGACATGCGCGGCTTCACTGCCTTTTCGGAGACCGGCGAGCCGGAGGACGTGATGGCGGTGCTCGGCGAATATCATGATGCGCTCGGACCGCTGATCCATCGCTACGAGGGCACCCTCGAGCGCTTTACCGGGGACGGCATGCTCGTGCTGTTTAACGACCCGGTGCCGTGCCCCGATCCGGCGCTCCGCGCTGCCCGGCTTGCAGTCGAGATGCGAGAAGCGGTCGCCTCGCTCGCCCGCTCGTGGATAGCCCGCGGGCACGAGATCGGTTTTGGCGTCGGGATCGCCCAAGGTTACGCAACGCTCGGCCGGATCGGTTTCGAAGGTCGTTCGGACTACACCTCCATTGGCACCGTGACCAACCTCGCGGCCCGGTTGTGCGACGAGGCCAAGGATGGGCAAATTCTGGTGACCCGGCGCATCGCTGCGGCGATCGACAACCTCGCCGAGTTCGAGCCGCTGGGCGATCTTGCCCTAAAAGGCCTGAGTCGCCCGGTCTCGGTTCTGAACCTGCGCACCCTCGTCTAGCCGTAGGCGGCCCGGCAGCAGAGGTGGTGGCATGAACTCGGCTGAGGTCCTACATTCTATCGCCATGCTACCGGTTCTCGTCGCCGAGCGGCCATACAGCGATGTCGGCAAGCCGTTTGCGCTCTCTTCCGAATTCCGCCCGGCGGGCGACCAGCCGGAGGCGATCGAGGAATTGTGCGAGGGGATCGCCCGTGACGAGCGCGATCAGGTGCTGCTCGGCGTCACCGGCTCGGGCAAGACCTTTACGATGGCACATGTCATCGCCCGCACCGGCCGGCCGGCGATCATTCTCGCGCCGAACAAAACCCTGGCGGCGCAACTCTATGGGGAGATGAAGAGCTTCTTCCCCGACAACGCGGTCGAATACTTCGTTTCCTATTACGATTACTATCAGCCCGAGGCATACGTACCGCGCACCGACACCTACGTCGAAAAGGAATCGTCGCTGAACGAGGAGATCGACCGGATGCGCCATTCGGCGACCCGGGCGATCCTCGAACGCCGTGACGTCATCGTCGTGGCCTCGGTCTCGTGCATCTACGGTATCGGCTCGGTAGAGACTTATTCGCAGATGACCCTGTCCCTGGCCAAGAGTGACCGGGTCAACCGCGCCCAGCTCCTGACCCGCTTCGTCGAATTGCAGTACCGGCGCAACGACCATAACTTCGTGCGCGGTACGTTTCGCGTGCGCGGCGACACGATCGAGTTGGTCCCGGCGCATTACGAGGACCGGGCTT
>Ga0306923_10008955_pt1 | contig 10057 bp, 12 predicted proteins | sample sta12Can44000108_FD_203841 | JGI IMG/M metagenome (GOLD analysis project Ga0306923, IMG submission 203841) | Lab enrichment of tropical soil microbial communities from Luquillo Experimental Forest, Puerto Rico - statanox.12C.anox.44.000.108 (v2)... | ecosystem: Environmental > Terrestrial >...
GCGACCGTCATCATCCAGCATGACGCGCGCGACATCGACAAGTTGCCGGCATTCCCGGCGTCGGCGAAATAGTTACCGATTGGGAACCGGCGGATACGTCGCCCGGGTTGAGCGTGCGCAAAACCCGGGTGCGGAGTCGCCCGGGTCCGCCCGGGCGCGGAGCCGACACTACTTGACTGGAATGACGATCGGCTGGCCTTTCTCCGCCATCAGGAAATCGATCGCCCGCGCCTGCTCTGTCGTGCTCGGGTTCCTGATGAGGTGAATTCCCTTGTTCGGATTGGAGCCGAACGCCCCCGTTTTCATCATGTGCGGCGAGGCTCCGTCCGGCTCATGGGCCAAGGTACCTTCGAGCACCGCCCGCGCATTCAGCGATACACCAAAACCGGGATTTTCGTGTGCGTTAGGACCTTGTTTGTCACGCTGCCGAGCACGACTGCGGACAGCCCGCCGCGCCCGTGCGATGCCATGACTATGAGATCGCAGCCTCTGTCCGAGGCCGCTGCAATAATGGCTTGATAGGGGTTTCGCGCGTTCTCCACCTGCATCGTGTCGCAGGGCACACCGGCCTGCTTAGCTGCATCGGCCGCCTGACTCAGCACATTCGCGGCGTACTTCTTGACCTGTTCGTTATGTTTGGCAAGGTTTTCAAGTGCCTGCCGCTGCGACGCTCTCGTTTCTGGAACGCTGAGCCAGTCGAACGGGTCCTCGACGATAATTACGGTTACCTTGGCTCCCAAGGATTTCGCGAATGACAATCCATTTGTTACTGCATGCTCCGCCAACTCCGACCCATCTGTTGGAATGAGAATATGCCGGAACATGCTCCACCTCTCGATTGCTCGGGCGATTGCTTCAGATATTCAATTTATCCGTCAATCGTGCCTCCGTTCAATGTCTGGCCTTAGCGGTCAGTTCAAGAATGTCCGCTTCTCTGATCGGCCGGTTTGGGTACACCCCGGCATCACGACGAGGATCGCACGCCGACGCACGGCTATGCTAAGAGTCGCGAGGCCGCGATGGCGGCATTCGCCAAGAGTTGGCGGTGCAAGCAGTGAAGGAGAAAATCTCCGATGAAATCGGCTGCTATCGTTGCCGCTGCGCTCGCACTCTCCGCGACGGTGATGCCTGCCGAGCCGTTGCCGGTGGCCAAGCCATCAGGGCCGCCGCAGGGCGCGCAAGAGGCGATGAGCAACGGCACATGTGCGTGGAGTTCCACCGCTCAGGTCCGCCGTTTGCTGCGCCACCGCTCCGCACGACATAATGCGCATCGTTCTCAGCCACAGCCGAGATGACAACTAGTCCCCGGTCGTGCTTCAAGCCGCTGGATGTCCGCTTTACCCCGAAAGCAGACAAATAGCGGACAGTCTCGGGATATCCGCTTTGTGCTAGGAGCGGACGCGGCAGCAGCAAGTCGCTTGCTAACGACTCGACCATGACGACGAATGGCGATGACCGCTTATCGATTGCACTACTTTCCGGAGTCCGGGAACAGCTACAAGCTTGCGCTTATGCTGACGCTTTGCGGGCAAACATTTGAACCAGTCTGGACCGACTTCTTCTATGCGGCAATGCCGTTGATTGGTTTGAGCGGTTACTTGCGAGGCACCATTTGCCGCAACTGCCTCTTTCAGCAAGTAGCGCGCATGATTTCGAGCTTGCATCGTTTTGCATCGGTTCGGGACCCTTTTGCGTCGCTTCGGAACCCGTTGCATTTCGACAACACCTTTTTGAAAAATGATGATCCGCGGCTTTCTTGCCTTGCATGAAGCGGCTGTCAGCGGACAAATCATCCTAGTCGTGTGCCGGCTGTGCGGCGTGCCTTACGGTAGCCGAACGGGGGGAGGCGAGCGATGGCGAGACCGCGGCGGTTTGCGCTGGCGCTGTTGTGCGCAGCGGCGGCTATTGGCGGCTTCGAGTGGTCGGGGATCGAGACTCCCGCAACACCGATCTGGAACCGCGGGGCGGCAGACGGCGCGGCGGTTGCGAGCGCTGACGCCGGGCCGGTCGGCGCGCTGCTGGCACGCGCCATAGCCTCCGTGGGCGCAATGACGATATCCCATCGCGAGCGCGGCGAGCCTGCCGCCGCATCCGCGGCCGCGCCTGCCACCGATGCGGCGACGGTCGATCCAGGCGCGCGCGAAACCACCTTCGGCCTCGCGAGCATTTCCGCCGGCGAGGCGCCCGAAAAACGGGCGCCGCTGGTGTCCCTGTTCAGGCCCGATCCGGTGGAGGAGGAGGCGCGCCCGGCCGCGCGGGCGCTCGAACCGCTCGACGAATGCCTGGTGATCGACACCTGCGTCGACGAGTACCTGTGGTCGCTGTACGAGCGCACGCCCAAGGTCGATACCAACAAGGTGACGAAGCAGATCAAGACCACGGTCAAGACGAAGAAGGGCAAGACGCGGACCGTCACCAAAACCATCACGGACTATGTCGTCGCAGACTTCGGGTGGAAGGACCCGATCGCGGCACAAAGAGTCGGCATGTCGATCAAGGATTATGTGATCGGGGGCATGGATCGCGGCTTCAAGCTCAAGCTGTTTCGGGCGCTTCGCATGATGGACGACGCCGGCTTCATGCCGGGCATCACCAGCGCATTCCGTGACGATTACCGGCAATCGATCGCAAGCGGCAACAAGGCGGCGAGCGACAGCTCATTTCACGGCGGGAGCCGCCGCGGCGGCTATGGCCACGGGCTTGCCATCGATCTCGTGAGCGTCAAGGGGGAGACCCGTCTGCAGCGATTCGCGGCAAGCGAAGAGCTGTGGAAGTGGGTCGATGGGCACGAGACCGAGCTCGGGGTCGGCCGGCCATATCTCGATCGAGACCCTCCGCATGTCGCGTCGATCGATGGCAAGGAATATGCGGCCAAGCGCGGCGGCCGGCCCCCGACCGCACGCAAGGTTGCAAACGGCGAAGGCGCAAGCGGCGCAAAGCCGACGGCCAGCACCACGCAGCCGCCCGCGCACAAGATTGCAAAGAACGAAGGCGCAAGCGGCGCAAAGCCGACGGCCAGCACCACGCAGCCGCCCGCGCACAAGATTGCAAAGAACGAAGGCGCAAGCGGCGCAAAATCAACGGCCAGCACGCAGCCGCCCGCGCACGACCGCAAGAAAACCAAGCGCGCGGCGATCCAGCCGGTGTCGAAGGCAGCGGGGATGGTCGTGCATTCGAGCTTACAATAGTCGCGCGTGGAGAAGGGCGTTCACGCCCGTCTTTAACGAGCCATCAGCGGCACATCACTTGGCGAACTCCGGGCGGCCGCGCGCGGCTTGTTCGAACAAATCCTCGATGAGGTCGTTGATCGGGCTGTTCTGCATGCCGAGCGCGCCGGTCGCGGAACCGCGACGATAGGACGAGGTTTTGCCGGACACGCCGCGATCGTAGAAGTCCCGTGAATGCGGCAATACCAGCCGCTGGTTTGCAGCCGGGTCGCGATAGGTGTTGATCGGGTCCTTGTCGCCGCGCACGAGTTCGATCTGCTCCTTGAGCAGTCGCCGGTATTTGACCACACCGATATCGGTGGTCGCGAGCAGTTCCTGCGAGCGGTCCATGATCGGACCTTGCGCGGTCATGACCATGATGTCCTGCGCAACGATGTCGTCGCGAATCCAGTCGCCGTTCGCGTCACGGGTCGGTATTTCGAACCAGGGCACCTCGTCCTGCTCCGGCACGCTGACCCAATGCGGAAAGCGGTAGGCGCGATGACCAAGATAGAGCGTGTGCGTATCGTCGATCGGGACCTGGTAGGTGCTGATGCAGGTCCCACCTGCGTTGATGGTCGTTATGTTGGGGAACATCTTCGCGTGACCGATGTTGTAGGTGTCGGCGTCTTTTTGATCCCCTTCCAATACGACGCGCCGCAACAGGCCGTAGGGCACTCGCTCGTACTCGAACTCTTCGTGGTGGCGCATCATCGGCTCGACGTTGATCTGGTATCTCGGATCGGCCGGATCACCTTGCTCGTGCAAGGCGTACTTGAAGAAATGACCGTGCAGCCACTCGGCGTGCGTGGCGTCGTAGCTGTTCTCTATGCCCTGCAGCCAGTTGTACGGGGCGACGACGAAGCCCGCTTGGCGGATCAAATGATCGTCGACCAGGTAGTCCCAGCGCGGCAACAGCGGCGCCGGTTCGGGGCCGAGGTAGGCAAAGACCAATCCGCCCAGCTCTTGGACCGGGTAGCTTTTCAGCTTCACTTGGTCTTTCAGCCTGCTGTTCGCAGGTTCGCCCGGCTGCGCGATGCAGCGGCCTTCGGCGTTGTAGGTCCAGCCGTGATAGGGGCATCGCAGGCCGTTTTCCACCGGGTAGCCGGTGGAGAGGTCGACCCGCCGGTGGGCGCATAGGTGGTCGACCAAGCCGATTTGCCCGCGCAGATCGCGGTAGAGCACCAGGTCTTCGCCGAGCAACCGGATCGCAACGACCTTCTTGCTCCTTAAATGCGAGCTCCCGGTGATCGGGTGCCAATACCGCCGCATGAGCTCGCCACACGGTGTGCTTGGCCCGACGCGGGTGAGAGTCTCGTTTTCGGCGGCGCTGATCATGGCTCGCTCCTTCGGTTGTCCGAACTGCTACAGCGGCTGCGCGAGTTGGCGGGCAAGCTTTTGGCTGGCAAGCTTCATATCGCTCGTCAGGCCGGATTCGATTGCCGCATAGGCTTTACTCAAGTCGCCGGCGGCCTTGCGCACCGCGGCCAGAGGAAGCTCATCGCTACGCGAGCTCTTCCCGCTCGTGCACTGCAAGACGGTCAGGCTGCCGATGATTTTTCGATCGCCGCTGAAGATCGGCACCGCAATGCTGAACACACCTGTCATTAGCTCGCCAACTTCGCTGATGTGATAGCCGCGCCGGCGCACATCGCGGAGGTTTCCAGCGAAAGCGTTCCAACCGTCGCCCAAGCCGGCTTTGGCAATGTCTCTCGCGTGATTGAGGTAAAGACTCTTCAACCGCCGTGTCGGCAAATGCGCCAAGATCACCTTCGATGTCGCCCCCCTGAAGAACGCGACGGCGCGTCCGCGGCCGGCAGCGGGAACGCCGGTGCGTTCATCCCACTCCTCGTGGATGCAAATGATGCGGTCGTGAAACAGCCGCATCAATAAAACGACGGCGTTCAGGCGGCGGCGTAATTGCGCCAATTGTGGCTGCGCGACGCGAAGCAGAGGATCGGTCAACCGCATTTGCTGATCGAGCTCGACGATACGCGGGCCAAGTCCATAGGACCGGCCCACGGATGCCAGCAGCCCCGCCTTCACCAGGGTCCGGATATAGCGATAGACCGTGCTGCGCGAATGCTTCAGCGCGGCCGTCGCCTCGTCCACCGTCCAGAGCGGCTTGGCTAGCGAAAATAGGTTCAGAACGTCGAACACGCGATCGAGGCTGCTTATCGCCGTGAATGGCCGGTCCGAGGATGCGCGCCGGCCCTCAACCAGGCGACCACGGCGATTCTCGCCGGAATAAGCTGAAAGCGATGACGCCGCATCGACAGGCGCGGTCATCCCGCTCCCATGAATTGCGGATCTGTTGACGGCACGGCGGCGCAAAGGAGCGCTCCCCGCTTCAAGTGGAACCAACACCGCACGCTAACGCCGCGCCCTCGCTCAGGCAAGCAAAAAGGTCATATTTTGACATATTGGCAAAATATCATATTATGCCATTAACGTGGCCGGCCAGCCTGGCGCGAAAAACCTGGCGCGAAAAACGAAAAGCGGTTGCTTCGCCGCCTCGTCGTCAACGCGCAGCAGGCGCGCGTGGCCCACGACAAGAATTGGCCCCACAACAAGAATTGGCCCCACAACAAGAATCTGTGGCGAGGAAACGATGGTGGCGTTTGCGCTTCGGCGGCGATGCGAAGCCGCCATGGCCACCTCAATCGGCGTGCTGATTGCGGCCATGGCCTCGGTTGGCGCGGCGGAACAAGACCGTTTTCCGCAGCGACCGATCAGGCTCATCGTTCCGTTCACGGCCGGCGGCGCCAATGACGTCGCGGCGCGGCTGGTCGCCGAAGCGATGAGCAAAAATCTCGGCGGCTCGGTCGTGGTCGAAAACCGGCCCGGCGCCGGCGGTAATATCGGCGCGCAGGCCGTCGCCGCGGCGCAGGCCGACGGCTACACGCTGCTGCTCGGAGGCTTGCCGATGATCACGTCGACGCTCACCAGCGCCGACGTGGGTTACGACATGTTCAAGGATTTGACGCCGGTCTGCGGCGTGATGGCGCTGGAGTCGGTGTTGGTCGCTTCCAAGTCGACCGCAATAGCGTCGATCGCGGCACTGAAGGAAAAGATCGCAAGCGGGGCGTGGGTGACCTATGGAACGCAGGGCATCTACACGCCCGGCCACTTCATGGGGGCATGGTTCGCGCATGTTGCCGGCGGCAAGGCGGAGGCCGTCCACTACAAGGGCGGGTCGGCCTACATGACGGATTTGCTGTCAGGCGAGCTGACCTTCGCCGCGGCAACGCTGCCGGTCTATTTCGGCCTGCGCGACCGCTTGAACGTGCTCGCGACGCTTTCGCAACGGCCGCTCGCGCAAGTCCCGGATGCTCCGACAATGACGCACGCGGGTCTGGCGGAATATATGGCGGTCGATTGGCGTTTGTGGGCAGCGATTTACGCGCCGGCAAAAACTCCGGCGGCGGCCCGCGATCGTCTCTATGCGGCCTGCAATGCCGCGCTCGGTACGGAAAAGACGAAAGAGACATTCGGCATCTATGCGATGGAGCCGATGACCGACTACACGCCGGAGCGCATGAGCGCGTTTCAGGAGGAGCAATTCCGCAAGTGGAAAGTGCTTGTCGACAAACTCGCGCTCGCAAAGTGAGCAAGTCGCGCTCGGACATCGGCTGGAAGAGCACCGATTACGTCAAGGCGGTGAGTTGCAAGCTCAGCGCCCGCAGTCGTTCGCGCGCCGTGCCGTCATAGGCCTGCGGGTTCGCCTTCGATGGCCGCAGTCCGTTGTAGAACTCCCCGGAACGTCCCTCGAGCTCGTCCGCCACGGCGAGGTTCAGAATCGCTTCCGCTCCCTCCTCGACGGTGCTGATCGGCGTGACGCCGCTCTGGCGCACCATGGTCGTGGCCATGTAGGTCGCGGGATGCAGGCAGTTCGCCGTCGCTGTCGCGGGATCGAGCTCGCGCGCGAGATCGAACGTAAACATGATCTGGGCGAGCTTGCTTTGGGCATAGGCGCGCGAGCCGCTGTAACCGCGCGTGAGCATGACATCATCGAAGTCGACCGGGTGTTGGCCGAGCGAAGCGACGTTCACGATGCGCGCCGGCTTGCCGCGCATCAAAAGGGGCAGCAAAACCCTGGTGAGCAGGAATCCGGCGAGGTAGTTGACGGCAAAGCGCAGCTCGTGGCCATCCTGGCTGGTCTGTCGTCGACCGGCAGAGCCGCCCGAGCCGATGCCGGCATTGTTGATGAGAATGTCTAACCGGTCATAGTCCTGGCGGATGGCGCCGGCGAGGCGACGCACCTCTGCGAGCGAGGAAAAATCCGCGGGTAAGAAGGCTGCCGAGCCGCGGTTGGCGGGGCGAATTTCGTCGAGCAACTGCTCGCCTCGCGTGCGATCGCGCCCATGGATCAGGACGCGCGCGCCCTGATCGGCCAGTCGACGCGCGACGAGCCGACCCACCCCGTCCGTCGATCCAGTGACCAGCACGGTTTTGTCTTCAACGTTCATGCTACCAAAGACCGCCAAAATCTGGTTTGGTTTCGGTCATGAATCCCGAGATCATCCAGCATTATCATGCTCACGTATATTACGATCCGGCATCGAGCCGCGAGCGTGCTGCGCGGCTGCGAGAAAATGTGGCAGCGGCCTTCCCGGGTGTGACGCTTGGGCGATGGCACGACACGCCAGTCGGGCCGCATACGCAATCGATGTATCAGCTTGCTTTCCCGACCTCTTTGTTGGCCTCATTTTTGCCGTGGCTGATGCTCAATCGTGAGGGCTTGAGCATTTTGCTCCACCCCGGCACCGGCGACGCCTACGCCGATCATACCGACCACGCCGTCTGGTTGGGCAGCGCGCTGCCGCTACGGGTGAACGTTCTGCGCAAGTCGCGCAAGACACCGGCGGCCCCGTAACCACATGTTATTTCGTCGATGATGAGAACGGTACTTTTTCTCTGCAGCGGCAATTACTACCGCAGTCGCTTTGCGGAAGAGCTTTTCAACCACCATGCGCTTCGTGCTGGATTGAGTTGGGTGGCAACATCACGCGCGCTTGCCATCGAGTGGGGAACAAACAATGTCGGTTCGCTCTCGCCATTCGCGTTGAAAGCACTGGAGAAACGCGGCCTTGTTGCCAAGGACGGTGAGCGACCCCCGCAACAATGCGCCGTGGTCGATCTCCAATCGGCTGATCTGATCGTGGCCTTAATGGACTGCGAGCATCGCCCGTTAATCCGTGAACGATTTCGTGGTTGGGAAGACCGAGTCGAGTATTGGCAGGTTGGCGACGTCGATGTGACCCAACCAGATGTCGCACTTCGCTCCATAGGTGACTGAGATCGCAACCTTGATCGAAAAGCTTGTCCATTCCCCAAATTAGCGAGTCGCTCACCATCACCACTCGCTTGCCTGCGGCGAAAACACGGGCCTCCGTCCGACAGCAAGCAGCGAGGACGGCTTCGCCCACGGTGAGCGGGCAGCGGTCATGCGAAACGGCATGGGCGCTGGTCGCCAGAAGGCGTATCATTGCGAGGTCTTCGCGCAAAGCGATCCACATGACGTGGAGGTAGCCATGAAATATGTGCTGCTTGGAAATCTGAGCCCGGAGTACGCCAGCAAACAGTCGGAGCGAGTCAAGAAGGCCAAGGCAAAGCTCGACAAACTGGGCATCAAGATCGAGTCGATCCACTACACGCAAGGCCACTACGACTTCGTCGACATCGTCGATGCCCCGAATCCGGAGGCGATGCTCGCGTTTTCCGTCTGGTACTCCACCCAGCACCTGGGGCGGATCCAAACCATGCCGGCCTTCGACCCAAAGAGCTTCGAAACCGCGATCAAGGACGCAACGGGCTGAGCGCGCGGTAGCTCACAGCTTCGTGGTGCCCGCCGCTGGTGGACAAGCGCTAGCGGCGCGCGTGTGCCGTTGGAGCGCGGCATCGCCGCTCTCCACTTGGTTGACATTGCCGAAATCGGGCGACGGACCTTGCGGGATGCACCTTGCGGGGATGCATCGCTCCAACCAGCCGCTCATGTCCGAGTTGGGTCAATCCCGCGCTTCCCTCTCCTCAGCTTGCCTCTCCTCAGCTTGCCTCTCCTCAGCCTGTGAATGTCGATGGTGAAGTCTCGTGGAACATTTCCACAGACTCTCGCGTTTACTCCTATCGTCCTCAGATCGAGGTGAACCCCATGAGGAAACTTGTTACCGCTCTCGCGGCGGCGACGATCACGGTCGCGGCAGTTGCCACGCCCACCACGGCGGACGCGCGCTGGCGGGGCTGGTGGGGCCCAGCGCTCGGCGGCTTTGCCGTAGGCGCGCTCATCGGCAGCGCATTTGCACGGCCCTATTATGCGTATCCGTATAGCTACGGGTATGGTCCCTCTTACGCCTACGGTTCGCCGGCGTACTACGGGTATGGTCCGGCGTACTACAGCTATAGCTATCCGCCGTACTACGGCTACGGCGACCGGAACTACTTCGGCTACTACGCCGGACGTTACTGACGAACGGCTGCCGGGCACCGATCAGGGCCTAAAGGGCGTTTACGCCCGTCTTCGCGGGCTAGGGGACGGGCGTGAACGCCCCCGCTTTTACGCTGCAGCAAGCAGCTAGCGCGGAGGCAAACGCTCAAACGTCTGCAAGCCATCTGGAATGACATGGAAGGGCTGTTTGTCGACGGTGTAGATCGCCATTTGAGGTGTGCCGAATAGACTGGGATTATCAAGCGTGCCGACCTTGAGGATGACCAGCGGCAGGCCGGGGTTGTCAGATGGGTCCCGCATTCGCCACAAAACTCACGCGTCACTGGGCTTTCGAGATCGGAACGCGAGAATTTGCGCGGTTCGCCGCTGGTGTAACGAAAGCCTTGCGGCGCAATCAGCATGAACA
>Ga0306923_10008956_pt1 | contig 10056 bp, 6 predicted proteins | sample sta12Can44000108_FD_203841 | JGI IMG/M metagenome (GOLD analysis project Ga0306923, IMG submission 203841) | Lab enrichment of tropical soil microbial communities from Luquillo Experimental Forest, Puerto Rico - statanox.12C.anox.44.000.108 (v2)... | ecosystem: Environmental > Terrestrial > Soil...
CTGGCCAGCCTGTCATAGGTCTCTGCTCCGACACCCTCGCGAACGAGCTTGGGATCGCCATCATGCGCCGACAGGAAATTGAGGTAGAGCCGGCCATTCGAATAGCGCCGCATTGTCGACCAGAGCCGGCGCGCCCAGGCGATGTTCGCCGCGTCCTTCTCGCGCTTTGACCAGATCGCATCGATGCTGAACAACCACGGCTGGCTCCGGTCGCCGAACGCCGTTGCATCGGATGCCACGCTGCGCACAACCTCGCCAAAATACCAAACCGAGGAATAGGTCATCTCCGAGGGCCTGACGGTAAGGCCGGCGACAATTTCGTCAATCACTCGCTCGTCCAGTCTAGGCAGGTACAGCGAGCGGAAGTAGCTGCGATCCCTCCCTTTGGGAAATAGCGGATCGTAAAGCGCTTGAATGGCGCGGTATGGCAGCTTGGCGCTGAAATCCAACAGGGGCGCGCCAAAGGAGCGCAATGGTGCCGTAACCGCCTCTCCCTCGTCGGCAGGCCCATCATACACCGCCGCCAGGGCCAGGACGCGCACGCCCCGCGCCTCGTCCGGATAGTCCGGATCGTCGGGAATGGTGGAGAATTCGGCGAGGCTGCTCACTTGCTCGGGTGCCGCGATCATGTAATCCCGCCATGAGGGCAGCAGTTCCTTGGCACGGATTTCCGGATAGACTGCGGCGCAGAACATCAAGGTCGGCTCGATCGCGCGCAGTCGGAACTCAAAGCACACGACAATGCCGAAATTGCCGCCGCCGCCGCGAATTGCCCAATAGAGGTCCGGATTTTCCGTCTCACTGGCGCGCAGCAGCCGGCCATCGGCAGTGACCACGTCAGCGGATATCACATTGTCTATGCATAGGCCCGCCGTACCGCGGAGCCAACCCACGCCGCCGGACAAGGTCAAGCCGCCGACACCGGTCGTCGAGATCAGCCCACCGGGCGTGGCGAGATCGAAGGCAGTGGTCTCGCAGTCCACATCGCCCCAGGTTGCGCCACCTTGCACCCAGGCGCGGCGGGCCGCCGGATCCACCCGGACGGCGCGCATGTTCGACAAGTCGATCATCATGCCGCCGTCACAAACCGCATGGCCGGCGACCCCGTGCCCACCGCCGCGCACCGCGACCGGAAGCCCGTGGTCACGGGCAAAGTTGACCGCGGCGATCACATCGGCCACACCTTGGCAGCGCACGATAAAGCTCGGCCGCCGGTCGATCATGCCGTTCCAGATACCCCGAGCGGCATCGTACTCGGTGTCGCCGGGTCGCAGCATCACGCCGCGCAAGATCTGGCTCAGCGCCGTGATGGCCGACTCCCCCGGCATCCCCGCCAAAGCGATCTTCTCGATCATGCTTTGTCTCCCATCGTCGGTAATGCCCGTTGCCGGCGCCGGTTGGCGATCTTGCCGACACTGGCGCCGCGACACTAAAGTCAAATCAGCAAGCAATCGGTCATTTCGGTCATGCCCGATGCCGAGGGAAAAATCCGCGCCGCGATCCTCGTCTACCCGGAGGTGACCGCCTCTGTCGTCTACACGATGCACGATCTGCTGTTCGCTGCCGGCCGCGACTGGTCGTTCATCACCACCGGCGTGCCGGGGAGGCAGCGGATCGCGCCCTACGTCGTTTCTTCCGACAAGCACGAAATCCAGAGCGGGAACGGTGTGTGGATCAAACCCGATTACGATTTCGGCGATTGCCCGACACCCGACATCGTCTGCGTGCCCGATTTCCCGTTGCCTGCCGACGATCCCTGCAGCGGCCGGTTCGACGCCGAGGTCGCCTGGCTCCGGAGGTGCCACAAGGCGGGCGCGACCCTGGCCTGCACCTGCACCGCCGCCATCTTGCTGGCGCAGACCGGACTGCTGGACGGGATGCAGGCCACCATTCATTGGAACTACGCGCCGACACTGGCCAGGTACTACCCACGCTTGCGGGTCGATCCCGACAAGGCCCTGGTCGTTACGGGCCTGGAGCAGCGGATCGTCATGGCGGGCGGCGGGACCAGCCATCTCGATCTGATCCTCTATCTGATCGCCCGTTTTGTCGGTCTCACCGAAGCGCTGGAAGTGGCGAAAGCCTACCTGATCACGTGGCACGATGCCGGCCAGCGGCCGTTCACATCACTCTTGACCGGCAAACAAACCAGTGACCGGCTGATTGAGCGCTGTCAGGAGTGGGCCGCCCATCACTATGCCGAGGCGGCACCGGTAACTGCCATGGCGCGGCTGTCCGGTCTGTCGGAGCGAACCTTTGCGCGACGCTTCGCCAGGGCGACGGGCATGTCGCCACTGGATTACATTCACGCGTTGCGACTGGAGGAAGCCAAGCAGATTCTGGAAACCGAGGAGCTTCCGGTCGAGGCGGTAGCGCTGGAGGTCGGCTATCAGGACAACGGATTTTTCGGACGGTTGTTTCGCCGGAGAGTCGGGATGACCCCGGCGCAATATCGCCGGAGGTGGGGTGATCTGCACAGATTGCTGAAGCGGTCGCAGCGCGATCCGCGCGGGCAGCTCAGCCCCGGCCCCCGCCGAGAACGCATCGAACATACGTGATGCAAACTACCTCAAGCCGGGGCCTCTCCACACCTTTTACCGCGCACAGCAGGGTGTAGGGCGGACGCAACCTGTCTTGGCACTGAGCGCTGTCGGACTGGGGCGACGGAGCGAGCAGCCGAACCGATCGGGTGGCGACCCTAAAGCTGTTCCACCGTGAAATTCTTGCGCCGCAATTGGCTCAGGATGCCTTGCTCGCCGACCAAATGGCCGGCGCCAACCGCGACGAAATAGCTTTCGGGCGTTTGCAGAAATTGCTCGATCTTTGCCGTCATGGCGGTGTTGCGGTCGTCGAACAGCTTGATCATTAACGGTTTGAGCTGCGGATACTCGCGGGTGGCGCTGGTGATCACTTCCTGCATCGCGGCCGTGTCGCCCGACCGCCAGGCGCGCATCAAGAGATCGAAGCTGTCGGCCCATTTCTCCATGTCGACCAGGCTGCTCAGCAGCAGACGGTCCTGCAACTCTGCGGACAACGAGCTGAGCAGTTTGATCTGCGACCCGGCGTCCTCCAGCGCACCGATGGGCTTGTGCGATTGCTGCGCTTCTTCGAGGAAATGCCGGTCCAACCCGTATGATGGGTCGAAACCCATGCGCTTCATTTCGAGCAGCTCGACCAGCGTACTGACCAGCCACGGGCGCATATGCGCGATGGCCGGCTCGGGCAGACCGCAATTTTTCACATATGCCGCGAGATGCGAACGGGTGGCCTCGCTGAGATGATTGGTAATGGTGTCACCGTTCGCATAGGAGCCGTCCTCGATGAGCCCCCGCTGCGCGCTCGCGACTTCAGCGGGCGCGCTGATGTCGACTTCCTCTATCAGCGTGTCAGGCTTTTGAAAGCTGTCCTCGATGATTGACGGCAGCGGATAGAAATCGGCCTTGCCGGCATGGATCGTGCCGAGCAGATAGACCACACCCTTGGGCCCGGTGACTTTCCACAGGAAATGCTTTGGCGCGCCGTCTCCGGCCGCCGGTGGTGCCGCTCCGGCCGGCGCAAAACAGCAGAGAGCCAGAGCCGCGATCGCCAGCGCCCGTTTCCAAAACATCATCGAGTTGCGCCTTGTTTCCGCGTGTGCCGCGTGGTGGAGCATCGACCAGTGGATGGGTATGCCGGTTAAGATGCGGTGAATGAGCCATCTCGCTGCAAGGCGGAGTGTACCAATTTGGCGGCCCGGCGCGATGGAGACCAAAGCGTAGGTGCGTGTGCAAGCTGCGACTGCCAGCCCGGACGGCTATGCTTGTCGCGATCGCCGAGCCGCCGCCGCAATGGTCATGGCCCGCGGCGACCCGATGGTTTCGAGGGCGGCGAACGCTGCATCGGCCAGAGCCTGCTTGCTCTGCGCGATCCGGCCGATGACGACGAGGCACTCCTCGTCGGCCACATTGCTCACCGCATCGATGGCCGTGGCCGAGGGCTGCTCTCGGAGGAGCCGAAGCAGCAAGGGACGGGCCTCGTGCCGGCCCATCCGGCCGAGCGCGCAGGCCGCCTCCTGCGCAACCACGCGATCAGCGTCGTCGAGCAGCTCGACCAGCAGCGGAACGGCTGCCGGCGAACGGCCCGCGCAGCGGCATGCGTCGGCGCGGATCTCGGGTGCCGGATGCCGTAGCAGCGAGGCCGCAATGCTGCCCGGAAGGCTCGCTCCCAGCAAAGCGGCCACCGCGACGGCGGCTTTGAGCCCCGGCCCCTGCACGACCTGCTCGATGATCATACCTATCACGGCCTGCGCGGCCTCGCGCCCGCCGATCATCGCGAGTGCCTCCAACGCTGCGGCCTGTTCCGGGATCTCCCGCTCGATGCCAAAGCCGCGAAAGCGTCGGCACAGGGCGTTTAGAGCGGGTATGGCGGCCGCCAGCCGCCGCCGTCCCGCCTCCCCCGCCAGGGCGCGGCAATCACTAAGCGAGGCGTATCGAAGCGCGGCGAGGAGCGCGTCGTCGTCGAGCTTCGCCGCGGCGAGCGGCGGCCGGCCGACCGCTGGAGCGGGCTCATCCTGGCGCTGTCCGGCTCCGGCAAAGAGGTCCAGCTGCCGCTCGCAACCGCTGCTCATCGCCGCGGCATCAGGCGCCGCCACCAGGCCCGCGTGCTGCCGACATCGAACCCCATCTCCTGTTCGAGCGCCTGCAGATCGAGCTTGACGAGATCGGCAAAACGGCCCTTCAGCACAAAGTCTGGCACGCTGCGGGCGAATTGCGCGGCCTGATTGGTGTCGCCGCCAAAGCCGATCATGATTTCACGGGCGCGCCGGTTGACGGTGATGCGCTCGTCGGGCTCGGCGAGCATATCGGCCAGCTGGTCGCGGAAACGCCGATGGCGGATGCCGAAATAATCCGTGAAGTCGAGCGGCCGTGCCCAGCACGGTACCTCGCCGAGCGCTTCGCCAAAAATGTCGCGGAGGATCACCGACGAGCGCGCGAAGAGATCGGGGAACTGCGCCGCTTCCTCGTCGATCTCGGCGCGCATCGCGCGGATTTCCGGGATCAGCCTCTGCAGATAGCTGCGATAGAGCGCGGTGCCGATCTCGCGCAGCGTGAGCCGGGCGATGCGCTCGGTGACCGACCGGTTCTCGGGGATCGCGGCGTCGACGTGACAAGTCACCATACGCTTGGTCAGATCGGGCGGGATCGCGCTGACGTCGCGATTGGTCGTCAGCACCACCGGGGCATAATTGGCACTCGTTTCGTGGTCGGTGCGGACGAGGTCGGGGACGTGGCTGGTAAACTTGTCCCGGGTCACATCGTCGATCAGCAGCGGGATTGCGCCGAGCCGCTCGCGCAATCCGAGCGTGCGGTTGGCGGTGAACTGACCGCTGCGGATCATCTTCTCAAAGCCGAACATCGAGCGCGTGGCGATTTTGGTGAACAGCGTCTTGCCGCCGCTCGATCGGCCAAACAGCACGGCATAGACCGGGTAGACCCAGGGGTCGATACCGGCCGGCACGGCCGCCTGCCGCAAATGAGGTGCGGCCGGCGCCGCGTAGAGCCACACGAGAAAGGCCCAGTAGACCTCGATCGCGCCCTCGGCATTGCCAAAGAAAGACCGGAAGCTGTCGAGATACCGGGCGAGAATATGGGCGTCCTTGGCGATCGCGTCGGCCGGGACCTCGTCTTCCGCGGCGAGCCAGCCGGCACCGTCGAGCCGCACGAGCCCCGTTGCAAAATCGATTTCGGCGCGCGGGATGCCGTCCTCGCTGGCGTCGGCGACGGGCCGCGCGCGATGCGAGCGGATGACCTGCAGCATCGTTCCGGCGTTGACTACCGTGCGGCCGGTCTTGTCCTTGGGCAGGACCAGATCCTTGAGTTCGGCGCCGAGGGCGGAGGCCTGCCGCAGCGCCTCGGCCGCAAAGCCGGTCGGCGCCGGCCGCGGCGGCTGATCGACGAGCGCCACCCCGGCCGACAACGCGCGCACGATCGGGACGTCCTCGAGCATCAGCGGCGCCTCGCGTGCCGTCGGGGCGCCCCCTGCACCGGCGGCGATCAGCACATCGGTTGCCACCGGCACGCTGTCCTTCCAGTCGCGCTGGTAATAGCTATCGAACAGCCGCCAGGCGGGCTCGCCATCGAACACGACGAGGATTTCGTGCTGCCAGCCCTCAAAGGCGGCGCGGCCGAGATTGGCAGAGCCGGTCAGCACCCGCGCACCGCGGGGTCCGGACAGTAGATAGAGCTTCTCGTTGCTCGGTCGGCCGCGCAGCAGACGAAACCGCAGCGACCCTGCTACCACTCGGTCGAGCAGCCGCGTCCCGGTGCGGCCCAGAAGCCGCGCCAGCGCCTCGACGAGCGCCTTTTGATCGATCAGTGCGTCGGCAAAACCATAGGCCGCGACCGTCTGGCTCGCCTGGGCAAGCGCCAGATGCTCCTTTGACAGGATGGTCTCGGAGCCAAAGACCACCTCCATGTCACCGAGCCGCTCGGTGAGCCGCAGCAAGAGCTCGATGCTGCTCGAAAAGGTGATGGCTTTGAGGGTGGTGAAACCGGCGAACAGATCCTCCCAACCCGCCTTCTCACAGCCGGCGAGCTCGGCACGAAAGACGGTCAGCGGTTTTCCCGCCGCCTCCAGACTGGTCTCGGCAAACAGATCGTCCGGGATAACCCATCCTCCGTATCAGACCAATTCTCGACCCTCCACCGATCGGGGCGAGTGAAGCCCCCGGCCGGCTCTGCGGGCCATTCCGGGGAAGGGGCGCCGGTACCTATGCCATCCGATCGAAAATCGCGCTAGACGTGCCGGGGTATCGCAGAGCCATGCCCGATTATCCGACATCCTCGACGGGCGGCCAAACACAACCTCCCTCTGCTCGGCTCGCCAAGCGGAGCTAGAAAGAAAACATCGCCGTATCGGGTGCGAGGCCGAAGAGAATCCGGCCGATCGTCTCGTAATGCGCCTGCCGCCCTTGGGCCTGTTGCGAGGCGGTATGCATGTCGCGAAAGCGCCGTTCGAACGGGCGGTTGTCGAAAATCGCCGTAGCACCGCAGCTGTGATAGAGGGTGTTGACGACCTCGCGAGCCTGATGGATGGCCCAGGTCGACGCCAGGCGGATTTTCGTATTTTGCTCCAGGCTCAGCTCACCGGTCGCGCCGACTGCTTCCCAGATTTCGGCGAGACCGCTCAGCAGGTAAGCGCGCGCGGAGCCCAGCCGCGCCTCGGCCTGCGCCCGCTGCGATTGGATCACCTGGTTCTCGCATAGCCGCTGACGAGCACCGCGCGGCACCTTCTCCGCCGCGAGCTCGGTGAAGTCGGTGATCATGCCGCGCGCAACTCCGAGCGCCACCGCGGCAACGCCCGCGGCGTACATATTGCTGCTGCTGAAGCAGTAGAGGCGGCCCGGCTGCCGCGGCGCAATCTTGGGGTCGCGCAGCACGGTATGACGCTCGGGGATGAAAAGATCGGACACCGAATAGCGGTCGCTGCCGGTGCCGCGCAGACCGACGACATGCCAGATATCGGTCATGTTCGCGCGGCTTTTTGGAAACAGCAAAGTGCGCAGGATTTCACCGCCATCGGCGCGGCGGAGCGGTTCGCCGTCGGAGCCGTGCGTCACGACATGGGCGCCGAGCCAGCTTGCGTGATGGCTGCCGCTGGCAAAATTCCAGGCGCCGGTCAGGCGGAACCCGCCAGGGACGACGGACAGCTCGGCCGGCCCGACCGGGCCCCACGCGACAATGCCGTCCGGCGGTCCGAAGATCTCTTGCGCGACTTCCGGATCGAGAAAGGCGGCAACCATCGAGCAGCCGTTCGCCTGTTCGACACACCAGCCGGTGCTGGCGTCAAGGCTGGCGACCTCCTCGACCACTCGAATGTAGGTCATCGGGTCGAGTTCGGCGCCGCCAAGGGAGCGCGGCTGCAACAGGCGGAACAGCCCATTCTCTGTCAGAGCCGACACGATCGATGCCGGCAGTTCGCGGTTTCGCTCGATCTCGTCTGCCGCCTCGGCGAGATCGGGCGCGAGTGAGCGGGCACGCTCGACGTAATCCGCGCTGTCGTGCAAAACCGCATCCATCTCTCGACCCCCAATCTGCGCGTTGTCGACGGATCGCCAATCAACCGGCAACGCGCCCGGCTCATCCTTGATCTGGATCAAGGAGCGGCGTTGGGGCGACGCTGAGCGGGGAGGCCTGACTATCAGAGGTTTGCGGGGGCTAAGTGCCTGCCTCAAAGCCCCCGTCGTCAATCATCGGCCGCAACGGGCGGGTTTCGGATCCAACACCGGCCGTTCAGCCCGCGCGGAATGAACCGCTGAATCTGAGACTCGGCTCATTGAAATCGCGGCATCACCTCAGCGCACAACAAACGCATTGCAGACATGACCTTGGCGTGTGGGATCAGTCCGCCGGTATTCAGCTCGGCAAGGATGCCGTCGAGGCCGAGTTCGTCCTGCAAGTCGCGCAGGCGCTCGATGACCGACGCCGGCGTGCCGATCAGCACCTGACCCTGCAACGCCTCGTCATAGGTTAGATTTTCGAGCCGCTGCAGGCGCTGGGCGCGGCCTTCGATCGCCCGCGTCCCGGGGCGCGACATCGAGTCTTTGAGCCGCGCGATCGCCTCGCCGATGAAATGCATCAGACTTTCCTGCGGCTCCGCGCGCGCGCGGTCCTCGGTTTCGGCTAGATAGGTCGGCACTCGCAGGTATACCCGACCTTTTCCGGGGTAGCCGGCTGCCTCATAAGCTTCGCGGTATTCCCGGACCGCTGGGGCGAACTCGGAAAACGAGCCGAGCCGGGGATTGACGAAGGCTGCCTTGTAGGCTTCGCGGTATTCCCGGACCGCTGGGGCGAACTCGGAAAATGTGCCGAGCCGGGCGTTGATGAGGATCGGCAGACCGCGCGCCCCGACCGCGGGATAGGTGTCGGGACTGGCGGCGGCGATGCGGATCGGCGGATAAGGCTGCTGATAAGGCTTTGGCGTCACCGCGATGTTGTGAAAACTGTAGTATTTGCCGTCGTAATTGACGGCGGGTTGCGACCAGGCCTGTTCGACGATCTCAAGCGCCTCGGCAAAGCGGGCGCGGCTTTCGGCATAGGACACGCCGTAATCTTCATAGGTGCGCGGCAGCCCACTGCGGCCGACGCCAAAAATGAGCCGACCGCGGCTGATCTGGTCGACCGTGGCGCCCTCTTCGGCCAGCCGCAACGGATGGCACAACGGCAATACCTGCACCGCGGTCCCGATCTTGATGCGCCGGGTGCGCGCGGCGATGGCGCTGGCGATGCTGAGTGGCGCTGATAAGACCGAGCGTTGCGGATCAAAATGCAATTCGGAGAGCCAGATCACATCGAGGCCGAGCTCCTCGGCAGCGTCGATCTGCTCGAACGCCTCGGCGAAGGTGTCGGCGTCGCTGCGCCCGGGCAATGACGGAAACTGGTGAAACACGCCGAATTCCATGCCGACCTCCTGGTATCTGTTGGCCCTTTCAGGCTATCCAAAAAACCCCTGGATCATCGCGGAATTCGGGCTGACGCTCACGCGAGCGCGCCGCCGCCGAGCGCGCCCCGCCAAGCTGGCTTTCTTGTTCGATCGATTGAGTCTCCTTTCCCGTCCCGACCTGGGGACAAATGGCCGCGGCGCGCAGCGTAGGGGATGATTGGCCTCGAACTGCTCGACGAGCTTCGTAGACGCGGGGTCGTAATCTCCGCCATCCTCATAACCAGTGGGCCGACCGCCGGGATGGCACAGCTTGGTAGAACCGATGCACGTTTATCGAAAAGCCGTTTCGGCCGGGCGAATTGATCGTTTGCATTGAAGCCACGGCTGGCCGTAGGTGGGCTGAATGGCCGCCTCCACCGAGGACCGGCAGGCCGACAGGCCAACCTCGCAACATCGCCGTGACGCGTTACGTTAATTAATCGAAATCTTCCGCCAGGGCCGAGCGCGCTGAATCGGGCAGCGCGATCATATGAGCATAATTCGGATGGTCGAAGCCGACGACGATTTGCGCGCCCGGCGTCTTGAACCGCGAAATCAGATCGGGGGCGAAAGTAAATTTGAGGAACTGCACCGCCG
>Ga0306923_10008959_pt1 | contig 10055 bp, 10 predicted proteins | sample sta12Can44000108_FD_203841 | JGI IMG/M metagenome (GOLD analysis project Ga0306923, IMG submission 203841) | Lab enrichment of tropical soil microbial communities from Luquillo Experimental Forest, Puerto Rico - statanox.12C.anox.44.000.108 (v2)... | ecosystem: Environmental > Terrestrial >...
ACTCGAACCAGCAAGCCTTGCGGCGGTCGATTTTGAGTCGACTGCGTCTACCAATTCCGCCACTGGGGCACCGGGGGTATTGGTGGCGCGATCATAGCCGGGGTTTTTGACCCGTCAAGGGAAACCGGGAGGGCTATCCCAGCAGCCAGTATTTCAGCACGAAGGCGGCGGCCAGCACGGCGACGGTGGGGGTAAGCTCGCGCACCCGGCCCGACAGCAGCTTGATGCCGGCAAAGGCGATGAAACCGAAGCTGATGCCGTGGGCGATGGAAAAGGTGAGCGGCATGGCGAGGGCCGTCACCATGGCCGGCACCGCCTCGGTCAGGTCGTCCCAGGCGATGTCGGCCAGGCTCCGCGCCATCAGGCAGGCGACGAACAACAGCGCCGGGGCGGTGGCGTAGGCGGGCACCGAGGCGGCCAGCGGGCTGAAGGCCAGCGCCAGCAGGAACAGTGCCGCCACCACCACGGCGGTCAGGCCGGTTCGCCCGCCCGCCTTGATGCCGGCGGCGCTCTCGATGTAGCTGGTGGTGGTCGAGGTGCCGAGCATGCCCGAGGCCATGGCCGCCAGGGAATCGGCGATCAACGCCCGGTTCAGGCGCGGCAGCCGGCCCTCGTCGTCCAGCATGCCGGCGCGGTGGGCCAGGCCGATCAGGGTGCCGGCATTGTCGAACAAATCCACGAACAGGAAGGCGAAGACGATGGCGGCCAGGCCCAGGTGGGCGGCGCCGGCCACGTCCATCTGCAGGAAAGTGGGGGCCAGCGACGGCGGCGGCGCCATCACCCCGGCGAAGGGGGAGATGCCCAGCGCCACGCCGGCGGTGGTGGTGCCTAGAATGGCGATCATCATGGCGCCCGGCACGCGACGCGTATCCAGTGCCACCATGGCCAGGAACCCCGCCACCGCCAGCAGGGCCGGCGGGCTGGTGACGTCGCCCAGGGTGACCAATGTGGCCGGGTGGGCGGCAATCAGCCCGGCGTTCTTCAGCGCGATGATCCCCAGGAAGAGGCCGATGCCGGCGGAAATGGCCAGTTTCAGCGAGGTGGGGATGGCGTTGATGATGGCCTCGCGCACCTTGGTGACGGCCAGCAGCAGGAACAGCACGCCCGAGATGAACACCGCGCCCAGCGCCACCTGCCAGGGCTGGCCCATGCCCAGCACGACCGAATAGGTGAAATAGGCGTTGAGCCCCATGCCCGGTGCCAGGGCGATGGGATAATTGGCCCACAGGCCCATCACCAGGCTGCCCACCGCCGCCGTGATGCAGGTGGCGGTGAACACCGCGCCCCGGTCCATCCCTGCATCGGCCAGGATGACCGGGTTGACGAAGATGATGTAGGCCATGGTCAGGAAGGTGGTGGCGCCTGCCAGCACCTCGGTGCCCACGGAGGTGCCGTGGGCCTTGAGGGCGAACAGGCGCTCCAGCATTCCCTTAAGGCTCCACCCCGATGTTGTCGATCAGCCGGGTGGTGCCCAGGCGGGCGGCGACCAGGATGCGGGCGGGGCGGTCGAGGCTGCGCAGTTTGGCCATGCTGTCGGCGTCGCGCATGTCGATGTAATCGACGCTGGCGAAGCCGGCGGCGATCAGGTCGGCGGCGGCGCGGTGGCACAGCTCCTCGGCAGAGCCACCCTGGCGGACGCCTTCCGCCACGCTGACCAGCGCCTTGTACAGGGCCGGGGCGATGGCTCGGTCTTCATCCGACAGGTACGCGTTGCGCGACGACAGGGCCAAGCCGTCGGCCTCGCGCACGGTGGGAATGCCGACGATTTTGACCGGCAGGTCGAGGTCGCGGACCAGTCGGCGGATCACCGCCAATTGCTGCCAGTCCTTCTCGCCGAACAGGGCGAAATCGGGCAGGCATTGCAACAGCAGCTTGGAAACCACGGTGGCGACGCCGTCGAAATGGCCGGGGCGGAAGGCGCCTTCCAGCGGCTGCGACACGCCCTTGACCGAAACCGTGGTGGCGAAGCCGTCGGGATACATCTCCTCCACCTTGGGGGCGAACAGCAGGTGGCAGCCGGCACCGTCCAGCAGCTCGGCATCCTTGGCTTCCTGGCGCGGATAACGCGACAGGTCCTCGTTGGGGCCGAACTGGGTGGGGTTGACGAACACCGAGGCGACCACGCGGTCGGCCACGTCCAGGCCGGCGCGCACCAGGCTCAGGTGGCCCTGGTGCAGGGCGCCCATGGTGGGCACCATGGCGACGCTCAGGCCCTGGTCGCGCCAGTACTTCACGCGGGCGCGCAGGTCGGCCACCGAACGGACGATGTCGAGGTTGCGGTCCTGGGTCATCGCTTTAGTCCTTGGGCTTCTTGGGGACGCCGAAGCAGTGCTCGGGGGCGGGGAAGGTGCGCGACTTCACCTCGCTCGCATAGGCGGCGGCCGCCTCGGACACCAGCGGCGACAGATTGGCGAAGCGCTTGACGAATTTCGGGGTGAAATCGTTGAACAGGCCCAGCAGGTCCTCGGTCACCAGCACCTGGCCATCGCAGGCGGGCGAGGCGCCGATGCCGATGGTGGGGATGTCCAGTTCGGCGGTGAGCGCGTGGGCCACCGGCTCGACGGTGCCCTCGACCACCACCGAGAAGGCGCCGGCATCGGCCACCGCTTGGGCGTCGGCGCGGATCACCGCCGCTTCTTCGCCGCTGCGGCCGTGGGCGCGGAAGCCCCCGGCGGTGTTCACCTGCTGGGGCATCAGGCCGATATGGGCCATCACCGGCACGCCGCGCGTGGTCAGGAAGTGGATGGTGTCGGCCATCTCGCGGCCGCCCTCCAGCTTGACGGCGGCGCAGCCGGTCTCGGCCAGGATACGGGCGGCGTTGCGATAGGCCTGCTCGCGGCTTTCCTGATAGCTGCCGAAGGGCATGTCGACCACCACCATGGCCTGGCGCGAGCCGCGCATCACCGCCTTGCCGTGGTTGATCATCATGTCCACGCTGACGGCCAGGGTGCTGTCCATGCCGTACAGCACCATGCCGAGCGAATCGCCCACCAGCAGCACGTCCACATGCGGGTCCAGCAGGCCGGCCATGGGAGCGGTGTAGGCGGTCAGCACCACCACCGGATCGCCGCCCTTGCGGGCGCAGATATCGCGGACGGTCAGGCGCTTGGTGCGAATCTCGGTGCTCAACGGGCCCTCCTTGGCGTTGGGAGTCCCGGTTTTCCACCATGGGGCGGTGAAGTCAAACGCTAAAATGCCGGGCCCTATTGCAGCGCTGCGAATCAGCCGGCGCCGGCGCCTTCGGCCAGTTCGCGCAGGCCCTCGGCGTCGGTCAGCACCACGTGGCCCGAGTCGGGCAGGCCGATGATGTCTTCCCGCTTCAGCTGGGTGAAGGTGCGGCTGACCGTTTCGATGGTCAGGCCCAGATAATCGGCGATGTCGGCGCGGCTCATGGGCAGGGATATGGGGCTGGGCGGCAGACCGCGTTGTTCGGCGCGGCGCGACAGCTTCATCAGGAAGGTGGCCACCTTCTCGCGCGCGGTCTTGCGCCCCAGCAGCAGCATCTGCTCCTGCGCCGCCACCAGGTCCTTCACGGTCATGGTGAACATCTTGCGCTCAAGCCGGGGGAACTCGAACATCACGGTGTCGAGCTTGCGGTAGGTGAACCGGCACAGCTGGCTGGGGATCAAAGTCTCGGCGGTGTAGCAATAGCCGCCGTCCAGCGCCAGGCCGAACATGTCGCCCGAGAACAGGAAGCCGACGATCTGGCGGCGGCCGTCGCTCATCAGCTTGTACAGCTTCACCGCCCCGGCCGAGATGGAATAGACGTGGTCGGCGGCATCGCCTTCGCGGAAAACCGTGAAGCTGGCCGGCAGCTGGGCATGGCAGCGCACGGTGGCCAGGCGGCGGATCTCGTCGGACGACAGGTCGGCGCAGAACGCCAGCTCACGCACCACATCGCAATTGCGGCAGGGAGGGGCGGCGAAATCCGGCGTGTCGGCACGCTCGGTTTTGTGATCGTCGAAGTCCAAGGGCGGCATGACGTTCACAGTGCCTCCCTCATCAGGCCTTGCCTTCAGGATGCTGCGTGGGCCCGCTGTCCTCATCCTCGAACAGGATGCGGTGGGCGGCCCCGTCCAGGTCGTCGAACTGGCCGGACTTCAAAGCCCAGAGGAAAGCGACCAGCCCGATACCCCCGAGAACGAGGGCGACGGGAATGAGCATCAGAAGGTTGGTCAACCGGTTCTCCCGCGTGACAGTCGCAGGGCGTTGCCAATTACTACCAGCGACGACGTGGACATGGCAATCGCGGCGATCAGAGGGGTTACGAACCCGGCTACCGCCATCGGTACGGTAAACACATTATAGCCCAATGCCAGTACGAAATTTTGCTTAACCAATTTGCGTGAGGACACCGCCACACGGAGTACCTCGGCGACGGGACCCAGGCGATGGCCCTGGAACACCACGTCGGCGGCGGTCTGGCTGACGTCCACGGCGGTGGAGGGCGAGGCGGAAACGTGGGCGGCGGCCAGGGCCGGCGCGTCGTTCAGGCCGTCGCCCACCATCAGCACCTTGCGGCCCTCGGCCTTCAGCTGTTCGAGGCGGGCCACCTTGTCGGCGGGGGTGCGGGCGGCCTGCCAGGTGTCGATGCCCAACTGGTCGGCGATGCGGCGGACCGTGGCCTCGCGGTCGCCCGACAGCAGTTCCAGCTTCAGGCCGCGCCGCTTCAATTCCGCCACCACGGCGCCGGAGTCGGGGCGGGGAGCGTCGGCGAAGGCGAAGCGGATCGGCGCCTGGCCGGGCACGTCCAGCCACAGTTCGGGGCCTTCCGCCTGGGAATCGTCGGCGACGCCGATCCAGGCGCGGCTGCCCAGCCGCACGGTCCCGGCGGCCATGCCACGGCCCGGCTCCTCGCGCACTCCTTCCGGCGGCGCGATGCCCGGCGCGGCGGCGGCCAGCGCGCGGGCCAGCGGGTGGCGCGAGGCGGCGGCCAAAGCGGCGGCCTGGGTCAGTTGCTCGACCGTCCAGCCGCCGATTTCGTTGGGCTGGGGGCGGATCAGCTCGGGCTTGCCTTCGGTCAGGGTTCCGGTCTTGTCGAACACCACGGTGTCGATCTCGGCGAAGCGCTCCAGCGCGGTGGCGGATTTGAGCAGGATGCCTTGGCGCAGCAGCCGGCCGGAGGCGATCACCTGCACCACCGGCACCGCTAGCGCCAGCGCGCAGGGGCAGGTGATGATCAGCACCGCCACCGCATTCAGCAGGGCCTGCTGCCACGGCGCGCCCATGCCGAAGGTCCAGCCCAGGAAGGTGAACAGAGCGGCCACGTGCACCACCGGGGCGTACCAGCGCGCCACGCGGTCGGCCAGGGCCACGTACTTGGCGCGGCCCTGCTCGGCCACCTCCATCATGCGCACGATCTCGGCCAGCAGGGTGCGCTCGCCCACGGCGGCCACGGTCAGGCGCAGCGGGGCGGACAGGTTGATGGTGCCGGCGAACACCTTGGAACCGGGTGAAACGGCCACCGGCACGCTCTCGCCCGAGATCAGCGCGGTGTCCACGTCAGAGCGGCCGTCAACGACCACGCCGTCGACGCCGATGCGCTCGCCGGTGGCCACCAGGACGGTGGCTCCCGCCGCCACCTGGGTGGGCGGCAGCAGCCGTTGGGTGCCGTCAGCCTCCAGCACGGTGACCGCAACCGCGTCCAGCGCCAACAGATGTTCGGCGGCCGATCGGGCGCGCCCGCGCGCCCGCGAATCCAGGTAACGGCCGATCAGCAGGAAGAACAGCAGGGTGATGGCGGAATCGAAATAGGCCCACTCGCCGCCGCGCATGGTCTCGGCCAGCGACATGGCCGAGGCCAGCGTCACGCCCAGGGTGATCGGCACGTCCATGTTGGTGCGGCCCGAGCGCAACGCGGCGAAGGCCGAGCGTGCGAACGGGCGGATGCAGAACAGCACCGCCGGCAGCACGATCAGCGCCGAAATCCAGTGCATCAGGTCGCGGGTATGCGGCCCCATGTAGGTGAAGTGGCCGGCCCATACCGAGACCGACAGCAGCATGACGTTGCCGGCGGCGAAGCCGGCCACCGCCATGGCGCGCAGCAGCTCCTTCTCCACCCTCTCGGTCTCGCGGCCCAGCTTGGCCGGATCGTAGGGGACCAGGCGATAGCCGACCTTGAGCACCGGTTCCAGCAGGGCGGAGGCGTCGATTTGGCCCGCATCCCAGCGCACCACCAGGCGCCGCGTGGTCATGTTGACGCGAGCCCAATTGACGCCGGGCTGCTTGGACAGCAGCGCCTCGATCAGCCAGATGCAGGCGGCGCAGTGGATGCCCTCGACCATGAGGTGGAGCGAGGCCTCGCCAGCCTCGCTCACCGTCACATGGGCCGAGAAGTCGTGGAGCGCATTGGCCTCGTCCTCGGGCCGCAGCGGGCGCGCCGCCGGGTCGATGGCGCGGCGGCGGTAATAGGTCTCCAGCCCCAGTCCCTGGACCAAGCTGAAGGCACCCTCACAGCCGGTGCAGCAGAAGTCGCCGGGCAGCCCGGCCGGGATGGCCGAGCCGCAATGGCGGCACGCGCGGGCGGCGGTCACCGTATGACGAAACGCTGCGCGTGTTCGTACGAGACGCCGGCGCCCACGGCGGCGATGTCCATGTCCCACACACCCTTGGCCGGCAGCTGGTAGGTGCCGCCATAGGTGCCGTTGCCCAGGGGCGACAGCACCACGTGCTGGTCCAGGCCCTTGGCGGTGGGACGGATGATGTCGGCCTTGACCTCCATGCCCTCGACCGGACGGCCATCGCGGTCGCGATAGCTGACCACGATGTCGGCCTTGACGCCGGAGGTGTCGATGGGGCCGGGGGTGACCTTGGTCTCCACGGTCCAGCCCATCGCTTCCTGGGCCTTGGCCAAGGCGATGTTCTCGTTGTAGGCCAAGCCCTTCTGGTAGGCGCCGTCGGTCTCCAGCCCGGTGAAGGTCGAGGTGGCGAAATAGGCCAGAGCCGCATTCACCGCCACCACCACCACGAAGCAGCCGACGAAGATGTACGGATACCACCAGCCCCGTTCACGGGTCGCAGCCATGTTGGTCACCTGATTTGTCACCTGCCGGGCCCCGCGAACAGTGTCTCGCTCTTCACCACGTGGCCGTCGGCCTTGTCGGTGAGGATGAAGCTGAGCGGGGTCTTGGAGTTCTGGACGGCGGCTTCCGGAACGTTGACGTAGAGGCGGAACGCCGTGACGTCATCGCCCGGGACCTGCAATTCGGTCGTCTCGCGCTTGCCGGCCTCGTCGCCCACCACGTCGATGGTGGCGCCGGGGATGGAGACCGACAGGGCGAAGGTGCGATCCTTACGGACCATGTTCAGGACCTTGTAGGTATAGCCGTTGCGAATGCTGCCATCGGATAGCTGAACGAACAAGGGGGAGCGTTCGTGCAGCACATTGACGTCCACCGTCTTGCGGGTTCCCAGCATGAAGATCATGCCCAGGCCGATGGCGCTCAGCAGCGCGGTATAGAGGATGGTGCGCGAGCGCACCAGCTTCGTCTTGCCGCCCACTCCCTTTTCGCGGGTCTGCTGGTTGACGGTCGAATCATAGCTGATCAGGCCGCGCGGCAGGCTGAACTTGTCCATCATGGTGTTGCAGGCGTCGATGCACAGGCCGCAGCCGATGCAGCCCATCTGCAAGCCTTCGCGGATGTCGACGCCGGTGGGGCACGAGGTCACGCACATCTTGCAGTCGATGCAATGGCCGCGGCCCTCGAACCCCTGGCCCTTGCGCGCCGGGGCGCGCGGCTCGCCGCGCCATGCCTCGTAGGAGATGATGAGCGAATGGTCGTCGAACATGGCCGACTGGAAGCGCGAATAGGGGCACATGTACAGGCACACCTGCTCGCGGGCGAAGCCGGCCAGCAGGTAGCAGCAGCCGCCGACGATGCCGATCGCCGACCAGGTGCCGAGGGACGCCTGGAAGGTGAAGATCTCCTTCAGCGTGGTGAAGGCGTCATCGAAATACAGGGTGAAGGCGATGCCGCAGGCCAGCGAGATCATCAGCCAGACCGCGTGGATGATGCCCTTCTTGACCAGCTTGCTGGCGTTCCACGGCTGGCGGTCCAGCTTGATGCGGGCGTTGCGGTCGCCCACCACCAGGCGCTCGACCAGCACGAACAGGTCGGTATAGACCGTCTGCCAGCAGGCGAAGCCGCACCACACGCGGCCGGCCAGCGCCGATGCGAAGAACAGGGCGATGGCGGCGAACAGCAGCAGGCCGGTCAGGTAGTAGACCTCCTGCGGCCAAATCTCGATGAAGAAGAAATAGCCGCGCCGACCGGTCATGTCGGCCAGGATGGCCTGATCGGGGGCGCCGGGGCCGCGATCCCAGCGCAGGAACGGCGCCAGGTGCCAGAACGCCAGCAGGATGGCCATCAGCCACCATTTGATGGTGCGGAAGGTGCCCGTCACCTTGCGGGGGTGAATGGTGATCGTCTCGGCATACAGCTCGTTGGAGGGCTGCGCCTGCGGGGTGGCCTTGGTCATCTGCTTCCGCACTCCGGGTAAAAACGCGGCCCGATCCTATCGACGGCAGGGGGTGCCTGACCTGTCATTCGGGCATGATAGCCATGCGCCATATGCATAGCGGGGCGCTTCAGGATAATCGCTTAACCAATGGTCGGAAAATAACCGCGGTCAAATGGCCGCGGGTGGGGGAAATTGGGGTGGCCTTGAAAAAGGCCGTGGGGCACGTCCCGGATGAGACGCACCCCACGCTACCTTTTTGCCGGGCCCCCGGGACCTGAACGGCCCCTTCCCGGCTAAAGGAGCCGGACGCGGCCGAAGCCGGCCCGGCTTATTGGGGTGCGCCCGGGCCGGAAGGCCGACCCGGGCGCGGGTACCTTACTTACCGCCGCCCAGCGAGTGGACGTAGACGGTCAGCTCCTTGATCGAGGTCTCGTCGAGACGCTCGGACCACGCCGGCATGGAGCCGTGACGCGGGTTGGTGACCTGGTTGACCACCACCTGCTTCACGTTGTCCTTGCCACCCTTGAACAGCCAGATGTTGTTGTTCAGGGCCGGCGCGCCGACGTCCTTGGAACCAACGCCGCCTTCCTGGTGGCAGGCCACGCAGTTCTCGGCGAAGATCGCTTCGCCGGGCAGGCCGGCGGTCGCGCCCTTCGACGACAGGGCGACGACATAGTCGGCGACCTGGTCGATCTGCTCCTTGGTCAGCAGCTTGTCAGCGCCGAACTTGGGCATCTCGCTCTGGTGCGAGTTGGCGTTGGAATTGCGGACGCCGAACGAGATGGTCTGCTGGATGTCGGCCAGGGTGCCGCCCCAGATCCACTCGTCGTCAGCCAGGTTCGGATAGGCGTTGGCGGTGCCCACGCCGCCCTGCTGGTGGCAGGGGGCGCAGTTGTCGTTGAACAGCACCTTGCCGCCCACCATGGCGAAGTTGCGCAGATCCTTGTCCTTGACCACGTCTTCGACGGGCAGGGCAGCGATCTTCGCTTCGTACTTAGCACGAGCCTGCTTCTGGGCCTTCAGCTCGGACTCCAGCTCGTTGCGCGAAGAGTAGTTCAACACGCCACGGGAGTAGTCGCTGATGGTCGGCCAAGCCGGCATGGCGATCCAGTAGGCGATCGACCAGATGACGGTGGCCCAGAACACGTAGACCCACCACTTCGGCAGAGGAGTGTTCAGCTCCTTGATGCCGTCCCACTCGTGACCGGTCGTGTACTGACCGGAAACCGAGTCCTTTTCCATGGAAGCCATATTAGCGCTCCTTGTCGTCTTCGTCCCTCAAGGGGATGTCTCCGTAGGATTCGAACCGGCTCTTGTTTTTAGGCCGGAACGCCCAGAAGACGATCCCGAGGAACAAAACCATTACCCACAGGCCCCAAAGGGGGCGGAGAACGTCGTTGACGAACGTCTCTAACAATCTCCGCTCCTCTTAGCGGGCGATCTTCTCGGGCTTCACGGTCGTGAAGTCCACGAAGGTGCCCAGGACCTGCAGGTACGCCACCAGGGCGTCCATTTCGGTCACCTTCGGATCAGCGGCGTAAGCCTTGCCCAGCTTCGCCTTCGGGTAACGCTTGGCGATGGCCGAGTCGGCGGCT
>Ga0306923_10008962_pt1 | contig 10052 bp, 4 predicted proteins | sample sta12Can44000108_FD_203841 | JGI IMG/M metagenome (GOLD analysis project Ga0306923, IMG submission 203841) | Lab enrichment of tropical soil microbial communities from Luquillo Experimental Forest, Puerto Rico - statanox.12C.anox.44.000.108 (v2)... | ecosystem: Environmental > Terrestrial > Soil...
ACCCTCCATCACCGCCTTTTCGAGGAGTTCCGGGGGCAGCAGCCCCTGCGCCACGATGAAGTCGTGATAGCTCTGCGGGCGGAACTTCTGTCCCAGGGCGAGTTCGGTCTTGGCACGCAGCGCCTGCAGCTTGCTGTAGCCGAAGAAATAGGACGTCGCCTGGCCAGGCGCTCTGAACGTGTAGCGGTCGATCTCTTCCTTCGCCAGCGGTTCTGACAGCACAACGACCTCCATGAGAAAATGCTTGGCGTCCTCGGGCTTCATCATCCCGAGATTGAGCATCGGATCGAGGAAGGCGCGCGCCGACCGTTGCAGGCGTGCCTCGAGGACCGCGAGCTGCGCCTCTGGCGTGAGGTAGGGCTTCATAATCGCTTCAGAATACAGTGCCCAGCCTTCCACATTGGCGCTGTTGAAGGCGAACAGCGCCCGCGCGACGGACACGCCGCCCTCGATCATCGCGGCAAACTGCAGCTCGTGGCCGGGACGTGCCTCGTGGGCGGTGAGATCCCAGGTGATCGCCTCGTAGTTGAAATCATCCATTTCTGCCTTGGACTCAGCGTTAGGATTGGCAGTGGGCAGCACGAACTCACCCAACTCGCCGGTGTTGCCGATCAGGCGCGGTATGCTCAGGTGCGGCGCCGGGATGGCGGCCGACTCCGCCGGTGTCGCCAGACGGATCACCGCGGCTCGCTGCGGAAGCGAGATCAGGTGCTGCTCGCGCACGATCTTCTCGATACCGGCTAAGCGCTCGCGATAGACCTCCAGCAGGCGATCACTGGGAATGTGCGCCTTCTTGAGCTCCCGGATCACGTCGCGATAGTCCGCGGACTGCAGGCCGCGTTGCCGCGCGATCGCTAGCGACAGCGACTGCATTTCATCGCGCGTTTGAGCGAAAGTGAACAGTGCGCGGTCCATCAGCTCGTGGGGATCCATGGTCACGCCGAAGTTCTTGAGGTTGTCGGCGTAGATCTCCGGCGGCAGCAGGTTGCTGGCGCGGGCTCGCGGCAACACGCTGGCGCGCACCCAGGCGCCGTAGGCGGCGACTTGCGCGGTGAAAGTCGCAAAGTCGTGCTCCCAGCCCTTGAGACCGCTCTTCTGCAGCAGGTCGCGGATACCACTTAGATACTGGTCCTGGTTCTTGAGCTCCTCCTGCATCTCCACCGACCACGGGGCGGTGAGCTTATCGCCAAAGCGCTCCTCGATCCGCGCGCGTGCGAGCGTCGTAATCGGCTCGTAACCGCGCTCTGCGCCGGTGTACCGCTTGAGGCGAACGAGCGCGGCCGGGTAGCGCGCCTTGGCGGTACGCTTGTCGAGCAGCGTCTGAAAGCCTGTGAAAACAGTTTGCGGCAGGTCAAAGTAGGGCAGTATCAGCCGGTCATTGAGCGCGAGCGTCGTGCGCTGGTCCTGGGCTGACCTGATGAGGATCTCGAGATCCTCCCGCACGCGGGGATCGCTTACGTCTTTGAGCTCGGCGGTGTACTCCTGCGCGACAGCGTCCAGGTCCGCCTCCTGACGGGTCACGGTCCCCGGGTTCAGATCGAGCACATCCGCGTCGTACTTCTCGACACCGAAAGCCGACACCGTCTCCGGTGCGTACTTGGCCTGCACGGCGAGGAGTTTCTGCGCCGCCTGATTGCTCTCGGTGACCCAGGCGGGTGTTTCAGCGAGTGCCGCGGCGCCGGCGCACAGCCCCGATACCACTAGGACGACTTGCACGGTGCGGATCATGAACACTCTCCTTGGTTCCACGTGAGCAGCGGGATTGCCGCAGTTCCGCGCAGCGATCGCAATTCTACCCAAGAGTCACCACGCGCTGTCGGCGGAAGCACTCGCTCTGTCGCGTTTGTTGGTTCGTCACCGCGCAGGCTCGCTCCTCCAGAACGGTACGAATTCGTCTCGGCTGATGGCACTCCCAACAGGCGGTTGCGGCGGGCCTGCGAAGGGCGCAGCAGGAGAACCTAGAGGCCCGCATCGCGCGGATGCTGAAGCGGCTGGAGGAGGGCGGCGAGGTCGCGCAGTGAGTGGTCCGTGAGTTGGCGGGTGCTGCACTGGTAGCCGGTATTGCCGACCGGTGCGGGCGCAAGTTGCACGAGTTGCACCGCAAGTTGCACTGGCGCCGAAAAGCGTGAGATTCCCTCTCGAGCCCGTTCCCGGTGCTCAGGTACATCATGCACTTACGTGCGACTGCGTTGCGCGTGCGGGCGGGGGATGCGTCTTGAAAACCGGCAAGCTCGCAAGAGCTTCGGGAGTTCGAATCTCCCCCTCTCCGCCAGTCTTGTTCGTCTGGTTCTTCGAGCCACAAGCAAAGTTGTGTCGTGAACCGACAAAGGCGGATGATGATGTCGGTGCGTAGCTAACTTCGAACGACAACAAGCTCGGGGGGCAATCGGATGAAGCGTCGTGACTTCTGTGGAATGACCGCCGTGGCTGGCGCTGCCGCCCTGCTGCCGGGCGGCCGGCTCGGCTTGGCGGTTGCTGAATCGTCACAAGATGCGGACCTGCGCGCCGTGAAGCTATCCGGTGCGGCGACGACGGTCGAGCGCGCGGCCGTTAGGGACTTGCGCGCGAGTCTGAGCGGGACGCTGCTCACCCCGGGGGAGGCAGAGTACGAGGGAGCGCGCCACGTCTGGAACGGGATGATTGACAAGCACCCGGCCTTGATCGCCCGCTGTGCGGACACTGCGGACGTCGTGCGCGCGGTCACTTTTGCGCGTGAACGCGAGCTGTTGCTCGCCGTGCGCGGCGGTGGGCACAGCTTTCCCGGCTACTCCACGTGTGACGGCGGACTTGTGATCGATCTGTCGCCCATGCGTTCCGTAGTCGTACAGGCGGATACTCGAACCGCCCGAGTGGCCGGTGGAGCCTGGGGTGCGCATGTCGATGCTGCAGCCCAGAAACAGGCACTGGCGACCACGCTCGGGCAGATCTCCAATACCGGCGTCGCGGGCCTGACGCTCGGGGGTGGATTTGGCTGGCTATCACGGCGGTTTGGTCTCGCCTGTGACAACCTGATCGGTGTCGAGCTCGTGACGGCTGACGGGAAGGCGCGGCGTGTCAGCGAGCACGACGAGCCGGATCTGTTCTGGGCAATACGCGGTGGTGGCGGAAACTTCGGTGTCGCGACGTCATTTGAATATCGCCTCCATCCGCTCAACCCCACGGTTCTTGGGGGACACGTCGACTTCCCGGCGGCGCAGCTGAAGGATGCCATTGAGTTCTACGCCGAGCTCATTACGCACGCGCCGCGGGAACTGAGCGTCGATCTCAGTCTCGCGCCGCACGAGGATGGCACGCCCGGCGCCCACATCTACGCCGTCTATTCCGGGGACGCCAAGAGCGGCGCGAAAGTTCTCGAGCCGCTGCAGCGCTTCGGCAAGCCGATCAGGAACACCATCGGACAACAGAGCTATCTCGTCGTACAGACCTGGTTCGATCCACCTCCCATTGATCCAACGCACTGGTACCTCAAGGGCGGTTTCGTGCGCGAGTATTCCGCTGGCCTCATTGGGGTGCTCGCCGACGAGTTCCGGCCCGAGGCCGGTACCAGCATGTACTTTCAGAGCGCCAACGGCGCGGTTGCAGACGTACCGCAGACAGCGACGGCGTTTTCGCATCGAGGTGCCATCGCAAACATGATGCTCTTCGGACTTTGGAAGGACCCGTCCCAGGATGAAGCGGGCCGCAAGGCGATTCGCGCCACCTGGAGCAAGCTGGCTCCGTTCACGGATGGTTATTACGTCAATCTGCACGACACCGATCCCAAGGACAAGGGAGCGGACAGCAACTACGGCCCGAATTTCACGCGCCTGGCGACATTGAAGAAGCAATATGACCCGCTGAACCTTTTCCGTCTGAACGCGAACATCAAGCCGGCTTGATTGCCTTGGAATGCGTCGGTAGACGATCCCGTAACGTGGGCGGGTTCACCTCAGCCATGTCATCGGCAGCAGCGCACCGTCAGCGTGATCCCGATGACAGCCAGGGGTTGTTGCGCTTCCTACGCCTCATGCGCGTGCGGCCCGCGCTGGTCCAGGCCGGTTAGGGTACGGCGCAATCACCATACTGCGACGCGCCCCGGTGGTGAACCCGATTCTCAGGGAAAGCAGCGGCAGCGAGCACGGCCACGACCGCGGGCGTCGGCGCGACCGAGCCTGGTCTGACACACATGTTGGGAGTTGGGGGCGGAAACGTAAGCGTGGCGGGGGATTCGTGTTAGGTACGACGACTGGCATGTTGAGAACAATGCTCCGGACGGTGCACACTTGCAGCGGTCGATCCGGAAGGAGATCCGGCGGGAGTTCCCGGATTGAGTGTCGTCAAACGTTGTTGCATCGTGGAGTCACGCAATGGATAAGAAACCGCTCGCGCTACGCCTTTCAACAGTAGCCGTCACCGCGCTTGCCGCGTTGATCGGCACCGTCGCACTGGCAGTTGACACCGCGGCCATCGACAAGCAGGTGTCCGCGACGCTCGAACAGTTCTATGGGTTGAATAGCAAAAACAAGTCCCTCGCGGACAATGCGGCCGCGGTGCTGGTATTTCCGAGCATCACGAAAGCCGGCGTCGGCGTGGGCGGTGAGCATGGGGATGGAGCGCTGCTGCAGAGCGGCAAGACCGTAGGTTACTACTCGGTCTCGGGTGCCTCGATCGGCCTGACGCTCGGCGTGTCGCGTCACAGTCAGGTGATACTGTTCCAAACACCTGAGGCCCGGGACAACTTCCTCAACAGCAAGAACTGGTCGATCGGTGCGGACGCATCCGTGGCGGTCGTCAAGACGGGTGCGGGAGGTACCTACGACACCCAGACGCTCAGCAAGCCAGTCCTCGCTTTCGTGTTTGGGGAGAAGGGGCTGATGGGCGACGCTTCGCTGCAAGGTGCCAAGATCAGCAAGATCGCGACCAAATGAGCGACCGCCGGCCCGCCGCCCCCGGCGGGCCCGCAAAGTCTAACTCAGGTGCTGATCGCCCCGGCGCGAGCATCGCGGCGCCGCGCTCGTGCGGTCGTGACAGAGTCTAACTCGAGGCGGTCACGGTTTCGGGGTCGTGGGCGTCTGTTCCGTAGCGGGGGCCGACGTATCGGGCTCGGGCTCGGCGGCAATGCCCACGAGTGTCGGTAAGCCCGTCGCGGCTGCCAATGTGTCGCGTGTCAGGTCCCAGTGAATCGCAGCGGTGTCGTTACCGAGCTCCTGGTCGAGGAGCGGTTCGAGCACTTGCAGGTCCGGCTCGATCGACTGCCCCTCGGCATCCACGGGAGGATGCACCTCGAGGAGCAGTTGTCCTTCCACCCACGCGACCTTCACCGGCTCATTGACCAGGCGGACTTTCGTGCCGACGGGAACGAGCGGGAAGAGCGCGGCGATGTCCTCCGGATACATGCGAATGCAGCCGTGCGTCACGGCCATGCCAACCGCGAGCGGGTTGTTGGTTCCGTGAATGAGGTAGCTGCCGCTGCCGACCGCGAGACGCATCGCGAACGCGCCGAGTGGATTGTCCGGGCCCGCCGGCACCACCTTCGGCAGGATATCACCTCTCTCGGCGTGCTCCTTGCGCACGGACTCCGGCGGGGTCCACGATGGGTTGCGCACCTTCGAGACGATGCGCGTCTCCCCGAGCGGGGTGCGCCAGTCCATCTTGCCGATGCTCACCGGGTAGGTGATGACAGCAGGCTTCTCCCCGCGCCGGGGCTTGGGATAGAAATACAACCGGTGCTCCGGCAGGTTCACCACGATGCCATCGCGCGGTCCGGGCGGCAGGATGCGCTCTCCCGGCAGCGTGAGACGCTTGCCGGCTCCGGGGACCCATACGTCCACGCCGGGATTTGCCCGGATGATCTCGTAGTAGCCGAGGCTGTAGCGCTGTGCGAGGTCTGGGAGGCTGTCCTCGTACACAGTCGTCATGCTGCCGTTTTCACCGATGACGGTCGAGCCATCTACGGGCAGCGGATACACGCTGCCGCGTGCGGGCAGACACGCAAGGCACAGTAAAAGCAGCAGGCTCGGCCCACCGTGGCCGACCCGGGAGAGGCCCAGGATCAGCTTGCTGCCCGGAAGCCTGAGGATGAGCGCGAGTTCTTCCATGCGTGAAGCGCAAAGGTCGAGAGATTACACGCAAGCGCGCCTCGGAGCACGGCCGTGTGTATCCGCTGCCCGTCCTGCGGGCCCGCGGGATGCGCGGGGTTCAGGGTTGCAGGATGAGCAGGTCAGTGGTGACCGCATCGACTGCGTCGTGGGAGAACCTGAGCGGGAAGTACCGGCCCGAGCTCCACAGCGGCAGCAGGTCATCGAAGTGCTTGCTGCCCGGCTGGCCGCTCTGCCCCGGCACATTGATTGCGACCGAGTTGTCCCAGTCACCGAGATCAAAGATCTCGCGGTAGCTTGCGCCGGAAGTCTGTTCGAACGATTCAGCGGCGAATTGGGTGGCCTGCACGACATCGCCGTCGCCGGGTCGCTCCGTGGGTCCGCGATCGAGGAGGCGGGCAGCGCCCGGGGCCTCATCCAGCGCGTGTCGAAAGTAGGCTTTGTGAAGCGCGCCCCAAGACCACGTGTGCGGGTCCGCCCCCAGTTTTGCGGAGAGCTCCTGGAACGCCGCCTGTAGGCTCTCGCGCAGCAGCGCATCCCGGCCCGCAATCACGGTGGTGCCGAACAGCGCGACCCGCGGCTCCGACAGCTCGAGCACCACTTGGTACAGAGTCCAGGTCGGCATCACGCCCTGAAGCCGAAACGGCACCGCCCGGTGGGTGACTTCGGTGCGTAGTCGCGACGTCCACACCTCGTAGAGCGCCGCGCTCGCCGAGTCGACGCGCAAATCGCTGTCCCAATCCAGGATCAGTTCCGCTGCCTTGCCGGCGCTCGCGCCGTCCGCCGCAGTTGCCTGACGCAACAGCACCTGCATGCGCCGGGCGAGCAGCGAGACCACATCCAGTTGCAAAGCCTCCATGTCAGGAACCGTGAGCTTATGCCCTGAAGATCGCGCACCCTCGAGCACCTCCTGGATGCGTTCGAAGCGCGTCGGCGGCGCCCACTCGTACCCCACCGCGTAGGGATAGGCGTCCGGTATCGTCCTCTGGTTTGCCGTCGCGATATAGCCGGCCGTGGGGTTGTAGCTGCGTGGCAATTGCCCGTTCGGCACGAATCCCGACCACTCGTATTGGCCGGTCCCCGGCACCGGCAACAGGCCATTGAAGTTCCTGCGCAGCGGCGCCAACCCGGTCGAATGCTCACCGATGTTGCCTGCCCGGTCGGCGTAGACGATGTTCTCCGGCGGGACTTTCCAGCGTGGCATGGCACGCTCGAACTCCTGCCAGTCGTGTGCACGATCGAGACTGAGGGCGCCGAGGTATCCGGCGGTTCCCGGCTCTGCGCCGACCCAGCGCAGCGCGAGCGCGCGCTTACCGTCTTCCCACAGGATCGGACCGTGTCGCGTGAAGCGCAGGACCACTTCCACATCCGCCGCGCCGCGGACGTGGATGCTCTCGCGTTCTTCGCGCACCGCCTCCCAGCCATGCTCAGTCTGGTAGAGCTTCGAATCTGCCGGGTTCAGCGTTTCGAGGTAGAGGTCCTGCTGGTCTATTCCGAAAATGGTAAAGCCCCATGCAATGTGCTCGTTATGGCCCGCCGCCACGCCGGGCAAGGCGGGCTCCACCGCGCCGATGACATTCCAGCCCGGTGCAACCAGGTGAACGATGTAGCGCAGCGAGGGTTGCGCGATCACCCGGTGTGGATCGTTGGCGAGCAACGGTTTGCCGTTCGCAGTGAGCACGCCCGCTACGGTCCAATTGTTGCTCTCCTGAAGCGTTGTCGCCGGAACAGGAATGCGCTTATCGCTACCCACGATGGCCTCGAGCAGCGCCGGCGACAATCCTGAGAAATCCGCGCCGGGCGCGGGATCGAGCTTCGTGCCCGGGTCGAAGCGAAACAGCTCGGATGCCTCGGAAGCTCCCAATAGCGTCACGAGTTGCGCATGCAGCAGCTCTTCCGAGGCATTCGCCATCATCGCGTACGCCGCCAGGCGGTTCAGACAGTCTTCGGGCTGCCACTGCTCAGGCTTGAAAGCGGCAAGGCGGAACTCGACGGGCAGACCGGGATGGCCGGGATGCTGTATGTCGGCGATGTAAGCGTTGATGCCTGCGGTGAAGGCCGCCAGGATCTCCCGTGTATCGGCGGCATAACTGCGATACTCCTGCGCCATGTCACCCCGGTACCTCAGGCGCCGCGCGCTGATGTCGCGCTGAATGGCAGATGGGCCGAGGATTTCGGCAAGGCGCCCCTGTCCCGCGCGCTTCCACAGTTCGATCTGGAACAGACGATCCTGTGCCGTGACGAAACCTTGTGCGAAGAACAGGTCGTGCTGATCACGCGCATAGATATGGGCGACGCCCCAACGGTCGCGCTGCACGCGCACGGTATGGTGCAGACCCGGCACGTTCTCGGTGCCACGGATGACCGCGAGGCTGTCGATGGCGCGCTGCTGCCAGTCCGGACCTGCGGCTTCGGCTGGTGATCCGCCGCTGAGAGTTAGGATGACAAGCAGCAGGCGCAGGGCGCGACACGACGCGAGCATGCAGCGAGACTAGCGGAAAATACCCGCGGACGGGAGACGCGAGGCCCCCGCCCGCGACGAGTGCAGCGGTTACCAGAAGTTGATGAGCCGGTGCAAGCTCGCTCGCCGCGGCTCCTCTTGCCACGGAGGCAGAACCGGTTGCGGCTCGACCCGTCTGCGCGGTCGTGCGATGTCAGGCCGCGGCCCAGCGGCGGGCCGGCGGTGCGGTTTGCTCATGCGCTCCAGGGATCCGGCCGGAGCCCCCCGTCGGCTCACCACGACCAGGGTTCGGTAGCCGAGCAGCACGACAAACGCCAACGCGAAGTCGAACAGGAAGAACTGCATACGGCACCCGTAAATCGGTCTGTCAGCAGGTGAGAATGTAACGCCGGCTCACCGGCGCCACAGCCCTCGGGCGGGGGACCGCGCGAGCGGATTCAGGGGAATGCATACTCCTCATTTAGGGGAAGCGACAGTGCGCTCACGGGCACCGATGCTCTTGACCCGGCAAGCCGCTCGTCGGACATTTGTGAGAGTCGCTGAGAGGGGAGGGAGCTTGTTGCCTGCAACACGCATCGCGGCGTTGACCTGGATTGCGGTACTCGGTTGCGCCAACTGCGCTGGAGCCGTGGGACAGACCCCCGGTCCCGTGGACGGGCAGTGGACCATGCCCGCCAAGGACTATGCCGCCACGCGCTACAGCCCTCTCGGCGAGATCACCGCGCAGAATGCCCGGTCACTCCATCCGGTATGGACTTTCTCTACTGGAGTGCTTGGCGGTCACGAGGGTCAGCCGCTCGTGGTCGGCGACACCATGTACGTGGTCACTCCGTGGCCCAACGTGCTGTACGCGTTCGACCTCACCCGTGAAGGATATCCCCTCAAGTGGAAGTATCGGCCCGAAGTCAGCGCGAACGCGCTCGGGGTGGCTTGCTGCGACGCCGTCAACCGCGGCGCGTTCTATGCGGACGGCAAGATCATCTACAACCTGCTCGATGGCCACACCGTGGCGGTCGACGCGCACTCCGGGCGCGAGTTGTGGAAGACCCGGATCGCGGAGGTAGGCAACGGCGAGACCACCACCATGGCGCCGCTCGTGGTACGGGATCGAGTCATCGTCGGCGCAGCGGGCGGAGAATTCGGCATCTACGGGTGGATCAAGGGTTTGGACCTCGCGAGCGGGCGTCCCGCCTGGAGTGCGCGCAACCTGGGCCCAGATGAGGAAATGCGTGCTCGGGGCGACACTTTCAGGCCGCCGTACGATCAGGGCACAGATCTCGGTACGCACAGCTGGGGCAACGACAGCTGGCGCACCGGCGGTGCACCGGTGTGGGGATGGATGTCCTACGATCCGGACCTCGATCTCGTCTACTACGGCACCGGTAATGCCTCTCCCTACAACCCCGAGCAGAGACCGGGGGACAACAAGTGGAGTGCGAGCGTGCTCGCGCGCCGACCCGGGGACGGGAGCCTCGTGTGGGCCTATCAGTTCACTCCGCACGACAACTGGGACT
>Ga0306923_10008964_pt1 | contig 10051 bp, 6 predicted proteins | sample sta12Can44000108_FD_203841 | JGI IMG/M metagenome (GOLD analysis project Ga0306923, IMG submission 203841) | Lab enrichment of tropical soil microbial communities from Luquillo Experimental Forest, Puerto Rico - statanox.12C.anox.44.000.108 (v2)... | ecosystem: Environmental > Terrestrial > Soil...
AGTGATGTTCGAGATAAAGTAGGCCAGGCGCAACGCAGTTTGCCGCAGGATATTGACGCACCGCCAGTCGTTTCTAAAGCAGATGCCAGCAGTGACCCTATCCTCATCATGGCTATTCAAAGTAATACAAAAGGATTGATGGAATTGAGCGATTATGCAGAAAATGTATTACAGCAGCAATTACAAACGATTAAAGATGTTAGTTCGGTAGGCATATTCGGTCAAAAAAGGTATTCGATGCGTATTTGGTTAGATCCAGATAAAATGAATACCTATGGTGTGGCTTTTACCGATGTAAAAAATTCTCTTAACTCAGAAAATATTGAATTGCCTCCCGGTAAAATTTATGGCGATAATACAGAATTAACCATTCGTGCTTTAGGAAGGTTAACCGACGAGCAACAGTTTAAAGATTTGATTATTAAGGAAGATGCAAATGGCATTGTGCGTTTAAATGATGTTGCCAAAGTAGAGCTTGGCCCGGAAGCTCCCGAACAAACATGGAAATACAACGGAGTTCAATCGGTAGGCTTAGCTGTAATTCCGCAACCCGGAGCGAATAATATTGAAATAGCCGATGAATTTAATAAGAGGCTAGAACAAATTAAAAAGGCAAATAAATCGGATATTGAATTTCATGTTTTAGTAGATAATACCATCAATATTCGCCGTTCATTAAGTGAGGTGAAAGAAACATTGATGATTTCTTTCGGATTGGTAGTTTTAGTAATTTTCTTATTCTTCAGAAACTGGCTGATTGCTATCAGGCCATTAATAGATATTCCTATTTCTCTGGTGGCAACATTTTTTATAATGTATTTGTCAGGATTCTCTGTAAACATCTTAACATTATTAGGAATTGTACTGGCAACAGGCTTGGTGGTGGATGACGGTATCGTGGTAACGGAAAATATTTTCAGAAAAATCGAAGAAGGCCTGCCTATTCGTAAAGCTGCTTTGGAAGGAAGTAAAGAAATTTTCTTTGCGGTAATTTCTACGTCAATTACATTGGCCGTTGTGTTTATGCCGGTAATATTTTTAGAAGGATTTGTTGGCCGGTTATTTAGGGAGTTTGGCGTAACCTTAGCTGCGGCAGTATTGATTTCCGCATTCGTTTCTTTAACCATTACGCCGGTATTAAACGTTTATCTTACTACAAAAAATGCACAGCAAGGATGGTTTTATCAAAAAACCGAACCTTTTTTTACGGGACTTGAAAACGGATATAAAAAATTACTGCAGTTGTTTATGAAAATAAGGTGGGTGGCTTTTATAGTAGTTGCAGTTTGCGTTGTATTAATTGTGTTTATTTTAAAAGGACTGCAAAGTGAAATTGCTCCTTTGGAAGATAGAAGCAGTATTCGTTTTACGGTAACAGCACCCGAAGGAACCAGCTATCCTTACATGCAGGAAGTAGCAGATAAAATAACCGATTATTTATTAGATTCCGTTCCGGAAAGAGACTTTGTATTCGGGCGAACACCTGCCGGTTTTGGCGGCGCATCAAGTGCCAGCAATACTACACAACCGAGAGTTGGGTTGGTAGATGCAAAAAATAGAAAACGTTCGCAAATGGAAATTGCAAACGACCTGCAGAAAAAAGTTTCCAGATTTAATGATGCAAGGGTATTTGCTATTCAGGAACAAACCATTTCCGTGGGCTTGGGTTCCCGTGGTTCTTTGCCGGTTCAATACATTTTGCAAAATCAAGACCTTGCTAAACTTAAAGATATTATTCCTAAGTTTTTGGAAGAAGCCAGAAAAGATAAAACATTTGCCAATGTAGATGTAAATCTTAAATTTAATAAACCCGAATTAAGAGTTACTGTTGACAGGATGAAGGCCAAAGATTTAGGGTTATCAACTCAAGATGTTATCAGCACAATTCAAGCTGCTTTCAGTGGTGGGCGTATGGCTTATTTTACCATGAATGGTTATCAATACCAGGTAATTGCTCAGGTAGAACGTAAAGACAGAAACAAGCCTATTGATTTGCAACAGATTTATGTTCGCAACAGCAGCGGAGAAAACATTCCGTTAAGTGCCGTTGTGCAATCGCAGGAAAATAGTAGCCCGTCTACATTGTATCATTTTAACCGATATAAGGCAGCAACTATTTCTGCATCGCTGGCAGAAGGAAAAACAATTGGCGATGGTATTAAAGCAATGGATGCCATTGGTGCACGTTTGTTAGACGAAACTTTTCAAACTTCATTAAGCGGCCCTTCAAGAGATTATTCTGAAAGTTCATCCAATATTGCATTTGCTTTTGGTCTTGCATTAATATTAATATACTTGGTATTGGCAGCACAATTCGAAAGTTTCTTAGATCCGTTTACCATCATGTTTACCGTTCCGCTTGCATTAGCCGGTGCATTGTTAAGCTTATGGGTATTCAATCAAACGTTAAATATCTTCTCCGAAATCGGTATGATTATGTTAATTGGTTTGGTAACTAAAAACGGAATTTTAATTGTAGAATTTGCCAATAAAAAACGTGAATTCGGTTTGCCTAAAATGCAGGCGGTTGTAGAAGCTTCTGCACAACGTTTACGCCCCATTTTAATGACAAGTTTGGCAACATCTTTAGGTGCATTGCCTATTGCGTTAAGTTTGGGCGATGCAGCAACCAGCCGTATCCCGTTGGGTATTGTTGTTGTTGGCGGCTTATTGTTTGCATTGGTATTAACACTGTTTGTTATTCCGGCCATGTACACATTTATCAGCAGTAAACACAAAGCACATCATATAGAAATTACCGATTAAAAAAATAAGGGGCTATGTTCTTATAACGCATCTTTTAACAGTGGTTGCGGCTATACGTTACAAGTCCTCGCTGCTAAACACATTGGCCCGCACACAACTGCGGGCTTTTCACTTCTATCCGCCAGCCCATCAACAATAGAATAAATTTCAACAACAATATTGTAAAAAAAATACCATATTATGATTCTCATCATCAGCTATAATCATCAATGCAATAACTTTGCAACATAATTTTTTGTATGCTGCAATCGAATGATCCTATTTCCAATATAAGAACAGAATATAAATTAAAGTCTTTAAGCGAAGAAGATACTGCCGCAAATCCTTTTGAACAATTTGTTACGTGGTGGAACGAAGCCAGAAACAGTCGTTTACAAGAAGTAAATGCTATGACCTTATCTACTGCAACTAAAGACGGAACACCATCATCCAGAATTGTTTTATTAAAAGGATACGATCCTCGTGGTTTTATTTTCTTTACCAATTACAATAGTGCCAAAGGAAACGAACTGGCAGAAAACCCCAAAGCATCTTTATTATTTTTCTGGAAAGAATTAGAACGCCAAGTACGTATTGATGGTATCGTTCAAAAAATTACTCCCATAGAAAGTGATATGTATTTTAAGTCTCGCCCAATAGGAAGTAAAATAGGTGCATGGGCAAGTCCGCAAAGTTCTGTAATTGAAAGCAGAAAAGTGTTAGAAGATAATGTTACCAAATACGAATCGCAATTCGACGAAAATGTACCACGTCCGCCGCATTGGGGTGGTTATATTGTGTTAGCCAATAAAATAGAGTTTTGGCAAGGGCGAAGCAGTCGCCTGCACGACCGAATACACTACCGTCTACAAGATAATAATTGGATAAGAGAAAGATTGGCGCCGTAAAAGGTTTAACTAAAAGCCATCAGTTAATGGCTTTTAGTATTATTTTCTCTTCATCACTTTTTCAACAGCAGCTACAATAAACGGTGTATCCAAACCGTATTTAGTCAGTAATTCTGTTGGCGTTCCGCTTTCGCCAAATGTATCGTTGGTACCAATATATTCAATAGGAATTGGTAAATGTTTTGCAGCAACCTGTGCAATGCTATCGCCTAAGCCACCAATGATATTATGCTCTTCAACAGTTACGGCACATTTTGTTTTGCTGATAGATTTGATAATCGTATCCACATCCAAAGGTTTAATGGTATGAATATTTATCAATTCAACACTAATACCTTTTTCTTCTAAAATTCTTCCTGCTTCAATAGCTTTCCAAACCATGTGACCGCAAGCAAAGATGGAAACATCAGTTCCTTCGCTTAATTGTTGTGCTTTGCCAATTACAAAATCACTTCCATCTTCTGTAGTAAAGTTGGGCCATTTAGGGCGACCGAAACGCAAATACACCGGACCTTCATAAGATGCAATTGCTTTTGTTGCAGCTTTTGTTTGATTAAAATCGCAAGGAACAATTACCGTCATTCCCGGTAACATTTTCATCAAACCAATATCTTCTAAAATTTGATGTGTTGCACCATCTTCACCTAAAGTTAAACCTGCATGCGATGCACAAATTTTTACATTCTTATTGCTGTATGCAACGCTTTGGCGAATTTGATCGTATACACGCCCTGTACTAAAATTTGCAAATGTGGTAGTGTAAGGAATTTTGCCTCCAACCGTTAAACCGGCTGCAATACCAATCATATTGGCTTCTGCAATACCGCATTGTACAAAACGTTCCGGAAATTCTTTAATAAACGGTGCAATTTTCATAGAGCCTGCAAGATCTGCCGTAAGAATTACCACATCTTTATTTTCTTTACCAATTTCGTAGGCACCTTCACCAAAACCACCGCGGGTTTCTTTCTCATTCAATACCTTAATATCTTTTAATTTCATAATTAATTATTTTCTAAAGGTTGCAAAGTAAAGAAAAACACACGATTAATTTATTACGATTTAGCAGTGTATTTTTAGGAGAATTATTTTGTTGCCGGCAATGGGTTTCTATGGCATCTTAGATGCCAGGTATGTAAAAGCCGATTTTAAAAAATAGTCCATTATTTTCATTGTACCATTAAACCATTAAACATGAAAACTATTATTGAGCCTTTTAGAATAAAATCTGTTGAACCCCTCTATTTTACTACTACAGAACAAAGGATAAACATCCTTAAACAAGCACATTACAATCCGTTTCTCATCAAAGCAAAAAATGTTATTATTGATTTACTTACCGATAGCGGAACCAGTGCGATGAGCAGCGAACAATGGGCCGGTATTATGCGTGGCGACGAAAGCTACGCAGGCAGCGAAAGCTTTTTTAAATTCGAAGAAGCTGTTCGTTCAATTACGAATATGAAGTTTATTATTCCTACGCACCAGGGCAGGGCATCGGAAAAAATATTATTCAGCATCGTTGGCGGTAAAGGGAAATATTTTATCAGCAATACCTTATTCGATACAACCCGTGCCAATATTGAGTTTTCCGGTGCAGAAGGCATTGATGTTTTATGCAACGAAGGCAAACAACCATCTTTGTTGGCACCGTTTAAAGGCAATATTGATATTGAAGCACTAAAAAAAACAATTGAAGAAAAAGGTGCGGAAAATATTCCGATGGTCATCATTACCATTACTAATAATTCCGGTGGTGGGCAGCCGGTTAGTATGGAAAATATTAAACAGACAAAATCAATTTGTAATCAATTCAATATCCCGTTGTTTATAGATGCGTGTCGCTTTTCCGAAAATTGTTTCTTCATTAAACAAAGAGAAAAAGGCTACGAAAATAAAAGCATACAAGAAATTGCCAACGAATTATTTTCTTATGCAGATGGTTGTACCATGAGTGCCAAAAAAGATGCGTTTGCAAACATCGGCGGTTTTTTGGCAATGAATAACAGTACCCTGGCACAGCAGTGCAGAAATTTATTAATTATTACGGAAGGGTTTCCAACGTATGGAGGCCTTGCCGGGCGTGACTTAGAAGCAATTGCTATTGGATTAAAAGAAATAATGGACGAAGATTATTTAAGATACAGAATCAGAAGCATTGAATACATTGGCGAAAAATTAGATGCGGTTGGTGTTCCATACATTAAACCAACCGGGGGCCATGCAGTGTATTTAGATGCAAAATCTTTTTTACCGCATATTCCACCGGAAGAATTTCCGGGACAGGCTTTATGTTGCGAATTATTTATTGAAGGTGGTGTTCGTGGTGTTGAAATTGGAACAGTAATGTTTGGAAAATATGATGCAGCAGGAAAAACAATTATTGCCCCGATGGAGTTAGTAAGATTAGCCATACCGAGAAGAGTGTATACACAGAGCCATATTGATTATGTTGCCGAAGTAATTATTGAGGTGTTTAAACGCAGAGAACAAATTAAAGGTTACAAAATAATATACGAAACGCCCTTGTTAAGGCACTTTACTGCACAATTTGAACAGTTGAATAACTAATTGATACAACAAGAATGAATGGTTTTCTGTAAACAATTTCAAATATGTATTTTTGGTTTGAAACCAAGCTATATGAGACTATTTATTCTTTGTTCTCTGCTTATTTTTTCTGCATCTTTTTTCTCTGTTAAAAATGTAAGTACTCCAAAAATTACTGCGCCGCCGGGAACAGTTGTTTTAAAAGACAGTTTGTTTATAGACCGTACGGAAATAAGCAATGCGGCTTGGAAAGAATTTACGGATAACTGGATTTTAGGTAAAGAAGATGATACTGCTTTGTACAAAAAAATGCTTCCTGATTCTACGGTTTGGCTTTCTCTGAAAATGGATGGCAAAAGATATATGTATGAATATTTTAACGGCAATAACTTTAATAATTATCCTGTTGTTGGAATTACTTACGAACAAGCCGTTGCTTTTTGTGAATGGAGAACAGAACGAGTGAATGAAATGCTGGAACGCAGTAATAATGCTACTTTCAGAAGAGTGGAATTTCGCTTGCCAACAGAAGCGGAATGGGAATTGGCTGCTCAGGGAAAATTAGATTCTGCAAAGTATCCTTACGGGCAAGAACCCTATATAAAAATGAAAGGAGAAGAATACAAAGTATTTAACTGCTATTATCCTGAAATAGATTCTGCCAGTTGGACTCAAGGAAAAGTTGCAACAGTAGATTATTCTCAACCCAATCAATATGGCATTTCTAATATGATTGCTAATGTTGCTGAAATGCTTGCTGAAAAAGGATTGGCAAAAGGCGGGCATTATGATATGCCTTTAAAATATTGTACCGTAAAAGAAAAGATGGCATACGATAGACCAAACCGTTGGCTGGGCTTTCGTTGTGTTTGCATTGTTGAAAAAGGATTTGCTGCCAAACAACCGCAAACAGGTTTTAAGAAAGAAAAAGAAAAGCCTGTTAAAAAAGGAAAGCAAAAAGGGTTTGTGAATGAACAATAATCGGTGAATTATCAGGTATGGTTTTCTTGTCAATCATTTTAAATTACCAATGCACATTTCGCTATACTTTGATGTAAATTCTTTTCTTATCCAGAATATAACCCAAGCTCCAGCAAACAAGCATGTACGTAATGGCAAATAAAAATGAACCGAAATAATTGTCTGCATATATAAATATGTTTTGATAAAACCATTCGTAGGTACTGGTTTTATCAATTCGTGTCATATACAAAACGGTAACCAATAATTCCGAAAATAAATATACGATTAAAGGATTTTTTCCGGGTACTTCAAAAAAATGTGTACCGCTTGTTTTATGTAAAAAGTCAACAACATAAATAATTGCAGACAAAATCATACAATCCAGACCAACGGTTAGTAGTACAAAAGAGCTTGTCCATAATTTTTTATTGATAGGGAAAACTGTATTCCATAAATAAGCAATTACAAACAATGCGAAACCCGCAAGCAAAAGTTTGCTAAGACCTTCATAAGTTTTTCCGTTTTTTTGAACAAACTGGCCAACAACATAACCGGCTACAACATTTCCGATAGCAGGTAATGTGCTCAGCAATCCTTCGGGGTCAAAAGCTACACCTTCTCCATGATACAAATGTTTATCGCCCATTAACCAGAGATCTATTTTTTGTCCAACATTGCCCAACATACTTAACGGATCGTTGGCATCACCAAAACTCATCATTACAAACCAATACGCCAATAAAAATAAAATGCTGACAATAACAGCAACTTTTGGTTTGAAATAATAAATTAATAACGCTGCAATACCATAACACAAAGCAATGCGTTGCAATACGCCGAAAATCCTTGTTTCGGAAATCGGGAAAGAAATAATGTTTCTCTGTGCATCTAATCTGAAAAAAGGAAACCAATACATAAGATATCCCAATAAAAAAATAATTGCCGTTCTTTTAAATATTTTAAGTAATACTTCTGATTGAGGTTTATTGTTCCATTTTAACATTACAAAACTTAATGCATTACCAACTGCAAATAAAAACGAAGGAAATACCAGATCTGTTGGGGTAAACCCATGCCAGTGTGCATGTTGCAAAAGAGGATAGGTTGTGCCACCGTTTCCGGGTGTATTTACAATAATCATGAAACAAATAGTCATTCCACGAAAAACATCTAATGCTAAAAATCTTTGGGTAGTTTGATCCTTCATAAGCAAATTTTAGAGTAGCCGAATGTACTTATTAAATAAAATAATTTTAATCTTTTTTACAATCAATCATAATAATCTAAAGAATGCTTTATTTGTTCTTGTGCAGGTAAAAAACAAAATTCTCTTATCTTCACTTTTTTTAAACAAGATTGTTATGCCACTTAGCAAAATAGCGGGTATTGGTATGTACATACCGGAAAGAGTTGTTACCAACCAGGATTTAACCAGGTACATGGATACAAATGATGAATGGATTCAGGAACGTACCGGAATTAAAGAACGCCATTATGCACATCGCACAGAAGAAACAACAACAACCATGGCAATTGAAGCTGCAAAAATTGCTATTGAACGTGCAGGTATAACAGCGCAGGATGTAGATTTTATTGTTTTTGCAACACTTAGCCCCGATTATTTTTTTCCGGGTTGTGGTGTATTGGTTCAACGAGAACTGAAGATGCAGGAAATTGGTGCATTGGATATTCGCAATCAATGCAGCGGTTTTGTATATGCTTTGAGTGTTGCCGATCAATTTATTAAAACAGGAACGTATAAAAATATTTTAGTGATTGGTGCCGAAAAACATTCTTTCGGTTTAGATTATACTACTCGAGGCAGAAATGTTTCTGTAATTTTCGGTGATGGCGCAGGTGCTGTTATTTTACAACCAACAGAAGATGCAAATCGTGGCATATTAAGTACACATTTACACAGCGATGGAGAAAGTGCAGAAATATTAGCACAATATAATCCCGGGTCTCATGCCAACCACTGGGGTAATCATGCAAGTTTTGAAGATGCGGAAATAGGTAAAATGTTTTTTAGCCATGCGATGATTGATGAAGCACAAATTTTTCCAACTATGGATGGTCCCTCCGTTTTTAAAAAAGCGATTGTTAAGTTTCCGGAAGTAATTATTGAAGCATTAAAAGCCAATAACTATACAACAAAAGATCTTAACTTATTAATTCCACATCAGGCCAATTTACGCATTTCTCAATTTGTTCAACAAAAGCTTGGTTTAAGCGACGATCAGGTGTATAATAATATTCAACATTACGGAAATACAACGGCAGCGTCTGTACCTATTGCTTTGTGCGAAGCTTGGGAAAAAGGAAAAATAAAACAAGGAGATCTTGTTTGTTTGGCTGCATTTGGCAGTGGCTTTACTTGGGCAAGTGCTTTATTAAAATGGTAAAACGAATACACGAATTATGCCTAATTACACTGGTTAAAAACAAGTTGTATTATTAACAAAGCCATTTAATAAAACATTCTTCTATTTACAAAATAATATATCAGGTTCAATGAAGCAATTTGTGTAATTAGATAAAATTCGTGTTACTAAAGATGGAAAGAAAAATAATTTATCTCATCAATCCTATTTCCGGAACAGCAAAGAAAGAAGGAATAAAAAAACTGATTGAAAGAGAAACGGCTGCTCAACAAATTCCTTTCGAAATATTGGCAACAGATATTCGTGGCGATTATGATGAACTAAAAGAAAAAATTGTTTCAGAAAATATTACGGATATAGTGATTGTTGGTGGCGATGGAACCGTTAACCAGGTTACCAAAGCGTTAAAAGAATTTCCCGTTCACTTTGGCATTATCCCGCTGGGATCTGGCAATGGTTTAGCACTTGCTGCAAATATTTCTACAAAACCCGGAGCCGCAT
>Ga0306923_10008968_pt1 | contig 10049 bp, 10 predicted proteins | sample sta12Can44000108_FD_203841 | JGI IMG/M metagenome (GOLD analysis project Ga0306923, IMG submission 203841) | Lab enrichment of tropical soil microbial communities from Luquillo Experimental Forest, Puerto Rico - statanox.12C.anox.44.000.108 (v2)... | ecosystem: Environmental > Terrestrial >...
TATGGACTACCGGCACAAGCCACCACACAGGGGGGTCAATTTTGGACGCCGATCGGGGGTCAATATTCAACGCCGGTTGACACCAAGGCCGCGCGGTAGGCCGCGATCGCCTCCTCCAGACGCGCCGTCCCGCTCTCCCGCTCCCCGAGCGTCGAAAGCGCGAGGCCGAGGTTGTTCTGCGTCCCCGCCCAGGCGAGCGGCACCTGCTCGCGCGTGTATTCCTCCAGCACCGCGCGGAAGGCCAACACCGCCTCCTCCAGACGCGCCGTCCCGCTCTCCCGCTCCCCGAGCACCCGGAGGGTGTTGCCGAGGTTGTTCTGCGTCATCGCCCAGTCGAGCGGCACCCGCTCGCGGCTCTGCTCCTCCAAGGCCGCGCGGTAGGCCAACACCGCCTCTTCTAGACGCGGCGTCCCGCTCTCCCGCTCCCCAAGCTTAAAAAGCGCGCCGCCGAGGTTGTTCTGCGTCGTCGCCCATTGTAGCGGCACCCGCTCGCGGCGATGCTCCTCCAAGGCCGCGCGGTAGGCCGCGATCGCCTCCTCCAGACGCGCCGTCCCGCTCTCCCGCTCCCCGAGCGTCGAAAGCGCGAGGCCGAGGTTGGTCAGCGTCATCGCCCAGTCGAGCGGCGCCCGCTCGCGCGACCGCTCCTCCAGTGCCGCGTGGTACGCCAAGACCGCCTCCTCCAGCCGGGCCGTCCCGCTCTCGCGCTCGCCAAGCCCAACAAGCGCGACGCCAAGGTTGTTGTTTGCTTGCCCTCGCTCCTCATTGGATGAGGCGACATCTAGTAGTTTCCGCCGCACTGCGATCAGCGCGACGAGATGGACATTGCTGGCGCGATAACGCCCATATTCGTAAAGCGTTTCCGCTTCCGAATTCAGCGCCTGGGCAACCATTACAGTATTGGCCCCATGTGTCGCGTCGGCTAGGCTAACTATTGCGTTAGCGGCGGCCTCGCCGTCATAGGTTGCTAGTGCGATATCCCGCTCGCGGTTGTAAAGGACGGTTATCCCCGCGACAAATCGTTCGCGGCATTCCTTTTCCTCGCGACGCATTGCCTCGGCTGCGCTGCGAAGCGTGGCTTGAGCCAATCCGGACTTGCCAACGTCAACTAAGGACCGCGCTCTTGCCAACGCTTCATCGACGATAACGTCGATATTGGTTTGTGTTTGTCCCCCAAAAATCTCTCGCTCGTAGATGTCGATCGCGTTGTGAACCGCTCGTTTTTTGCCTTCAAAATCAAGGTTCCTGTCACCGGCGACCTTTTTCGCCATTTCGTTAATAAACCCCTCAGCCGCATCGCGATCGCGCCCGACCTCTTCGGCATAGGCCTGCACGAGCAGATCGAGAATGGCCCCACTCAACACATATTTGGCGAGACTGTCGGTGCTGGTAAAAGTACAGCCGGGATAGCGTTTTACCGCTCTAAGGCACGCCAAATGAGACTCTTGCGCGCCGCGTGAGTCGTCCGTTGGCCGGTACGTCGGTTCGCGCTCGGTCGTCTCCGCAGCTCGCGCGATGAACAAGAGCTTCCCGTGATAAAGCGCGAGCCACGCCTCCCATTGGGTATAAGAGACGCCGACTCCATCGTTCAGGGCGGCGCCGAGTGGCGGCAACTTGGCCGCAAGATCGGGGTATTTGGCGAGGAATGCGCTCAATCCGCGCTCACCGGGATAAGCGCCAGTCATGTCGCCGACGAGATGCACCACGGCGTCGCAATAGGCGATATAGACATCGAGCTTGTCGAGCGTTTCGCCGCCGAGGTCTTTGAAGTCCTCCTGTACTTTCACCTCAACATTGTGCCGCGTTAGGTCGCTGCGCAGCAGATCACGATAGCGGCGGAATTCGTCGGAAACGGTCGAGAGAAAAATCTTCACCGACATCAGCGAGCGTCCGCGAATTTGAACTCAGACACTATTTCACATCCTCGTCTACTGCCAAAACCCCCGCCGCTTAGGAGATTTAGGCCTCATGGGTTCTTGTGACGCTGAAGCGCGACGAAAATCACATAAGCCCTTTATGTAAAATGTCCTGAAGTCCTCGTGAAGTCCTCTCGTTAACGATTAGGTGAAACACGAAGACGGGGCGATTTGACGTAGTTGCACGGAGTGCCGACCACCGCCGCGAATATCGCATGAGGAAAGCCTCTACTTGCCCACGTGCAACACAAGATGTTGAGTCTGCGAGGGGCACTCACTGGGTAGGACGCACCGCCCCTCTTGCCGTGCCGTGCCGCGATAACTCGGCGATCCCGAGACAAACCGGATCGCTGCTGTCCCAATTACGATCATCGGCTTTCGTCGGACCGAGACTCTCCGCCCTGGGGATTTTGGGCGAGGCCGCTCGCTCCGGATCGGCGCGCCATGCAGCAGGGCGGTGCACCGCCATTTCACGCCCGCCCGAACCTCCTGGAGCATGCATTCGCGCCTGGCCGCATGATCACGACTCCCGGAAGAGGCCGAGCCGCTTGGCCATCACCGATAACGGTTCGGGCCGCGTGGGCTGTGGGCCGCCAGCCTGGGCTCGCTTGTACTGTATCCACATCCAGTCCTGCGGTTTCTGCCGCTCGCGATTGTGGCCTTGGTCATCCCGGTTCCATGTCTTTGGCTTTGAAGACAGGCGCAGCGGCAAGCGCGGTCAGAAATTTGATCAGCGATCTCGCCGCGTCGGCATTCTTGCTGGCGCTCGACACGCCCGCCATGAAAACCAGGTAGGACTGCAAGCCGGCCGGAGCGGACTCGTTCAGCAGCTTGATCTTCGGCTTCACTTGATCGGCGATGCCAAGCTTGGCCAATAGGACTTCGTTGCCGGCGCGGCTGACGCCGACGCCGGTGAAGCCGATCGATTTTGCCCGCAGGAGCGTCCGCTTGAGCGCTTCAGCCGTGCTGACATCGGGCTTCGGCGAGCCGGCGGGCACCGAGACCCCTGACCCGACGCGCGCGATCGCGACGCGGCTTGCCGGGTCGATCTTGCCCGCCGCGGCGAGGTCGTTGGTCAAAGTCAGCGTCAAGATGACAAACTCGAACGCGGCACCTTCGTCGATTTGCTTCTTCACTGCACCAGTCAGGCCGAAAGTCAAGACAAAGTTGTCGCCGGTCGCCTTCTCGAATTGCGGGCCGAGTTCTTCGAGGGCCGCCTTGACTGCGGTTGATGCGTAGACCTTGAGCTCTGCCGCTTGCGCCCCAGCCGCGAGCAACGGCAGGACAGTTACGATCATAACCGCCACGACACGCTGAATCCTCAAGAGGCTCTCCCACGATATAACAGCGCTTTCGATCAAGCGCCGGTGATTGTCACCGAAATGAAGGCAAACAGCTTGGCGAAGATCCTCGGTGTGCCAGAGGCTTCCGTGAAACGATACGGCGCACACTGAGCCCGGGTCTACACCGGTGTGTCCCGATTTTCGCCGATACGCCGACCGCCGTCATGTCGGGTTAGCCGGGCTCCGAGTCCCGCGACATTGCTCCCCATTGCGGTTGCCGGCAACGAGCGGCTGCTTAGAGTTGACAGCGGTCGATCCTGTATCGTGACTTAAGTGCCCGTGGTATGCTTGTCTTGTCGGTGGCGCGGCGGCTCGGGTTGGGGAACTCCTTTGCTTGCCTATTGTGCTGCCCCCTCGAGCCGGGTGGGGATCGGAAAAGGCACCCTCGCTCTGCTAAGTTGACAATGCTGGAGGCGGCATTCTCGTCGTGGCGCAAGGGTGAAGGTGGATGTCGTCAGTCCGATCCCGGCAGTCCCTACCTATCCTATCCATTCATTAATTTTCACAATAAATGTCGAGGTGATCTGTGAAGGTGCTGACAATTATTATCTCCCTAGGAATGGCACAAATAGCTCAGTTGGCGTTAGCGGAAACATACAATTGTCCGGCTGGCCAGACCAATGCTTTAAATCCGGGGCAAACAATCCAAACCTCGGGTCAGCCGAGGTGCGAAAGAGCCACTGGGTTTTCGGCGGGTCTGTGTCCTACGGGGCAGATCACTGGAACCACTTTTTATCTTCCATCAGAAACGAACCCCGAGGGTTGGTCAGAGTACAAAACGTTTTACAATTGTGCGGATAAGGGGTCTTCAACTAAACACACATTTGTAAATGGGTTATCCGTACTTATCTGCGGTGCGCCACGTGATACCGACGCACCTCAGGGTTGCTGCCGGCCCGTTCCGAGCAACGGCGCCGTTAACGTCGAAGGGTCTGGGGTTACAAGAGCAGGTAACATGATCCAGTACACGGGCGAAGTCCACTCGTCAAATTGCCCTAGTGTTTTTGGTGATGCCAGTCCGATTTCGGAAGCCTCTCATAAATGCTTGATCCCGTTCATCTCTGTTGCATGTGATACCAGTGTCTATCCTTTTGGCACGATCTTTAAAGTTCCAATGCTGGATAAAATTGAAATTGCCATGCCTCCTTTGGGGAAAAATAAGATGATACATCCCAAATACGTGGTCTGTGAAGACACGGGAAGCGCGATTAAGGGTGAAAACCGTTTAGACTTTTACACCGGATCATACGGGCTGAAAAGTAAGGCAAATATTTTCGGATCTACGGCGAATGATCTCTTCAAAATGTTCGGAAACAGGAGTTGCCATCCCAATAAAACGTTCGAAGCCATCAGACATAGCGATCCGGAATGGCAAACGGCCGCCGGCGCAATCGCAGCCGCGATCCAGCGGGGCTTAGCAACTTCTTCTAAAAGCTCCTGGCTAACGGAAGCAGTGCGATGACGAGAGTTAGATCGTTTTTTGTCACTGTCGCATTGTCGGGCTCAAAGGGTGGAGTTTCGCCTAGGCCTAGAAAAAGCGAAAGGGTTTAGTTTAGTCGAGGTGCTTTCTATGCGAATGGGCCGCTCCCGACCTTTGAGCCAGCGCCGATGAATGGCTGCGCGGGGCATGGGCCGGCCTTCTGCGAGCAGAAGGGAACGACCGCTGAGGGGTCGAGAGCGGCCGACCGGCTGTGCAAAAATGTTGTGAATTGTGTGTTGACGGCTGTCTGTTCGCGTCGACTCGACGAAGCATGGACGGGTGCTGCTATAATCCGCGCATGCTGGACCTGTTTTGTGATCTAGAAGAGAAGTTGCTTCGGCAGGAAACTCGGAATTCGCCGGGTGAGGTTGCGACCTTGCTTCACCCTGACTTCTTCGAGTTTGGCCAATCGGGCACCGTATGGAATAGGCAGCAAACCATCGATAGGCTGGCGCAAGAGCATCCGATGGAACGTTCATTGACGGATTTATCAGTGCGGTCCCTGGCGGCAGATTTAACGCTGGTGACCTATCGCGCAGTCGGCCGCGATCCGGCTGGTGGTAACGAATGGCACTCTCTCAGAAGCTCGGTCTGGAAGCTAACCGACGGTCGCTGGCAAATGATCTTTCACCAAGGAACGCCAACGCGAGCTCCGCAGCCGTAGCACAGAAATCTTGGCTTCTGCGCTGCGCGAACACTACCAAATATACGGAACAAGCCGCCGTCGGACCTTGCGCGCGTACTCCGTGTATCCCGGCAGATTCTCGCCGAGATACTTCTCCTCGTGCAGGAGCCGCCAGGCAAACCAGCCGATGAAAAACGGGGTAATCAGGAGACCCCACCATGAGCCGAGCGCGAGAGGTGCGCCGACGCATACAAGGAGGGCACCCGCATACATAGGATGCCGAACAATCGCGTAGGGGCCCGTTGAGACGACCGTCTGGCCCTTTACTACTGTTACCGTCGCGGCAGCGTAGCGATTCTCTTTAACCACGAAGAGATACACGAGGATACCGAGTGCGCCGAGTGCGTCGCCGAGTACGGACAAGTAGGCCGGAACAGCGGGCGACCAGCCGAAGCTATGATCGAAAACCATGACCACGATGGCCGCAACAAACACCAGCGCACCTATGGCCGTGATGATCTTCTGTGCCGACGTCTCCTCGGCCGTTGGACCCCCATGCAGGCGGCTTTCCAGAAGCTTCTTGTCATGGAGTGCTGTGTAGATCGTCGCGAGCGTCGTCGAAATCGAGATCGTCAAGAAGAACGCCCAGCCTTGCCAATAGGCTAATGTCCATGCTGGGATGAAGATGATGGCGAAGAAACAGATTAAGCCGACGAGCGTCGCACGGATTGTCCGGAGGTAGAGACTGTCCATGGCTCTATGAGAATCCGTTTGCGACGCCGTCCGCGCCGTCCTCCTGCCTCTGCTCGCCCTCATCCTTGTGCTGTCGGCGGTGAAGGTTTGGCGGCGCAAGTGTCGTTTCTACATCCTCTGTCTCGGCGGCCTTCACCGAAACGGCTACCCCGTCGCGTCGTCTTATGCGCCAATGCCGGCCGCATGGTGCGGAACCTGACCAGGAGAGCAGAATGGCTTTAAAGATCGAGCGGTTTCAGCCGGAAGGCATGAATGTCAGAATGTCGGGAGGAAAGCCGTCCTACTCGCACGTCGTGACGGTGAGCGGCAGCGGCAAGATCGTCTACACCGCCGGCCAATTGGCCCGCGACGTCGACGGCAACTGCGTCGGCAAAGGCGACATGCGGGCGCAGATGGAACAGACCTTCCAGAACCTCGACCGGTGTCTCAAGGCGGCCGGCGCCACTTGGGCCGACGTCGTCAAGACCAACACCTTTGTCACCGACTTCGACGAGTTCCAGAAGTGCGCCGACATCCGCATGCGCTATCTCGGGGTGGCGACCCCGACCAGCACCACCGTCGGCGTTACCCGTCTCGCCGGACCCGATTTCATGATCGAGATCGAGGCCGTCGCCATCGTCAATTCCTGAGAAGCGGGTCCGGGCCGGCGCTGGTGCGGCGGCCCGGGAAGCCCGATCGACGGTCGGTGAAAAAGGCTAACAGAGGTTCGCCAGCAACGCCGCTTGGTGGATGGTTCTCTCGAAAAACCCGCGTTTCTTGAGAGCCAATCCAGCGATGCGAACTTCACAGCTACGCGGACGGTCCCGATGAAGAAGCCGCCGGTGTCGTTTAAGAGATCGCCTTGGCGATAAATCGCCGTGCTGGCGCTGCAACTTCCTTGTCGAGTGGAGGACGATCGAATTTTACTTCTGAGGTGGCGGCGTCAGATTAAAGGTGAGGTTCTGCAGTTTCCACCCATTGCCGTCCTTGACTTCAATCGCCGTCCAGAAACCACCCACGGGGGAACCTTGCGGTGACGTCTGCTTCCACGACCCCGACGACCACCTGACCGCACCCTCGCTGTCGCACTTCGTCGCGACAATCACCAAGTCCTTTTTCCACCCTTCCTTGATTTCTCCGTCGAGGCGCTCTTTAACGGCGGCCGGGCCGACCCGGATACCGTCCGGCGTCACCTCGACGGCGTCAGACGCGTAAAGAGCGGCCACGGCGCTCGTATCGCCCTTGTTGAAAGCGTCCTGCCATTGGCTGTCGCCGGTGCACTTTATTTCAGCGGCGGCGGCCGTAGCCGCTCCGGCAATTACGAAGATGCTGAACGCCGAAAACAGGCATGCGCGCGGTTGCATGGAGCTTACCTCCCCAATTTGTCTCGGCAGGGCCGGTTCGGCACCCGCCCCGCAGTCTAGCAGCGCCGTAGTGTTTGGGAAATTTATCCCTTTTCGAGTGGCGCAACCGCCAGCTGGCCCCATATTCCCGCATTCTGGAAACCCAGGGTTTTAGATAACACTCGCTCCACGCTGTTCTAAATCTTGCATCTCTCCACCATTCCCCGCGCGGGAGCATGCATTTGCACCTGGCCGCATGGTCATAACTCCCGGAGGATGCCGAGCCTTCTTGCCATCACCGATAACGGCTCGGGCCGCGCGGGCTCGGGGCCGCGTGCCTGGGCTCGTTTATACTGTTGCCACATCCAGTCCTGCGGTTCTTGCCCACCGCGCTTGAACCAGTCGAGCATCTGAGCGCTCGAATCGACCTGGTCGTCGTGCTTGCCTTTGGGAAACACCGTCAGCTCGTGCAGGTATTCGGCGAGCCAGGCTGCCTCCTTCGGCAGATGCACAAAGCCGTTCTCGATCATCGCGGTCTGCGCGTGCATGCGCATGATCTTGTCGGATTGCGGCTGGTAGCGGGTCACAGCGTGCAGACCCTGCTCGATCAACTCCTGGATCAGCTGAGTGCCGGACGCCTTGTCTTCGATCAATACGACATCCGCTGCGAACGCCGCGCATTGCTCGCATACCGCGCGCTTCAATTCGGGATATTCCATGCGCCGGCGCAGCACGTGCAGGAGGTAAAGATCCTTGCCTTTGATGCCCCAGCTCGTTGGACCCCCACCCTTCCCTCCCCCGCATGCGGGGGAGGGAAGGGTGGGGCTAGCTCTGAGGCCTTGTTGGCGGTGTCCCAGCTCTGCACGATCTGGTCGAATTTGTCGGGCCGCTCGTTTGCCGCGTAATTGCGAAACCACGCGGCCTTGACCATGCCACCGCCCCGGGGGGAGGGGGCCTGTTGGTACCTGGCCGGCGAAATTATATTCGCCGATCCCCGGGATAAACCCGGGGACGCGGCGGATTTTGTCGAGGGTTGCGGGCGGCTGGCGCTCCGGGTGCGACGCCTCGCCGGGCTGCCGGGTGAACACGTATTGGCCCAGCTCGCTGTCGAGCGCCCAGATCTCGTCCTCTTCGGCGATCGCCGGAAAGCGCACGACCTCCCAATCCTCCTGTGCCATCACATGGCCGGCGAGATCGTCCCTCGGGTCACGCCCGAGGGCGGGCTCTCGTGCAGCCGGTGCATGATCACGATGATCGAACCGCTGCGGGTGTCGTTCAGCCGGCTGTAGAGGGTGTGGTCGAACCAGTCGTTGGCCGCCTGCCGCTGGGCTTGCGACAGCGCCTCCTCGGGCTTCAACGGGTCGTCGATGATGATGATGTCCGCACCCCGCCCGGTCAGCACGCCACCAACCGTGGTCGCGAGCCGGCAGCCTTATGCGGTCGTCTCGAACTCGGGTGTGGCTTGCCGTTGCGGCGAGAGCCGGGTGGCGAAGAGCTGCCGGTACCAGCCGCTGGCGACAATGTGCCGGCAGTCGCGCGACAATTTGTCGGCGAGGTCCTGCGCGTAGCTGACACAGAGGAGCTGGGTGCTCGGGTCGTGGCCGAGGCACCAGGCCGGAAAGCGGACCGAGCCCAGATGCGACTTCAAGTGGCGCGGCGGCATGTTGATGATTGGGCGTACCCCATTGTTTTGATTGAGATCATTTTCCACCCGACCAGGCGCAAGCGGCTCATGCCCGTCTCGACGGCGATCAGGTGGAATAAGAAAAGGGAAGAGCGGCGCGCGTTTTCGTAAACTGTTGGGAATCGGTGGCGTCCCCTACCGGCGCGCACTTCTACCTAAAATCAACGCATTAGAAATGAGGTGGGACACTTTTTCTTTCGCCGTTTCTCGCACGTTTTCGGAATGCGTGTCCCACCAATCAGCGCCTCGAGGAGCTACCTACTCGATCAGCGCTACATCGGAACAGGCGGTAGGTGAAGGGGCCGCAAGATCCATGCCTTGGTTGCCAGCAAGGGGGGCTGCCGATAAGGGTCGTCGTCGATTCCGGCGCGATTTAGGACCGCGACAGGGCCGAGCTGGTCCTCGACAAATATGCTGACGCTTCCCGTGGCTCGAACTGATCTGGGGCTGATGGCGGCTATAACGCCTGGCAAGTTGACGCTGCGGTGGCAAAGGTACCGCCGCTGCGCATGGAGATCGTCAAGACGAGCGACGACACGAAGGGCTTTATCGTTCTGCGGCGCCGCTGGGTGGTCGAGCGCACCTTCTTCTGGTTCGGACGAAACCGGCGACTCGCCAAGGATTGCGAGAACCTTGCCGAAACCATGGCCACCTTCGTGACCCTCGCCTCCATCCAGCTTGCCCTCAGGCGGCTTGCCGGGGCGTAGGTCGTGAACTCAAAAACCACCCGTTGGCAATACACGATGAGCAAGGTCCGCAAATGGGATGGTGAAGGGACCTTCGCCGGAGCGCGCGGCAACGACGGGGTTGCGCCGATGAACGAACCCGCTCGCGCGGGAGGGGAGCACGCGTCTCGGTCGGCGCATTTTCGATAACGTGATGCGCGGTAGCGCGTGACGGTCGGGGCATCCGATCCCGAGCATTGAAGG
>Ga0306923_10008971_pt1 | contig 10048 bp, 7 predicted proteins | sample sta12Can44000108_FD_203841 | JGI IMG/M metagenome (GOLD analysis project Ga0306923, IMG submission 203841) | Lab enrichment of tropical soil microbial communities from Luquillo Experimental Forest, Puerto Rico - statanox.12C.anox.44.000.108 (v2)... | ecosystem: Environmental > Terrestrial > Soil...
CGGAGCGCCGGGAGGGTGAGGGGGTGAGTCTCAAGAGCAAGAAGCGACGCGCGCCATGACCGAGATCGGCGGCATGCCTCGGCGCGTCTTCGCTTACTCGGCGGTGTTTCACCTCGCCGTGGTGCTGACGCTCTATGGACTGATCCACTGGCATCTTTTCAGCCGGCCGATTCCCGAGGAGACGCCGATCGTCGTGCAGCTCATCAACGTCGCGCCGGAGACGCGTGCGACGCAGGTGACGCGCACGCCGCCCAAGCCCGACAAGCCCGAAGATGTGGCGCAGGTGGAGACGCCGAAGCCTAAGCCGGAACCGCCCAAGCCCGAACCGCCGCCGCCCTCGCCGAAGCCGGAGCCGCCGAAACCCGAGCCGCCTAAGCCGGAGCCGCCGAAGCCCGAGGCACCGAAGCCGCCGCCTCCGCCGCCGCAAGAAGCGAAGGCGGAAACGCCCAAGCCCGAGCCGCCCAAACCCACGCCGCCGCCGGCGAAACCGGCGCCGCCCAAGAAGAACGACGACGTGCTCTCGGACCAGATGCTGCGCAATCTCGCCAAGCGCAGCCCGACGCACCCGACCGATGAGCCGCCGCAGAAGATCGCCGCGGCACAACCCTCTAAATCATCCTCGCAGCCGGTGGCGCCGCTTGGCTCGCAGCTCACCACGAGCGAGACCGACCTCATCAAGCAGCAGCTCTACGCTTGCTGGAACATTCCGCTCGGCGCGCGCGATGCCAAAAACCTGACGCCGGAGTTCCGTGTCTTCATGAATTCCGATGGCACGGTACGGGACGCGCAGCAGCTCAATTCGGAGCGCAACAGCGATCCCTTCTTCCAGGCAGCGGCGGAAAGCGCGATGCGGGCTTTGCGCAACCCGCGCTGCCAGCCGCTCAAATTTCCGCCGCAAAAATATGAACAGTGGCAGACCTTCACCATCACCTTCGACCCCAAGGATGTATCATGAGCAGATTTTCCGTCCTGCGCGCTTTTGCCGCGTCCGCGGCCCTGCTGTTGAGCGCTGCCGTCGCGCATGCCGAGCTCCATCTCGACTTGACGCGCGGCAAGATCGAACCCTTGCCGATCGCCATTCCGGATTTCGCCGGCGACGGCAATAATGCGCAGATGGCGCGCGACATCACTCAGGTGATGTCGGCCGATCTCGAACGCTCCGGCCTCTTCGTCCCCATCGATCAACGGGCTTACGTCGACAAAGAGGGGGCGACGCGCACGCCGCCGCGTTTCGGCGATTGGCGCGTCATCAACGCCCAGGCGCTGGTGACGGGTCTCGTCGAGACGAAAGGCGACGGGACCATTCGTGTCGAATTCCGGCTCTGGGATGTTCTGGCCGAGCAGCAACTCACGGGTTTCGGCTATGGGCCGGCGCCGCAGAATCTTTGGCGCGCGATCGCTCACAAGATCGCCGACGCCGTCTATAAGCGCATCACCGGCGAGGACGGCTATTTCGACACGCGCATCGTCTATATTTCCGAAACCGGTCCTGCCGATCGGCGCGTCAAGCGGCTCGCCATCATGGATCAGGACGGCGCCAACCACCGCTTCCTCACAGACGGCCGTGCGCTGGTGCTGACGCCGCGCTTCTCGCCGACGCTGCAGGAGATCACCTATCTCTCCTATGCGCGGGGCGTGCCGCGGGTCTATCTCTTCAACATCGAGACGGGACAGCAGGAGGTGCTGGGCGATTTCCCGGGGATGACCTTTGCGCCGCGCTTCTCGCCCGACGGCAAGAAGGTGGTCATGAGCCTCGCCATCGACGGCAACAGCGACATCTATACGCTCGACCTGCGCACGCGCCAGTTGACGCGGATCACCGACAATCCCGCCATCGACACCTCGCCTTGCTACTCGCCCGACGGGCGGCAGATCGCCTTCAACTCCGATCGCGGCGGCTCGCAGCAGCTCTACACTATGAATGCCGACGGCAGCGACGTGAAGCGCATCAGCTTCGGCTCCGGCCGTTACGGCACACCCGCCTGGTCGCCGCGCGGCGACCTCATCGCGTTCACGAAAATTGACGGCGGCCAGTTCTATATCGGCGTGATGCGGGCGGACGGTTCGGGCGAGCGACTCCTGACGCAAGCCTTTCTCGTGGAGGCGCCGACCTGGGCGCCCAATGGCCGCGTGCTCATGTATTTCCGCCAAGCGCCCACCGACGCCAAAGGCAAAGGCGGCTCGAGCCGTCTCTACACGATCGACTTGACCGGCTATAACGAAAGAGAGGTGATTACACCGCAGGATGCTTCCGATCCTGCGTGGTCCCCCTTGCTTCCCTGATTAACTGGAAGTATAGTCGCGCCGCTTTTTGCCGACCGCGGCTGGCGTACACCTCCGACTGCGTGTCGGAGCGAGTGCGTCCGAGGGGCTACGCCGTCCAAACCACGATCGACCCAACCAATCCCAGCCTTTTGAGGGAGTAGAACAATGAATCTTCGGTCTCTGAGTCTGCTTGCAGGCGTGCTGCTGCTGGCCGCTTGCGCTTCCGACAACACGGACAAAGGCGGCGCCGCCGGTGCGGGCGCCAATGCCGGTGTGCAGACCCCTAGCGTGCAGCCCGGCTCGCGCGAGGACTTCCAGCAGAATGTCGGTGATCGCGTGTTCTTTGATTTCGACAAGAGCGACGTCAAGCCGGAGGGCCGCACGACGCTGCAGCGCCAGGCTGACTGGCTCAAGAAATATCCGAACGTGACCGTCACCGTCGAAGGCCATTGCGACGAGCGCGGCACGCGCGAATACAACCTGGCGCTCGGTGAGCGCCGCGCCTCGGCGGTGAAGAAGATGCTGGTGGCGCTCGGCGTCGCGGCCAATCGCGTCTCCACGATCAGCTACGGCAAGGAGCGTCCGGCCGTCGTCGGCTCGAACGAAGCAGCCTGGGCGCAGAACCGGCGCGGTGTGACGGTGATCAACTGATCGCCGCTGCCACTGCTGTTCTTTAAAGCGCGCCTGCGCTCGATTCGCGAACCTCGGGGGGTGTCGCGGGCGAGGGCAGGCGCCCTTTTTTTGCCCAAAAGGCCGGGTAGACCACTCCGATGAGATACGGTCACCTTGATCCCGTCATGGCCGGGCCTGACCCGGCCATCCACGTGGACCCCTGGGTCAAGCCCGGGGGTGACAATAAAAGTGAGAACGGTTCCCAGCTTGTGCGGCGGGGTTGGCGAGCGACCGCCATCGCTATGGCACTATGCTGCGTGACGTTCGGCATCGCCGGCATCGCCGCCGCGCAAAGCACGGATGTGCGCCCGCTGCTCGACCGATTGGATCGCCTCGAGCGCGACATGAACCTGCTGCAGCGGCAAGTCTATCGCGGCACCGGTCCGGGCGGCGCGCCGGTCGCGGTGAGCCCGCCCGACGCACAGAGTGCGGTCAATTACGAAGTGCGCTTCAGTCAGCTCGAAGACCAGATGCGCGCGCTCACGGGACAAATCGAGGAGATCAACTACGGCCTCGATCAACTGAAGCGCCGTCTCGACACCTTGGTGAGCGACGTCGATCAACGGCTCTCGGCGATCGAGCGTGGCGGCGGCCCCGCTGTCGCCCAAGCTCCGCCGGCGCCACAGGCCGCACCGCGCAATCTCGCGGCGCCGCGCGGCGCCGGCGCCAACCCCTCGGAGCCGGCGAGCCAATCAGGCACGCTCGGCCAGGTCCCAGCCGCGCGCGAGACCCAGACCGCGGCGGCGCCCGCGGCAGAGTCGGGCGTGCTGCCGAGCGGCACGCCGCAAGAGCAGTACAACTACGCCTTCGGCCTCCTGCGCCAAGCCAACTATCCCGCCGCCGAGCAGGCGCTCCGCGCCTTCATTCAGCGCTATCCCAATGACCAGCTCACCGGCAATGCGCAGTATTGGCTCGGCGAAACCTATTACGTGCGCAAGGACTACAACAACGCCGCTGCCGTCTTCGCCGAGGGCTATCAAAAGTATCCGAAAGGCGGCAAGGCCGCGGACAATCTCATGAAGCTCGGCATGTCGTTGGCGCAGCTGGGACAAAAAGCCGACGCCTGCCGCGCCTTCGCGCGTCTCGACCGCGACTTCCCGACCGCCGCGGCGGCGATCAAGGACCGCGTCGGCGACGAGAAAAAGCGCCTGGGGTGTTGAGCGCAGCTTCGCTGCGGATCGATCCTGCGCCCTTCGACATGCGTCCTTCGCCCTGCTCAGGGCGCAAGCTCGGGGTGAGGAGAGATTGTTGATGGCATTGAGAAAAGACCTCATCCTGAGCTTGCGCGCGTCAGCGCGCATGTCGAAGGACGCACCGTCGTGATCCAGCGCTCTCTCCTCCTTCCGGAGACAATGACCATCGATTCTGAGCCGCTCAGGGCCGCCGAATTCGCGGCGCTGATGCAGCGTTTCCAACCATTCGAGCCGTCACCGCGACTCGCGGTAGCGGTGTCCGGCGGCGCCGACAGCATGGCGCTTACGCTCTTGGCGCATGAATGGGCGCGCGCCGCTGGCGGGATGATCACGGCGCTCACGGTCGATCATCGCCTGCGCCCGCAATCTGCCGCCGAGGCAATCCAGGTGGGTCGTTGGCTCGCAGCACGCGGCATCGCGCATCGTGTTTTGACGCGCGCGGGCGGAGAGAGCGGTGTCCGCGGCATCCAAGCGGCGGCGCGCGCTGCGCGCTATGCGCTGCTTGAGGAGTGGTGCCGCGTCGAGGGCGTGCTCCACCTTCTCATCGCACATCATCGCGAGGATCAGGCGGAGACGCTGCTGCTGCGCTTGGCACGCGGCAGCGGCCTCGACGGGCTGGCGGCGATGTCGGCGGCGGCGGAGCGCGCCCATTGCCGGGTGTTGCGTCCGCTCCTGCGCGTACCCCGCGACCGCCTGCTGGCGACGCTGAGCGCGGCGGGGCAGCGATGGATCGCGCCTACGCCCGCGTGCGGCTCCGCCAGAGTGAGCCGCGGCTGGCTGAGGCCGGTCTCACCGCCGCTCGGCTCGCCGTCGCCGCGGCGCGGTTGGGAGCGGCTCGGGTGACGCTCGAGGCCGAGGTGGCGATGCTGCTGGCGCGCGCCGTCGAGCTTCACCCCGGCGGCTTCGCCCGCCTTGACAATGTCGCCCTTGCCGAGAAGCCCGCTGCGCTGGGCTTGCGCGCCTTGTCGGCGGTGCTGGGTGCAGTGGGCGGCGCCCTCTACCCACCCCGATCGGCGCGGCTTGATCGGCTATATCGTGAGTTATGTCAAGGGCTTAGAGGTGGTCGAACGCTCGGCGGATGCCGTCTCCTGCCACGCCGCGGCGGGGTCCTCGTCTGCCGCGAGCCGGCGGCGCTGGCGCCACCCACGGTAGTGCCGCCAGGCACGATCGTGCACTGGGATGGGCGGTTTCGCTTACGGCTTGCGGCAACGGCGCCGGCGGGCCTTTACCTTGGCGCGCTTGCCGGCGCCGCGGTTGGCGGCGCGAGGCGGCGCGTGCCGGGCGCGGTCCGGCCGTCGCTCCCAGCGCTCAGCGATGGAAAAGCCGTGGTGGCCGTGCCGGCCCTCGGCTATCTAAGGGACGATGTCGACGGGACTTGGTTGCGCGCGAGTAGCCTCTCCTTTCGACCGACTCGACCGCTGACCGTCGCGAGCTTTACTGTTGTATAAGAGTCTCCGGTGGTTAACCTTATAGCCGGGGCAATGATGCTGAAATTAGGACGAGCGCCTCGTTCGAGCCAATATGTGCCCTCGTTGGCGGCGCCTAAGGAAAGCCCGAACCGAGAACAAATTCGCACCGAGATCAGGACAAGCTTTACTGTTGTTTAAGCGCCGCCGCAGATTAAATGTATAGCCGGAGCAATGACGCGGGAATTTGGGCGAGGGCCTCGGTCCAGCCAGTATGCGTCGGGCTCGGTTAGGAAAGGCCTGGACCGTGAACAATTTCGGAAAGAATTTGGCCCTCTGGATCATCATCGGCGTGCTGCTGGTGCTGCTCTTCAACCTGTTCCAGAGCTCGGCCAGCCGCAATGCGCCCAACACCGAGGATTACTCGCAGTTTGTCGCCGAGGTGGACGCGGGCCAGGTCACGAGCGTCACGATCCAGGGCAAGACCATCACTTATCAGCTCGCCGACAAGCGCAGCACCTTTACGACGCATGCACCGGATGACCCGGGGCTGGTCGATCGCCTCATCAGCAAGCACATCGCCTTCAAGGCGGTGCCGACCGACGAGAACATGCCGACGCTCTTGGGTTATCTCCTCAACTGGTTCCCGATGCTGCTCATCATCGGCGTGTGGATCTTCTTCATGCGCCAGATGCAGGGTGGCGGCGGCCGCGCCTTGGGCTTCGGCAAGAGCCGCGCGCGGCTCCTCACGGAAAAAGTCGGGCGCATCACCTTCGACGATGTCGCCGGCATCGACGAGGCGAAGCAAGAGCTCGAGGAGATCGTCGAGTACCTGAAGGACCCGCAGAAGTTCCAGCGCTTGGGCGGCAAGATTCCCAAGGGCGTGCTGCTGGTGGGCCCGCCCGGCACCGGCAAGACGCTGTTGGCGCGCGCCATCGCCGGCGAAGCGAATGTGCCGTTCTTCACCATCTCGGGCTCGGACTTCGTCGAGATGTTCGTCGGCGTCGGCGCGTCGCGCGTGCGCGACATGTTCGACCAGGGCAAGAAGAACGCGCCCTGCATCATCTTCATCGACGAGATCGACGCGGTCGGGCGCCATCGCGGCGCGGGTCTGGGCGGCGGCAATGACGAGCGCGAGCAGACGCTCAATCAGCTGCTCGTCGAGATGGACGGCTTCGAGGCCAATGAAGGTGTCATCCTTATCGCCGCCACCAACCGGCCCGACGTGCTCGATCCGGCGCTGTTGCGTCCCGGCCGCTTCGACCGGCAAGTCGTCGTGCCCAATCCCGACATTGTCGGCCGCGAGAAGATTCTGAAAGTGCACATGCGCAAGGTGCCGCTCGCCTCCGACGTCGACCCGCGCACCATCGCGCGCGGCACGCCCGGTTTCTCCGGCGCCGATCTCGCCAACCTCGTCAATGAAGCGGCGCTCATGGCGGCGCGCAAAGGCAAGCGCTCCGTCAGCATGGCCGAGTTCGAGCAAGCCAAGGACAAGGTGCTGATGGGCACCGAGCGCCGCTCGATGGTGATGTCGGAGGAGGAGAAGACGAACACCGCCTATCACGAGGCGGGCCATGCCCTCGTCATGCTCTACACCGAGGGCCACGATCCCCTCCACAAGGTGACGATCATTCCCCGCGGCCGTGCACTCGGCGTCACCATGTTCCTGCCCGAGCAGGACAAGTACTCGCATTCGAAGAAGGAGCTCGAGGCGCGGCTCGCCGGCCTCTTTGGCGGCCGCGTCGCCGAGGAGCTGATCTTCGGCGCCGAGCGCGTCACCACCGGCGCTTCAGACGACATTCGCCGCGCCACCGGCCTCGCGCGGCGCATGGTCACCGAGTTCGGTTTCAGCGACAAGCTCGGCCCGTTGCGTTACAGCGACAACGAGGAGGAGGTCTTCCTCGGCCACTCCGTGACGCAGCGCAAGAACGTCTCCGATGCCACCGCCAAGGTGATCGACGAGGAGATTCGCCGCATCGTCGAGGACGGCGAGCGGAGCGCGCGGCAGATTCTCACCGAGCATGTTGAGGAGCTGCATGCGCTCGCCAAGGGCCTTCTCGAATTCGAGACGCTCTCGGTCGACGAGATCAAACGCATCATCCGCGGCGAGAAGATTGTGCGCGACACCGGCGGCCCGGCGGAGGATCCCGCGCGCAGCGCCACCGGCAGCGGACGTCGCTCGTCGGTGCCGCCTTCCGGCCGCGACAAGCCCGCAGGCGGACTCGAGCCCGAACCGCAGCCCGGCGGTTGATGGAAAACGGGGCGCAGCACTCGCCCATGCAAAGCCCCGCCCCCGCGCGGGGCTTTGCCGCTTTTGCGCCCACCGCACCGGTGCGGCTTAGGCCCGCGGGCCTCCTCGAAGGTCCGGCGGCGACGGCCGCGCTCGATCAAGGCCGCGCTTGGCCGCTCGCGGGTGGCCCGCTCGCTTTTGCCGATGTCGAGGCGATGGCACGTGCCGAAGGCGGCGGCGCCACCTCCGCCTACGGCACCGTCGGCGATCTCTTGCGCTGGTCGGCAGAGCGAAGCGAAGACATCCGCCAGCACATCTCCGAAGGTCTCGCGGCGATCATCGCGCACCGCGCGCCTTGGGCGGGATTGAGCCTCGATCGCTCGCGGATCATGGGCGTCGTCAACGTCACGCCCGACAGCTTCTCCGACGGCGGCGCGTTCCTCGATCCCGCGCGCGCCATAGAGCACGGCCGCGCGCTTTTGGCGGCGGGGGCCGAGATCATCGATGTCGGTGGCGAATCGACCAGGCCACGGGCCGAGCCGATCTCACCGGCGGAGGAAATTCGTCGCATCGAGCCGGTGGTGCGCGGGCTTGCCGGAAGCGGCGCCGTTGTCTCGATCGACACGCGCCACGCCCAGGTGATGGACGCGGCGCTCGCGGCGGGCGCGCGCATCATCAACGATGTGGCGGCGCTCACGGGAGCGGGCAGCCTCGCTGTCGCGGCGAAGCATGACGCCGCGGTCGTCCTCATGCACATGGCGGGCGACCCCCGCACCATGCAGGTTGATCCGCGCTACGACGATCCCGCGCTCGACGTGCTCGAATTCTTGCAAGCGCGCATCGCCGCCTGCCAATCCGCCGGCATTCCGCGCGAGCGCATCGCCGTCGATCCCGGCATCGGCTTTGGCAAGAAGGATCCGCACAATCTCGCCCTCTTGGCGCGGCTCGCGCTGTTCCACGGAACGGGTTGCGCGGTGATGCTGGGCGCCTCCCGAAAATCCTTCATCAGCCGGCTGGGGGGCGGGTGTGGCGGCACAGGCGAACGTCTCGGCGGCTCGCTCGCCGCTGCGTTGTGGGCGGCGAGCCAAGGCGTCCAGCTTCTGCGCGTGCACGACGTGGCGGAGACGCGCCAAGCACTCGCCATCCGCGCGGCGATCGTCGGCGGTTGACACGCTGGCGCCGGGACTGCGCTATAACTGCGGATCGACGGAGCCGTCCCTTTCGCCGTCATTCCCGCGAAAGCGGGAATCCAGGGTTGCAGCGCACGTTGCTTGCCTTGGGTCCCTGCTTTCGCAGGGACGGCGCGTGAAGGGGCGCAGGTTTAAATCGAGGTTTCTTGGATGACGCGCAAGCTTTTCGGCACGGATGGAATTCGCGGCACCGCCAACAGCGAGCCGATGACGGCCGAGACCGCGCTCAAAGTGGCCATGAGCGCCGGTCGGGTGCTGCGTCGCGGCGATCACCGCCACCTCGTCGTCATCGGCAAGGACACACGGCTTTCCGGCTACATGATCGAGCCCGCGCTCACCGCGGGTTTCATCGCCCGCGGCATGGATGTGGTGCTGGTGGGGCCGCTGCCGACGCCCGCCATTGCCATGCTGACGCGCAGCCTCCGCGCCGATTTGGGCGTCATGGTCTCGGCTTCGCACAATCCGTTCGAGGACAACGGCATCAAGCTCTTCGGCGCCGATGGCTACAAGCTCTCCGACGAGATCGAAGCGGGGATCGAGGCGCAACTCGACGACACCGACGGCCGCGTGCCGCCGCACGAGCTCGGCCGCGCCAAGCGGCTCGACGACGCGGGCGGGCGCTACATCGAATTCGTCAAGGGCAGCTTCCCGAAGCGGCTGCGCCTTGATGGGCTCAAGGTCGTGGTCGATTGTGCGCATGGCGCCGCCTACAAAGTGGCGCCCACCGTGCTCTGGGAATTGGGCGCCGAGGTGATCCCGCTCGGCGTTTCGCCCGACGGGCTCAACATCAATCGCGACAGCGGCACCATGGCGACGGCGGCGATGCAGCGCGCGGTGGTCGAGCATGGCGCCGATCTCGGCATCGCGCTCGACGGCGATGCCGATCGTCTGCTTGTTGCCGACGAGAGCGGCCGGCTCCTCGACGGCGACCAGGTGATGGCGCTCATCGCGCTCAATTGGCATCGCGCGCAACGGCTCGATGGTGGCGGCGTGGTGGCAACGGTGATGTCGAATCTCGGTCTCGAGCGCCACCTCGGCGAGCAGAACATCACCTTGCATCGGACCGCCGTCGGCGACCGTTACGTCGTCGAG
>Ga0306923_10008973_pt1 | contig 10047 bp, 10 predicted proteins | sample sta12Can44000108_FD_203841 | JGI IMG/M metagenome (GOLD analysis project Ga0306923, IMG submission 203841) | Lab enrichment of tropical soil microbial communities from Luquillo Experimental Forest, Puerto Rico - statanox.12C.anox.44.000.108 (v2)... | ecosystem: Environmental > Terrestrial >...
GCTCTCCGTTGCGCATCTGAGTTGTTGAGAGCCGGCGCACCCGGCAAAAACAACATCACACCTGAGCAAATGGCCACAATCCACATCAGCACTGTCATCGACATCCTCACGGGTGAAGATAACAATGATGCAGCTTGAGGGTACGATCAAAAAAGATCGCCACAGGCGCAGGGCCAACGTAGTGCGCTGTACGTGGGGTTACACGCGGTGGGACAGGGGGACGCCAACGCCCCTATATATAGGGCGTTGGACGTGTGCCCCCCCTAGCGTTGCACGTGGTTGCACGGGCGTTGCACGGGCGTTGCACGCTCCAAAAACCTTGTTTGTTGTTTGGTACGATCTATTCCTCATTCCCCACGTTGTAGCTCCTCGCTCCGCCACGCAAGTTAAGTTTTGCGGCCAGGCGCCTGCTCTGTGTGTGAAGGCCGTTCGCTCCACCACACTGCGTCATTGTCGATCACAAATTGCGGATGGTCTCTCCGCATTGCAGCCAAGGAACACCAATGACTTAGCAGTGTGATTTCGTTTCTACCCACACCGAACCCACAACTGCGGTGACGCTGGCGAAATGCGGGACCGCGGGGCGCAATGTGGAGTGCCGGGCCGGCAAAAGACCGGGGGTGGGGTGGGCGTACCCCCGCCTCGGCTCGCTCACCCGGTGATTCACCTCCCCTCTCTTTTTCGCGCTGTGTGTGCAAACCTCTTGCGTGGTCGTCAACTAAGTTTCAGCACCGAGTCCGACCTACATCATGCTTTCAGCATGATGTAGGTGATTTTTCTCGACGGATTACCTGAGTGTTCTCGCCGATCGCGTCGCGGCGACTCAGGCGTGGCCGCTGATGCGTTTTTCTCGGCGGCGGGCCTCCGCCCCCCCCTCATCTGGCCGCGAATTGGCGCACAGGTGGCTGCGCGCCGGTTCCGATCAGGGCGCTGGGGGCTGCGATCAGGCTAGCAACTCAATGCGAATTTCGACGAGTGCGTCGCGGAATTGCTCGTCGTTAATCTCGTCCTCGTTTTCCTGATCCATAATCCGCTGAGCCGCTTGCCTAGATTCTGCAAGCACATGGCAAGGCGGGTTGACTCAATCTCGAGCGGTTCTTGCCCTTGCGGAGGCGGAGTAAGCGTGGGCGAAATCTGCCCCCCAAAAGCGCCAACTCGTTGCCGTGGAGGGTCCGATTGGGCGGGCGGCATTTGAACGAGTAGTTGATTTTTAGTCTGGCCGAGCGAGCACCTCTCAGCCAACTCGGGAAAAATCAGGCTGGACGCGACGGGGTCGAAAAATTCTGGATGGCACTCCGAAACCGCGAGAAAATTTGGAAAGCGACCATGTCATAGTATATCGGCGGCAACCGCCACCGGTCGCAGGGACGCGCCCCGTCAGACCGACATGAAGCCGCAGCCTGAACCATCAAACCAGGAGGTGCTGGCGGGCCTCATCGAACGCGTGACCTACCACAACGCAGAGAATGGTTTTTGCGTCCTGCGTGCCAAGGCACGCGGGCATCGCGACGTCGTGACGATGATTGATGCCACCCCTGCGTGGTCAGGCGTCGATTTTTATTTGACCTCGCCATAAGACCAGCCCGCGTTGTTGGCTGGCGCATTCGAGGAGGCCGCCGCCTCCGCCGAAACAGGTCCGGGCGGATTTTCGGCCGCGACTGGCGTTTCCTTCTTTTGCTGTCTCTTGGCCGACGTCCCAACCGGCTGAAGATCTGCATGCACTGGGTTGGGGGCAAACCGACGAGGTGCAAAGAACGCTTCCGATTTCTCGGAACGCACCGCGATGGTTTGCGGCTGATAGCCCTTGTGTGCGAACGTCGCCGAAAGTTCCGCCACATCGAGCGTGAGCTCACACGGCGTGCGACAGCTCTGCCCTGAAACCTTAACCTCGGCACCCGCCGGTACGGATTCGAAGCGGAGTGCCGCCTTCGGCGGTGATGACTTGAGAAAATCTGGGATCGATCCAGAGCACGCGGCGACACTCAAACCACATGCCACAACGGCAATGACTTTGCTCATCACATAACCCCACCCGCATATACGCGGCCAGCTCGCGGGACCTGGCGCCCCCAACTCCCACCGTGGCTGCTGCGGTTAAAGTCTTGGCTGGAAGTGTGGCAGCTCAATGATGCGGAGCAATTTCGGGTTTTGCGTTTTTAAGACATTGAAAACAATGTAATAAAGCGCCACTAACTCTGAACAATTCTGGGCGTGCCGCGCCCCGGAAGGGCGGCCACCCCTCGCTTAGCGGAACGATCGAACGGTTTGGTCACGTAATCGGATGGGATCACGCTCTCCTTGCTTGGCAAGCTCGATGATCCTTTTGGCTACCATTGTCACTACGGGATCATTGCGATCGACCAAACGCAACTGGCGCAATGTATCTTTGAGCGCCGCAGCAAGCACAGCGATAGTCTCCGGCCCAAAGGCTTCCTGCTCATGCTCGTCGGAGGCCAAAATAGGCATCTCAGGACACGCACGCTTAAACACGCGCGCCCCCTGTTTGATAATGCGGGCTTTCATTGACACTTTGATGAAGCCCGTCGGCTTATGCACCCTATCCACAGCCCCAAGAGCCGCAGTCGATCAGCCCACGCAAGTCGCTTTCAACTCACCTTCCGTCGCATGCTTTTAAAAGAGCCGGACAACAACGACGTACCGGGGATCGGATGGGGGGCGCTTAACTCTGGAATGGTCAGGGGGAGGCCCCATAGCGAGAGAACCAGGTCGATATTCGATGAGCTAAGCGGGTACATGACCGCGATGCGGATCACCTCCTCCGTTAGGTCCTGAGTGCAATCTTGGCTTGGAGACACCCGGCAACAAATTGTTCTCGCGGCAAGGCTTGGAGCACGCCCTTGAACGCTCAAGTGTTAGCCCGAAGGCCGATTGCAGTACGCAGAGACGACAGGACAATCCTAGCCCCGCGGATGGTTTAGGTTAGGTACCCGCTGACCTTGGGTCTTTCGAGATCTTTGCTCAAACATTACGCGTTGCCGGGCGACTTTATCCTTGTAATACCAGAGAACATATACGCGAATAGCAGATGACAGGTTGGCCGACCGCCGATTAGCGTAAATACTCCCTACCAGCTGCGACAAGGTCTCGCGCCGCTCCTCTGCAATGTGTTTTAGAGCGCTCCAGAAAACATCCTCGAGACTGACGCTCGTCTTCTGATGTTCAAGGACGATCGAACGCTTGATAACTGATGATTTCACGGCCCTGTATTTGAGAGGTTTCAGGGCGACGAAATAGGGCTGAGCAACGGAAGTTTTTAGTTCGTGGTTAATGCCTGGCAGTATCAATTAGAGGTAATACCGCACAGGCATTCCGGGGGTTGAGCCGTGATATGATATCAACGCCTTGACCCTCCCGTGTTGCGTACCTGGGAAGGGCCACGGGGGCGTCGGCCTCGGGGCTCCACCAAATTATCCCGAGGCCGGCGCTGCTTCGTTCCACGCGCGCATGACGTAGAGCACCGCAAACTAATCCGTCAGGCCCACTGTTGACTAACGGCCCCTGTGGAAAACTAATCACGCCGAACGTTGCAATTGGCAGTTGAAATGCGGCCGACCGCATGTCACGCAGGAAATCAAGGAACCGGCCCCAATTGGGCGTGCGACGTGCCAGGTGCTCTTCGATCTATGGTGTGTCGGCAGCAACTTCATGGCGGTTTTCCGTGTCAGGCCAGGCGCTGTGAGCGCCATTGCGCCGGCGATCGGATATGAACTGATAGTCGGCAAGAAAACGCGCCTGCTCATCCAGCTTAGCAGTCAACTCCTCCACGCGACGGACGAGGACCTCTTCTTCCGCCTTGTGTACAACCAGCTGGCGATCGACCTCATCAATATAGGCGCTAAGCTGCGCCGCTCTGGTGCGCTCTCCGGCAAGCTGATTACTCAATGCCTCCGCCTCGGCAGTCTTATTGCGCAGATGATCCTGCAGGACCTGTGGCTCCATCTCATAGCCTAGGACTTTCCGCCTCAAGGCCTCCGCTTGGGCGCGTAATGCAACCAATTCAACATGCTGCCTCTCCGCGTTGACCGAAATCTCACGGTAATTGACTGTCACCTGGGCTAGCTCAGCCCGCGTTTCAGAAAGTACACTCTCTGCTTCGGTCAATGCGGCACTCTTGGAGCTGAGATCGGATTTAAAGCCCTCTAGCTCTTCCATCAGCTGCTTTTCCTTGCTCTCAAGCGCAAATAAAACAGTGATTTTTTCGCCCAGTTCGAGCTTAAGCCGTCCAATCGCCTCGCTCTTCTTCACGATTTCCGTCATGTGGTTCGTGTTTTTCACCTTTAGTTGCTCGACGTTCATTTCTAGGCGGCGCGTGGACATAGCAAAATCTGCACGCTGTAGATCCTTATCGGCCTGAATTTCCGCCATCGAAAGTGGATTGAGTGCTTCCATCCGTCGCGTGGTGAGGCGTTCGGCCCGAGCATGCACCAGTGGAATGACGCCAATAACAAATAAGCCGGCGATAAGGAATCCGATCCCGATATACATAATGGATTCGATCACGGAAATTACCTCTCACATTTACGAAGGGCAGCCGGCTCTACCGGCCCACCCAGTTCTTTGACCTCTTCGAGTTAGTATGGATGCCACTTTGGTATGCTTTGGGCGGCTATAAAGTATCGACGCCGTGCGACCTTAGAAAATTATCAACTGTGTTGTTTCTGCACCACAAATCGCAATGCGCCGGTTTTGCGCCAGCAAACCACTGCAGATGGAAAGTACGCAGTCCTCCTATAGTTGTTGCATCACGCCACCGATTACCATCTCCAAGCCGTTAATGAGCGCCAGTCGATATTTCCCCTCGCTCCTCGACTGAATTTTAACCCGTTGGGAATCATCGTTCCGGGATGCCGACTAAACTATCTCGAACAAATTGTGCGGTCGCGATGCGGGCGCCCAGTGGCGAGATCGCGCGCCTGTCGGATTCGGCAGGACATTTCCGCGAGCTTGCGTTTCCGTTCGGGCTCGTAGCCAGCGCGCTAGTCGGAGCGCTCGCAACGTTGGTCGTTATGGACTGCCAAGACAGCAAGCAGGACGGCAAGCAGGACGGCAAACCAGAGACCTTCGCGCTCGCAGCCGCTAGCAGCGGAACCGTCGTGTATCGGCAGGCACGCCCGCCGCAGATAAACGAAGAGCAAGGCCATTCAGACCACCCCTATACGGAACAGGTCGAGGCTTCCGACGATCTGGATGACGACAGCGCCCCATCGATTTTTTCGCGCGCGGTGAAAACGGTCCGGTTTGTCAATCCCGATGCACCGGCGAGCGTCGGCACCGTCGCCACTGCAGCACGCGGGTCCATCAAGCCGGCAATGGTGAAGGTCGAGGGTCTGGTCAGTCTGGCGCCGAAGACGGCTGATGCCCCGCGCAAGCAGTCGATCATGGATCAGGTCGACGGCTATCTATGGGAGGTCTACCGGCGCATCCCCACTAAGAAGGATGGGACTGGTGACTTCACCTGGAAGGACCCGGCGGCCGCCAAGCATATGCACCTTGCCTTGAAGGACTACGTCATCGGCGGCATGGATCCGGAGTTCCGCGAGCAGCTCTATCACGCCGGACGAGCGATGGACGCAGCCGGCCTGCAGTGGTCGATGCTCAGCGCGTTCCGCGACGACTACCGCCAGGGCCTCGCCTCCGGGTTCAAGGCGAGCGTCGGCAACTCGCTACACGGCGGCAGCCGCCGCACTGGCGGTTATGGCCATGGTCGCGCCATCGACATCACCGGCCCCGAAGGGAAGGAGAGCGATGTCTGGCACTGGATCGACGCCCACGGCCCCAAGTATGGACTGCATCGTCCGCTGCCTGGCGCCGATCCCGCGCATGTCCAGCAGCGCGGCGATGGCCACAACATCGCGCTTGCGTTGCGCGAGAGTCGCATTCGATCTGCGGCGGGCGGCAAACCGAAGGTTGCAAAGGCGGCGGTGGCGGCGGCGCGATAAATTCCTTCAAGCGTGGGCGCGATCCACGATCGTGATCACGCGTTTCGTCATCCCAATGATGCCGGCGTTGCCATTCGCGGAGATAACTGTTGATGCTCTCGCGAGTAGCCCCAAGGCGTGTTGCTGCCAGAAACACCAAGCTCCTACGTGCAGGCCAGCGCAGTCGCTACCGGCTGCGCCAAACAAATTCCTGGAGCCGGTATTCGGCCTAGAGGCATTCTTGCTGCCGGCTTCCGGATCGGCGTGGCAGCCAAATACCGCAAGAAAGGAACCGCGTATATTTCATTGTGTGCTTTGCCATTTGGAAACCGCAAAAACGCCTGGATTGACCAATGAAGGTTAAGAGCAGCGGTTAAGCACGATGGCCCAGACCGGCGCGTTAAACCTGTCCATGAAGCACATAGCTGCCGCCATTCTTCTGCTGTCGACGACTGCGGCGCCGGCCTCGATCATCTGCCAGGACTCACCGGGAAGCGAACCGGGGGTCAACTGGTGGTGGCGTGACATTGATAACAGGCGCTGCTGGTTCAAACGCGAAGGCCCCATACCGCCGAAGTCTGAATTCAGGTGGAAGGAGAACAAGGAGAATCAAGGGAGGGAGGTGGTGGCGGAAGCGGAGGCCGCACCCGTCGAACAACAAAACCAGAGCATTCGAATGCTGAAGACGCGCATCCTTTGGGAGGGAATCTCAGACGTCGATGCAAATTGGATCGATGGCGATGCGCCCGTCGACCTGATGAGCGGCGATGCCCTGTCAGGACCGGCTGGGGTCGGCGGCAACTGGATCGTGCCATCGATCCAAGAGAAGGCCGGTGAGAGTACGTCCTTCGCAGCGCGATTCGCGCCGGTTATTGAATCCAGAAAAGCACGGACAAATTGAAATGTATACGAGAGATTCGTTGGGATACGATGGGGTACCAAGCCCATTGCAAGACCATTCGCAGACACGGGCCAGCGCGTACCTATCGAGGTTTAGTGCGACTGATGAGGAGGCTGGATACGGGGGCGAGCATGTTGCACCCGAACCTCATGGAGGGACGCCCTCTCGCAAGCTCCTCCGTTTTACTTGCATATTGGCGAGCGTGGCCGTCCTCGGCGTCGTATCTGCTTTAATTTGGCGCAACCCCGATTTACATCTGTGGTCATCAACTACTCAATTGTTGCAGACCTTCGCGAGTCAAATGACCCCAAGTCAAAACAATACGGGGATGTCCTCTGAGCAGGTCCTGAAAATCGAGGCGCTGAAGACGGAGATTAGTGAACTTCGCACTGAACATGAGCAGTTGGTCGCCGGCCTTGTTTCCTTGCAGGTACGCGAGCGGGAGCTTCAACACCTTTCTTCGAATAAAGTCACATATTGGTATTCAGAGCCCACAGCTTTGCTGTACCGCACTGCGGGCGCGCGACCGTGACTTTTGTTTCCTGATCACGGTCCAACCCCAATGTGTGAGTCTTGCTGGGGCAACTCACGCCACGGCGACCTCACGCCGATCGTACGCGGCTGAGCTGTCCCATTGGCACTCACCGTCATGACGCAAGCGTATCGAGCAAGGCCTTGGCCTCGTTCAGATCGCACGTGTCGAAGTCCCCCGTGAACCAGCCATAGACCGGCGCAAGAAGGTCACGAGCCCCATGCCGCTTGCCCTGATCGCGCCAGAGCCGTGCCATGCTCATCGCTGCGCGCAATTCCCAGGACTTTGCTTGCTGCTCCCACTTATTAACACTCTCGCGCGTGGCCCCCGCGCTTGGCAAGCTTGCACTGCGGTAGACGCAAGTCAGTACGATCGCGTGTGGCATCGACCTCGCGAAGAAGGGTGTCCTCATAGGCGATGTCGACCCCCACGTGCGGACATGTTGCGTGATTTTCTCCCAACCTTTGCTATTGTCCCACCTCGGAAGTGCCGGTGGAACCGGAAATGTCAGCAGCCCGGTTAAAACACTTCGGCTGGGGCCGCGAGGGCGAGGGCCTCACTGCGGAAGAAGAGGCCTTCGTCATGGCGCGTGCAGAAACGCGTTTCGGCACGGCGCTCAAGGAGAGCGCGAGCGCACCGCGTCTCGAAGAGATCAAGCTTGCAGCGCCGCGCGTCACGGCGCCCGCCTCGCTTTCGTTCTGCACCAGCGAGCACTACGACCGTGCCGCGCACACTTACGGCAAATCATACCCCGAGCTCGCCCGCGGCCTTGCACGTGATTATGCGAGCGCGCCCGACATCGTCGCCTATCCGCGCAACGAGGCGGACGTGCAGGCCGTGCTCGACTGGGCCGGCGGCGCCGATGTGACGGTGACGCCGTTCGGCGGCGGGTCAAGCGTGTGCGGCGGCGTAGAGCCGAAGCGCAACGGACATAAGGGCGCGGTCACGATCGACCTGCGCGAAATGGGCAAGGTGAACGAGGTCGACAAGACCTCGCGCGCTGCGCTGATCGAGGGCGGCACCTACGGTCCTGCGCTCGAAGCGCAGCTTCGCCCGCACGGGCTTACGCTGCGTCATTTCCCGCAGAGCTTCGAATATTCGACGCTCGGCGGCTGGATTGCAACGCGCGGAGGCGGCCACTTTGCAACGCTCTATACGCATATCGACGATTTCGTTGAATCGCTTCGCACGGTGACGCCGAGAGGCGTGATCGAAAGCCGCCGCCTGCCCGGCTCGGGCGCCGGCCCGAGCCCGGACCGCATGATGATCGGCTCGGAAGGCATTCTCGGCGTTATCATGCAGGCGTGGATGCGCTTGCAGGACCGCCCGAAATTCCGCGAGGGCGGTGCGCTGCGGTTCAGGGATTTCTTTTCCGCAGCACGCGCCGTGCGCGCAATCTCGCAGGCCGGCCTCTATCCCTCAAACTGCCGCATCCTCGATCCGGCCGAGGCCTACAACACCGGCGCGGCAGACGGCTCGGTCGCCATCATGGTGCTGGCCTTCGAGTCGGCCGACCACGATGTCGCGCCGTGGATGAAGCGCGCGCTCGAATGCTGCGCAGATCACGGCGGCACACCCGAGGTAAGCGGCGCCGAGGCGCACCGTGAGGGCGCCGCCGGCGTGTGGCGCAACGCCTTCATCCGCATGCCCTACGCGATGGAACGGCTGATCCTGCGTGGCGTGATCAACGACACGTTCGAGACCTCGATCACGTGGGACCGCTTTGAGAAATTCCACAACGCGATCAAGGCCGCGACCGAGAACGCGGTCCTTGCGACGACCGGCCGCAAGGGCGAGGTCACCTGCCGCTTCACGCATGTCTATCCCGACGGGCCTGCGCCTTATTTCACCATCCACGCGCTTGGCGAGCCGGGCAGGCTCGCCGCGCAATGGCGCGCAATCAAGAGCGCGGCGCTCGACGCCGTGATTGCCAATGGCGGGACCGTCACGCATCACCACGCGGTCGGTCGCGACCATCGTCCGTGGTATGACAGGCAGCGCCCGCCGCTGTTCGCCGAGGCGCTGCGCGCCGCGAAGAAAGCCCTCGACCCGCAAGGCCTGCTCAATCCAGGCGTTCTCATTGACCCCTGAACGTTGAGCCGGACTTACCGACGGAGGTCACCGCCTCCCGACCCTGTCCATTTAGATGCTACTGAGCACGAGCGGGCCATCCCCGCTGGCAGACATCATCATGACGCCAGCGCGTCGAGCAAGACCTTGGACTCCTTCAGATCGTGCGTATCGAAGCCTTCGGTGAACCAGTCGTAGACCGGCGCTAGAAGATCGCGGGCCTGATCCCGCTTGCCCTGATCGCGCCACAGCCGCGCCATGCTCATCGCCACGCGCAGCTCCCAGGACTTTGCCTGCTGCTCGCGCGCGACCGCGAGCGCGCGCTCGAAAGAGGCTTCTGCTTTTGCAACATCTGGGTTGGCCGTAAGTAGTGCGATTTCCCCGGCAATGCGATGGACCTCAGCTTCCCACCATCTCTCCTCGTTTCTCTCCACGGCAGCAATAGCTTCAGCGATGCAGCGCCAAGCGTTATCGAATTGGCCTAGCTCCGCGTAGGCTTTCGTCAAACACGCAAAGTTCAACGGCATCCATAGCGTTCCTCCTGTCGACTGCAATGCAGTAATTCCGGACGTTATCGTCTGGACTGCCTCGAAGGCTCTTTGGGT
>Ga0306923_10008975_pt1 | contig 10047 bp, 8 predicted proteins | sample sta12Can44000108_FD_203841 | JGI IMG/M metagenome (GOLD analysis project Ga0306923, IMG submission 203841) | Lab enrichment of tropical soil microbial communities from Luquillo Experimental Forest, Puerto Rico - statanox.12C.anox.44.000.108 (v2)... | ecosystem: Environmental > Terrestrial > Soil...
ATTCCCTATCTGGTTGGCATGCTGGTTGCGATCGGTGTGTTCCGCGAGTCCGGGTGTCTGGAAGTCCTCAAGAGCATTCTGCAACCCGTACTGAGCCTCCTCCAGATTCCCTCCGAACTGATTCCCATGATCCTCATGCGCCCGCTGAGCGGCAGCGGCTCGATCGCGGTACTTAGTGACCTCGTCAGACAGTTCGGCCCGGACAATATTTTGAGTTACATGGCCGCGACGATCTATGGGAGCGCAGAAACGACTTTCTATGTGGTGGCCGTTTATTTTGGTTCAGTAGGAATAACCCGGACTCGCCATGCGATCCCGGCCGGACTGTTGGCAGACCTGGTCGGGGTGATCGCTGCCGTCCTGGTATGCAGATTGTTGTTCGCCGGGTAGCGAATAACGAGCGGTTCGACTGAGTTCGCCGAAGTCCTCAGCCTCGAAGGGGTTGGGCAGCGCTTACGCTTTCCCAAACTCCTTGATCGCCTGTTCGACGGTCACGCCTTGATGGATAATCGCTCGCAGAGAGGCCATAACACCTCGGATGTTCGCGTTCTGCCAGATATTTCGGCCAAACACGACTCCCTTTGCCCCACCCTGCATGGCCCCGTGCACCACCGTCAACGCGGCTTCCACCGTGTCCATCTTCGCCCCGCCAGCAACCAGGGTCGGAACGGGACAGTTTGCTGTGACTTTTCTAAAACCCTCAACCGTTCCGGTATAGTACGTTTTCACAATATCTGCCCCGTGTTCGAACGCGATCCGCGCCGCGGACGCCATCGCTTCGGGCGCCAAGGGCTTGTGAATTCGAGGGGCATCGATGCACGGCAGGGCTTCCACCATCACGGGCAAGCCGTCTACCCGACAATCGCCAATGACCCGCGCGACAATCCTGAAAGTCTCCAACTCGACGTCGCCCCCAAGAAAACACATGACACAGACTCCATCGACGCCGAGCGCGCGCGCATCCTCAACCGTGTGCAAGAGCGACCATTCCGTATACTTCAACCAGTCTTCTCGATAAATGGAAGGGCCTCCGTCGAGGCGCAGGAAAGTCGGCACCCGCCCAATCAGCTGTTCGCGGTATTGCTTCACGACGCCATAGGACGTCATCACGCCATCAGCTCCGGCTTCGATTACTTGTTCCAGGACCTTGCCGGGATTTTCCAGGCCATCGACCGCCCCGAGGGTCCGGGCATGGTCTAACGCTACAATAAGGGCTTTGTCTTTAAGCGGGAGTCTGTTCATCGTTACAGGTTTCTACCCTAGGCGGCAGTGAGGCTTTGAGCAAAGACTACTGTTTAGAATTCAGGAGCCAGAATCCAGAATTCAGGAGGCAGGAGTCAGGGAACTAAATTTACCTTCGAAATCCGGCCACCTCATGCTCTTGTCGCGGCATGACTGCATAATCCCTTCAAGATTTGATCGTATGGCAAAGGGCTCACAGACCACGCGGATATCACTTCACTTCACCAGCAACTCGAAGAGGTCAGCAGGCTTCTGGAGGGGATATCTTCGGGCAATTGAACGTAGCAAAAGCTAGACCCGGCCCCTGACTCCTGAATTCTCTACTTCTGACTCCTGGATTCTGAATTCTGGCTCCTGGATTCTGAATTCTGACTCCTGGATTCTGTTCCCTCACTCCTGTATTCTGAACCATTCGGGCCAGTGGCCAAGGTCCGCTCTGGAAAAGCTTATGAACGTCAATGGCAAACCCTTCCGGACTATCTGGTTCGACGACGACGGCGATACGGTTTGGGTCATCAACCAGATAAAATTGCCACACCAGTTCGAATTGATGCCATGGAGACATCTGGCAGACGCGGTACAGGGTATCCGGTCAATGGTCGTTCGCGGCGCACCGCTGATTGGCGCTGCGGCGGCCTACGGGATTGCCCTGGCCATGAAGGACGATCCCAGCAATCAAGCCCTGGCGTTCGCGCAAGAAGAGCTCTTCAAGAGCCGGCCGACAGCCGTGAATCTGCGGTGGGCACTCGAAGCTATGCGTCACCGGCTTGCCCCTCTGGCCACGTCCGAACGTGCCGGAGCCGCCCGGCAGGAGGCCGCTTTGATTGCCGACCAAGACGTCGAGAACTGCTCGGCAATTGGAGACCACGGCCTCGAAATGATCGCGCAAATGTGGACGAAATCCGGACAACGCAGCCCGTTGAATATCCTCACCCATTGCAACGCCGGCTGGCTGGCCACCGTCGATTGGGGTACGGCTCTGGCGCCCATTTACAAGGCGTACAATGCCGGTATTCCGCTGCATGTCTGGGTCGATGAAACCCGTCCCCGGAACCAGGGTTCATCACTAACGGCATGGGAACTTGGTCAGCATGGAGTGCCGTTCACTGTGATCGCCGACAACTGCGGGGGCCACCTTATGCAGCACGGCCTGGTCGATCTTTGCATTGTCGGCTCGGACCGGACGACGGCCCGGGGAGATGTATGTAATAAAATTGGCACCTATTTGAAGGCCCTGGCGGCATGCGAACATCAGGTGCCGTTTTACGTGGCGCTCCCCTCCTCCACAATTGACTGGAGAATCCGGGATGGCGTCAAAGAGATCCCAATTGAACAGCGCGACCCGAAAGAGGTCACTCATCTGAGCGGGCAAACCGCCACTGGACAAATGGCAACAATTCTTTTGACGCCCGGTGGCAGCCAGGCCGCGAACTATGCATTCGATGTCACTCCCGCCCGGTTTGTTACCGCGTTGATCACGGAACGCGGTGTGTGCCCAGCATCGGAGGATGGCCTAGCCGAGTTGTTTGATAAGCGAAGCGAAAAGTGACGTCGGTCGGCTCGCGTTTTGCCTTGTCCCGGATCAGAGGCTACATCCTCGGCTGCAGGCGAAGGTGCCGCCTCCGCTCTGTCGAGCTTCGGCGCGCCGCGCCATAGTCCGCCGAATGCCAGGCGAATGCCGGACGACGGCGGGAAACGTGGCCCTACCGCATTGGATCCGCGGCCAGGTTCGGTAGGGACGCGCTTCGTCGCGTCCTTAGCCTATGGCCGGATAAACGGCCGTTGCACGGACGGGTCTATGACCATGGCGCCGTGCGGGATCCCGCGCACATCGATCAGATTGTGCGGATAATAAGGACTGATCACGAAGCCGGGCTGGCCGCTCGACTGAGCCAATGGGTATCCACCGGGAGGCGGGTCCTGGTAATAGCTATAGCGTTGACTGTCCTGAACGATAGCGCCGACCAACGCACCCAGGCCTGCTCCGGCGGCTGCGCCCATTGCCGCAGTTTGGGGCCTGCCGCCAATGGCTCCTCCAAGAATCGCGCCACTCGCAGCGCCATATCCGGCTCCTGCGCCGACGGGGCTATCACATGCCGACAGGGCCAGCGACGCCATTGCCGCGCCAAAAATCAACTTCGGATTCATGATCTGATCTGTATTCTACTCATTGCGTAATCACGCAAATACGTTAGACGCAATCTGTCCAAAAATAGTCATGGCCTTTTCCAGGCGGCTCAAGCGATAGCTTTTTGCAAACAGCCGGAAGCGATCTGCTTCGATTCGTCGAAGGATCTTCCAGTAAATCGCCCTCATCCCCTCGGCTGCAATCATTGACTTTCGGTCTTCGTTCGGCAAAAGCCTGCGCGCTTCGCCATAGAACGAGCGTGCTCTGTCAGCCTGAAATCTCATCAGATTCAGGAAGTTATCGTTATACAGGCGCGCCAGGAGAGAGGCTTCGGAGTACCCGAATCGTAACATCTCATCGAGCGGAATATAGATCCTCCCACCATTTTGGAGATCCACGTCCACGTCCCGAATGATGTTTGTCAGCTGCAACCCCATTCCCAGGTTGTACGCGTAGTCATGACATCGGGCGTTCTGATACCCGAAGATTTCAATGCTCACCAGTCCGACAGCACTCGCTACCCGGTAGCAATAGACGGATAGTTCCGCAAAAGTTTGAAAGCGCACCGGCTCCAGATCCATCTCAACTCCGTCCAGGATGTCTTCAAACAATTTTCGGTCTACGTGATACTTTTCGATGATCTGCCGCACCTCGCCGGCAAAGTCCGGCTCATCCCGAGCCGGTTTATAAATCCAGGTCCGCCAGCCGTTCAACCAATCCCGCCGTTCCGCCATCGAGATTCCAGGGTCGTCCGCCACGTCATCGACCCGACGGCAGAAAGCGTAGAAGGCTGTGATATCGCGCCGCCTCTCCCTGGGCAAAGAGACAAAGGCGAAAGCCAGATTGGATTTGCTCTTCTTGGTGATCTGCTCCGCCTGGCTCATCCGTGAGGAATTCTGTTGAATACTTCTTCGATCCGCGGATGCGCGACCTCAAGCACGACGTCTGCCCTTTCCCATTTGAAGCTCGGCGCGAAGGTTGCTATCACGGTTATTCCCAACCGTTGGCAAACCTGGCGCATCTTCGACAGAAGGTGCTCGCTGACGCGGTCTTCGAGCGTCGCCCCAATGTTCTCGCCGATCAGGATTTTCGGGCGGTGGACTACGGCTCGCGCCAGCGCGACAAGATGTTCTTCCAGCGGACGCAGTTGGCCCACCTCTATGTCTGCCATCTCCGAGATACCCATCAACTCGAGCACGGTTTCCGTAGCTGTTTTTGCCTCGCGGGCACTGGCTTGGGTAATTTTAAAAAGCGGCATCGCCACATTCTCCAGGACGTTAAACGCGGGAAGGAGAAACGGCGCCGTGAACAGAAATCCGAATTTCCGGTTCCGGATCTCGCTCAATTCTTCCAGATCCAACCCAGTCATGGACTGGCCTTCCATCAGCACCTGTCCCGACGCAGGCATCGCCAATAATCCCAGCAGGTGCAAAAGCAACGATTTTCCGCCGAACTCAGGCCCGGACAGCGCATAGAAGGTCGCCGCTCGGAAACTGTAACTGAAATCCTTGACGATCTCTTCTCTTCCTTCGCTATGGAGCCGCCGATCCGAGAGATGCTGGACTGCCAGGGGATCCGCGGATTCTTTATTCGTCACCTTCATCCTGCGGGATTTGTGGGCTAAGTTAGAAACGCACTTCGCTCTTCGCTTTTCGAGCACTCCGGTAGAGGCATACCCAGGCCGCCAGAAACCAGGCTGCCAGGAACGCTTTTGCTACGGAAAAGCAGATATTAGCGAGCAGATTCGGAACCGAGTTTGCCGGAAAACCATCCGTCACGACCCGGCCGAGCCAGCATAGAGCAAAGAGATGGACCCCGGCAATCAGGAGGAACCATCCGATGCGATACCAGCATCTCCGCGCAAGCTTGCCATGCTCCAGGATCGCTTGCCCGAGCGATTCATTGTTGAGAACCAGGCTGATCTGGACTGAGCAAAAGAGGATGAGCCCGATCGCCAACAAGGGTCGCGCGGTCTGGTCGACGTATTCGACAGCCGCGTTCGTAAAGTCGGTGTGCTGGGCGATCCAGAGGTAGCTCACCAAAAGGGGAAGGTGGATCAAGAGCATCGTCGCCAAAAGGATAACCCCGGCCCATTTCGCCACGAAGACCCCGCGCCGAAGCGCGAAGTCAAACACGCGGTCCGGCTCCAGGCGGAAGCCGCGTATCCAGACGAATGTTAGGAGCATGAGATAAATCTGGATCGACATTCCAAAGAGGTACTCAAACTGGAACGAGAGCCAGTCGATCACCGCCCCGATACGGAGAAGGGAAATACCGTCCAGATATTGATTCAACCAATAGATGAGCAGCGTAAAAATCGGTTTGATCAAAGCGGCTAAGGCGCAAATCACCAAGGCCAGGTAAATCCAGATCCACCACGGCCGCAACCGTGCGCGCGTCGTGGAAATCACTTCAACCCGACATCCGCGCCAGTTCGTCAGGAAGAGGAAGGCGGCCAGGGCCGAGCCCGGATAGCCGACGACGGTCTGGTTGAACAGCCCTGCCACTATCTCCAATGAGGGCAACCAGGCATGCGCGGCGGCTGCAGCCCAATCAGTTGGACGAAAAGCTGGCCAGTATACCAGATCGCCGAGAGTGAAGCGGACATCCCCGGCTTCGCAACTCTGCAATATTTGAAAGACTAGATAAGTCAGGCTCAATGCAGTGAGCCATATCCACATGCGCGGATAACGCTTCAGAACCCGCAAACCATCCCGGTAAGACGAATACGCCGGATTCGTAAAGATCAACAACGCGTAGCCGGCGAGGCCAAGCCCGGTTGCCATCGCCAGCGATCGCCAGTTGCTCCCGGGTGCATCAGCAATCGCAAGTCTGAACAAGTAGAACAACCTCAGGCCACTTCTTGTCGCTGAAAGGGAGAGGCAAATAAAGCCAAAAAACAGTCCTACTTCACAAATCCCCAATGGCTCGAAAACGGCCAGTAAACAAACAGGCCCCGCCCGACGACATTTTCCGCCGGCACGAAGCCCCAGTAGCGGCTGTCGGCGCTGTTGGCGCTATTGTCGCCCAAGGCAAAGAATTGATTCGGCCCAACCGTGACAGCTGCTCCCGGGTCGCGCAAGTACCTCATTCCTCCGCTCTGGTCATTCACATACCCCGTGTAACCGTTCTTCTGCGATGCGACGCGCTGGAAGGCGTACTCCTGCGCCGGTTGACCATTGATATACAATACAGGCTGGTCGATGCGCAGGACATCGCCCGGAACACCCGCGAGTCGTTTAATATAGTGCTGTCCCGATCCATCCGGCCCTTGCTCCGCCCCAGCGATTCCATTGGTCTTGAAGACAAAAACATCGGCTCGATGGGGACCGGCGAAGTTATAGCCGACCTTATCGACAAAAAGCTGGTCACCCAGGTCGGCATAACCGCGTACAATCGGCTGGCCTTTTCCGAACGCCTCACCCACGTAGACACCAAGCTGTTCGCGTAACACTCTTGGCTCGATCCCGACCCGGTAGTTCCGGCCGGAGCTCATTTTTATCTCCGCGCCGTCCCAGACAAGATTCAGCTTAACCGACCTGATCTCGCTGATCGTATCCCCCTCCTGTTGCGCAAGGACATCCTCGTAGGTGCGCCCCAGGGTCAGGAACTGGAAGACTCGAACCAACGGATTCGGCGGCGGCGTTTCCATCCGCGTGGCTATGACCCCGTTCAACGTGGGCTGCATGGAGCCGGTCGGGATCTTAAACGGTTGCAAATAAAATGCCCGGATACCGAGAGCCAGCGCGATTGCAACCAGGAGCAGCTCAACATTTTCACGGATGCCATGCCGATCGGACGCCGGTTCGATGCGGCCCAGCACTGAGAGCAATCCCTTTTCGAGCTCACGCACGCGCTCACTGGATCGGTCTTTCAGGGCGAGCTTAAGATCGTCTAGTTGTTTGCGGGCGTGCTTGAGCTGATCCTCTTTGGCAATGTCCTTGCGGTAGTTGATGACCCGCTGAGCAGCCTTAGCAAGGGCGTTCCCATCTTTTATATATCGTGGTGTGAACATTAATTCGTTTTTAGCACCTCGATAAACGCTTCCTGGGGGATATTCACTTTTCCGATTGCCTTCATCTTCTTCTTACCTTCTTTCTGCTTTTCCAAAAGCTTTCGCTTCCGTGTAATGTCGCCACCGTAGCATTTGGCGGTCACATTTTTCCGTAAAGCGGACACATTTTCTCGGGCGACGATCCGCCCGCCGATGGCTGCCTGGATGGCAACCTGGAACAATTGCTGCGGGATCACCTCTTTGAGTTTGGCGGCCAGCATCCGTCCCCGCGCCTCCGCCTTATCGCGGTGCACAATACTCGAAAACGCATCTACCGGCTCACCGTTTACCAGCATATCCAGCTTCACCAGATCGGCCGCGCGATAACCCGCATGTTCGTAGTCCATCGATCCATAGCCGTGGGTAAGAGATTTAATTTTGTCGTTAAAGTCGACCAGGATTTCGTTCAACGGTAATACCGCAGTCAGCATCACGCGACGAGTGTCAAGGGACTCGGTGTGCTGCACTTCGCCCCGCTTTTCCATGATCAGCTGCATCATGTCGCCAATGTTCTCGTTTGGGCACAAAACAAAGCATTTCACAACCGGTTCCCGAATCTCGGCAATAAGGCTCGGATCTGGCAGGTAAGATGGATTATCGATATTCAATAGCTGGCTGTCCGTCTTCAACACTCCGTAGACAACGCTCGGATACGTTGCAATGATATCCATGTCGAATTCCCGGCGCAGCCGCTCCTGAACGATTTCCATGTGGAGCAGCCCGAAAAATCCACAACGAAATCCGAAGCCGAGCGCAACGGAGTTTTCCGCCTGGTAGCTAAAGGCGGAATCGTTGATCTGAAGTTTCCCCATGGCCGTCTTCAAGTGCTCGAAATCTCCGGTATTGATTGGGTAGATCCCGCTGAAGACCATCGGATGAATTTCCTGAAAGCCCGGCAGCGGCACCGGCGCCGGGTTTCTCTGCTCGGTCAGGGTGTCTCCAATCTTTATCTCAGTCGTAGACTTAATATTGGCAATGAAGTATCCGACGTCGCCCGCTTGCAGTTGCTCCCGAGCCACGGGTTTCGGGGTGAAAATCCCGACCTCCTTGACTTCATAGTTTCTCCCCGTGCTCATCAGCTTCGCGTTCTGTCCCGGGCTCACCGTACCAGAGAAGACACGGGCATAGGCAACGACTCCGCGATAAATATCAAAAACCGAATCGAAGACGAGAACCCGCAGTTTTTCGTCGTCACTTTCTTTCGGGGGTGGAATCCGATGAATAACCGCCTCTAGAATCTCGTCGATTCCGACCCCGGTTTTTGCGCTGGCCAGGATCGCCTCGTCTCCAGGGATTGCCAGGATCTCCTCCAGCTGTTTCTTTACTACTGGAACGTCCGCATTTGGCAGGTCGATTTTATTGATCACCGGAATGATCGTCAGCTGCTGCTTCGTGGCCAGGTGAACATTGGCAACCGTTTGTGCTTCAACGCCCTGGGCAGCATCAACCACGAGCAGGGCCCCTTCGCAGGCTGCCAGACTGCGCGAAACCTCGTAGGAGAAGTCCACGTGGCCCGGAGTATCCAGCAGGTTGAGTTGGTAGATATTCTCATCTCTGGCAGCGTACCTCATTGTCACCGGATGGGCTTTAATCGTGATCCCGCGTTCGCGCTCCAGATCCATGGAATCCAGTAACTGATCCTGTCTCTCCCGCTCCTCGATCGTGCCGGTCGCCTCCAGCAGTCGATCCGACAAGGTCGTCTTCCCGTGATCGATATGCGCGATGATACAAAAATTTCGAGTCAACAGCCTACCCATGCAGCGGGCGCACTATACTGGAAATCGGCAATACGTCTACCTTTGGAGGTACGTTTCACGTGTCTCGTTTCTCGGTGCGATGAGTTGTAGGGCGCGTGGGTCCCGACTTCGCCAAGGCTTCCTCCTTCGCTCAAGCTACGGCGGACAGGACCGCGGACACGCCGTCGCGGCCCAACCCTCAAAAGGGCGCGCCATAGTCCGGCGGTCGCCGGACGACGGCGGCACGCGCCGGAATAACGAGGTCCAAGCGACTCGACTAAGCTCGTCGAAGGCCGCCTTACAAATGCCGCATAGCGTCCCTCAATTCGAGATTGCGCGCCTGATAGAAACGAGACACCAGACACGAGACACGTAAAACGGGCTCGTGAAACGTGCCCCTCTCAAAGCCCCGCCGGGTGCCTCATCACATATCCGTCTGCCGGACGGCTGCGGGTCAGCCATTGTGGACCACTCGCGCCGTAGCCGTAGCCGGTATCAAGCCGTAAGCCGGCAACGACCATAAAGACATGGCCGTTGTGCGCGTAGACGGTGATCCATCTGCCAGGGCCGCTTTCGCCGTACCGGCGAAAATAGTCTGACGGCGTTGGCGTCTCCAAGTGCCCGATTGCGTGAAGCACATACGAGGTCGTGCCGGAACAGTCATAGCCGGTATCGTAAAACGTTTGATGTCCGCCTCCGTACCGATACGGCTTCCCGACGAGCTCGTTGCCGGCATCGATCGCGCGGCGGACTGCGCCTGGCGCATCGCGAGGTGAAACCGCCAGACCACCCTCAACAAAGGCAGTCCTGCCCGGGATGTAGCGATAAACATAGGGAGGCGTCGTCTCACAACCAGCTATCAGCACGGCGAAAGCCAGAAGCAATAA
>Ga0306923_10008976_pt1 | contig 10045 bp, 4 predicted proteins | sample sta12Can44000108_FD_203841 | JGI IMG/M metagenome (GOLD analysis project Ga0306923, IMG submission 203841) | Lab enrichment of tropical soil microbial communities from Luquillo Experimental Forest, Puerto Rico - statanox.12C.anox.44.000.108 (v2)... | ecosystem: Environmental > Terrestrial > Soil...
CCAGGTCAGACGGTTCTTCTGTGACAACGCGCTCATGTGGATGCGCGACTTCCATATCGATGGATTGCGCATTGACGCCGTGCATGCCCTCATCGATCGTTCCGAAACTCACTTTCTGGAACAGCTCGCGAGAGAAACAGAGGCTTTGAGCAGTGTTCTCGCGCGCCCCCTCGTGCTCATTGCGGAAAGCAATCTGAACTATCCCCGAATCGTCACTCCATGCAACGCAGGCGGCTTCGGCATCAATGCCCAGTGGAACGACGACTTTCATCACGCGCTCTTCGCCGTTCTGGATCAGGGTCCGCACGTGGGCTACTTCGCAGACTTCGGCAAACTCCGGCACCTCGCAAAGTCGCTCGAAAAGACCTTTGTACTTGACGGAATTTACTCGAGATACCGCAGACGCTCGCACGGACGATCAGCCGAGCACCTCTCGCAACATAGATTCCTGGGTTACATCCAAAATCACGACCAGGTTGGAAACCCCGCAAACGGAAACAGGCTCGAACAGATCGTCGGGGCGGACCGCGCCAGGATCGCATCCGCGATGGTGCTCCTCGCCCCCTTTGTTCCCATGCTCTTTCAGGGTGAAGAGTGGGCTTCCTCCTCTCCCTTTCAGTACTTCGCCGACCACGAAAATCCCTATTTAGCTCGATCCGTTTCAAATGGCCGCAAGAAGGAATTCGCAGGATTCGGCTGGGACCCGAAGGCGATCCCTGATCCTGCGGATCGCAAGACCTTTGAAGGTTCGAAGCTCAACTGGAATGAGCGCACCCATCCCGGTCACGCCGAGATGCTCGATTGGTATCGTTGGCTGATTCGACTGCGTCGCACCACGCATGCCCTGAACAATGGTGAGCCCGGGAATACAACCGTCTCCTTTGATGAGGCGGCCGGTTGGCTTTGCATGGAACGCGGCGGCATCAAGGCAATCTGCAATCTGGGCATGTCTGACTACTTGTTTCCTCTTCGTGAAGGTGACCAGCTACTCCTTTATTCGCGACTTGACCCGCCAATGCGGGACGCCGCACTGGTCCTTGCCCCCGACACGATCGCCGTCCTCAAATCCTCCTCGGCTCCTTCGTAGCCTCAAAAGTGGCGAATTGTCTCATGGCGAATCGGCTCTACTGGGCTTGGCCCCGGCTCGCTCTGCGGAGGCATCCCTCTATCCGCCGCGCGATCAACATGCGTCCCGAGCGAGCGGCTCACCAGGTCGCGCGACCCCAATCCAACAGCGAGAGCCAGTGTAAGGACAATTCCTCCGAAAAGAATTCCAAAGGCGAGTTCCACAATCCTCCCGCCGACTTGCAGATGATCAAGCACCATCGCCGCAGTCAGCACCAGCACAAGCCACTTCACGCCAAGCGAAAGGAATCGCGCGTATTGAAGTTGCATATTCACAGCGCCGATGAGCACCGACCTCGCGAGATAACGGGCGATGACATTGCCCGCAATCAGCAACAGAATCGCGCCAACAGCGCTCGTCAGATAAGGGACCATCGAAATTGATAGGCGTCCCGCCGTCGCGTAAGACGCATCGAATGCCGAGACACCGATAATCAACCCCAACAGCACGCACCCCCAGAAGGAGCCACGCGCAGCCAACTCGGTAGGCGAACTCGTGGGCGTCCAGTCGGCATTGCCGCGATTTCGATTGACGCGTTGGTCAAATTTCACAATCGACAGCGCTCGCCGCAGCACCGCAGAGATCACCATGCCGATCAACGTGAAAAGCGCCAGCGCAATGAAGAACGCCAATATCCCTGGCAGAACCGCAATCAACAACGAGAGCACGCGATAGACCGATTGACGCAGGGCATCCGACATATGCTGCCAGATCGATCCATTGTCGTAGGTAGCCGGCATGGGCGGCGGAGTGTACTCTTGAATTGTCTGGAGCATCGTTGCAAGCAATTTGTGCATCGGACTAACTCCTTAAATGGCTCAGTCCAACTTCCACGAGCCCAAAAAGACTACGGATTGAATCGATCCGGCCAGCGCCAGCGCGACACGATATACGGTTTGTCCGCCTCAAAAGCCGCTGTCTGCGCCTCGATATGCGATTCCGCACTGGTGCCCGCTGCCGTCACATTCATGTGGCCCGCAACCCACGCAAGATAAAGCGGGATCAGCGATCCCAGCAGGTGCCCACGGTTGATTGTGCGCAGGCGGTATGCGATCAAAAAGTCGAAAACGATTCGCGCCCAGAGGCTTTCGGGCATTCGAAATGCCGCCGGCTCCACAACAGACAGCCTCTTCAGCCCCAGCAGAGAATTGGGTGCAAGCACGAGCGACCAGATCTCCTGCAGATTGCTGAAGGCCATCCGGAAGCCCTCGACCATGGGGACAATATCGACGGCTCCGTTTGTCTCTCGAACTTCTGAAGCCGCATGCTGATCGGGCTGTAATCGCCGGGGACGTTGCCAGTATGCCGCCTTCGCCTCGATATCCGCGAAGATTGACCCGGTGACTAGGGTAAGAATCGCGTTGACATTCGGCTCTGCCGGTTGAGGAAGCACGCGTGGGCCCACTTCTACCTGTGCGATGGTGAAGCCGGCGGCGCAAGCCTCGTTTACAGGCCAAAGAATCCCTTCCCCCTGTTCGAGAGATGCGTAGCGCTGCCCGGTGCTTGCCAGCCGCTCTGCCATGCGTAGAGACAGGGCCAGATCAAGAGACAGAGGAAATCGCATCCTGGATGCGAACAACGAGCGGGTCAGCGGATACAGAATCGCGGAATTGACCAACCCAGCATGTGGAGGAAGCGCATAGTACGGAAGCGCCAGGTCGGTATGCGATTCGAGCACCGCATTCGCCAACTCCCGCATTGCAGTCATGCGAAGAGAATCTGCCCCCGGACCCAGCATCAAAATCCCGCGCGCTTCGTGCTCCTTCGCAATCCGATAAGCATTCACAAAGTCGTTTGCTGGCATCGGCCACACGCCATTCGATGCGGTCGTCGAAACAACCCGAAGCTTTGAATACGCGGTTCCCGCAGGATCATTTGGGGTGGCAATCAACAGATTGTCTGCGGAAAACAATGAGGTCAGGCCCGCGAAGATACTCTCCATCTGTTCCGGCGCCATCTGGCCGATGAACACCAGAAGACCAGTGCTCGATGGTGCAGAAGGGGTCTGTGTCTCTGAAACTGTGTTTGCAGTTGCCATAGCTCTCTGGGGATCAAACAATGCGCCGATCTGCTTTCGATCGCTGGCCCACTTCCATCTTGATACCGGTCAATTCAACAACGATAGAATACCCGCAATCGGAATCTGCAGCCACGCAGGACGATGATTGAGTTCGTAGAGCAACTCGTAGAGCGCCTTTTCCAGCAGATACGCAGTCAGCAGGATTTGTGCCTGCTGGTTTGGCGGCAGTAGCGCCTGGTTGGCGGCTACAGTATTCCGATAAGCTGCGACAAACTCCGATGAGGCCAGATTCTGCCACGTCCGAGCCCAGACGACCGGTGCACCGGCGTTCGGAGTCAGTTCCACTCCTGCCTCAGCATCAGAGAATCGCCGCAGTCCGGCATGAGCAACATACGAGAACGATCGGAGCATGCCCGCAACGTCCCTTAGCGGCGACTCCTTTCGCCGGCGTTCCTCAAGTGGCCGGGCCGGTTCGCCTTCGAAATCGAGAAACACAAAATCTCCACTCCCGCCTTTCGCGCCGTCTACCCGGAGCGTTTGGCCCAAGTGGAAGTCCCCATGGATGCGAATCTTTTGACCGGTTTGACCAGGTTGACCCGTCGCCGACGGTCGAATAAGGGACCGGCTTCGGGCGATAAGTTCGCGACGCTTTGAAAGCAGCAGGATTGCCGCATCGGAGGTGGATTCGTCGAGCGTAGAGAACCTCTGCTTGAGAGCTTCAAGGCTCGACGAGACCTGTGCCTCAATCCGCTGCGCATCGCGCTCCAGGTCCTCCAGGCGGAAGGGCTCCGGCGCAAACGCCGCGGTCTCTCGAGCGTCACCGAGCGCAAGGTGCAATTCCGCCGTGCGGCGTCCCAGCAACGAGGCAGCATCCAGGGTCGGACGCGCTTCAGGAATAAACGACGAATCCATCGGCTCGTTCCCGAAACCCAGGGGCGGCAATTCCGGAGGGGATTCCCGTCGATTTGTAACCTCGCTCAGAAATCGCGCCACTTGTTCCAGAAACCACTCCCACCCGTCCCTGCTGTTCCCGACCAGCCCCTGGAGCATCGCGACGGTCATCTTTTTATCATTCTTTGGGTGGAGCGAGATCTCGCCAAAGAAGGGAGCAATGCGCGGAAAATGCGCCGACTCCGTCAGAAATCGACCGATCTCCACGTCCGGGTTTTCTCCTGGCTCCAGTCGCCTGAAAAACTTCAGGATCAGTTTGTCGCCGTAAATAATCGAGGTATTCGATTGCTCCGCCGACCCGGTTCGCGAAGTTGCGCGAACTTCCAACTCCGCATCGGTAAAGGCCTTTGACGAATGACCTGCGAGACGCCCCGCGATGGAATCGTCCTCGCTTGCTGATGGCGCCTCGGCAGGTCCCCTGCGTTGTCCGCTCGCCGAAGATGTGGCTGCAACATCCCATCGCGGCGGCGACGCCGCCTCTCCGGGCTGCGCGCTGATCGGCTTGGGAGCAACCGGAAAGACTCCGGTTTGTGTCGCCGTCGAAACCGCGTCGGCAGTCTCCGGGACAGGCGCCAGGCCGCTCGACAGTGCAAGATTCAGATTGTGCGCGATCATCGTCAACAAAGTCTGCCTGAAATCTTCAAGCACCATAGCGTCGTGCAGAACCGCCAATCCTGACGAAGAAGTGAACGTGGTGATGATGCTTTCTGCATGATTCGTGCTGACCTCATCGGCGGCGCGTCCAGTACTCAATGTGAGAGGCACCTGGTGCACGCTTGGCTCCCCGTCTACGAAGGCGACCTCGACAAAGAAGATCGCGGGCCGAAATGCCGGCGCGGATACGTGTTCCGCAAAGCCTGCTGCGGCTCCTTCTTCGCTATTCGGAAGGTCCACCCAATAGAGCACCTGGCAGGATCTAATCTTTCGGCTCTTAGCTCCAAACCAGCGCTGTCGCGGCAGCCAGCCCGGCAGTGCGGCTTCCAGTTGGGCCATGCCTCCAATGCTGATCAACCCAGACCACCCCGCCACAAGCAAGTCCGGGAGCGGAGCCTCCTTGAGAGTACTCTCCGCTGCCACGAGTTCCGGCTTTGCCGGCGCCTTTGCCACTTCGCTGGGAGCCTGCAACTCGAGCCAGAGGAACGAATACGGCGACAGAGTCAGCTGGTACTCAGATTCGGTGATCGTGGGAAAGGGTACGTAACCCAGCATCTCCACTGGTTCCATTCCCGCGAACGCCGCGAGATCGAGTGAAACGGGCTGCGCGAACCGACTGAGATTTGCCACGCACAGCACAGTTTCATGAGTGCCGTCGCCTCGGTCAAGATCGCGCAGGTAGGCAAGAATCTTTCGGTTTGCCGGATTCAGAAATGACAGCGTCCCGCGCCCGAAGACCTGGAACAGCTTTCGCAGCGCAATCATGTTCCGTGTCCAGTGCAGCAGGCTCGACTGATCAGCAAGCTGCGCCTCGACATTCACCACCTGGTACCCGTAGATCGGATCCATGATTACCGGAAAATAGAGTCGCGCCGGATCGCACTTCGAGAACCCTGCATTGCGGTCAGAGGTCCACTGCATTGGCGTGCGCACACCGTTGCGGTCGCCAAGGTAGATGTTGTCTCCCATCCCCAGTTCATCGCCGTAGTACAGAATCGGAGTGCCCGGGAAGCTCAGCAAAAGTGAATTCAACAGCTCAATGCGCCGCCGGTTGTTGTCCACTAACGGCGCAAGCCTCCGCCGGATTCCCACGTTGATGCGCATCCGCGGATCTGCCGAATAGGCGAAATACATATAGTCGCGCTCGTCATCGGTCACCATCTCGAGCGTGAGCTCGTCGTGATTTCTCAGGAAGAGACCCCACTGGCAGTTATCGGGGATTGGCGGCGTCTGCGCCATAATATCGGTGATCGGCAAGCGATCCTCTTGCCGAAGCGCCATATAGATGCGCGGCATAAGCGGAAAATGGAACGCCATATGGCACTCGTCGCCATCACCGAAATATGGACGAACATCCGCCGGCCACTGGTTGGCTTCGGCCAGCACCAGCCGGTTCGCATACTCTGCATCGATCGCTGTGCGGATCGCCTTGATGACTCTGTGGGTTTCCGGAAGATTCTCGCACGATGTCCCGTCGCGTTCGACCAGATACGGGATCGCATCCATTCGGAGCGCATCCACACCCATGTCGAGCCAGAAACGCATCGCCTTGAAAACCTCTTCCATCACGCGCGGATTGTCCCAGTTGAGATCCGGCTGATGCGAAAAGAAACGATGCCAGTAGTAAGCCTTGGCTGTCTCGTCCCAGGTCCAGTTTGATTTCTCCGTGTCCGTGAAAATGATTCGCGCGTCTTTGTAGATCTGATCGGACTGCGACCACACGTACATGTCTCGCTCGGGCGATCCGACCGGCGCAGCTCGTGCCCCTTTGAACCACGGATGCTGATCGCTGGTGTGGTTGATCACCAGCTCGATCATTACCTGCATATTGCGCCGATGTGCAGCGTGCAGAAACTCCTTGAAGTCGTTTAGAGTGCCGTATGCCGGATTCACATCGACATAGTTGGAGATATCGTATCCATCGTCGCGCAGCGGCGAAGGAAAGAATGGTAGCAGCCAGATACACGTAATTCCGAGGCCCTGCAGGTAGTCGAGCTTCGAAATCAGCCCCGGAAAATCGCCGATGCCATCATTGTTGGAGTCGCAAAACGCACGCACATGGACTTCGTAAATGATCGCGTCCTTATACCAGAGCGGATCAGTTGCACTTGCCAGCTTCTTCACACTGCATGTCTCCAAAGCTTGTTTGATGCGTGCTTCGTCGAGATGTGACCACGGTGATTGATAACTTGCTCTGCCTCGGCGTCTATCACAAGGGTGGTGCGGTCACCGGAAGTCCAGCTGATATCTCAAAGAAAGTACTCGAAGTCCGTCTCCACCTTCAATCTGCGATGGATCTTGAGAACGTGCCCTGAAACACGCGCCGGATTCAACTCAACATAATTCTTCCGACCGTGCCAGAGGTATCTCTCTCCACTCAACAGATCCTCGGCTTCATACCCCCTGTCCGGCGGAAGCTCCAACTCTTCGAGGGGCAACGTAACGAATCCTGATTGCTTGTGGTGCGGGTCTAGATTGACCACCACGACCAGAAGGTTCGACCTGTCCTCCGACTCCTTGGTATAGCAGATCAGTTGCTCGTTGTCGGTCGGGTGAAATCTCAACGACCAGTCATTCTGCAGAGCCTCATTCTCATTGCGAATCTTGTTTACATGCGCGAGCAGCAGGCGGAGGCTATCGCCTCGCTTCAGATCCCACTGCCGGATCTCGTACTTCTCAGAGTTAAGATACTCCTCGCTTCCGTGGCGCACGGGCTTGCTCTCAAGCAGTTCAAATGCCGGGCCATAGATTCCGTAGTTGGCGCCGAGAGTAGCAGCCAGCAGGAGGCGAATCACAAATGCCGCGCGGCCACCCATCTGCAGGAATTCGGTGAGAATATCAGGAGTATTCGGCCATTGATTCGGTCGAAAGAACTCCCTCACCGAAGTCTGCGTCAACTCGGTGAGATATGACGTAATCTCACTCTTCGTATTCCGCCAGGGAAAGTATGTGTACGACTGGCTGAAGCCGAGCTTTGCAAGCCGGTACATGATCTTTGGACGGGTAAAGGCTTCCGCCAGAAAAATCGCTTCTGGATGGTCGCGCTTGATCTCTGTGATCACCCATTCCCAGAACGGAAACGCCTTCGTGTGCGGATTGTCCACACGAAAAATCGAGACACCTTCGCCTATCCAGTAAAGGAAAACATCCTTCAGTTCCTCCCACAACCCTGACCAATCTTCGCTCTCAAAGTCGAAGGGATAGATGTCCTGGTACTTCTTGGGAGGATTCTCGGCGTACTGAATAGTTCCATCAGGACGCTTCTTGAACCAGACTTCATGCTCGCCAACGTAAGGATGATCCGGCGACACCTGAAATGCGATGTCGAGTGCCACGGCAAGATTGAGCTCTTTCGCCCGATTCACAAAGCGCTTGAAATCCAGAACGGTTCCCAGTTCGGGATGAATTGCCTTATGTCCCCCCTCTGCCGCGCCGATGGCCCAGGGGCTTCCACAATCTTCTTGTTGTGCTTCGGGAGAATTGTTGCGACCTTTGCGAAACTTGACGCCGATGGGATGAATCGGTGGCATGTACACCACGTTGAACCCCATCTCGGCGATGTAGGGCAATCGCTTTTCGCAGTCGGCGAGCGTGCCATGAGCACCCGCCGTGTCTGCGGTGGATCGCGGAAAGAGCTCGTACCATGCGCTGAACCGCGCACGCACGGGATCAACGACAACCGCAACTTCTCGTTCCGACTCGGTTGCGAATCTCTTGTCAGGAAAACGGAGCACAAGCTCCTGCAACATCGGATCCGTCGCGTGAGTGCGAAGGTCTTTCGGCTCCTTGCCCGATCGCAAGACAGTCGCTCGCTCGCGAAGCCATGCTGCGTCTCCGCCATTCGCCCGGTCCGCCGCCGCTGCCACCAAATCAGCGCCGATCAGATAATCAACCGGGGTATCGCTTTCGGCCTTGATGCGCTTCAGCAGGTCGCGCCGCCAGGTCTCGAAGTGATCCACCCATCCCTGCACTTTGAATCCATAGCGACCAAGTTCGCTCACCCGAAAAGCGGCTGCCCACCTGTCGTTGACCAGCGGCCGCATGGGAATCTCAGTCCACTCGTCGGAGCCCTCCCGATGCGCCAGCAACGATGCCGCAATGGCATCGTGCCCATCCGTAAAAACATCGGCTTCAACGCGAATCTCGTCGCCTACAGTTCGTTTTGCGGGATATCTCCCACCATCCACCTCAGGGCTGATCCCTTCGATAACCACGCGCCTGCGTCCATCCGGTCTCTTTGTCATGGCAAATGTCACGCTCTTCTCTAAGCCATCGTTTGGTTTGAGCAGAATAGCCACGCGTGCAGGCGCACTGCGAAATGCCGGGTCGGGCTACTGGCTCTTCTTTGACTTTGCTTGCTCAATCAGTTGCTGATAAAGCGCGATGGTCTGGTGTGCAATTGCTGTCCAGCTGAAGATTTCCTCCACGCGCCGTCGTCCCGCAGCGCCAAAGCGTCTGCACTTCTCAGGATCCTTCAGCAACTCACTGATCTTCGCCGCAAGATCTTTTGCAAATATCTCCGGAGCGATCGGAAAGCTCGTCACGGGATCCTGATCAAACGGCACCAGATATCCGGTTTCTCCATCTACGACAACCTCTTTGATGCCCCCGGTCGCACTCGCAACAACGGGCGCCTGGCAGGCCATCGCTTCAAGGTTGATAATCCCGAATGGTTCATACACTGAAGGACAACAGAAGACGCGTGCATTGCTGTAGAGCTGAATGGTCTCCTGCTTTGTGACCATTTTCTCGATCCACACAATTCGCGGGTGATCCCGCCGCGCGGCCTCCACTCTGCCGCGCAGTTCCGCCGCGATCTCCGGAGTGTCCGGCGCGCCCGCGCACAGCACCACCTGCGTCTCGGAAGGCAAATATCGAATCGCGTCCACCAAGTGCGTCACGCCTTTCTGTCGCGTGATGCGGCCCACAAACAGCACGTAGGGCGTAGATGGATCGACTCCATAATCTTTCAGCGCTTTCGTGTCGGACGTCTTCTGGTACTCGGCTAGATCGATGCCGTTATAGATGACGTGAATGCGCGCCGGATCTATGTCAGGGTACGCGCGCACGATATCCGCTCTCGTGCCCTTCGAAACTGCAATGACGGCGTCCGCATCCAGAATCGCCGTGCGCTCCATCCACGAACTCATGGCGTAGCCGCTGCCAAGTTGCTCGGACTTCCATGCCCGAAGCGGCTCCAACGAATGCGTAGTCAGGACAAATGGCACGCCATAGAGCTTCTTGGCCAGATAGCCTGCCATCGACACGTACCACGTGTGCGTGTGAACGATGTC
>Ga0306923_10008977_pt1 | contig 10042 bp, 14 predicted proteins | sample sta12Can44000108_FD_203841 | JGI IMG/M metagenome (GOLD analysis project Ga0306923, IMG submission 203841) | Lab enrichment of tropical soil microbial communities from Luquillo Experimental Forest, Puerto Rico - statanox.12C.anox.44.000.108 (v2)... | ecosystem: Environmental > Terrestrial >...
AACAGGCAGTTGCGCAGGCTGTGCCGCGCCTGTTCGGAGTCCTGGTACGGCCACAACAAATCGGCCAGCCGCTCACGACTGACCGCCTGCCCGCCCTGCGCCGCCAGATAACCAAGCAGTGCCCGCGCCTTCTTGGGCACCTTCCCAAGCCGACAATCGTCCCGCTCGATCACCAATGACCCAAGAATACCGATCGACAACGCCATCAGGACGATCCTAATGCACGGGAAAGGTTCTTCACGGCCGATCGCGGTGATGCAGCATCGATCGACCCTCAAAGTTAGTCAAGCGACTTGGGGTCACGATTAGGGTGGGTGTGAAAGCGCCAATCAACTGCTCGACCATCGCACACCCTCGTCGATCAGCTTGCGATACGCTGCGATTTTTTCCTCGAGCACCCGGCATAGCGCGCCCAACCCGCGCGCCCGCAAAGCTGGCAGCAAATCTTCGTATCTTATCGCGCGGTCGCCAATCGGTTGTGGAACGGCTTCGTCCCACGCGTCGATGGGAGTCAGGCTCGAACCGAACGCAGCCGTCTCCTCCACCCCGGCTGCAAGCAGCTCGAGGCGGGTCCGCAAACACTTCTCACACCGCCCACAATTAAGGCGGTCTCCTGTGTTGCCGGGGCAAACCCGCAAAGCCGCAAGTGCTGTCGGCCAGCTTGCGAGATCGCGCACCTTCTCTAGACGGGAAAAGCGCGATCCATCATGGATTACGGTGAGCCGCTGGCTCGAGAATAGGCCATCGACTGCCGGATGAGATCCCACCGGAACCGGGTTGGCCACGTGATACGTTCCGCCAACGAATAAATAGGCCGGCCGCAGCGTCGCTGCATGACCGACAGCGGCCAACGCGGCTCCATTATGTCGATTAGCCCAAAAGCCGGGCTTTGACGGCAAATGTCGCAGGTTAGTGCGACATGAGACGAGCTGCACTCCAGCTTCAGCGGCCACCGGCTCGAGGCGACCCAAAGCCATTCGAAAGCGCTCATCCTCTGGATCGCGTGCCCGCTTTCCAATGTCGAAGCCCTGGATAAACAGGGCCTTGTGGATGTATGCCGGATCATCTTCGCGATACAGGCGTCGGTTGTGCAACAGAGTGTGGAGGCCATCCACCCCACCCGACAAACAGGAGATGGCGCGCCGTGGGGCGGCAAGGTTCCTTTTCTGTCCCCGGGCCGGGCTTTCGATTATTGGAGGCCGAGGATGCATCCCGCCCCAGCTCGCCCACCACGCGTGCGCGGTGCGTAGCCCCTCGACCAGCATCGGGCAGGGCTTTTCTTCGATGCTCACCCTCGACTCTCCGTGCAATGCCGCGAGAGGGAAGCACGCAGCCAAGAATGCGTCCGCACACGGCGCGTCTAGATGGGTTGCTTCTATGATTTCGCCATCATTGATTTCAAATTCGAGCACCTGTTCGGGGTATGGCTGATCCTCCCACTCGATGGTGGCAGAGATTATTCTCGTCTCCGCGACGGCTGTGGCCAAGGTGCGAATGATCATCGATATTAGTCCGGCCCGGCACGCGAGGCGGGGAGCTACGCGTCCATAAGCCGAGACACGCCGCACCTCTCGCCGAAGGTTACGCAAGCATCCGTCAAAAAAGCGTCCAGATCAGACTCAGAAGGAGGCGGGTTGGCAAATCTCGCGTTTGGGCGATCTACGGACTCTCGGCTAGCTGCCTAATCCGACACATATCTGTATCACGGGCAATGGGGATAAGGCTTGGAACGGGCTCGAAAACCGCATCAAGGACCGCCGACGGAACGTCCGCGAGTCACTTGCCATGGGACTCCGTGCCGTATACCTCCCCAAGGTTTGATCGGGCTTCGATAAATTCGGCTAGCCGCGCGGAGGAACCGCGATGAGCGATGAACTCCCAACCGCCGCACGCGTATCCGACCCCGGCGTTCGCTCACTCTATCGCCTAGAAAACCGGTGGCAGTCGTGGCTCGACGTCGAAGTGGCACTTGCCATGGCGCAGGCCGAGCTCGGCATTATCCCGCAGCCGGCGGCCGACGCGATAGCGCGCGCGGCCCGGATGGAATTTCTCGATCGGGTGCGAATCGATGAGGGGTTCGCGCGCACCGGCCACACGATCGTACCCTTGGTCTGGGAACTCAGCCGGATCGTCGGCGAGCCCTATGGCGGATGGGTCCATTGGGGCGCCACCACGCAAAACATTACTCAGACCGGTGACCTTCTGGTGTTGCGCCAGGCCCACCGCATCTTTCTTCGCCTGATTGCCAGAGCCCTGGCGGCAATGGCGGATCTCGCCGAGCGCGGCGCCGATATGCCGATCGCGGGGCGCACCCACGGGCAGCACGCGGTTCCGGCGACCTTTGGCTATAAGCCGGCGGTGTGGATCGACGAAATGCTCCGCCATGTCGAGCGCCTGCGTCAGGCGGCGCCACGCCTCTTCGTCGCGATGCTGGGCGGCGGTGCCGGCACATTTGCCTCGCTTGGCGCGCAAGGGCCGGCGGTCCAGGCTAGCATCGGCAGGGCGCTCGGCATGCTGCCGATGCACGTGCCGGCCCGCACGATCGGGGACCATCTCGCCGAGAACATCTGCCTCCTTGGCCTCTTGGCTGCGACCTGCGGCAAGATTGCACGCGAAATCTACACCTTGATGAAAACCGAATACGGCGAAGTCGAGGAGCCGGTGCCGCCCGGCACGGTCGGCAGCTCGACGATGCCGCAAAAGCGCAACCCGAAACTCTGTCAGGACATCATCGCCGCCGCGGCCGAAGTTCGCGGCTCGGTGCCGCTGGCTCTCGAGGCGATGCAGACCGAGCACGAGGCGGACCGTACGACGAGCCTCATTATGGAGGCTGCTGAAGCGCGGGCCTGCATTGCCACCGGCGACATGCTCGCCCGTCTCGTCGAAGTACTCAAGGGGTTGCGGCTCGATCCGCTGCGGATGCGCAGGAATCTCGATCTCGGCGGCGGGCTTATCATGGCCGAGGCCGTCATGCTGGATCTCGGCGCCGCGATTGGCCGACAGCACGCACACGACGTCGTCTATGACGCCGCTCAGGCCGCTTTCGTCGAAGGTCGCCCGTTCGGCAAACTGTTGGCGGAGGACCTGCGAGTAACCGCGCATCTCGATTCGAATGCGATCGAAAAATTGCTCGACCCGACCGCCTACACCGGGCTCTGCTCCGAAATCGCTCGCGATGCGGCCGCACGGGCGCGGACCACCGCTGGCGAGATTGCTCGAGAGGTTACGACCACATAGGGAGGGGCCAAACCATGGACATTGGCGCTTCGATTTTCTTCACCGAATATTCGATATCTCCTACCGAACTTGGAGCAGCGCTCGAAGAGCGCGGCTTCGACTCCCTTTGGGTGGCCGAGCATTCGCACATCCCGGTCAAGCGCCGCTTTACCCACCCGCAAGGCGAAGCTGCGCTGACGAAGGAATACTTTGACGTGATGGACCCGTTCGTCACGTTGAGTGCGGCGGCGGCCGTGACCAGGCGTCTCAAGCTCGCCACCGGCATCTGTCTTGTGATCCAGCGTGACACAATCCAGACCGCAAAGAGCGTCGCCTCCCTCGATCAGATCTCACAGGGTCGCTTTCTGTTCGGCATCGGCTGCGGCTGGAACGCCGAGGAGATAGAGGACCACGGTACGGTCTACGAAACCCGCGCCGTGAAGATGCGCGAGCAGATCGAGGCGATGAAGGAGATATGGGCCAAGGAGAGGCCGGAGTATCACGGGGAGATCGTCGATTTCCCGCCGATGAACAGCTGGCCCAAGCCGGTGCAGAAGCCGCACCCGCCGATCATAGTCGGCGGCGCTTTCCGCCTCGCGGCGCGTCGCGCGCTGCGCTACGGCGACGGGATAGTGCCGGCGGCGCCGAGTGCTGGCTCGGGTAGCCCCCAGGAGTTCATGCCGCGCTGGCGCGAAATGGCGCAAGAGGCCGGCCGCGATCCGAATACTCTATCGGTGTATTTGGGCGGCGCGCCGGAAGACATCGGTGCCTTAAAACGCTACCGTGATTTAGGCGTCACCGGCATGGCGGTCCGCCTGCCTCCAGCCAAGGCGGACCAGATCTTGCCCGTGCTCGATCGTTGGGCGAAATTGATCCCGCAGCTCCATTAAAGAGGAGGGACGAGATGCCCAAAATCGAGCAATACGCCGCCCGTGGGGTGTTTGATCCGCCGGCCTATTCGCAGGCCGTCAAAGTCACAGGCGCCGAGACGATCCTCTACATCGCCGGCCAGGTGGCCTATGACGACAAGGGCGGTGCGGCCTATCCCGGCGATTTCAAGGCGCAGGCCCGCGCCGTCCTGCAGGCGGTAAAAGCACAGGTCGAGGCCGGCGGTGGGACGATGGCGAACATCGTCAAAATCAACACCTATGTTACCGACATTCGCCACCGCGCCGATTGGGGGCCGATCCGCGAGGAGGTCTTCGGCAAGAAATCGCCGGCGAGCACGATGGTCGGGGTCGCCGCCTTGGCGGCGCCCGAGTTCATGATCGAGGTCGAGGCGGTCGCCGTGCTCTAGGTTTTCTCGAAGCGGCTCGCCGCGTTCTACCAGAAAACCTCAACGCCGGGTCGGCTCATTTGAGCTGGTCGGCGACCTTGTCGAGCCCGTCCTGGACGCATGGCTCGTCGACCCCGGGCGAGACGGACACGCCGACCCCGGCGATGACGTCGTCACCGAGTTTGACCGGCAGCCCGCCGGGTATCGCGATGACATTGGGCAACGTCACCTGCTAGTGAACTACCGGATCGTTGTCGGCGAAGCGCTTGGCATAGGTGGCGGTCGATGTGCGAAAGCTGCGCGCGGTATAGGCCTTGCGCCGGGCGTTCTCCATCGTGTGCGGACCGGCGTTGTCGGCGCGCATCGCGACGATAACCTCGCCGGCGCGGTCAACAACGACCGCGGAGACCGCGTAACCCTTAGCGGCACAGCTGTTGATCGCGGTCTCCGCGATCGTCTTGGCCATTGCGTAGGAGAGATCACGGTGGGTCAGCAGTTGCGCCTGCGCGAGCGGAGCGACAGTGCTCGCGGCGCCCATTACGGCGAGACTAAACATTAGAGTTCGCGACATGGCTGGCCTTCAATTGAGTGGCACACCCTCGATCGTGATGCGATGCAGGAGGCGACACTCCCGTGGTAGTCGTTGACCGCAAAATGCCAGGCCGAGCGGTTGTCCCAGAAGGCGAGCGACCCGGGGTGCCAATGGAAGCGGATGGTGAACTCGGGACGGACCGCGTGCCGGTACAGGTATTCGAGCAACGGGCGTGATTCCTCGTCGGTCCATCCGTCGAAGCGTAGGGTGAAACCCGGATTGACATAGAGCGCTTTGCGGCCAGTCTCCGGATGGCGGATCACGACAGGGTGGATGGCGTCCTGTGTGGCGAACTCCGGGTTGCCGATGCGGTCCTTCAGGTCGCCGCGACGGGCGTGGGCCTCGGCGCCGAAGACATGGCGGCTCGAATGCAATGCCTTCAGCCCTTCGAGGGTCGCCTTCAGCCCGTCCGACAGCGCGTCACAGGCGGCGTACATGCTCGCGAACAAGGTGTCCCCGCCGCTCGTCGGCACCTCTCGGGCGTAAAGCATCGAGCCCATCGCGGGTGCCAGGTCGTAGCTGTGGTCGGTGTGCCAGCCATTGCCGATGTTCTGGCGTTGCGCCGGCTCCTCGCGCACCTCGGCAATCATCGGATAACCGGGCACGGCCGTGAAGAAACGGTTGACGTCGACGCCACCGAAGCGCCGAGCGAAGGCGAGATGCTGCTCCGGGGTCAGCTCCTGGTCGCGGAAAAAGATCACGCCGTGCTCGCCGAAGGCCTGGCGGATCTCGGCCAACACCGGGTCCGGAAGCGGCGTTGCCAGATCGATGCCGCCAATCTCGGCGCCGAGCGGCGTCGCAAGCGGCTCAACTCGGATGTGGTGGTAGGTCATCGCTCTCCCCCGTTCATCGCGACCAATCGAAATCTACATCAGATCCGGCCAGCAGTTCCGGCAGGCATCGTCGCGCAATTTGCGAGTGCTGCACTGGTGACACTTCGACCCGGTAGCGGCGTCGGAGTGTGAGCGCAAGCGCCGGCTCGACGTCAGCCAGATGGCACGCGATCAGCTCCCCGACCTGGCGAGAGAACGGGCCGGTCTGTTGCTCGATATAGATCACCCGCAGTGCTCCCTCGCGCTCCGGCTCCTGTTCGATTCGTTCGCCGAGCCATCGATCGATCGTTTCGAGGCCTTGCATCGGGTCGCCCTTGGCAGGGTCCCTGCCATAGAGCCCGTCGAACACATAGAACTCATCGGGGTGCCGCCGCGCTCCGGCGATCACGTCCACGGCCGGCATGCCGCCGCCGGAATGGGCCGCGATGATAAACCGGTCCACCGCGAGCGTCCCTCGGTCCATCGCCTGGGCAAACTGCCGCACCCCATAGTCCACCAGCAGATCCTTTCCGTCTTCGAGCAAGGCCGGGAAATCGTACCACGTATACCTCAGCCAATTGCCGCGGGGGAGCAGGGCAAGGGTCGGGCGTTTCCGGCCGGTCAGATCGAGACCGCTGCTCGCCACCTTCTCGGCGAGCGGCATTGCGCGGCCCTGGTGCGAAAACCCGTGCAGGTAAACAACGACGTCGATGGATGGAGCGGCGATGGGGACCGCATTCCACCGCAGCAAGAGGTCTGGCTGGGTCCCGGCGTGCGGCCGCAGCACCGGCGTGTCGGCGAGATAGGCCTCGCCAGGCGTAACCCTGTCGCCCGAAAGGGTGATGTCCAGCTCCGGCCTCCCTGCTCTCAGGGAATAAAATGCGATTCGCGTTTGAAGCTTGCTCGCTCTACACCAGTAAACCTCGCTATATCAAAAGCTTTGCGGTCCCTGTGGCGCCGGGGCTGAGGGAGGCTTGCAGGGAGGCGAAACCGGGATCTGAGGGAGGCAGCAGGGAGCGGGAAGCACCATTTTCCGGCGTCGAGATGTCCCTCAGAATACCCCCCGATTCTGGCCTCAAAATGACGACGGGCACGACGAGTTCGCTCAAATCACGATCCCGGTCGGCGCAGTGTACCTCACATCGTGGCCGCGCTCGACGTTGACGGCGGAACGGGCAACCTGTCCGACCGGACTGCTTCCGCCAAACCATCCGCGCCAGCATAATACACCTCGATCTGGCACTCAAAATGGCCATCTACTCGCCCCCAACCTAGGCGGCCCAGACGCTTCGTTGGCGGGGACCGGCGCCGAACCGCGGCTCACCCGAGCGTGTAAAGGCCTTGGGGGTGTCTATGTTAACCCTCGCCGGCTTCTTCATGGTTCGGCCTGCCTTCCCAAGCGCGATCGAGCGGACCGCTATCCGTTCGATGTGGCGGTATGACCCCGCCCCTCGCTCGTGAGCGGTGGCGAATTCTCGACTTGCGACGGACTAAGATGACTATCGGAACCGTGAAGTGGTTCAATTCCCAAAAAGGCTACGGCTTCATTCAGCCGGAGGACGGAACGAGGGATGTGTTCGTACACATCTCGGCGGTCGAATGCTCCGGTATCGGTAACCTGCACGAAGGCCAGCGGGTGAGCTTCGAGCTCGAACGCGGTAATCAGGGCAAGACCTCCGCGGTCAATCTGCGGCAAGCCTAATCGAGCCCACGAGCGGGAGCCGATCCGCCGGCTCCTCTTCCCCTGCGGGCGTGAGGGCGGAACACACGCCTTTGGAAGGCATCCTGGTGATGCAGGTGTCTGTGCGCGATAACGACATCAACTCGGCCCTGCGGGTGCTCAAGAGAAAGATGCAGCGCGAGGGCACCTTCCGAGACATGAAACGGCGCCGGGCCTACGAAAAGCCCTCGGAACGCCACGTCCGCGAGAAGGCCGAAGCGATCCGTCGCCACCGCAAGATGCTTCGCAAGCGGCTGGAACGGGTTGGCTATTGATCGCTCTCGGTACCTCTCGCGATGGACTACGTGTCAACCACATCGCCGGAACCGGCCGAATATTATCGCCGCCACGCGGCGCGGGTCCGGCAACTGGCGAGCGAGGCCACGACGGCCGCAGTCAAGGCGCATTTGCGGGAGGGCGCGCTCGAATACGAGCGGCTAGCCAAACGCGCCAATAATGGACGCTGCCGACCAGCCCCTGAACGCTGCGCTGCTGGCGCCCGCCGGTCCACGAGAGGGGAGGGCCTCCCAGGCTGTCCCCTGGAGAGCGAAACATGACAGTACGCAAGTTTGCCGTTGGCCAGTCGGTCCGCTTCTCACCCGATCGGAACCAAGGGGTTACGGTCCGTGGGGGCTTCAAGGTCGTTCGTCTGCTGCCCGGGGCGGCCAGCATTCTCCAATACCGGGTAAAGAGCCAGTTGGACGGCCACGAATGCGTCGTGGCAAAGACCAGCTCGCGCGGTCATGAGGGAGCGAGCACGATGCCGACTATGTCGCTGAAGGTCACGCGTCCGCCATCGAGCGCTGCTGATCATCGCCCGCCCGAGCTCGTCAAACCGCTGTTCCGGGGCAACGGCGACACGGATTACCTATGTGGTAATTGCGGATCGGTTATGGCTGCGGGCCTGGGACCGACCCAGCGCGTCATTGTCGACGCGGCTGTGTGCTCCGCGTGCGGGGCGGAAAACGAGTTCCCGGCTCACTTGCGAGCATGACCCGCTGGCAGGCTCAGTGGGAGCGGTTTACGATCGAGCTGCACGGAAATGCCGTAAACACACCCCCACGCCGAGGCGACCTACAGTGTAATTCCGGTTGACAACGGGTCATTCGGGGTCGAAGTCAGCATCCCGGACAGTCTCCCGACGAGGGTCAGCACCTTCAAAACCGAGGCTGACGCCGAGGCATGGATTTCCGAAGATCGGCGCCGGGCGCAGTCCCAAACACAGTCTCGCTGCCAGTTTCGTCGGTCGATCGGCCCTAGCCCTTAGCCTCGGCGGGCTGCCTCAAATCACGATCCCGGTCGGCGCGGTGTACCCCGCATCGGCAATGTTTCCAGTATTCACGGTGCCCGACGGTTCGAAGAGCAGGATTTGCGCCTCATCGTCGGCGCAGGTCCGGTGCTCAATACCGCGTGGGACGACAACGCATTCTCCGGGGCCCATCTCGACGACCCGGTCGCGAAACTCGACGCGAAACCGGCCCTTCCAGACCAGGAAGAACTCGTCTTCCCATTCGTGCTGGTGCCACGGAAACTCGCCCTTGACCTTGACGAGCTTGACTGCCTGGCCGTTCATCGCTGCGATCACTTTGGGCCGCCATTGCTCGTCAAACAGGCTGAACTTCTGATCGAGATTGATCTTGGTCGTCATAAAGTTGCTCCTCTTTTTAGCGACGCCTTGCGTCAGCCGCCCGCCGCCTTCGCCTCGATCAGCGGTTGTCCTTTGAGGTGGGGGTGGAGTCCGGCGTGCGTCATCAGATCGAGCAGCATCGCCCGGACCCGCTGCCCTTCGGCAGCCCGGCGATGCTGAGATTGCGCAGCGAGCGCGCGACGGGGCGGCCCGATCCGGTGCCGTAATTGAACCCGCCGACGATAGTGTCGGCGGGCCAGACATGCAGCCTCAGCAGACTGGCTGGCCGAGAATACAGCCCTCTTCTGCGCCTTCTCGGTGACCCTCAGCAGCCCGAAGCAGGAACTGACAGCTCGACACGCCGATTCTGCGAGCGGCCCTGTGGTGTGTCGTTCGAAGCGACCGGATCCGCGTCACCAAATCCCTTGGCTGAGATGAGGTCGGGCTTGACGCCCTGCGAGATTAGAAATGCCATCACGTTGTCAGCACGCTTTTGCGACAGGTCCTGATTTGAAGTGACGCCCTGCCGCGCCAGAGCCGGGCCGACGGGCTTGTTGTCGGTGTAGCCACTCACCAAGACCTTGTTCTGCTGGGTCGGCGCCAACTTCGCCGCCATATTAGCGATAATCTGTTTTCCCCGCTCGCTCATCTCCCAGCCGCCGGATGGGAATAGCAGATCGCTGTTCACGGTGTATTTGATGGCTCCCGCCAGCCGACAGATCTGCGTCTTGTCGGCGGCAACCTGCTGCTGCAACGCCGAGTTTTGCTGCTGAAGCTGATGATACTGCGCCTGGAGATC
>Ga0306923_10008979_pt1 | contig 10042 bp, 7 predicted proteins | sample sta12Can44000108_FD_203841 | JGI IMG/M metagenome (GOLD analysis project Ga0306923, IMG submission 203841) | Lab enrichment of tropical soil microbial communities from Luquillo Experimental Forest, Puerto Rico - statanox.12C.anox.44.000.108 (v2)... | ecosystem: Environmental > Terrestrial > Soil...
CTTGGTGCTCAGGCCCGACTACAGCTCGACGATGTCCCGCGGCCTCCAGCGTGCCGTCGGCACCGCCGCCGGAGCCGCGGTCGCCGCGGTCATCAGCCAGTTCGCCCATCCCGCCTGGACCCTCGCCGTCGCGGCCGGAATCGCGGTGGCGATCGCCTACGGGGTGTTCGAGCGGAACTACCTGGTCTTCAGCGTCTTCCTCACGATCTTCGTGCTGCTCCTGCTCGGGATCCTCGGGATGGCCGCCGGCCCCGCCGCCACCGCCCGGGTGAGCGACACCGCGATCGGATCCGGCCTGGCGCTCGCCGCGTACCTGCTGTGGCCGACCTGGCACAGCTCGACCGCCCGTGACAAGTTCGCGCACCTCATCGAGGCCCACGGCCGGTACACCGCCGCCCTGCTCCGCGCCCTGGCCCATCCCGGAGGGAGCACGGCGGCGGGACTCGACAGCCTTCAGGCGGCCGCGCGCCAGGCCCGCCTCGACGCCGAGGCATCGGCGGCACGGTTGGCCAGTGAGCCCGAACAATCCCCGCTGCCCCCCGCCGTCGCGCGGGACCTGGTCGCCGCCGTGCGGCGGCTGGCGCACGCCGAGCTGTCACTGCACGCGTTCGTCAGCTCTGCCCGTGACACCGTCGGCACCGCCGGCGCGGAGCGGTCCGCCGCCCTGGCCGCCGCGCTCGGCGCGACGATGATGCCGGCCGCGGCGCAGATCCGGTCCGTACGGTCGCCGCACGGCGGCGCGGACGATGACATGGCACGCGTCATCGAGAGGCTGAGTGATGTCGCCAGAGCCCTGGAAGACATCGTGGCACCCGCGTGGCCGGTGCCGGAGCCCGCGTCCAGCGGGCCGGCAGTCACCACCTTCCGTTCGGAGGAAAACGAACATCGAGCCGAACGGACCGGTGCTTTTACGCGAGGAGCCGCAGGCTAGGCCCGGGCCTTCGTTTCCAGTCCGGGCTACCGAGGAGGATGTATGACGTGACGGCTCGCAGGCATGATCAGCACCCCGACGGGGAGCCAGCCAACGCCGGGAAGCGCACTTCGATAGCGGCGAAAGCGGCCGCGATCGACGCCGCGCAGGCGCGCCCGCTGACCTGGAAATCTGTCGTCAAGCGGGCCCTGGCCGTCGCGGTGGCCGGCGCGGGCATCTACCTGGTGCTGCCCAAGCTCATGGCGGTGCTGGGGGCCTGGCCGCGGCTGGCGACGCTGAACCCGGCCTGGTTCACGGTCTGCCTGGCTGCCGAGCTGGCCTCGTTCACCTGCAACTTCGGTCTGCAGCGGCTGGCGCTGCGCACGAAGGCCTGGTTCCCTGTGGTCACCGCCGGGCTGGCCGGCAACGCGGTCACCAACAGCCTGCCCGGCGGCGACGCGGCCGGCGCCGCCGTCCAGTTCCATATGCTGACCACCGCCGGGTTCGACACCGACACCGCCGTCGGCGGCCTCACCGCGTTCTCGCTGCTGGAGGTCGGCGGGCTGCTGGCGCTGCCCGTCTTGGCGCTGCCCGCCATCCTGGCCGGGGTGCCGGTCAGCCGCGGGCTGGTCCATACCGCCCTGCTCGGGGTCGCCGCGTTCGTCCTGTACGCGGTCTTCGGCGTGATCGTGCTGCGCTCGGACTGGCCGCTGGCGACAGCCGGGCGTGTCGCGCAGAGCGTGTGGAACCGGGTCACCCGCGGGCACCGGCCGGTGACCGGCCTGGACCAGCGGCTGCTGGCCGAACGCGACACGATCCGGGCGGTGCTGGGCAAGAACTGGCGGCAGGCGGTGGTGCTGACGGCCGGCCGCCTCGACTTCGACTACGGCTGCCTACTGGCCGCCCTGCGCGCTACCGGAACCGGCCCGCAGCCCTCCGTGGTGCTGCTAGCCTACGCCGCCGCCGGCATCATCGCGCTGTTCCCGGTCACCCCCGGCGGGCTCGGCGTCGTGGAGGCCAGCCTGAGCGGCCTGCTGATCCTGGCCGGCGTCCGCGCGAGCTACGCCGTCCTGGCCACCCTGGCCTACCGGATCGCCTCCTACTGGCTCCCCCTGCTGGCCGGGCCGCCGGCCTACCTGCTGTTCCGCCGCCGCTACGGACGGCCGGTCCCCCGCCGCGCCACGTGACCGTGGTCACCGGCCGGCGGCCGGCCGCCGGAACAGCACCGGGCGCACCAGTTCGCCCCAGCGATGCATGAGCCCGGGCCCGAGCGGAACGCCGGCCAGTTCCGGCGCGTAGTGCAGGAACGTAAACCCTAGCCGGTAGGCGAGTATCCCGTCGGTGGGGAGCTGATCACCCGCCACCGCGCCCGGCCGCGGAAGATCGTCGTACGGCGCAGTCCGCAGCGGCTTCCCGGCGGATGCCAGGTAGCTGACCTGAACGCCGTCGCAGGCCGGGACGGCGGACGGCGGCGCGCCGAGTTGGTGGCGAAGACGACTGCGCGCACCGACGGGACCGTCCTGGCATCGCCCAGGATGCGCGCTATGCCCTGGTCGAGTGATTCCTGACTGCCGTGCCAGGGCGCGACCAGCGGTTCGACGTCGAAAATCATCGTCCTGAACGACAGCTCCCTGGCCTCGGCGAACAGGTCAGCTAGCCCGGTAACGCGTACATAGTTGCTTGTCACCGGCACCCCCTTTCCGTCGAACACTCGTCTGCTGGCCCAGCCGCAGGCGCCGGGGATTCCTGGGGCTCGTCCGCTGCCGTGGCCTGCCAGACCTCCTTGACCAGCACCTGCAGCGACCCGGCGGTCGGGATGGCCAGCAGCGCCGCGACGAAACTGCCGAATATGCCGCCGATCAGGTTGCCGATGGAGGCGCCGACCAGCACGGCGATGAATACGAGCAGCGGGCTGATCCGCACCGTCTTGCTCATGACCACCGGGTTCAGGACGTGGTTCTCGACCTGGGTGTAGACGGCGAAGACGACCGCGGTGACGATGCCCGCCGTGGGGCCCCCGGCGAGGAACGCGAACAGCACGGTGGGGATGCCGGCCAGGGCTCCGCCGATCATCGGCAGGAAGTCCACCAGGGCCACCCACAGGCCCCACAGCAGCGGGAACGGCACGCCGAGGATCAGCAGCGTCACGAACACCACGATCCCGGCGATGAGCGAGGTCAGCAGGTTACCGAACATGTACCCGGTGGTCTTCTGGCTGACGTCGGCCGCTATCCGGGTGACGGTGGCCCTGCGGGCCGGGCTCATCTGGCCGAGCGTCCAGTCCCACATCTTCGGGCCCTCGAGCAGCAGGAGCAGCACTAGAACGAAGAGCGTGAACAGCTCGATGATTACCGAGACCGCGCCCTTGCCGACGGTCAGGGCCGGCTTGGCCAGCGCCTGGGCGTAGCCGGCCAGCCTGGGCGTGTTGCGCTGCACCCAGCTCTGGACGTGGTACCTGGCCACGAGGTGGCCGATCCAGCCCCTGCCGTGCTGCGCGCTGGCGATGTAGCCGGGCAGCCGGTCCGCCAGGTGGGTGATCCCGTTGACCAGCGGCACGCCGAACGCCGCGGCCAGGCCGATGAAGACCAGCGCGGCCCAGAGCGTGACGATCGCCACGGCGGGGCCGCGGCGCGGGATCCGCCGCTGCACTTTGGCCACGGCCGGGCTGAGCAGCATCGCGGTGAACCCCGCCACGAGCATCAGCAGCAGGATGTCCCGCAGCAGGTATATCAGCTTGCCGGCCAGGTAGGTAGCCACGACCACCCCGGCCGTGACCAGGATGGTCCGCAGCGGGACGTGGCGCCGGTCGGCGGCCTCGAACAGGCGCGCTAGCCGGCCTCGCGACGGCTGCTCATCATCACGCTGACCGGCATAGCCGGTGGCACCTCCGGCAAGGACATGGGCCGATGCGTGCTTGACGGGCTGTGTCGTCATGATCGGCTCCTCAGGTCGACTTACTGAATTTCGCGATCACTCTTGTAATTAATCATCAGTTATGATTGTCTTCGTGTCAAGCGCTGGCGGGACTGGATGAAGCCCCGGGCGCCGGGCAGCGAAGCAAGAGGAACTGTCAGGAAAGAAGGCGGCATAAGCCATGTCCAGGCAAGAGGAACCACTCTCGGAGCGCGCAAGCTCCCCGGACCGCACGGTAGACGCGAGGCAGCTATGGTCTGGCGGCGCGGCGACCGCGGTCGTCGCGGCGCTGATAGCACTGGCCGGCATCCTGGTATGCCGGTGGCTGTTCAACATCCCCCTCCTGGCGCCGCGCCAGGACGGCGCGTGGGGCAACGCGTCCACCGCGGAGTACGCGATCGCGGCCGCCGCCGCCGCGCTGGCCGCGACGGCGGTCATGCACCTGCTCCTGACCGCTACGCCGCGGCCGCTGGTGTTCTTTAACTGGATCATGGGACTGGCGACAGTGATCGCGGTGGCGTACCCGTTCAGCACCACGGCCGCGCTGTCGCAGAAGATGGCCACCGCGGCCATCAACCTGGTGCTCGGCGCCGCCATCGGGTCGCTGATCAACGGAACCGCCGCGCGGCTGATCCGGCGGCGATCGATCCCCGGGGACTATCAGCCCACCTACCCGTCATCGGCACTGTAAGGGGGTGACCGGGTATGTCCGGGTCGGGCGACGGTCAGGACCATGTTGGCACGCCGCAACCCGACGCGCTGATTCCGGCGCTTGAGGAAGGCCAGCTCACGGCCCTGCGGAGATCGGGCGCGAGTGGGACCGGGTGTCCGCTGACCGGCAAGTGTGGCGGAAAGCGCTGCCGGTCGACCCGTCCCTGGGCGGGTATCCCGGGGCCAGCGAGGTCCGCCTGGGCCTGTTCACCCGGTTCGTGCCTGTCGCGGGACGAGACGGCGGCTGCCGCCGGTCCAGACCAGCAGCGCTTCTGAGACACCTCCCACGCCGCTGGGCCGGCCGGCCAGGCACTGAAACGGTGCTCGATCTCGGTGTCGGCAGGCCCTGGATCGCCGATCCGCTTTCAGCCGGAGTCGGCAGGCACGGGGTTCGGCCTCTACTAGGGGCTGGTGGGTGCATGTGTCGTCGCGGTAGGCGTGCGGGCTCCCAGCGTCCCGCAAACTGATGACAGCATGACGCGAGACTCCTGCCTGCAGCTATCGCGCCGCGTAACCACGTTGGAAGGGGGTTCCCATAGCTGGTCTAGACCAATTGGTGGGTCGTTCAGCCCGCCAACATGCGACCCCCGGGCAAGCAGGGAGCGAACGCGGCCGGGAGACCGGTACAAACCGGGCGCACAAAAAACGACCTGGAGTAGTAAAACCCCAGGTCAGTACGGGTGCGCCGCCAGGGACTTGAAACCCGAACCCGCGGATTAAGAGTCCGCTGCTCAGTTCGATGATCCCTCGTTACTACCTGCGCCTTCATGGCTGTACCAGCGAAGATATGTCCCTGACATGTGAAGAAGAGTACCAGAGAAGGGCGGTCGCTACCAGTTTGTACCGGCGCATCCGGGCAGGCACGGAGCAAGCACCAGACCATATAGGTCTAGACCACCCAGCGGAAGTGGCCTGCGATGGCGCCGGGAGTCGGTCAGGATGCTGGGCACGATCCGTGATCCCCGCTGGTAGTCCCCGAAATGTACCTGGAAGCAGTGGGCAGGAAGGAGCCGACGCGGGGCCGGCGGCTGTTGGACCTGTGGTGTACCTGCGTAGCGCAGCCACGCTGGTCTCCGGGCGAAGGGCACGGGCGAGGCAGGGGCTTGGCGGCCTAATCCACAGATTTGCCCAGGTCGCATGAGGTGACTCTGTTTCCGGCACCCACAGGACCTTGCGGCGTGATCCACGAGTATGCCCAGGTTGCGTACAGGGTGACATGGTTCCGGCACCTTCGGGGTTCTGGCGACCGGCCGGTGACCATGCCTCTGCTCGCTACGGTTGTCAGTGCGTCAGCCGATCCAGTTCGCCTGGATGATGACCACGCGCTCTCCACGGACATCGGTCAGGTAGACGAGCATCAGCGGACCTCGCTGGATAGTGCGCAGCCCGGGCGGATCGCCGGTGAACTCCCGGCCGTCCAGGAAGATCATCGATTCGCGTACGGTTAGTTCCCCGGCTAGCTGCCGGACTGCCCGGAGGGCATCGGGCGGCAGGCTGTCGAGCAGGTCATCGGTGACGCATTCCCAGCGCCAGTCAGCCACCCGCCACCTCGCGGTAGGCCGCTTGGACGATCTCGGCGGCTTCCCGGATGGCCCGGTCCCGGACGCCAGCGTCGGGGTTGGCGAGGGCGCGCTCGGCGGCATGCAGGCGTGCGGCTACCGAGGGACGGCGCTCGATCGCCACCGTGGCGCCCCAGCGCTGGTAGAAGTGCCGGATCGGGAAGACGCTGTCCTCGTTGCCGGCCTGGCTGAAGGCGTCCTGGATTTCCTGGAAGAACTCGGGAAGCCGGGACGGCGCAACGGCTGCCACCGCTTGCCGCAGGGCATCGAGCGTCAGCGCGGGCATGGGAATGAGCGGCTCGTCACCTTGCGTGTGCTCAGCGGTCATCTACGACCCTTCCTCTCGCATTCAGGAAAAGGATAACCACGCCTTCTATCGTTCCCTGGCCACGTTGCTGTCGTGGCTTGCGCCCTTGGCCCGGTCCTCGGCGTCGAAGAATACCGAGATCCTGGTCCTGCGTCACGAGGTGGCCGGCGACCCAAGCCGAGGACCGGCTGGGCGGACCGGGCGGTGCTCGCCGCGCTGGCCAGGATCCTAGTGGGGTGCCAAAAGTCTGCCCGGCCTGCGGGCCGCGATGACTAGGCCAGGTCCGAGGCATGATGATTATCGGTGTCTGCGCCTGCCCTGTCTCATCTTCGTCCGGCTCTGGGCCTGGTGCGGATGGCCGGGGGATCAGGGCCAGTGGCCCCACGTCCTGATCCCTCGGCGAGGGCGACCGGTACGAACTGTCGAGTGGGAAGGCATGTGGAGGCTGCTGCGGCTATGCGCGCCGTCGGCGGGCGCCCGTACGTGCCGCTGGCCTGGAACATCATCCGGTGGGTCTCGTGAGGCGTTTGTAGCCGGTGATCAGCGGCTCGATACGAGCGTTACCCGGACAGACCGTCGGGCACGAGGGCCAGCAACTCCCGCTGGCTGCGGTCGTAAGCTTCGGCGAGTCGCCACGGGTCGGCCGGGCTGTCTCCGTCGACGACGAATCCGAGGTCGAGGCCGCCGCTGTAGCTGAAGACGATCGTGCTGAAGCCGAATCCCTCGACCAGCCCTCCGACGGGGTAGAGTGCCTCGACGCGGGAGCCGGCGAGGTACACCTCCGTCGTCGGCCCGGGAACGTTAGAGATCACTGCGTTGGCCGTCGCGCCCTTGAGGCCAGCGAGCAGCGTCGCGGCGCGTGTGGCCTGGATGAACAGCGCGGGCATGAGCAGCTCGTCCGCGTTGCGCATCGCGGTAGCCGGTACGGCGTTGTGGCGTTCTTTCGCGGCGCGTAGTGCCTCGTGCGTGCGCCGGAGCCGTGCCTGGGGATCTGCTTCGTTTGTGGGCAGCTTCACGAGCATGACCTGGACGAGGTTGCCGCCGGAGTCCTCGCTCCCAGTGCGGACCGAGATCGGTACGAGGGCGACCAGCGGCGCGGCGGGCAGCTCGCCGAGTTCGAGCAGCCAGCTGCGAATTGCACCGGCGGTTGCGGCTACCACGACGTCGTTCAGGGTGACGCCGAAATGGTTCTTGATCCGCTTGGCATCGTCGAGCGGTACGCGCCTGAAGGCCCAGCGGCGCCGCCCGGTGACCGGCCGGTCCAGCACGGTCGTCGGGGGACGGAGGCTATCACCCTGGAGCAGCATGCTGTCACCGCCCAAGCGCGCCAGCCGGGCCATGCTACGGGCGGCGCCGGAGATGGTCCCCGCCCCGGGAGTGACCCGGAACGGCATGAGCTGATCGAGGTACGGCACGGCACGGGCGCCGCCGAGCACCGCTCTTACCGGCTGGAAGGGCAGGCTCGCCACACCGCGCGCGAGCATCTGCCACGTCGAAGGCATCGGCTCCCCCGGCGGCACGGCCGGCGGCGGCACCTCGCGGCCTTCGGGCGACCTGTCGAAGATCAGGGTGTGCAGTTCCAGCCCGGAGATCCCGTCCACCGCGGCGTGATGCAGCTTGAACAGCACCGCGACCCGGCCGTCCGGGAGCCCGTTGATGACGTGGAGCTCCCAGAGAGGACGGGAGTGGTCGAGCGGCTGCGACACGAGTTCCGCGGCCGCATCGGCGAGCTGGCGGTCGTTACCCGGTTCCGGCAGCGTGAACTCGCGTACGTGGTGGTCGAGGTCGAGGGCGGCGTCTTCGATCCAGTAGGGGTAGTCCAGGCCGAGCGGTACGTGCCTGAGCTTGTGGCGCAGCGCCGGTGCGAGGTGGATCCGCTCGGCGACCAAGTCGCGCAGCCTTTGCCGGGTCACGGGCGATTCCCCGGCCGCCGGGGGCGCGAGGATCGATACCGAGGCCATCTGCAGTCTCTGCCGTTCGTTCTCGACCGCGAGCATGAATGCGTCGGTCATGGACAGTTGCTTCATCGTGTGATCCTCGCGGTGGTCAGGTGCGGTGTGCCGGCCCAGGTGCCGTCGGCCGCGGCGTCTGGGTGCGGGTGCCGGCGGGCGCTCAACCGAGCCCTCGCAGTCCTGTCGCACGAGCGCTGGCGACAGTCTGGCGCAGGGTCGTGTGAGCGTCGTGGGTGGCTCGCCATCCGAGCTCGCGCTCGGCCTTGTCGGTCGACATGATGATCGGAACCGGCAGCGTCTGTATCCAGTCGGACATAGAGGGGGCCCATGGCAGGCGCCGGTGGATCGCTGCGGCGGTGCTGATCGCGCTGCGGGGGAGCCGGACTGCTCGCCAGCCGAGGGCAGCAGCGACGTCGCTCATGGTCAGCTGCCCGGGTGCGGCGAGGTTGTACACGCCCGCCCGGCCGGCCCCGGTGACTGCCGTGCACAGCGCGGCCGCCACGTCCTCGACGTGCACGATCTGCAGCGGCACGCCGAAGTCGGGGAGCACGTGTGCCGTGCGGGGCAGCCATCCCAGAGGCGACCACGCGGGCAGCGCCGACGCCATCTGCACGTGGGGCTGGATCAGCATCAGGGCGTGGGCGTCCGGGCCGCCCACGAACGGCGGACGGAAGACATAGGTTTGGGTGCCAGTTCCCTGAACGGCGGCCCGGAGTGCCGCTTCGAGTTCGGCCTTCTGGGCCGAGTAGTAGAAGTGCTCGGTGCCCGCGGGGGGTGTCTCCTCGGTCACGCGTGGCGGGTGATCCGGGTGGAACCCGTAGGCGGCGATGCTGGAGGTGTACACAATGCGGCGGCACCCGGCGACGGCCGCCGCCTCGAACACGTTCCGCGAGCCCGCCAGGTTGGTGGTGCGCGTGGCGTTGCGGCTGCCGAGGATCAGGAAGGCCAGGTGCACCACCACGTCCGCCCCGGCGACGAGGTTGTTGACGTCGTCGCGGCTGGTCACGTCGCCTCGGGTGAATTCGGCCCGCGTCCAGCCGTGCTTGCCCGGGTCGAAAGGCCGGCGCGCCATGGCGCGGATCGAGCCGACGCCCGGCGTCCGCTCCAGCTGGCGGATGAACGGCCGTCCGATCTCGCCGGTGGCACCGGTGACCGCGACCGTGAGCCGGGTGGCCGAGTTTCCGGGAGTCATGCCGGATCCGTTTCGTGTAGCACGGGCAGGAGGATCGAGGAAGGGTGCGCGGGGTCGTGGAAGATCAGCTGGTCGGCGGGCAGGAGCGGCGAGTCTTCGTCCAGGCCGCGGCCGGTACCCGGGTTGCGGGCGAACCGCGGGTGGGCTCCGGAGGAGACCTGCACCCGGACCCGGTGTCCGGTGGCGAAGCGATGCGCGGCCGGCCACAGCTCTACCGTCACCCGGCGGGTGCCGTCTGCCGCGGTGGCCGGATGACCGGCGGACAGGCGTTGCAGCCCGTCGCAGACGTTCCGGGATACGCCACGCGTGTCGACGTCGCAGACCCGTATGAACAGGTCGGTGTGGGCGCGGTTCGACGCGAGATCCACCTCAGCCCAGACCGGACCGATGATCTCAAGCGGCGGTCCGAGCGGCGCGCTGGTGAAGGTCAGCACGTCGGGCCGGGCCTCCAGCCGCGCGTTGTTGCGCCGCGGCCTGCCCGACAGGACGGCGCCGCCC
>Ga0306923_10008983_pt1 | contig 10040 bp, 12 predicted proteins | sample sta12Can44000108_FD_203841 | JGI IMG/M metagenome (GOLD analysis project Ga0306923, IMG submission 203841) | Lab enrichment of tropical soil microbial communities from Luquillo Experimental Forest, Puerto Rico - statanox.12C.anox.44.000.108 (v2)... | ecosystem: Environmental > Terrestrial >...
GGAAGTCCTGATATCTGGATCCGTTTGTCGTGGCAGCAACGCGGGGCGTCCGCTTTGGAGAAAATTACGCGCGAGCGCGGAGCGGCTGCTTCTGGGCCGACGGCAGACCCTTTGCCGAGGAGTGCGCGGGCGAATCGCTCCGAGAGTGCCGACGCGGGAGCGGTAATCAGGCGTCGCGGCTCAGCGTCGCAAGGTGGGCACGCAACCACCCACGGGGTCACGGTCCCCTCCAACGATTGTTAAACACCAGTCCGGGAACGCAGGCTCCAGATGCCGAGACTGTAACCCAGGACGCCCGAGAACGCCGCAGCTACGCCAAGCGTGCTGACAAGCCCGACTGTGCCGGATGTCATAGGTTCAAGAACAAAGGCCGCCGCCAAAAGGAACGGGGAGGTCAGCATGAGAATCGAACCTACCAGCGCGACGACGGCTCCGCGGCCCGCCGGCGGTAACGCGAAGCGAAGGCCGATGGCGAGGTTCAATAGACCGCTGAAGAGTAGGTAAACGTGCCGCGACCGGAACAAGAGCCGCAACCCAGAATCAAGCGCCAGTAGATTCAGGTGGTGACGGCGCAGGACTACACCGGTAATCAAGAACACCGCGATCGTTGCGATGCCTAGCCAGCGGTGCGCCCGACCCAGAAAGCGCTCCATGACTGGTGTCTAACGGTGAAGTTGAGGAGCCGCCCAAAAGCGCCACAGACCGTTCACGGACCGCTCCAACGGTTGTTAGGTTGCGCCACGGTGATGTTCAACGCGAGTTATTGTTGTGCCGGTCGCCGCCGCCGCCTTGATAATTTCGTCATAGGTTTTTCCGTCGAGGTAGCTGCGCAACGTTTCCGGCGCGAAGGTCTCGATGGTATCGATGGGTTCCCCTCCATGCATTTGTGCGTTGAAAGATTTGGTCGTGCCGATCAGCAGTACCGCCGTATTGAGCTTGGCTTGTTGCTCTTGGTTTAGAGTCGCTTCCATTGCTTTCCAAGACGCTTGGTAGGCGGCAGGGCTCGACCCATCGATTCTGGCGGCAGTTGCTCGAGGGGTCGTTGCGCAGGCGGCGAGCGTAACAAGCAGCAAAAGGGAAGCAAAGCGGTGGGCTTTCATGTGCCTACTCCGTCAAAAAGCAACCTACAGTGAAGTTGAGGGGCCGCCCAGAAGCGCCACAGACCGTTCACGGACCCCTCCAACAACGATTGTTAGCCGGGTCGCCCCGCATACGCGAACCGAATCAGCGCGAAAGTTAGACTGAAAGCATAGGCGTTCCAGAAGCGCCGCCAAATATCCTCCGGTTCAGCCGAGCGGCGCAAGAGCAGAAGTGCTGGAGCGACGGCTAGCGCCGAAGCTATGGGCGCAAGCGCTAGAGTCGCGAGCCGAAGAGGCATACTCGCAGCGAAATGTCTCGGAAAGACCAAAAGACTCAGAGCGCCGAGCGCAGCGCCGATGATCGAGTAGCCAACCAGGACCAGACCCTCGCAACGGCGGGTGCGAAGGCCGGAAGACCTCGCGCAAGGCGTTCCAGCCGAGTTCGGCCAAGACATCGCCTGCAATCTGTAACAGCACCTCGCAAATGAACTGGACTAAAGCGATTAGCAGTTCGGCTACGAATTCCATCGAAGCGCTGAGCGACTCCGGCTAACTACTTTTTCGACGACATTTCTGTCATACAAGTCCAGCCGAGACAGCGCAACTGTCGCACTGCCGACCCCCTCAGCGTCATACAGTACTGCACGCTATCACGGACTGCATGGACGCGCCGCAGGGCTCAGCGGCACGATGGCGCGCCATGGGAGTGCTGCCGCATATCAAGAAACTCGACGACGCACTTGGTCACTTCCTCGTGCAGATCACTTGCAAGTGCGGGGCGCAGCGCATCGCGGAACAGCAAGCGCTGGCGCGCCTGTGTGGGTCGTCGGCAACACTCGAGACCGTGAGCCGGCGCATGCGCTGCTCAAAATGCGGCACGAAAGGCGCGGAGGTCATCGTAATCTCTATTCCGCGTATCCGCGACCGAGATTCCCGCGGTGGGAGCGTAACGAACGCTAAACCTGTTGCGTTCTAGTCACCGATCAAGCGTTGACAGGGCGATCTTCGATCCGACCTCACTCTTGTGTTTCGCCGGCCTCACCTCTTGACCATCGAGGATGTAGTGCATCGTCACACTCCGTGAGTATTCATCGCGAGCTTCAAAACGATGATGACGATGAAGATCAGGATCGCGACCAGAACCGCCAGTCCTCCCACGCGTGAGGGGAGCAGAAAAGCAATCCGCATCCACTCCTGCTTTACCCTTAGCCACCGCAAAAAGTCGTCGTCGTTCACGGCTGCCTATCCTAACGAGCGCCGCCAGACGATGCCGACGCTTGTTATCATTCTATTCGCGGTAGTTAGCTGATTTTATTGGTGGAAAGGGAGGGACTCGAACCCTTGACCCCGGCATTATGAGGTCCGATGACGCGAAGAAAGGCGAGCAGTTACAACAAGTTGCATAGTGCGCCGTTTAGCTTTCGGCCGTTTGTGGCCGGATGTCTTCCACTGGATGCCCGTTGAGGGGGCACAAAAAGTGGCACACCGGTTTGTGCACCAGCTGAGCACGTCACCGTGATCCAACCGTTCATTACGTGGCCCATCGGTTCGGGTGTCGGTCGACGGCCAGACCGGAACTCTCAAGGCTGTAACACCGGTTCGAATCCGGTAGGGAGCACCAATAAAAACAAGCAACTAGATTCAAATCAACCCCACCAATTCTGTCGTGGGAATCTTCTGGGAACGAGGCCATGCCATGGACGGGCGCCGGAGCCGCAAAGTCGGCGTGGTGGACCTAGTCCAGTGCCAGTATCCACAAGGTATAAATGAGTCCGACGGCAACCGTGTATGTCCATCTCTCGCGCGCGAGGGCCCAGGCGCTGCCCGGGGAGCCCGGCCTACGCCGATGATTCCAAGTTATTCCGAAAACTACCCTCCGCATACCCTCACTACAGCGAAATTCTTTTAGTCGCGGATAGACCTAGTAGAGACGCAGGGCGGCTCGCGAGCAGCCGCCCTGATCGGTCGCACGCGATCATGAGCTAGTTCTGATTCTTGGCGATCTGAATTGTTATGTCGCGACCGTTGCTGTGCGCTTTGCAATATGCAGTCAAAACGGGCCGGTCGATCTTGGCGACCGCTGAACCGATGCCAGTCTGCACGCAGTCCCTGAAGCGCATCTGGCTGGCGAGGTCGCGCGCGTCGAGCGTAGCGCACGCGGTCTTGGCTGCAGCCTGCAGGCGTTGATACAGCACCGCGGCTCCCTCGCTGCGGGTCAGGTCGAGGTCGGAGAAGCGCACCTCGACAAAATGCACATCCTGGGACGGAGTGGCATAGGTGAGCTGAGCGCCCAGCCCCAGGCCAAAGATGGTTATCGCGGTCGTCAGTCGATTCATGGCAGTCTCCTTCGGTTTCTTGAGGTTTTCGGTCCCGGGCGATGCAAGCCGTGGTGCTGGATCTGGATTTCGATTTGCCAACTTCCCGATTCAATAAGAACGAGTCCTCGAATAACCAACTGGACACCCTGACGTCCGTATAACCCGCCTGGACATGACGATGCGGGCGGCTCCGCGCGGTGGCATGCAAGGTCACCGTTGCCATTTCGGAGCTGCGACACTCTTATCTAGAGGGAGAGCATCATTGTGGCCATGGCTGATCCGAAACCGTCCCTGGTGGTGCGACTGTTCGCCGAGCACCGCGTTGCGCTACAGGCGTTCTTCAGACAGCGCATCCGCAGCAAGGCCGATGCACAGGATCTGGCACAGGAGGTGTACTTGCGGATGCTGCGAGTCAGCAACCAGGAGGCGATCCGTGATCCCGTGCTCTACCTGTACACGGTCGCCAACAACCTCGTGAAGGAGCACGCGGTGCTCGACCGGCGGCAGGCAAGCGGCATCGACATCGGGGAAGTTGCAGCGCACGAACAGCTCGAGACACTGCCCGAGTTCGATGGGGAGCTGGATTTGGAGCAGCGAGTCGCCCGGCTCCGGGTCGTGTTAAAGCAGCTACGTCCCAAATGGCAAGCTGCGGTGGAACTTTATTTCACGCATGGACTTTCCTACCGTGAGATCGCAGCGCGCCTTGAGGTGTCTCCGCAGATGGTGAAGAAGTACGTGGCGCAGGCGCTGCTCCATTGTCGACGCCGTATGGCGCGGCTGGGGTGATTTCTATGATCTCCAAAGACGAGCAGATGCGGGCCGCGGTTGCCGAACAGGCGGTCGACTGGTTCCTGGAACGCGACGAGCGACCGCTTGATACGCGGGAATCTGCGGCACTCATGGCGTGGTACAGGGCTTCCCCTGTCAACGTCGAAGAGTTTCTCGGCGTGGCCGCCATCGCGCGCGATTTACGCGAGGCCGGGCCCGACTCTGAGCACTCCGTCGAAGCTCTCATCGCACGCGCGCGTGCCGACGGCGGCGATATAGTCCGGCCCCTTTGGCCGCGGGCGCTCGCTGCCGTCAGTGATCTCCGTGTCCGCCGCTGGCAAACCTCAGCAGTTGCGATCGCAGCCGTGGGTCTGGCGATTTTTGGCCTGCTCTTCTTGTGGAAGTTTAGACCCATTCCACGGCAGGTGAGTCCCGCCGCCGCCACAGCGCTGCATTTTGCGACACGCCACGGCGAACAGCAGACCCATCGGCTGGCGGATGGTTCGGTATTGCACCTGAATACGGACACGGCGGTAACCGTCCACTACAGCAACACCCAGCGGCAGCTAGTGCTCACATCCGGCCAGGCGGCTTTCGAGGTCACGCACGACGCCAAGCGCCCATTTCACGTATTCGCCGGGCCGGCCGAGGTCATTGATCTTGGAACCAAGTTCGATGTGCGCTTGCGGAGCGACTCGACGGTGGTGACGGTGGTCGAAGGCCGCGTCGCGGTCGGACCGTCTGATATATCTGAAGGCCGCAATATGAGCTCGAATCCGCGCCCGCCGGTGCGATTGGTTGAGCTCGGTCCCAATCAGCAGGTCAGCGTATCCAGGGACGAGTGGCCCGCCACTCCGACAACCATCGACGCCAAGCGCACTACCGCCTGGCTGCACCGACAAATTGCCTTCAACCATGAACCGCTGGAGCGAGTCGCGGCCGAACTCAATCGCTACGCTCCGAAGCCCATTGAGATCACGACTCTAGAGCTGGGGAAATTAGAAATCACCGGGGTCTTTTCCATCGACGATACCGAAGAATTCCTCGCGTTTCTGCGCACCCTCGATGGCGTGCGCGTCGATGTGACTGCCACGCAGATTCGCGTGTCGAAGAAATAGGCATTGCTGCAACGCACAGTGCCGATTAGACTCGGCGCTGAAGCGGGCGCAAAAAATGGTAGATGGGGGGCTCGCCTGCGTCGCTCATTGCGAAAGATCGCGACCTTGGTGTTGGCGTTGCTGCGTGTGCTCTCAGTCTGCGCGGCGCTTGCGCTTGGAGACGTTCCTGCCGCGTTTGCCGAGTCCCATGCTTCCGAAACGCTCACCGCCCCGATAGCCGCTCAGCCTCTCGCGCAAGCGCTGGAAGTTCTTGCCCAGCAAACCGGCCTGCATGTTGTGTACGTCTCCGGAATTGTAGGCAATCAAACATCCCAAGCGGTTCCTGCGGGATTGAATGCGAAGGAAGCGCTCGCTCGCTTGTTGCAAGGCACGCGACTTAAGTTCGAGTTCTTCACCGCGAGCAGCGTCCGGATTCTCGCTGACGAGCGACCGACCGGGCCGTCGTCCCCCGCGCCGGACGAATCTCAGCCACCCTTGCCATCGGTAATGGTCACGGGTTCCCGAATACCCGTGCCGGCGAACATCACGGCCACCAGCCCGCTCGTGGTCGTGACCGCGCAGGACATAGTCCTGGCGGGCCACACCGATACAGGCGACGTCATCCGTGCCCTGCCGCAGATGATCAACACTTTTGCCGACGGCGGTAACTACGGTGCCGCGGGTGGCGGCACTACAACGGCCGACTTGCGCGGCCTCGGCCCACACCGCACGGTCGTGCTCGTCAATGGTAAACGTCTGGGACTCGGGGATCCCAACACCGCCAATCTGTATCCGGCGCCCGACCTTGACCAGATCCCACTTCCCATGGTCGAGCGCGTGGAGGTGCTCACTGGCGGCGCGTCGGCGACCTACGGCTCGGACGCAGTTGCCGGGGTGGTGAATTTCATCCTGAAGGACCACGTGCAGGGGGTGCAGATCGATGGGCAGTATGGATTCGCAGAGCACGCTCAGCACAACTACTACATACAGGGCCTCGAGGCGGCCAGCGGCATTACGCCTCCCACGGGAACAACGCTCGATGGCTCCAAGCGTGATCTGTCAGTTCTCGCCGGGACCGGATTCCACGATGGCGCGGGCCACCTCATCGGGTACTTCGTCTATCACGGCCAGGACGCGCTATACGGATCCGATCGGGACTTCTCGAACTGTCCCGCCCGGAGCGCGAATTCATGGACCCGCGTGCCTGATCAGGCTGGAATCATGTGTCTTGGGCTTTTTACCTCAAACCTGTTTGTTACGAACGGTGGCCTTGGGGACCCGTATTCCGTCGTCGGTAACCAGTTCGTTCCGTGGCCCGCTGCGGGCTCTGTTCCGCCCCCCTTTTTCAACTCTTCGGCTTATGAGTCTTTGCAGCGGCAGAATACCCGGTACCAGGCGGGTCTCCTCGCCCATGTCGACCTCAGTCCGGCTGCGACACCCTACTTCGAGTTCAGCTTCATGGACGATCAGTCGGGTCAGCAGCTCGCGCCCTCGGCACTCTTCCCATTGGACAATCACCTGACCGCCGACGGTACCTATCGCGTGAATTGCAGCAATCCGCTTCTCAGCGCCCAGGAAGCCACGATCCTGTGTACACCCGCCGAGATTGCAGCCGACACGGCGCATCCTGGCGCTGTGAGTGCGGACGTGGATATCGGCAGGCGCAATATCGAAGGCCGCCCACGCCTGAACACGTTTGTACACAAGAATTATCGCGCCGTGGGCGGTATCGGCGGCCAGCTGAGCGATGCGTGGAGCTACGATGCCTCCGCGCTCTACTACCACACCTCCTCGGTCCGAAAGATTGAAAACTTCCTGAACTATGCCGCAGTCAACAAAGCGCTGCAGGTGACCACCGATCGATCCGGTCGTCCCGTGTGCATCAGCGGTGGAAGTTGCGTGCCGTACAACATTTTCAGAACTGGCGCAGTCACCGCGCAACAGCTGGCTTACCTGAGCGTATCCGCGACCGATGACGGGGCCAATACTGAGCAGATCATCGAGGCGGATGTCACAGGGTCACTCGGTCGATATGGACTCATCACGCCGTGGGCGCGCGAGGCGGTCGCGGTCAATGCTGGAGCCGAGCATCGCGCGGAGACGCTGCAATATGCTCCGGATGCGGCCGAACTGTCGGGTGAACTGGCCGGTGGCGACAATGGGATCGTCACCATCGACAACCGAGTCACTGTCGATGAAGGGTTTCTGGAGTTCCGCATCCCGATAGCGCAGCACCGGCCGCTGATCAATGACCTCACGGTCAACGCCGGATACCGCTACTCGGTCTACTCGACCGCCGGTACGGCCAACACTTACAAGGTTGATCTCCAATTCGCGCCGGTTAAGGACCTGCGCATACGCACGTCCTTCGATCACGTAGTGCGCGCCCCGAACCTCATCGAGCTTTATAGCCCGTTGGTCTACACCCTGGGGGCTGTAGGGTTCGACCCGTGCGCGCCCGTCAATGAGGCGCATGCCACAGCGAGCCTGACCCAGTGCATGCACATGGGAGTCACCACCGCGCAGTACGGGAACGGAATCGCTCCCGCCTTCGGGGGCACGAACACCATCAGGCAGTGCCCGGCCGGGTGTGGCGTCGCATACGGTGGCAATCCGGGGCTTGCTCCGGAAACCGCAGACACCTGGTCACTGGGAGTGACGCTCACGCCGACCGCCATTCCAAGCCTCACAGCCAGCGTCGACTACTTCCACATTCGTATCAAGGGCGAGATCGGGACGATTCCCGAAGACATCACCCTTGAACGGTGTCTCGCCTCTTTAGATCAAAGATGGTGCAACCAGATCGTCCGCACGCCCGCAGGCGCCTTGTATGGAGCCACCGCTGCCGGCGGCGGCTACATCGTGCGGAGGGATGTCAACACTGGCGCGGCGCTCGTTGCCGGAATCGATGTGCAGGCGAACTATCGGCAGCTGCTGCCCGGACGTTGGGGTGCGCTCAGCGTGAGTCTGAACGGCAGCTGGTTACAGCACAATTCCTCCATCCCCTATGAGGGCACGCCAAGCTACGACTGTGCAGGGTTGTTTGGCCAAACCTGCAACTCGGTCAACCCGACGTGGCGGCATAATCTGCGGGTGACCTGGGAGATGCCGTGGAACCTGCAGCTCTCGGCGCAGTGGCGCTTCATCGGACGCGCTGGCTTCGACAATAACTCCCCGCAGATCGCGTTGCAGAATCAGGAGATGGGGTTCTTTGATCCGGTGCTGACGCACGTCCCCGACTACAGCTACCTCGATCTGGCAACCAACTGGGACTTGACCGGGCATGTGCAACTCCGCGCCGGGGTGAACAACGCATTCGACAAAGATCCCCCCTTCATCCCTTCATCGGACATCTATCAGGTCGGTGGGCTCAATACCTTCACGACGTACGACATCGTGGGCCGGGAGGTCTTCCTGGCGCTGCGCGCGACGTTCTGAGTCACCACCGTGTGAGCGTGCAGCGCTGGTAAGCGGCCCGACGGTTAAGCGGCAAGATCGTCTGCACACTGCACCAGCAACCGATCGGCTTCGTGACCGATCTCGCGAGCATCCCGCGAGTGTTCTGGTCACCTTAACGGCCGGATGGAAACTATGCATTTCCCGCCATCATTCACGATTATCTTTACTGGTTTCAGCCGGAGCCAAAGGAAAAGGCCGACCTTACCTTGCTCTATGCGATGAAAGAGTTTGGGATAGGCACCATTGAAAGGGAGACGATATATAAGGTGGTAGAGGTGGGAGGAGGAGGTGCGTGGGACGACAATCGGAAGCGTCGTGCCGCAGGAGAGAGGCGGGTTCTAAAGTCGCTTCCACAAGATCCAAACATAAGCTGGCAACAGTGGGCGAAAATGCCAGGCGTCTTTAGGTAGCAAAACATTTGCCCTTCCTGATTCATGGGTGAGACCTGGGTGTAGGACCGCGATGGCTGGCCATCGCCGGTACGTCATTGACACGATCTGCAGCGCCGGAGCGGCGGGCGGCGCTTGCCCGCTCGTGCGGTCGTAGCCGCAGGCCTTCTCACCCTTGGGCCCCATCAGATTCGCTCGCCTCGGGGCGGAGGCCTGTGTCAGGTCAGAATCTGACCGTGACGCCCGCGCCCCAGATCACTTCGCGCGTACGCAGATCTGGAAACCACACACCGCCTTCGCCGGCATCGCTGCCAATGACAGCGCCGTTGTTGCACGCGAAGTCCGGTGTTGCCCGGCGGCGGCGTCACGCCGCCGGGTTCCGACCAATCGGGCACGTCCGAGTGACGGAAGGTGACTCGGTCCGCCAGGTGATCCAGTCCTTCGGCATGTACTGGAAATTAAGCTGCGCGTCCTGTCTATCTCAATCGCCCGGTACGCGCAAAGTGATAAGGCCGGGCGGCGGCGTCAAAGGCTCGGTGACCGCGGGGCGACCGCAGCGCTCAAGCTGATGTCATCAATGTAAGTCTCGCACGACCATACGGCAGTTTCAGCCAACGGATAATTCCGACCCTTCCACAGCAGAACTCCAAGTGCAGGGTCTCAGTGACAGAGATGGGATTCCGCATTTGCCTAAGCGGCGAGGGGCGCGAGTCCCGTTGAACTAACAACCCCTAAGTGCGAACACCTACGCGTTAGTCCTTACTACCTAACACCCGCAATGTGGCGACCGTCAATGCGGTTCCGCAGGATGGCGCCCGCACATACCGGATCAACCCCATATCTCTGAGGGGGGCCTCGTGCCTAGCATCGACCAGAAGGGCGAGCGGTGTCGACTACGCGCTAACACGTCGGATTCAGATTGCGGTCTGG